>Ga0105240_10000224_pt1 | contig 113175 bp, 93 predicted proteins | sample KBSC54metaG_FD_80426 | JGI IMG/M metagenome (GOLD analysis project Ga0105240, IMG submission 80426) | Corn rhizosphere microbial communities from Kellogg Biological Station, Michigan, USA - KBS C5-4 metaG | ecosystem: Host-associated > Plants > Roots > Rhizosphere > Soil | place: Michigan, USA...
CCTCCAGCTTACCCAACAAAGCAATTATCCCTGGGAAGGTAAAATTCGTATGTCTGTCAATCCCAAAAGATCATCTGACCTGACCTTTATGCTGCGTATACCTGGTTGGGCCAGGAACGAAGCTGTCCCCGGCGATCTGTATCATTTCACCGGCAACAGTACCGGTGTTCAACCTGTCCTCACCGTCAATGGTGAAAAGGTCCCCTATGAAATTAATAAAGGATATGCCGTCGTCAGACGCACCTGGAAAAAAAATGACATCATACAGCTTGACCTGCCGATGGACATCAAAAGGGTCGCGGCCAACGACAAGGTCAAGGACGACTCCGGCATGGTCGCGCTGCAAAAAGGGCCGATGATCTATTGCGCCGAATGGGCCGACAATGATGGAAGGGCAGCCAATCTTATTTTGCCCGGTAACGCCAGTCTTACGGCCGTCTTTCAGCCAGAGCTGCTCCATGGGGTAATGACACTGCAAGGCACGGGCCGGGCAGTGATCATCGATGCCTCCGGACAGGAGGTATCCACCCATGATCAAAAGATCACCGTCATCCCATACTATGCGTGGGCAAACCGCGGCAAGGGAGAAATGAATATCTGGTTCCCCGAAAAAGTGAAGGATGTGACCCTGATCGCAAGCGCTAGACCAGGTGTTTATTGAATCCCCAGTCGATGAGACGCTGGCATGCCTTCCAGACTTCGTCAGGAATGTCCTGGGGGATCTGAAATCCTTTGGCAGGATAGATCCGGATACGCTGCAGATCGCCCACCATGATATTGATAACCCTTTCCATCGGGATATCCGCTGTAGGATACTCTTCAAAGCTTATTTGCGGAGAGGTGACAATAAGCTTTTTTTCGGGCCAGTGCTTTTTAAATGTAGCATAGCTTCTTCTTTCCATATAAGGCTTTTGCACCAGCAGAAAAGTCTGGGGATTCAGACCTTTTTCCGCTAAAAGCCTTTGCGTAAAAAGTATATTTTCTCCCGTGTTGGTAGATTGGTTCTCGATAAATATGGCCTCCGCCGGTACCCCTTTATCCAGGGCAATGCGGGCGAACTGATCAGCTTCCGGGTCTTTCCAGATCCCCTTTGTCACATTTCCAAGACCGCCGGAAAAGATGAGGATAGGAGCCCAGCCCTGGAGGTATAATTCCGCCCCCCTGTCCGCTACGCGCAGATCATGACTGCCCAGCACGAGGATACAGTCGGCTTTTTCAGGAGTGTGATTTACATGATGATAGTCCCAGAGCTTCCTGGCTTCGATGAGTACTTCTTTAGTGATCATATTGCACGCATAAATGATATACGCCGCAAATATAATCGTAAATTTTCAGTTGCTGCCCGCCAGGAAACGATAGCCTACCCCCGATTCGGTGATGATATGCTCCGGATAATTGACATCCTTCTCGATCTTTTTACGCAGCTGGGCGATAAAAACCCGCAGATATTGCAGCTGATCGACATGATCGGACCCCCATATTTCACGAAGCAGGTATTGATGCGTGAGTACTTTCCCTGCGTTCTTCCCAAAAAGGGCCAGCAGGGCATATTGGGTTGCCGTCAGCTTCAATAGCTCCCCCTCTTTCTTTACAGTGCGGGTGGACAGATCGATCTCCAATCCATTCAGATGGATGACGGGGTCGTTATCTTCCTGCGTTGTACTTCGCAGGACAGAACGTATCCTGGCCAGCAGCTCACCGGTACGGAAAGGCTTGATGAGATAATCATTGGCGCCATTGTCCAGGGCCATTACAATATCTTCCTCGCTATTGAACACCGAAAGGATGATGACAGGCTTGCTAAACCACTCCCGCATTTTTTTCAGGGTGGTATGACCGCTTTCATCCGGAAGCCCCAGATCGAGGATGATCAAGTCGGGAGAGTGGGCAGCCGTCATTTGAAGCCCTTCCCGGGCCGTCGCAGCCTGCAAAATGGTATATCCATTGGATTGTAAGGTTATCTCCAGTATCTTACGGATGGACGTCTCATCATCGATGACCAATATTTCTGCCGGTATTACAGCGTTCATGATACGGATAATTGATAGTTGAATTTTTCGCCGGCAACCGTTTCGGTCTGAGAAGACCGGCATGCGGGCAGGCTGATGACAAAACGTGCGCCGCCGGAAGACCGGTTCGTCAGCACGATCGTTCCATTATGCGCTTCCACAAAACCTTTCACGATTGATAACCCCAGCCCCGAGCCTCCGATGGGGGAATCCTTCAGACGATAAAACTTATCGAATACTTTACCGATCTCTTTTTCCGGGAAACCAGGGCCATCATCCTCCACGACGATGACCAGCGTCTGATCGAAATATTCCGCGCTGATACATATCCAGCTCCCGGCAGGAGTATAAAGCGCAGCATTGTAAAGAAGGTTGTAGAGCACCTGCTCCATCAGACCATAATCCAGCCTTGCCAGGGGGAAGTTGTCCCGGATGGCGACCTGGGCCCTCTTTTGCGCCAGCGGCTCTTCCAGCTGATGCAGAAGCGAAAGGGCCATCTCACGGATGTCATGCCAATCCTTTTTTGGCTGGATAAAGCCGGACTCAAGCCGGGACATATTCAGCAGATTTTCCACCTGTCTGTTCAGCCTTAAAGAGGCGACGGAGATCTCCGTAAGAAGCTTCCTGCTATCACCCACGGACAAACGCGAAGGCTGCTCCAGCAGGTTGTCGGTAGCCCCGATAATGGCCGCGATGGGAGTACGAAACTCATGAGAAAGGGAATTCAACAGCGTATTGTATAGCTTTAGCGTCTTGGCCTTCTCCGCCTTCTGACGGGCTATCTTTTCTATCTGCCTTATCTTAAAGGTGAGAACGGCATTCACCAGGGCGATGACAAAATACATGGAAAGCAGGATCTCATCCTCCGTATTGCCCACCCGGAGATTAAACCGGGGCAAAAGAAAAAAGTAATCCCAGATCAGGGCGCTGAGAAAAGCCGTAAGCAGAACAGGCAGGATATCAAAAAACATGGCGATCAGGGAAAGGGTAAGCAACAGGACAAAAGCCACCACTTCCGCGCCGATATAAGGAGATAACAGATAGCAAATGGCCGAAACAAAACTCACTGACAGGATGGAAAAAACATATTGGCGGTTCCTGCCAATCCTCGAACCAATAAAAGGGGTGACATATACATCCTGCATAAAATATTACATACAAATATTATTAATATGAGCAAATTACAACTTTCATGCAAGATTATTAAGCATATGTGTAAATAAAAAAAGAAAGAAGGCCTGGGAGCCTTCTTTCTAGATGCAAAATAGGAGTAAACTAAATATTTAATATATTTTAATTTATAATTTCCTCTTCTTTTAAACCATTGGGCGTAGCTACCAGCAAGGTGCCCTGAACATACTTCTCATCATGCTGGCTGGCATCCAGCCCCTCCTCCTCTTCCGCATTGCTTACGCGCAGCGGTACGATGAAATTGACCACCTTAAAGATGACAAAAGATACAGCAAAGCTATATCCTACAGCAATAGCCATGGCTTTCAGCTGCGTAAAGAAGAAGGTGGAATTACCATAAGCCCAGCCGTCATTGCCGGCGCTGTTCACAGCCTTGGTAGCAAAGATCCCCGTCATCAGCATACCTACCATACCACCGATACCGTGGCAGGGAAATACATCCAAAGTATCATCCAGTACAGTCTTGGTAGCCTTGATGTGCACAGCAATATTGGAGATCAGGGCGGCAAATACACCGATAAAGATACTCTGCGGTACGGCGACAAAGCCGGCTGCAGGTGTGATGGCTACGAGACCTACCACGGCGCCTACACAGAACCCGACCACAGAAGGCTTCTTGCCCCTCACTACATCAAAGAACATCCAGGAGCAACCGGCAGCTGCTGCAGCCGTATTGGTCGTAGAGAAGGCAGATACCGACAACGCGTTGGCTGCCAGAGCGGAACCGGCATTGAAGCCAAACCATCCAAACCACAACAACCCTGTACCAATGAGCACATAAGGTATGTTGGCAGGATGCGTTGACAATTTTTCGATATGCACTTTCCGGCGTTTCAATACCAGTGCACCTGCCAATGCGGCACAACCGGCGGAAATGTGTACTACGGTACCACCGGCAAAGTCAAGAGCGCCCATCTTGGCCAGGAAACCATCGGGATGCCAGCTCCAGTGGGCCAGGGGAGCATATACCAGCAGACTGAACAGCACGGTGAAAAGAACATAAGCCGAAAACCGCATCCGCTCGGCAATCGCACCCACTACCAGCCCGGGCGTAATGATCGCAAACATTAATTGGAACATAGAGAACAGCCCTTTGGGAATGGAAGGCGCCCCTACCCAGGGCTTCCCCCCCATCACATCCTTATAAAAGAAATGCGTAAAAGGATTGCCGATAATGCCGCCGATAGTATCCCCAAAACAAAGACTATATCCTACTACTATCCATAACACTCCTACAACCCCTGCCGCCACCACGCTCTTCATCATTGTGGAAAGAACATTCTTCCGGTTGACCATGCCCCCATAAAAAAAGGCAAGACCTGGGGTCATCAAAAAGACGAGGGCCGTTGCTACCAGGATCCAGGCAACATCAGCCACATTGTATTTTCCCTCATCAAAATTGGGTAATGTGGGAACAAACGCAGCCGCTACGGCTACCACCACCAGAATAAGAAATGGCAGAGTGCTCTTAAGAGTGAATTTTGTCATAATCTCGTAGATTTCACGTTAGAAAAAACTTTAATTTGTTGTAACCTAACGGAAAGTTATAAAGAATTTATAAAATAGCGTAAGTTTATTGTATTAATATAAATAATAATATATTTAAAATACTTTTATATAAATCTAACTATGAATACATTATACATTTACCATCCAAAAATGATATAAAAAATTTTTATTAATTTTTTATAAAAAGGGGGTATAAATTGCAAATATTATAAAAAAACGTCCGCCGGTTGGCGGACGTTTTTATTGCCTCCATCTGCGCAGTAAGTCAGGAGCCGTCCCCGGTAGCTTGATCTTATATCTATATATACCACTGAAAGCATCCTCCTCCTTCAGGAACTCATGCGTATCCTTACTGATCCAATAAGTCTCCGTATAAATCCCTCTCGGCCCCTCTCCCTGCGTAAACAACTTCCAGCAATCCACTTTTTCTCCATTCATTACCGTAAGCAGCTCACTCCCTGTCACCTTGTAAAGCACATATTTTGGCGGCTCCAATCCGGCATCATAAAAGTTGATCAAAAAAGACTTTCCGGCCGCCAACGGCAACATCTCAAAAGTCTCGATATCGAGATTCCAGTTTAAATTGGGCTCCGTAAACCTGAGATAAAAACCCTTCTTCGTATTATCCTCCACACTATCTGCCCCGGCAATACCATCCCCGCTCCAGTTGTACGCCCCGGTCTTACCACGCACGCTCTCATAATGATAGACAGGCGCAAAATCCGACACCCTGTTCAGCGAATACACTTTCCGGTAAGAAAGGGAATCCCCGCCATACCAATGTTGCGTGATGGAAAAATACTGCTGCCCATCCCTCGTTTCCAGGCCAACGTCCCGCATCCAATACCAAAACCCCAGCCGGTCAGCCTTCTGGGGATACTGAAAATATACCAGGTATTGCCGCAACCCGGGCTTCAGCACGTCCGTCAGCAAACGCCCCTTGCCAGGCCGGACAGTATCGGCCTGCACCCCGGTCTGTCCCCGGGAAATAGCAGCGAACAATAGATGTATCAGCAACAGAGAAATGTAGACGATCGTACGCATAAGGATGATTTTAACAGTAGGCCAAATCTCTGCATCCTTCACCTCGTCCGCAACTCTATTCAATCTTCCATAACCGCCGTTCAACCACGAAGATCTGCCGCTCAATCCCCCTGCCGTTGAAAGAACAGCCGGGGTCATTGAAAATAAAACGCCACCCGCAGAAAGGTTAGTAATTTGCCCCGGTGAAACTCTTTTCCGAAAAGACAAGTCCGCGTCGGCTGCAGTTGCTCGTCTGGGGAACCATCTTCCTGATAAATTTCTTTTCCCTGCTACCCATGGATGGTCTGCTTCAGTCCATCGTCTATACTATATTGAATACCTTCTTCTACGCCGTGATCATCTATGGCAATATCAACTTTCTCTTCCCCCGTCTCTACCGGCAGGGAAGCATCGGATGGTATATCCTTATCTCTATCCTGCTGTTAGCGGGCATCGGCTTTTTGAAGAGCTGGATAAGCGAGGCAATCTACAATGCCTGGTTCGCAAAAAAATACTATGCGCTGACCTGGCAGAACGTTCTCTATGTAACGGTGGGATGCGCCGTCGTCTTCATCCTCAGCTTTGTCTTCCGCATCGCCCTGGCCTATTTTGCCCTAAAACGGCAGACACAGCAAATAGAAGAACAAAAAAGTCTGGTGGAGCTCAATCTGCTGAAGTCCCAGGTCCAGCCTCACTTTCTTTTCAATACCCTGAATAATATCTATTACGAGGCATTCCGCGAAGCCCCCCGTACAGCCCTGCTCATAGGCCGGCTCTCGGAGATCATGCGCTACTTCGTCGACGAAAGCCCAAAGGAAAAAGTTACCCTGGCTACAGAGATACAATTTCTCGAAAATTACATCGCCCTGGAAAAAATACGCATCCGCCACGGAGTAGACGTCATTTTCCTGAAACAATGCAATACCACGCATCCCATCCCCCCCATGCTGCTGATGACCTTCGTGGAAAATATATTTAAACACGGTATCGACAGAGGCGGCGCCGACAATAAAGTGACCCTTTCCCTCATGGAAAAAGAGGGCTGCCTCATCTTCGAGACAACAAACGATCTGCAGGAACCTCCATCCCAAACCTCCCCAAAAGGCTTCGGGCTTGCCAATCTGCAAAGACGTCTTAACTTGCTATACGGCCATACCGCCGAGCTGAAGACGCACCGGTCCGCTCTTCAGTTTCATGCTTATTTAAAAATTCCTTTGCCATGACCCTCCGTTGTCTCATAGTGGATGATGAACCCAACGCGGTAAGCCTCCTGGAAATGCTCATCGGACAAAACACTTCCTGGCAGCTGCTGGGTAAATGCTACAATGCACGCGAAGCGCTGACCTTCTTAAAAACAAACCCCATAGACCTTGTCTTTCTGGACATCAACATGCCCCAGCTCTCGGGTATGGAAATGGCCTCCCTCCTCCCCCCGGACACCCGCATCGTATTTACCACCGCCTATTCCGAATACGCAGCGGAAAGCTACTCCTTCCAGACGATCGACTACCTGCTAAAACCCATCACCCTCCGGCGCTTCTACTCCTCCCTTTTCAAGATCGAAACTTACTTCAACATGCTGGAAGGACAAAAACAGCCCCCCGCCATCCCAGCTTCCCCCTCCTTACCCGCAGAAGAATACTTCTTCATCAAGTCAGGCAGGACCCTGAACAAAGTGCTCCTGAAAGACATCCTGTACTTTGAAGGGGAAAAAGAATACGCCCGGCTGGTAAGCACTCAGGATAAAATATTGATATACAAAAGATTAAAAGACATTGAAGAACAATTATCCCCGGTCTTTACCCGGGTGCACAACTCCTATATCGTCAATGTCGCAAAAGTGGACAGCATCCGTGACAACCACATCTTTATCGGCGGTAAACAGATCCCCATCAGCGAAAAATTCAGAGAACCTTTTATGAACATCATACGGGAGAGGACTTTTTAACATCATTCACAGCACAAATCACCGCTTTTGACGTTAATAGAACGAACAAAACCTTGACACATTGGCGACTGTAAAGCAACTCCCCAAAAAGACATCCCGGATCATCCGGGTCTTCTGGATAAGTCTTTTCTGCGGCCTGCTGGCCTTTATCCTCCTGCTGGTGCTCATCGGCGCAGGCGCTTTCGGTAAATTACCCTCCCTGCACGAGTTGGAAAATCCCTCCCTGGTGCTGGCCTCCGAAGTTTTTGCCGACGACAACACCCCTATGGGTAAGTTCTATACAGAAAAAGGCAACCGCACCCATGTGGACTATAAAGATATTTCACCCAATGTCATACACGCACTGGTAGCTACAGAAGACGTACGCTTCTATGAACATTCGGGCATCGACGGCATCGCAGTATTGCGGGCCATCCTGAGATTCGGAAAGGACGGAGGCGGCAGCACACTGACACAGCAGCTGGCCCTGAATATGTTTAATGGCGAACGCAGCCATAGCAAAGTCCGCAGGATCATCCAAAAATTAAAGGAATGGATCATCGCCATCCGGCTCGAACGGAATTTCACCAAGGAAGAGATCCTTTCCCTCTATTTGAACGATGTGTCTTTCAGCGATAATGTATACGGCATCCGGGGCGCCGCCAGGACCTTCTTCCAAAAGGACCCGGCCAACCTCAGCGTGGACGAAGCAGCCCTGCTGGTAGGCATGGTGAACAATCCCCGCTTCTTTAACCCCCGCACCAACCCTAAGGCAGCCATGGAGAGAAGGAATACTGTGATCAGCCGGATGGTGACCAATCGCTATCTCGCGGAAGGCGACGCCCTTGTCTTTAAGCTAAAACCCATCGATATGAGCCATTACCGGAAACAGGACGAGAACAATGGACTCGCCCCCTATTTCAGGGATGTGCTCAGAAGCGACATGAAAAAATGGTGCAAGGAACATATGAACCCTGAGACGGGCGAACCCTACAGCCTTTACCAGGACGGCCTGAAGATCTATACCACCATCAATCCCCGCATGCAGCAGTATGCCGACGAAGCCGTTACACAGGCAATGCCGCAATGGCAAAAGGTACTGAGCACCCAACCCAACGTAGTCAACGGCGACATCTGGAAAGGCCATATCAACGTGCTGGAAGCCGCCATGCGCAACAGCGAACGGTGGAAGATGGAAGAAGAAGACAGCATGTCGGTGCCGGCCATCCGCAACAGCTTCCACCAACCCGTAAGAATGAAAGTATTTGCCTGGAACGCCGCCCATGAGAAAGATACAATAATGACACCGCTGGATTCGATCAAATACTACCGGCAGATGCTACAGACGGGCTTCATGGTAATGGACCCTATCACAGGCGCCGTAAAAGCCTGGGTAGGCGGCATCGATTTCAGGAATTATAAGTTCGATCACGTCAACATCAATACCAAACGGCAGGTAGGCAGCTCCATCAAACCCTTCCTCTACAGCCTTGCCATCGAAGACTTCAATTTTACTCCCCAGACGGAATGCGAGGCGGTCCAGCAATACTTCCCTGAATACAAGGCCTACGTCCCGGCCCGCGCCAATCCCAGGGTCAACGGCACCCGCACTATGGCCAACGGACTGGCCTGGTCCATCAATGAAGTGGCTGCCTATATCATGAAACAGTTCGGCCCCGAAGGACCCAAACGCTTTGCCGAATACATCCACCAGCTGGGCATCCCCACAGCCGTAGAGCCCTACCCCTCCCTGGCCCTGGGCGCCTGCGAACTTTCCCTCTATGAAATGATGTGGGGCTACACGGTCTTCCCTTCCGGCGGCATCAGTACCCAACCATACTATATCACCCGCATCGAGGACAAGCACGGCAACGTGCTGGAACGCTTTCCCCCGGAACATAAGGAAGTGCTCAGCCACGCCACCGCTTATACCATGACAAGGATGATGCAGGGCCCCGTAGACTTCGGCACAGCGGCAGGACTGCGGGGGCGCTTAGGCATCACTGAGATGGGGGGCAAGACGGGCACCACCAACGACAACTCCGACGCATGGTTCATGGGTTATACCCCCCAGCTCATGGCAGGCGTCTGGGTAGGCTGCGACGACCGCTTTATCCGGCTGGATGGCAGACGCGCAGACGGCGGACACGTAGCACGGCCCGTATGGGAATACTTTTTCTCCAAAGCACTCGCCGACCCCAAACTGGGACTGGATAAAAAAGCGCTGTTCGCCCGGCCCGACACCCTCGGCCCTCAATACGACTACCAGAACCTCATCGACAAAAATCCTCCACCGGGAGCCGAAGGAGTAGATCAGGGAAATGGAAATGCCGATCAATACCTGACAACCGACACGACATCCAAAAACAGATCGAGCCAATATTGACATCACTCGGGCTGCATGTGAAGACTGACCCCGATCCTGTTCCAGGCATTGATATTGATGATGGCCATGATGACCTGCGCAGTCCTCTCCTCTCCCCATTGGACAACCGCCCTCCGGTAAAGCTCCTCCGAAAGCCCATGCCGGTGGATCAGGGTGATCTCCTCGGTCATCTCCAGGATCAATCGCTCCTCTTCCGTAAACTGGGGCGACTCCCTCCATACAGACATTAAATAAAGCCGTTGCTCGGTCTCTCCCGCCGCCCGTGCATCCTTCGTATGCTTATTGACGCAATAGGCACAGCCATTGATCTGGGAAGCCCTTATCTTGATCATCTCCTGATGGAGCCGGGAGATCCCGGTGGATCCCACATACTTATCCAATTCGATCATGGGTTTATAGGCAGCCGGCTGCACATCCCTCATTTTGAATCTTTTTTCCATTTTATTCGTCTTTAATACTATAAAATTACTCCGGTCCTGTACACCCTGAGCAGTCCAGATGCCATAAAACAGATAGGCCAGAATGAACATGGTGAAAAGATTTTACCTTTGTGCACCATGCGTACCATACTATTGTTATTATCCTTATCGACCCTTATCTCCGCCAACGCACAGGTGGAGCCGGACCCGGAAAAAGCCTTCCGTGAAGCCAGGCAATCCGGCAGACAGATCTTACTCGTATTCTCCGGTAGCGATTGGTGCCTGCCCTGCATACGTTTCGAAAAAAATATTTTAACCGACAGCGCTTTCCGGAACTTCGCCGGAAAACGTATCGTCATCCTGGAAGCCGATTTCCCCCAGCGAAAAAAGATCCCGGCCCCCAGGAAGTCCCAGTATGAGGCCCTGGCGGGAGAATTCAATGCAGAAGGGACCTTTCCAAAGATCGTTCTGCTCACACCCGACAAGACACTACTGGCTATACTGCCCTACACAGGTCAATCTCCCGCCGACTTCATCGGGGAAGTAAGAAAGTCGTTGAAGCCATGATCAAACGGCAGCTACATACCCGGCTAATGGGCTCCTCCTTCGAGCTGATAGTAGTGGAAGAGAACGAGACCCTCGCCATGCTGCGGCTGGAAGAAGGTGCAGCAGAGATCCGTCGCATCGAGACCCTGCTGACGGAATTCAGCCCGGACTCCCAAACATCATTGTTAAACAGATGCGCCGGGGAATTGCCGGTAAAAGTAGACCCGGAAGTCCACCAGCTCATCCGCCGCTGTCTTCACCTTTCCGCCATTACCCAGGGCGCCTTCGATATCACGGCCGGCGCCCTGAAAGGCCTGTATAATTTTAAACAACACCAGGCCCATATTCCCGATACCCGCCTGCTGTCGGATACCCTGGCGACGGTAGGTCACCGGTACATCCAGCTTTCCGATGACACGGTGTTCCTTTCGAAAAAAGGAATGCATATCGGATTTGGCGCCATCGGCAAAGGATATGCGGCAGACAAGGTACGATCGCTTTGGAAATCGAAAGGGGTCAAGGCTGGCGTTATCAACGCCAGCGGCGATCTGACAGCCTGGGGGCTGCAGCCCGACGGCAATCCCTGGCGGGTAGGCATCGCCGACCCCCGCAATCCTTCCCACATCCTGCTATGGCTGCCGGTGGACAATACAGCCGTAGCCACCTCAGGCAACTACGAACAATATTTCGAAATAAACGGCGTTCGTTATTCCCATAACATCGATCCCCGCACGGGAATACCCGTAAAGGGCATCAAAAGCGTCTCTATCATCAGCCCTTCAGCAGAATTGTCCGATGCACTTGCAACAGCCGTTACCGTCATGGGAACGACGGCTGGTCTGCATCTGATCGATCAGCTGCCGGAAGTCCATGGTATAATTATTGATGATAAAGACTGTTTGCGCTCATCCAAAAACATCACCACTCATGCACACAACTGACAGACAGCTAACCCTGGCAGTACTGCTCCTGACCACCATCTGCATCCTTTACGGCTGTACGGAAGTAAAACCATACCAACGGGCCTATCTGAATGACGCCGCTATGCGGCCCGGGAAAACAGACATCGATAAATTCGATAATAGCGTACATACCTACCGGGAAGGCGCCAGCGGAGGCGGCAACGGGAAAACCAGCGGAGGCTGCGGCTGCAACTAATACAGCATGAAGAACAAATACCTTACGCTCGCATTGCTGACAGCCATGCTGCAAACACATGGACAACAACGGCAGGACAGCATTTATAAAAAGGAGCGCATATCCCGTACGGATATACAGGTGCTGTTTGGATACTATACGCAAAATGGCGACCACTCCGCCATCACAGGAGGAAAAGGAACGGAAAAACTGCACATATACTCTCCGGAGTTCACCATAACCCATCACCTGGATTCCACCCATAGCTGGTCACTGAACGCCGGCGTGGACGTGATCTCATCCGCCTCTTTGGACAACATCGACTTCATCGTTTCTTCCGCCTCGAAACTTTCGGCAAGAACACATATCAGCCCCTCCTGGTCTTTCAAGCTCAAAAGGTCGGATACCCGCATCACAGTGGGTACGGGCATTTCCGTCGAATCCGCCTATCTTTCCTTCCCCGCCGGGGTATCGATAAACCACGTCGCCCCCTCGGGTTCACGGGAATGGAGCGCAGGCCTGCAATGCTATTTCGACGACCTCCGCTACGGAAGGATCAGCGCCGAATACGGATATCCGGTAGGTCTGGTCTATCCGGCCGAACTGCGCGATACCAGCTGGTTCTCCAACTTCCGCCGCAATTCCTACAACCTTTCTTTTGCTTATTACCAGGTGATCAACCCCCGGATGCAGCTGGCCCTGTTCCCTGAGCTGGTCTACCAGAAAGGACTCCTGTCCACCTCCTATCACCGCGTATACTTCCTTGGCGACCGGTTCAAAGAACGGGTAGAAAAATTACCCGGCGAAAGATGGAAATTTCCCCTGGCAGCCCAGCTGAACATATTCGTCGGCACACGGACCATCATCCGCAGCTACTACAGGTGGTATCACGACGACCTCGGCATCACAGCCCATACCCTGCAATTCGAAGTGCCCGTTAAAATAAACCCGGCACTAAGCCTGGCGCCCCTGGTACGCCTGTACACACAGACAGCAGCACGGTATTTTGCTCCTTACCGGGAACACAACCTGGACGAAAAATATTATACCTCGGACTACGACCTGTCCCATTTTTCCAGCTATAAAGCCGGTCTCACCCTACGCTACGCTCCACAACGACCAATGAGCCCCCGCTATACATTCAACGCACTGAGCTTCCGCTACGCCTGGTACCGGCGCTCCGACGGCCTCACCGCACATATCCTCACCCTGCTCCTGGAACTGCAACATACCCGCACCCGCAAGCTCCACCAGGCCTTTTCATCCGACCCACTCAATCATTCGGATTGAAGACCTTGTCAGGATTGAAAATGTCGAGATTATCGAATGTGACATTGCTGTTCACACCAGTACCGCCGGTGCCGACATAGCTTTTCCCATTGATGGTAAACGCCACAGCCCCCTGCCTGAGCGCACGTGGATAAGGCGTACGCTGACTCCAGAACCCGGTGGAAAAATCATACGCCCAGGTGGCCGAGACAAGCGAACCATTCTGCCCCGTCACCAGGTATGCCTTATCCTTATTTACAAAGGCCGCAGCATACTCACGTTCGATAGTGGTATAACCATCATCAAAAGTGCCGGGATCGGTATTGGTGATATTACCCAATATCTTCCAGGGCGCTGTCTGCGACGGATCGAACTCCCAGAAATCCCGGACCATCGACTGGTTGTTCGAGCCGGTGACGACATACGCTTTATCATTATATACAAACGCTACAGCACCACGCCGTTTGGAAAAATTCAGGTCTGTACCGGCAGTCCTCGACCAGCTGTCGCTGGCAGTATCATACTGGTAGAAATCACTCAATGCATAAATACTGTAACCCGTACCGATATACCCCTTTCCCTGAACGGCAAAACCCACAGCATCATAACGGGCGCCGCCCCGGAAATCAGCCTTCTTCGTCCACACACGCTTTACAACATCATACTGATAAAAGCTGCTGAACTGATGTATACCATCCCAGCCCGTACCGACATAGCCATAGTTGCCGATGCTGAAAGCAGCCGCACTACTCCGGGGGGTATCGGGAAAACTTGCTAGCTGCGTCCAACCGGTATCACTGCTGAACGACCAGAAATCCTGCAGCCGGCTGTTGAACCGCCCACCCACGGACTCATTGTAGCCCAGCCCTACATAAGCAATATTATTGATGACAAAACAGGAAGCATTGCTACGGGGATAGCCCTCGATAGAATGGGCCTGCACCCAATCACCCGATTGTAAATAAGAAGCAGTAGCTTTGCTGCAGGATGAATTTGAAAAAACAGTTAGTATGACAACGCCGATGACAGAAATGTAAATAAAACGGATCATTGAATAGGCTTTCCTCCTAAGAGCAATGATCGCTGTCCTTCGCGGCAAAAATCCTGTTAAGGTTTTCTATAAGAAATGTTAAGGGTCACCTATGTCTATATATTATTTTTTAATCTGTCTGATATTCACCAGCCCCTCCCCGCCCGCGAAAAAACCCTTCCCCCAGCACGTAACTTACCAGGCAGGCTGCATCCTGCCCAACCATATCTCCCGCAGGCAAATGGATGATAGCGTGCGCGCTTTCTATAAAGCCTGGAAACATCGCTACATCCGGAAGGGATGCAATACAGGAGAATTTTACGTATGGTTTGAAGGATCATATACACACGATAAACAATGCGTATCCGAAGGCCAGGGCTACGGCATGACCATCACGGCCCTGATGGCCGGCGCCGACACCGCGGCACAAACCATCTACAACGGACTATATCACTATTATAAGGCTCATCCCAGCAAAGCCGACACCTGCCTGATGTCATGGGCCCAGAAAAAGAATTGCCGCAACCTGGACGGCACCTCTGCTACAGATGGCGACATGGATATCGCTTACTCTCTTTTACTGGCCGACGCCCAATGGGGCAGCGCCGGCAGGATCAACTACAAAGAAGAAGGCCGCTGTATGATAAATGCCATCATGCAAAAAGAGATCAATCAGAAGACTTTCTCGGTGCTCCTCAGCAGTTCGGTTGAACATGACAGTAAGGATTACTTCGATATGCGCACCTCCGATTTTATGCCGGCCCATTTCCGCACCTTCCGCTCCTCATCCGGCGACAGCCGCTGGGACAGTGCCATCGACAGGAATTATCGGCTGTTCAAATATTTGCAGGACGTTTACAGTCCGGAAGCAGGATTGTTCCCTGATTTTATCACTAACATCAGGCAAAAGGCAAAGCCGGCACAGCCACATTATCTCGAAACACGTCATGACGGCGTTTATAATTACAATGCCTGCCGCATCCCCTGGCGTATCGCTACGGACTACATCGTCAACGGTGAAACCCGGGCAGCAGACATCGTGGGAAAGATCAACCGGTGGATACGCAGCACCACAAAAGGTAATCCCGATAATATATCCGCGGGTTATAGCCTTGGCGGGGAGGATCTGAAACACCGGTACTACGAGGCCCTATGCTTCATCGGCCCGTTCTCCGTCGCAGCCATGGTGGACAAGGACAACCAGCCCTGGCTGAACAAGCTGTGGGATTATATGGTCAGCTTTCGCCTCAATGGATTTGACTACTATGACAACAGCATCAAGATGATCAATATGATCATCCTTTCAGGGAACTACTGGACACCCTGACCACCGCAACAGGTTATTTCACCGGCGACCCATCCCTGCGCTCTTCACTGGCGGCCTTTATGATGGTGTCCCCTTCATGCAGATCTCCATACACTTCTACCTTACCCTTATCACTGCGGCCGGGCTTGATGTCTACCCATTGCGCCTTGCCTTCGGCCACACGGATGACAAATACCCGCTCGGTAGAATTGACGACGGCAGTAGCGGGCACGATAAAAGTGCTGTCCCTGGCGGGAAGAGGTACATTGACTTCAGCCACCATACCGGGCAATAGCTTCTTATCATTATTGAAGACATCCATTTCTATCCTTTCCGCCCTCAGACGATTGTCCAACGCACCGGCCAGACGGCGGACCCTGGCATGAAAGACCTCATTCGGCAACGCCTTTACAGTAAACTTCACTTCATTCTGATCATTGAGATAGCCGGTGTAAGCCTCGGGGACAGAGACCACCAGCCTGAGATGCCTTTGCTCCTGCAACGTAAAGAGCGGGAACTCCGACCCTTTCCCGGAAGGCCCTACATAAGCCCCGGGGTTTACATTACGGGCGCTGATCACCCCATTAAAAGGAGCTCTTATTTCAAGATACTTCAATGTCTCAGCCACCTGGTTATAGGCCGCCTTGAAAGCCTCCAGCTGCGCCAGGTCCGATTTCTGACGGGCATCCGCCTGGTCGATATCATTCTGCGAGATGGTGCCGGGCGTCTTGCTCGTCTCTACCAAACGCTCATAGTTGGCCTTGCTGGCAATATAGATCGCTTCCTGCGACTTCACCCGCGAAAGGGCGCTGGCCAACTGCGAGCCCAGCTCAGGCGCTTCCAGGGTGGCAAGTAATTGCCCCTCCCGCACTTCCGAACCCACATCCGCATATAGCCGCTTCACAAAGCTGTTCTCCTTTGCATACAGGTCCACCTGCTGGTATGCGATAAGCTCGCCAGGCGTATACAACGCAGTGGACAGCCTCCCTTTTTGAAGGACAAAAGTCTCCGCAGGCGCTGTCGTCGCCGCTACAGCGGCTTTATTTTCTTTTTTATCACCCTCACCATCCGAGGAGGAACAGGCGCTGAACAAGGTGGCGGCAGCCAACGTATGCAGAGCCAGCAGCACAGTTAATGAAAGACTATTTCTCATTTTGTTCATACAATGACGGTATATAATGTTTACTTTCTTTATCTGAAGGATCGAGTGATACTGATTCAGTGGATGTTTTACGCTGCACCCACGCAAAAATGAGCGGCAGGATAAACAACGCGGCAAACGTAGAAGCGATCAATCCTCCGATCACCGCACGCCCCAGCGGCGCCGCCTGATCACCGCCTTCGCCAAAACCCGAAGCCATAGGGATCATACCCACCACCATGGCCACACTGGTCATCAGGATAGGCCGGAGACGAACAGCTGCCGACTCCCGGGCAGCCTCCAGCGCATTGCCGGAATGCTTGTGCAAATGCTCGGCATTGGTCACCAGCAACACTGAGTTGGAAATAGACACCCCTACCGACATGATCATCCCCATATAACTCTGCAGGTTGAGGGTGGATCCCGTCAGCATCAGCAGCCCCAGCGAACCCAACAACACAGCAGGCACGGTGCAAAGGGTCACCAGCGACACCTTAAAGGACTGGAAATTGGCGGCCAGCATAAGAAAGATCACCACGATAGCCGTGATCAATCCCACCTGCAGACTGTTCAACGTATCCGAAAGCACCTGCACCAGACCTTTTGTCTCTACGGTAATGCCCCGGGGCGGAGCGCCGAGCGCAGCTATCGCGGCTTCGACATCTTTGGCAGCACGACCCAGGTCCTTCTTGTATAGGTTGGCGGTGACGGAGAGTACGGGGTTGGGACCGACATTATCGTTTTCCCCGTTTGTCGTATCCGTAGTGATAGTCGCCACATCACTGAGCGTGGGACGCGGCGCATTGGGCAAAATAGGCGTCTCTCCAATATCATGCGTGCTCGTCATCCTGTTTTCAGGCACCTCCACCTGGACATTATAGGCCAGGTTGCTCCTGTGATCGATCCAAACGCTCTTTTCCGTAAACCGGGAGGAAGAAGTGGCAGCCAGCAGGCTGCGGCTGATCGTGGCCGCATTGGTGCCCAGCTGCGCAGCCCTCACCCTGTCGATATTGATATTGATAGCCGGATAATGAGTAGCCTGTCCCAGCTGCACATCCCGGAGATAAGGTATCTGCTGCAGCTGAGCGATCACTCTATTCGCAAAAGCCTCATTGAGCTTCTTGTTCTTGCCGCTGACCTTTACCTCGATAGGCGTCGGGGAACCCTGGCTGAGTATCTTGTCGGTAAGCTCGATGGGCTCAAAAGACACCTTCACATCCGGCATATCCTTTTGTATCTTCTCCCGGAATTCGTCCTTCAGATCATCCATCTTGACTTTATAATCTTCCTTCAGGCTCACCTGTAAAACGCTTTCCTGCGGACCGGCCATAAAGAGATAAATAGGATTGGTAGAGAACTGGCCTCCGTGCATACCCACCATGGCCGAAGTGACACCGATGTTCTCATGCCCTACCAGCGTATCCAGTATATGCAGGGTGCGAAGCATATAAGCTTCCGTCCTCTCGATACGGGTGCCAGCAGGAGCACGGAGACGCACCTGGAACTGTCCCGCATTGGACTTCGGCAATACATCCCGCCCGATGCTGTTCAGCAATAGCCAGGCCCCACCCATCCCCAATAATATATAGGCAATGGCAATGGACGTACGGAAAGGAAAAAGCCTATCCAGGAAACGGATGAACCGGTTCCTGAATCTGTCAAAAGCCGTCAGCTTGCCCCCTTTACCGGTGCCCCCCGTCGCCAGCTTGTGCTTCTCTGACCAGGGATCTTTTTCGTCGGCAGCAGTGAGCCCCGACTCCCTGAACTCCTCATCATCCGTCTTGCCCTTGCCATGATGACCCTTCATCAGCCAGTTGGCCATGATAGGCACAAAGGTCTGGGCCATTAGGTAGGAAGTGATCATGGAGAAGGCAATGGACAGTGACAACGGCAGGAACAATGAACCGGGAATACCTCCCATCGTAAAGGCCGGTGCAAACACAGCCAGGATACACATCAGAATGAGAAGCTTTGAGAAGGCAATCTCACGACAGGCATCCCAAATGGCCAGGGCCTTCGGCTTGCCCATGGCCAGATGCTGATGGATGTTCTCTATTGTGACTGTAGACTCGTCGACAAGGATGCCGATGGCCAAAGAAAGACCGCTCAGCGTCATAATATTGATGGTCTGATGGAATAGCGTGAGAAAAAGCACACCCGAGATCACACAGATAGGAATGGTAAGGATCACGATCGTGGCGCCCCGGGCATCGCCCAGGAACAACAACACCATCAACCCGGTGAGGATGGCCCCAATAGCTCCCTCCGTCAACAGGTTTTTTACGGAATTAATGACATATACGGACTGATCGAACTCATAGGACAGCTGCACGTCCTCCGGCAATTGCGCCTGGAAACGGGGAATGGCCTTCTTCAGATTCTGCACCACATCCCAGGTGCTGGCAGCCGCAGACTTCGTAATCGGCAGATAGACGGAACGCTTGCCATTGATCAGCGCATAACCCGCCGTGATATCAGCGCCATCTTCCACCGTCGCCACATCCTTCAGGTATACGTTCTGCACGCTGTTGTTGTAAAGCGGTATCATCTCGAAGTCCTTCACGGTCTCGATGGTAGTATTGGCGGGAGTAAAATAGTTGAGATCACCGATACGCACGTTGCCCGCAGGGGTGGCCTGGTTGTTATTGCGCAACGCTTCCACCAGCTGATCGGGCGTAAGATTATGACTGCGCAACAGCTCAGGATCCGCCTTGATCACCACGGTACGGACATTACCTCCAAAAGGCGCCGGCGCCACCAGACCCGGTATGCTGCTGAACTGCGCCCTTACATAGATATTGGCAAGATCAAGCAACTCATTATTGTTTCTTTTCGGACTGCTGATCACCAGCTGACCCACAGGCAGGGTACTGGCGTCAAAACGGAGGATAAAAGGCGGCTGCGAGCCGGGAGGAAAGATCGCTTGTGCCCGGTTGGTATAACCCGTGACTTCCGCAGCAGCCTGCGCCATATTGGTACCTTCATAAAAAGTAAGCTTGATAAGCGTAAGCCCCTGGATATTCCGGGTCTCGATACTTTTTACACCGCCGATATACAACATGAGGTTGACATATTGCTTACCAAAATATGTCTCCATCTGATCCGGCGTAAATCCCCCATATGGATGCGAAACATAGATCACCGGGAGGTTCATGTCCGGGAATATATCGATCTTGATAGTACGGACGGCGCCAATACCAAAAAAAAGTAAGCCGGCCACCAGGACTAAGATGGTAATAGGTTTTCTGAGTGCTGTTCTTATCAATCCCATGATGATGATTCAATTAAAATTCATTAAAAAACAAACCAAAATCCCCGCTGGCGGCAGCCTTGTACAATAAAGCCTGCCATACATTATTATTGGCGATATCCCTGTCCGTCTCGGCCCTGTTCAACGTAAACAACGCCGTGGTGAGATCCACGATAGTAGCCAGCCCATTCTTATACAACACTGACTTTTGCAGATATGCATCCCCGGCGGCCTTCACCTGTATGGGAGCTTCCGTGTAATTGTCCAGCGCATTTTTGATCCGCGTATCCGACAACACCAGCTGCGCCTGCAGCTGCTGATTGACCAGCCCATACTCTTCCTTCAAACCTTCGGAGATCCACTTCTGAGAAACCACCTGCTCATGGACACGCAGGGGACTGGTAAGATTCCAGACAAAACCTACCCCAACGAGATAATTGCCCCTTGAAAAACTTACCCCTTTCAGATAGTTACCCGTATAGGCATCGGGGAACTGCGTACCATAATTATAGTCAAAACCCGATCCCCTGTCCTGCAATACCCCGAAGAGAGAGAACGTAGGGTAATTATATGTCTTCAGGTATTTCGCCTGCTCGTTGCTGACGTTGATACGTTGCTGGTAGTATTTTAACAAAGGATGTTCATTTATAGACATGGCCGGCGCCGTGTTGAGCGCACCGGGTATCCTTGTTATAAAAAGGCTGTCCAGCACAAAATCCGCCGGCGGGACACCCATGTAGATGGCCAGTTGATTGGCCTGCTCCTGTTGGAACTCCCGGGCATTGGTCAGCGCAATACGTGCATTCGAGACTTCCGCCAGGGCCAGGGAAGAATCCACTCCGGGATTGAGCTGGCTTTTAACCCGGGCTACAACGACATTCATCAATGCCTGAGCCCTCTCCAGGTTACGCTGCTGGGTGATCACCAGCCTTTGCGCCGCCAGCAGACCCAGATAAGCGGCCGAGACCCGGATGCTTTGCTGAAACCGCTCCTGGTTCAGGTCTTCCTGGTCCCGCGACAATACGGTCTGTGCTACCCTGACCTTCTCTTTCGCCCTGCCGAACTGGAAAAAATCCCAGTTGACGTCAGTCAGATACAACGCGCCAAACGCCGCCGACCAGTTCTGCCTGGCCATGGGCGGACCCGAAGCAGCGGTGGCTCCCCCTTTATACCCGTACAAAGGACCATTGATCCCGTTAATAGTACCATAATCATGCTGCGCGGAAATATTCAGATCGGGCAGGTACTCCCTCTTCGTCTCCAGGACATTCGCCTGGGAAGCTTTTACATAGCTGGCCTTGGCGCGGATGGTGCCATAATTTTTGAGCGCAGTCTGTACAGCATCTTTCAACGTGAGCGTCTGCGCATGGGCGCCAGAGGTAAAAATACTAAGCAACAAAACCCCCGAAAGGGCAAATGATTTTTTTGACATGATAGATGGACAAATTTTTTCATTCTCCGGGGTTGGATCCCGTTCATGGGTCAGTAGAAGTTTAGGGCTGCATCACCGGGGACAAAGGGAAACTAAGATTTTGAAGCAATTTTGAAGCTGAGGAAGAAGATTGGAAGCTGATGGCGATCATATGCAGTCCCGACGCGTATTCGTAGACGATATTAAAATTCATTAAATCGCATATCTGCCGGACAATGGCAAGCCCGATACCGATGGAATCGCTGGCAGGATCCCCTTTTTTAAAACGCTCGAACAACTCGGAGACGGGCAGCTGAGGCGCCAGTCCTGTATTGCTGATGACCAGCCCCGCCTTTGTAAGCATCACTGTTATTTTGCCGCCGGGAATATTGTGCCGGATAGCATTGCTTACTAAATTGGTTAATAATAAGTCCGCCAAAGAGCTGTGGAGAGCTATATACACTTTTTCTTCAAGATGGCAGCTCAGCGTGAGCGATTTCATCTGAAGCAGCTCTTCGAAGGAGTCCAGCGTCTCCCGGGTAAGTGCGCTGAGACATACCGGTGTCCCGGCTGTATACTCCTTATTTTCCAACTTGGTCAGCAGGGTCAGGCTGCTATGGATACGGGAGAGCTTTTCCAGGGCATTCTGCATCTCGGCAATAAGGATGGCCTGGTCATCCCGGATATCCGACTCCATCAGTAACTCCAGCTTACCCCGGATAATGGCCGTAGGCGTCTGTAATTCATGGGAAGCATTCTCGGCAAACTCTTTTAAAGATTGATAATCTTCCAATGCCTTGTCGGTCATCTTCTTAAGAAACTTATTTAACTCTTTGAACTCGTCTGTCCGCGTTTCCGGCAGAACAATAGGCTGTCGCCGTTTGAGGTCGAAGCACTGTATCACCTTCAAGGTCCGTTTGAAAGGGGAAAGAATGTACTTGGGTATCAACTTGCCGGATATGGCTACCAGTATGAGGAGAAGAAGCAGGATCCATTTGAAGGAATCCACCACGCCGGGCAACAGCTGGTAAAAAGAAGGGATAAAGGAATAAGTGGCAATGCGATAGTGCTTCCCATTTATAATATAGAATGAGGTCACCACCAGCCGGTATTCATTCACCTGGAATTCCGGGTTCCAGTTCAACCCGCGTGAATAATAGGATTGATCCCCTTTCGGCATGCTGTCCGCAGGTATTTCCGTGATCGTCGCCCGCTTGCGGGTTGGATGATTGGTATAATCGCCGCCTTTGCTGATCTGCTGGGCGATGAGATCGTTCAGCCGCTGATGCCGCACCACCTCCACCTTGCTGATCTTCCACTGTATCTCATAGTAAACGATGGCGCCGCCAATGAGCAGCACCAGCAGCATGATACCGAAATACCAGAGCGTGAATTTGTTGGTGAGCTTCATTTATGTTTCAGCTTCATGTTTATGCGCGTCAAATCGATAGCCCAGTCCATAGACGGTGCTGATATAATCTATCCCCCCGGCGCCGGCGATCTTCCTCCGCAGATTTTTTACATGCTGGTAGACAAAGTCGAAGTTCGCCAGGTTGTCCGTATAATCACCCCAAAGATGCGCGGCAATGGCCTGACGGGACAACACCCTGTTCTTATTGACAATAAAATACAGCAACAGGTCGAACTCCTTACGGGTGGCATCCAACGTAACATTGCCGACACGCGCTTCGAAAGTATCCGTGTTCAATGTGATCTCGTTGAATTCTATCATATGCGTGCCCCCCAGGTTCTTACGCCGGTACACAGCCCGGATCCTCGCATGCAATTCGGCAAGATGGAAAGGCTTGGTAAGATAGTCATCAGCGCCGTTCTCCAACCCAACGATCTTATCGTCCAGGGCATTCCGGGCCGAAATGATCAGGACATTGCTATCCTGGTGCTCCTTGCGCAACAGTTCCAGCAGCTGGAGGCCATTGCCATCCGGCAGACCGATGTCCAGCAAAATACAATCATATTGAAAAAGCCCCAGCTTCTCCCGGGCGGTCTCCAGGGTGCAGGAGAGCTCACAGATATAACCCTCTTTTGCAAGAAAGTCATGGATATTGCGGGCCAGCTCCTGGTGATCTTCAATAATCAGTACCTTCATCCTGTAAAGTTAGGAGGTTTTACTCCCCATTGATCAACGATACCCCGCTGCCTGTAAATGAAAGAGCTCTGCGTAACGCCCATCCATTTCGAGCAATTCTTCATGACTGCCGATCTCCAACAGTTCCCCCTTGTCCAGCACGAGGATCCTGTCTGCCATGCGTACAGTTGAAAAACGATGGGATATAAGTACGGCAGTTTTACCTCGGGTAAGGTCTGCAAAGCGTTGAAAGACTTCATATTCCGCCCTTGCATCCAGGGCAGCCGTCGGCTCATCCAGTATCAGCAGCTGGGCATCCCGCATATACGCCCTGGCAAGCGCTACCTTCTGCCACTCTCCGCCGGAAAGCTCTACCCCCTGGTGAAAACGACGCCCCAGCGCCTGATCATAACGATCCGGCAACCTCCCCACCAGCTTGTCCGCCAGGCTTTGTTCCGCAGCTGACTCGATCAATGACCGGTTATCCTTCTGCACAATATTCCCCACGGCGATATTCTGCGCCAGGGTCATTTGATACCGGAGATAGTCCTGGAATATGATGCCGATATTGCGGCGAAGAGCTTCCGGGTCATATTCCTTCAGATCGATCCCATCCAGCAGGATACGTCCCTCTACGGGATCATAGAGCCTTGCCAGCAGTTTGATAAGCGTGGTCTTGCCCGCCCCATTCTCCCCCACCAGTGCCAGTTTCTCCCCCTGTCGCAGGGTAAAGCTCAGATGCCGGATAGCCCAGCGTTCGGAATTCATGTATTTAAACCCGACATTCTCAAATGTAAACCCCTCCTTTATTATCCGTGGGAAAGGACGGGGATGCACAGCAGTAAGAATACGGGGCCGGATCTCGAAGAACTCAAAAAGATCACGGAGGTAAATAGCTCCTTGCGAGACACTGGTAAAGCGGCTCAATATTCCCTCCAGCAACGCCCTCAGCTGACGGAATGAACCGGCCAGAAAAGTAAGGTCCCCAATGGACAATGCACCATTGACGGTCCTCCAAATAATTACCAGGTAAGCTGTATAATACCCTGCAGATCCGATGAATGCGAAAACTGCACCCCAGGTGCTGCGACGAATGGTCAGATGTTTGTTATCCTTGTAGAATTTATCGGAAAGTGCCCGGAATCTGTCGACAAGAAAGTCAGACAATGAAAAAAGTTTAACCTCCTTGGCCGTATCGTCGCTCGCACCCAGATAGCGGATATAATCCAGTTCCCGCCGCTCGGTGGTCTGTTGCCGGGTAAGGGCATAGGTCTTGTCGTTAAAATAAGACTCGCCCAGAAAAGCCGGTATGACAGCTATCAACAACAGAAGGATCAACCAGGGATTGAAGGCCATCAACCCCGCCGTGAGAAAGGCCATGGTCACAAGGTCCTGCACCTGGCTCATCACCTGGGATAAAAGGATGGTGCGACCGGTAGTCTGCTGCCGCGCTCTTTCCAGCTTGTCATAAAAGGTGGAATCTTCGAACTGGTCCAGGTCCAGACTGGCGGCATGCCGCATGATCCTGATTGAAGTAAAATTGGCGAATAAATCTCCCAACAGACTGTCTAATAGAGAAATAAGCCTATTTAAAGCATCTGATAAGATAGCCAGTCCAAACTCCAGGGCAATCAATTCCCAGAGGTGTTTGGTGGCTCCGGACGCAGCAGGATGCGTCCTGGTCAAAAGGATCACCTGGTCAATGATCAGTTTGCCGATATAGAGAATAGCGACAGGAGTGGCTGAACGGGCAATACGGAGAAGCCCGTTGATGATCATGATCCGTGGATTCGTCTCCCACACCAGCCGGAAGAACCTGGGCAGGTTGCGCAAGGCTTCCAACCGCTCGCGAAGGGTAAGAGGTTCGGTCTTTTGTCCGTTCGTTGCAGGCTTCATTGTTGTAGTAACGGAATTATGGCAGCAAGGTTCGAAATTTCGTATATCTGGAGCATTTTTGCTTATTTTCCATCAAAAATTGCGATATGCGTAGCCTGGTGATCCTGGTTTTCTGTTTTTTATCCGTCCTCTCCTTCTCCTATGCGCAAACAGCAGTTGGCGATACCCTCACGGGCCAGGTGGCTGTGTGGGGAGAGTCTCCGGCCGTCACGACCCATGGAGTGACCAAAAGGTCACTGTTGCGCGGCGCTACCAGGGATCTCTCTCAGCTGGAGGTCCGGTCCATGACCCTGGACACCGGTGTCATCATAGCCGCTTATGAAGCAGAGGCAGATGAGCTGATCATTGTCAGGGAAGGAAAGCTGGATGTATCCGCTGGAGAGACTGATAAGCTGCTGGGCCCCGGCGGAGTAGCGCTCTTCCCGGCAGGCGAAAAATACAGCCTTGAAAACGGAGACCACGTCCCGGTGACCTATTATTTACTGCGCTTCCGTAGCAGGGGAATTAGCGACCGGCAGCGGGCCAGGGCCCCGTTCCTCATCGACTGGACGGAAATGGTGATGAAACCCACAGCTAAAGGCGGGAGCCGTCAGATATTCAGTCAGCCGGTGGCCTGGCTGAGTAAGATCGATATGCATGCTACCACGCTCAACCCGGGCGAAGTCAGCCATGCCCCCCATGTCCACCGGGCGGAAGAGATCATTCTCATGAGGTCAGGCAATGTACAGGAATACATCGGGGGAAAATATTACCCCGCCACCGCAGGCGACGTGATATTTCTGCCTTCGGAAGTTCCCCATGCACTGGAAAATAAAGGCAGCGGACGCTGTGAATATTTCGCCCTTCAATGGCAGCTCTGAGGCGCCGTGTAGTTATTTGCCTCCGGCCTCTTGATAATACTTCAATGCTTCCGGCATCAGGTCCTGCAGCTTTTTAATACGGTCGGCATCTGCGGGGTGGTCGCTAAGAAGGATCGGAGGCTTCTCACCCCCCATCGAGGCCATACGTTGCCAGAATGGCACTGCTTCCCGGGGATCGTAGCCCGCCATGGCCGCGAAAATAAGCCCGTAGTGATCGGCTTCATATTCATCTTTGCGGGCGTAAGGTAAAAGCACGCCCACTTGTGAAGCGGGGGCATACACCTGGTTGAAAATACCGACAGCCTGGGAATTGGTGCCCAATGCCACATTACCCGCCACCTGGATGCCCTGGGCTAACAGTTGCTGGCTCATTCTCTCCCTTCCGTGCCCTGCCACGGCATGGGTGATCTCATGTCCTAACACAATGGCCAGCGCGGTCTCGTTCTTCGTAATAGGCAGCAGACCCGTATAAACGACGACCTTTCCGCCGGGCATGCACCAGGCATTGACCTCCTTGCTTTCCACCAGGTTGAATTCCCAATTATAGCCCTGCAGGGTGCTGCCCAGCCCCTGGGACTGGTAATATTTGTTAATGGCGGCCGCGATGCGGGTACCGACCCTTTTTACCATTTCGGCGTTGTCGTTGTTTGCCGGCACGACCTTATTGGTGGAAAGAAAGCTTTTGTATTGTGTGAGCGCCATCGATTGTACCTCGCTTTCAGGTACCAGGCTCAGTTGGTTCCTGCCGGTAATGGGATTGCGTTTACAGGAGAGCATACTCATAATGCCCGCAAGCAGGAGAACAGAAAGAAATTTGTTCACGGTGTTTTCAAGTTTTAGCATAGCAAAAGTATTGATTTTTCATGTAAATTGTCGTGTATGAAGCCCAGGCTGTTAAAAGTTCCCAGGACCCCGACACATTCGTTCAGTGTTCGTGAAGACAGGGACCCTTACATCAATAATCGCTGGCACTATCATCCCGAGGTTGAGCTCATCTATTTTCATGAGGGAGGCGGTACGCAGTTCGTAGGCGATCATATCGCCCGGTTTGATGCCGGGGATATTATCCTGGTTGGTTCCAACCTGCCCCATTACTGGCGTCACGACGATCCTTACTTCAACGAAGACAGTGGACGCAAAGTTCATTCCACGGTAGTCCATTTCTCGGAAAACTTCTGGGGGGAGCCGTTCCTGCAATTGCCGGAGACCAAACCCATCCGTCACCTGTTGGAAAAGGCAAGAAGAGGCATCCGGGTACATGCACGGGAACATCGCACTATCCCCTCATTGGTGGAGAAGATCCGGGACGCAGAAGGCGTAGGCCGGATCATCGCCCTCATCGAATGCCTTTCCGCATTTGCTTCTATCCCTGACCTTCACCTGCTGTCCTCCATCGGCTTCCGGCATGATTTCTCCGAAGTGGAGAACGACAGGATCAATGCGATCTACGACTATACCTTCCGTCATTTCTCACAGAAGATCTACCTCGAACAGGTAGCTGCAGTCGCGGGAATGGTCCCCAATTCCTTTTGCCGTTATTTTAAATCCCGCACAGGAAAGACATATACACAATTCCTTACGGAGATACGTGTGGGACATGCCTGCAAGCTGCTAATAGACAACCGCATCAGCATCAAGCAGCTGTGCTTTGAGAGCGGTTTCTCCAACTTCACCTGCTTTCACAAGAATTTCAAAATGATCACGGGAAAAAGCCCGCAGCACTATCTCAAGGAACATCTGATGGGGTAATTTTTATCCCACGAGCCACTCTTTTTTCCAGTAATTTGCAAAAAAATTTAGCCTCATGGCAACAGATATAAAATGTCCCAACTGCGGCCACCAGTTCCCCATCGAGGAAGCCGTATCCGAAGAATACAAAAAAGAGCTGCGGGAACAAATGCAAACTTTTTTAAAAAGCAAGGAAAAAGAATTTCAGAAAAAAGAGCAGGACCTGCTCCAGCACGCCCAGCAACAGGAAGCCTCTTTCACCCGCAAACTGGAAGAAGAGAAACGCCAGCTGCAGCAATCCCTTGAACAATCCCTTCGCAAATCCATCAGCACCGACTACGAAACAAAAGTGCGCCTGCTGGAAGACGCCAATAAAGACAACGAAGAAAAACTAAAAATATCCCGCCAGAAAGAGCTGGAATTCCTGAAAAAAGAACAGGACCTGAAAAACAAAGAGGCCGAACTGGAACTCTCCGTGCAACGCCGCCTGCAGGAAGAAAGAACCAAACTGACGGAAGAGATCCGCCACCTGGAAATTCAAAAAACAGCCGCAAGGGAAAACGAACACCAGCTAAAGATCAAAGAACTTGAAAAACAGCTGGAAGACCAGAAAAAGCTGGCAGAGGAAATGAAACGCAAAGCCGAACAGCGCTCCATGCAATTACAAGGCGAAGTACAGGAACTGGCGCTCGAACAGCTGCTTCGCACCAGCTTCCCCTTCGACGAAGTCAGCGAAGTTGGCAAAGGCATCAGGGGCGCCGACTGCATCCTGACCGTCCGCAACAACTACGGCCAGGAATGCGGAAACATCATCTACGAGAGCAAACGCACCCAATCCTTCTCCCCCGAATGGATCGAAAAACTAAAGGCCGACATGCGCAGCCAGGGCGCACACATAGCCGTCATCGTCACCCAAACCATGCCAAAAGACATGGAATGCTTTGGAGAACGCAACGGTGTCTGGATCTGCTCTTTCTCCGAGGTCCGCGCCCTCACCTACGCCCTGCGCGACGGTATCATCCGCGTCTTTAACGCCGCAAGATCCCAGGAAAAGAAAGGAGATAAAATGGAGCTCCTGTACAACTATCTCACCAGCGGTGAATTCAGCGAGCAATGGAAGGCCATCCGGGAAGGATTCCTGTCTATGAAACAGTCCATCCAAAAAGAAAGGGACACCATGGAAAGATTATGGAAAGCCAGGGAAAAACAATTGGAAAAAGTTTTGCTCAACGCCGCACATGTCAGAGGATCCATAGAAGGCATCGCCGGAAAGGACGCCATCGATGCTCCCTTGCTGGAAGAGGACCCCGATCAGGAACTATTGGACTGAGAGCCTATACCACGGCCTCCCCACAAAAGATCACGTCAACATCCAGGCAAGAATAAGCGCCTGCTCGTCGAATATCCTCCCTTCGATGCCCAGATATATCTTTTTGCCTTTATTAAAAACAAACGGCAGCTTGACAGTATCCCCTTCCATCGTGATATTACCTTTCAACTGCATATGCTCCTTGAAATCCAGCTCCCCACGTCCATGCCATTTGAAAATAGCTTCCTTGGCGCTCCATATCAGGGTAAGGAACTCCTGGTGCACCCGGCCCCGCAAACCCCATTGCTCCAGGAAGAGCGCATATTCCTCATTGAAATAATGAGCCTCATCGTCCGTAAGAAACTTCCGGGCCACCGTCTCTATCCGGGGCGTGATCAGCTCGATATCCACTCCCACCCTGCTGTTACCGCTGACGATGGCAGCAGCATACTCCCCGCAATGAGAAATGGAGAAATGATATTTCTCGCTGACCAGAAAAGGCTGACGTGTGTCGGCGATCCGGATCTCCTCCAGAGGGAAATCCTCAAAAAGAAAGGATAACAAATACCGGCCGGCCAGATGCTGCAGCCGCTTGGAAGGATGGGATACGTCCCGTTTCAAAGGTACTTTTTCCAGAAAGAAGGATTCAGGTTCCTTGATACGCCAAATCCCTAGTTTTGTGTGCTCGTTGATATTATGTTGATAAAAAAGGGGCATCTTTAAAATTATAACAGCATATTCGCAAACTTAACCAATTTCATCATGATCTTATCTGATAAGCGCATACTTGAGGAGATGGAACAGGGCACAATAAAGATCCAGCCCTATGATCGCACCTGCCTGGGAAGTAACTCTTATGACGTACACTTAGGCAAATGGCTTGCCACCTATAAGGATCATATACTGGATGCAAAAAAACACAACGAAATAGAGTATTTCGAGATCCCTGAAGAAGGGTTTGTCCTGTATCCACACGTGTTTTACCTGGGCGTCACCCATGAGTACACGGAAACCCATGCGCATGTCCCGTTCCTGGAAGGCAAATCCTCCACAGGACGGCTCGGCATCGACATACATGCAACGGCAGGTAAAGGCGATGTAGGCTTCTGCGGCAACTGGACCCTGGAGATCTCCGTAAAGCAACCGGTAAAAGTCTATAAGGGCATGCCGGTAGGACAGCTGATCTACTTCCCCGTGGAAGGAGAGATCGAAGTAAAATACAACCAGAAAAAAGACGCCAAGTACAGCGGTCAGCCCGACAGACCCATCGAAAGCATGATGTGGAAAAATAAGTTCTGACGGACCAGGACAAGGACCATTTAAATGGCTTCCCAGCCATTCTTTTTACCGTAGGCTATCAACCAGGCAATGACCTCGTTGTAGGTCTGCATGCCTTGCGGCTGACGATTAGCCCGCAGATATCCTCCATACAACTTCCGGATCACCGGCTCGAAAGGGTTCTCATATCGCCGGTTGAATCGCTGCAGCTCCTTGAAATCCGCCTTTACAGACGGCGGCAGCCGCGCCTTGAATGGCTGTAACAACACGGAATCCCGTACATACAATTCCCTCGCCGCATACAGGTACAGATCTAAGTACAGGGAATACTGGAATGCCGGAACGTTGGACTGGCGGGCGGCAAGATAACCCGCAAAATTCGCTTCATTCTCCTTTGCATAACCCAATTGATGGCCTATCTCATGACAGGTCGTATACGGCTGGACAAACACGGGCATGGTTGTGTTCACCTGCGCTTCGCCTGTAAAAGGATTATAATAGCCGCCAAAACCCAGGTAGTCTCCCAGGTAACCATAAAGAGAAGCCTTTACGGAGGGAGAAGGATAAGCAAATCGTACATCCTGCGACGAAAAGACCTTATAGCAATCTATAGCCCCATCGAACACCACGCTGTTGGGGCCTAAGGCCGGCCTTTGCAAATGTGCCAGGCTGTCAGTACTGCCCAGTCTTGTGATCACCTGCTGCAGCAACGTGTCCAGTTCGTTCGTGGAATAAGCCTGCACGTTCAGCTGCAGCTGATAGGCAATACCCCGGCGATCGTAATTAAGCCCCCAGGACAAATTGAAATATACATACACCAGCAGCATCACAAACACAGTATTGCTTAATACGGCCTTAAAATAAGCCCGGCCGGCCTGCCGGCGTATCGATCTTCGGATAAGCATTCCCAATCCATACAGCAGCCAGGCTCCCGCCAACCCATAAAAGATATCCCCCACGCTGAAAGGCAGCCATCCAAACAACAGCCGCTGCACACGGGCTATCATGGGGTAAACGCCGGTGGAATAATATTTCTCGACGGCACTGGGGAAAAGGGAAAAGAGCTTGACGCCGGCAGCAAGTACTATAAGGATTATCCAGGCTGGTTTTGATTTGCCAAACATACTGCTAAAAATACTCCAAATATTACAGCGATCCATGTTAAATTGCGGTCTATAGCAGCGTAAAAAAATCATCGGCCGATGAATATAGACTTTAACAAAAACGAGGACGTCATGAAAATGGCGCTCAGCCAGCTGAGAACGCGACTGGATAAGATCGCATTGGGCGGAGGAAAAAAGGCTATCGAACGGCAGCGGGAAAAGAACAAGCTCATACCACGCGAACGTATCGCCTATCTCCTGGATGAAGGAAGCACGTTTATAGAGATAGGCGCCTTCGCAGGCTATGAAATGTACGAAGAGCAGGGAGGATGCCCTGCGGGCGGAACAGTGGCAGGCATTGGATATGTCAGCGGGAGACAATGTATCATCGTAGCCAATGACCAAACGGTAAAGGCTGGGGCCTGGTTTCCCATTACGGGAAAAAAGAACCTGCGCATGCAGGAAATAGCCATGGACAATCATCTTCCGGTCATCTACCTGGTAGACAGCGCAGGCGTCTATCTGCCGATGCAGGATGAGATCTTCCCGGACAAGGAGCATTTCGGCCGTATCTTCCGCAACAATGCCCGCATGAGCGCCATGGGCATCCCCCAGATCGCAGCTGTCATGGGTGCATGTGTAGCAGGAGGCGCCTATCTCCCCATCATGAGCGATGAGACATTGATGGTAGAAGGGAATGGCTCTATTTTCCTGGCCGGCCCCTATCTTGTCAAGGCGGCCATCGGGGAAGACATCGACGTGGAAACCCTGGGAGGCGCCGTTACCCATACGGAATTATCCGGCATCGCGGATTATAAATTCAAGACGGAGCAGGAATGCCTCGACCAGGTAAAAAAGATCATGAGCAAGATGGGCATACCCCCATCCCCCATATTTCACCAGGCAAAACCCATCGCCCCTCAAAAGAACCCGGACGAGCTCCTCGGCATTCTGCCGGAGGATCCTTCGAAACCCTATGATATGCTGGACATCATCCATCGCATCGTGGACGATTCCGCATTCGAACAGTTCAAGGAAGACTATGGCAAAACTATCCTATGCGGATATGCACGCATCGAAGGATGGGCAGTAGGTATCGTGGCCAATCAGCGGAAGATCGTCCGGAATAAAAAAGGAGAGATGCAGATGGGTGGCGTCATTTATAATGACAGTGCGGATAAGGCTGCCCGTTTTATTATGAACTGCAACCAGAAGAAGATACCCCTGGTATTCCTGCAGGATGTCACGGGCTTTATGGTCGGGTCCCGCAGCGAACATGCCGGCATTATCAAGGATGGAGCCAAGCTGGTAAACGCCGTAGCCAATTCAGTAGTGCCGAAGATCACCATCATCATCGGCAACTCTTACGGCGCAGGCAACTATGCCATGTGCGGCAAAGCCTATGATCCCCGTTTTATCTACGCCTGGCCTTCGGCCCGCATCGCCGTCATGGGCGGAGAGCAGGCTGCAAAAACCCTTCTGCAGATACAGGTCAGCGCGCTGAAAAGCAAAGGACAGGAGATCGACCCCGCCGAAGAAAAGAAGTTATTGGATGAGATCAAAGGCCGCTATGAAAAACAAACCACGCCTTATTACGCAGCCGCACGGTTGTGGGTAGACGCCATCATCAACCCGGCAGACACCCGCAAAGTGATCGCTGAAGGATTACAGGCTGCCTCTCATAACACGGACCTGCCTGTATTCAACACAGGTGTAATACAGGTGTAATATCAGCTATGACAAACAACGAACTGACCATGTATACGGACGGAGCTTCCCGCGGCAATCCCGGGCCTGGAGGCTACGGGACCATCCTTTTTTGGGGTGGCCACCGTAAGGAGCTATCACAAGGCTACAGACGTACCACCAACAATCGCATGGAGCTGATGGCCGTCATCGCCGGACTCCAGGCGCTAAAAAGAGATGGATTGAAAGTCACCATCTATTCCGACAGTCAATACGTAGTAAAAGCCTGGGAGCAGGGATGGCTGAAGAACTGGATCGCCACCAACTTCAAGGGAGGTAAAAAGAACAAAGACCTCTGGCTGCAGTTCTATGAGCTGGCTAAAAAGAACACCATCCGTTTTGTCTGGGTGAGAGGACATGCGGACAACGTCTTCAACAATCGCTGTGATGAGCTGGCGACAACCGCAGCAGATGGCGGCCACCTGCTGGTGGACGAAGGATTCGAAGAGGGCGACTAGACAGCTAATCCATATTTAACCTTGTGGCACTGAAGCCCTGTACAGGATGGAGTCCTTGTCTGCCCTCAGGTTCAGCCTGGCCTTGTCAAAAGCGATAAACGCCTCCCCTATGCCACGGGAAAAACCCGTGCTGTCGTCCACCTGTACCTTCCCTTCCAGCACAAGGAATATCTCTATGGAGTGGGATTGTATCGTAACGGTCTCCCCTTCCTGCAGGTTGATCTTGCTCAGCTCGAAATCAGGCGCCGGCGTCTTATAGACGACGATATGCCCCGGTGTATTATCCTCCCGCATGATACGGGGATGGGTAGCTTCAAAACGGACATGCTTTAGCAACTCCCGTACATCGACATGCTTGGGCGTAAGCCCGCCCCGCAGCACATTGTCCGAGTTGGCCATGATCTCCACATTTTGTCCTTCCAGGTAGGCGTGTGGCAGGCCGGCGGCCTGGAATACAGCCTCACCCGGCAGTACATTTACCAGGTTGAAAAAGTAAATGGAAAAAATACCACGGTCGATCTTTTCCCCTTCATTATAAGTAAGGGCGGCACGAGCGGCCCAAAAATCCTCGTTCTGTTTGCGCAGGCGCTGCTCATTATACAGCGGCACGATCCTGTCTAAAAGTGGTTTCAATACATCATTTACTTCCTGTTGCGGCATCTCCATCACCTTCTTGTACAATCCTTTGTACCCATCCACGGAAAAAACAGGCTGCAGGAACTTCAGCTCAGGGACAGTGGCAAGGACTTGCATCAGGTCTTCTTCCGGCTTGAACCCATGCAGCAGCCAGAACTCACTGAGAGCCAGCATCAGCTCAGGCTTATGATTATCGTCCTTATCATTACGGTGAGGAGCGGTGAGCGCAATGCCCTTCTCATTCTCCGCAGCGAACTCCAGCAACGCATTCTCCTTGGAAGGATGCACCTGTATAGACAGCATGTCTTTTACATCCAGCACCTTCAACAGATAGGGCAGCCTGCCGAAACGTTGAGCAACAGTAGTCCCCAGCGTGCTCTCCGGCTGCTGCCGGACATATTCGTTAAGCTTCGAAGGCGTCGCACCATCCAGCTCTGAAGATGCATTGTCGTGTGCGCCCAACCAGTATTCTGCAAATGGCTTGTTCTCCGGGTTGGCCACAGACAGTAACCTGGATAAATACGTAGTGCCTCCCCAGGCATATTGCTGTATCTTACCCTTTAGCTTAAAAACATTTTTTCCCTGCTGCATGAATGAAATTATTTTGCAAATAAAAGGAAAAAAACATGGCTCGCCATAACGATCTTGGAAAGTGGGGAGAGACGCTTGCATCCGGATGGCTTATGCAAAAAGGATTCAAGGTCCTGCATAAGAACTGGCGGCATGGACGGGGTGAGATCGATATCATCGCCACCCATGAGGATATTTATCATTTTATAGAGGTCAAATGCGGCCGGCAAAACCCGTACGGCTACCCGGAGCAAAGGGTCAGTAAGACCAAGCTTCGCAGCTTAATGCGGACAGCCACACACTGGTTATACGAGAACAAAGTCCCGGCAGAACGCAAAGTGCAGTACGACGTACTGGCCATACGGTTGACAAATGGAAAAATTCCGGAATACCTGCTATTTGAGGACGTCTCGCTTTAGCTTTTCCTGCATGTATTCCACTAAACGATAGGTAGCAGGACAATATTCGATGTTCTGTTTGTACATGTGTAAATACTCCACCATTTTCTTTTTGTTGTGATGGGGAAATCCGGCACAGTCCCGGGGACGAACAGCATAAATATTACACATATTGGTTTTCAGGTCCAAAAATTGACAAGGCTGCTGCACATTCATCCAATCACCCGTCTTGTCTTTATACAACCACTTTTCACGAAAAGCTTTCTCCGTCATGCTCAGGTGAGCGGCAATACGCTTCACATCCTTGTTGGTATAGGTGGGAGACATGGTCTTGCAGCAATTGGCACAATCCAGGCAGTCGGTCTTGCCCCAGGAATGCTTGTCGGCTTCCTCCTTCAGATGCTCAAGACCACGGGAGGGAATGCTCCCCAGGCTCGTCAGAAAGCGCTTTACCTTTCTTTTGTTGTGACGAACTATTTGCCGGAAGCTACGTAGGTTGACGGTTGCCATGCGTGATATTTAAAAAAAGCAAATATGCTGCATCGAAGGGACGATACAAAGAAAATTTTCAGGTTTGTCCATTAAAGTTTAAACTTGCCGCATGTGGGAGTCCTATAAAAAAGGATATAAGGCATGGCTGCAGTTGGAGAAGTCCCTCTCTGAAAATTCCGTGGAAGCTTATCTGCGGGACATAGACAAGCTGACGCAATTCTTCCAGGCTGTCCAATCCTCCAAAACGCCGGAGACCGTCGAATTGAAAGACCTGCAGACCTTCCTGCAGTGGATCGGCCAAATGGGGCTCGAGCCGGCATCCCAGGCCCGGATACTCTCCGGCATCCGTAGCTTTTACAAATACTGTTATATCGAACAGATCGTCAGGAAAGACCCTACCACCCTGCTGGAGTCGCCCAGGCTAAAGAGAGCTTTACCGGATATCCTCAGCTTTGACGAAATAGAGGCCATCATCGGACAGATAGATCTCAGCAAACCGGAAGGCGGCAGGAACAAAGCCATCCTTGAAACCATGTACAGCTGCGGCCTTCGCGTCAGCGAGGTGGTCAACCTGCGTATCTCGGCTCTCTACCTGGACGTCGGGTTCATCCGGGTCATCGGTAAGGGAGATAAAGAGAGGCTGGTGCCCATCGGCCGCTCAGCCGTCCAGTATATCCGGATCTATCTCCAGGATATCCGGGTGCACATGCCCCTGAAACCCGGTAATGAAGATATACTCTTTCTCAACAGAAGGGGAAGCAAGCTCAGCCGGGTAATGATCTTTCTGCTGCTGAAAGACCTGGTCCGCCAGGTCGGCATAGAGAAAAATATTTCTCCCCATACTTTCCGTCATTCCTTTGCCACCCACCTGGTGGAAGGCGGAGCCGACCTCCGGGCTGTACAGGAGATGCTGGGACATGAAAGCATCACCACCACCGAGATCTATACCCACCTGGACAGGGAATACCTGCGGGAGACGCTGCACAGGTACCATCCGGCGTTTAAGTAAAATTTAGTTATTTTAGACACGTAATCACTGTTGTCGTTTTTAAAGAACATACCATCCCATTCCGCCGGTGACGCCGAGCTGGTAACAGCCTACCGGCAATCGGGGGATCTTACCCTCCTGGCAACGCTCTACCAACGCTATATGGACCTGCTTTACGGCGTCGCCCTGAAATACCTGGGAGAGCCGGAAACAGCCAAAGATGCCGTAATGGCCATCTTCGAAGAACTGGCACAAAAGCTGCTCAAACATGAGGTAGAGAACTTTAAAGGCTGGTTGTATACCCTTGCTAAAAACCACTGCCTGATGCAGTTACGTTCCGCCCGGCGGATGAAGACGGGCACATTTGACCCCGACCATATGCAAATAGGAGAAGAAGTGCATCTGAATGGTGTATTTGAAAAGGAACAACAGCTTGACCAGCTGTCGAAATGCCTGGAAACCCTTTCATCCGAACAAAAGACCGTCGTAGAGCTGTTTTATTTACAGCACAAATGCTATAAGGACATCGAGGTAATGACAGGACTGGAATGGAACAAAGTGAGGAGCCACATACAAAACGGAAGAAGGAACCTCAAGATCTGTATGGAGCAACAATCATTCAGCACAGCATCCATTGTAAAAGCAAAATGAGCGATAAAGATCAACATACCCCCATGTATTCATCCTCGGATATTGAAAAATATCTGAACGGGGAGCTGTCTGCCCCCGAAATGCATGCATTGGAACGCGCTGCCCTGGACGACCCTTTCCTGGCCGATGCGCTGGATGGTATAATGATCCACCGGCACCTGCCGGAACAGCCCTCCTTCCAGGAAGATATGGCTCAGCTGAAGGAAAGACTGCAAAACCGGGTAGCTGAAAAAAGCAAAACCCGGGTACGCCCTCTTTTCATGCAATATGCCGCTGCGGTAATCTTGCTGGTGGGATTGGGGCTTGCCGCCTACTATACGCTTTTCAATCAACATAAGTCACAGGAGTCGTTGGCAGTGTCGAAGGTCCCATCAGCCGCCCCAGCCACTGTCCCTCCGCCGGCTGCAGAAAAAGCGCAGTCCCCCGCGGACACGCAGCTTACTGAAGCGGTCGCAGACAAACAATCCAAATCCGGAACGATCCAGCCGGCAACATCAACCCGGCCCAAACCAACAGCATCAGGCCGAAAAAAAGACGAGGAGATCAGCACATCGGACGCTGTCGCAAGCAACCGGTTCAAGCCGGCAGAGCAACCCAGCGTGCCGGCTGCCGCAACACCTTCCTGGAAAGCCAGGCTCGACACACTCCGCCTGTCCAAAACATCAGACTATATAACGTCTAATTCCTATCGACCCAAACCGGCCCTCTCACTCCCGGCAAATAAACTGGTGTTCTCCGGAAAAGTGACGGACCCGTACAACAATCCACTTCCCGGCGCCTATCTGGCCCTGAAAAATAACCAGAACATCAATGCCGTCACGGATAAGAATGGCTTCTTTAACATCCAGCTGAATAATAAAATGGATACCGGTTCAGCTGTCGTGGTCAACCACGTCGGTTATGAACAAGGCTCCATGTTCCTCAACACGGAGAACAAAAAAGGGAATTTTATCCAGTTGCAGCCTCAATCCTCTTCATTGAATGAGGTGGAGATCGTTGGTTATGGGTCCAAAAGAAAGGAGATCATGCGGCAAAACATCGATGCGGAGAATAAAGCGCTTTCGCTGGTGGCGGTCCCTGCCGCTGGATGGCCGGCCTATAAAGAATACCTGGAATCAAAAAAGCAATCCGCCAACCTGGACTCCACTCTCCGTGGCGACGAAACCATCTCCTTTATCGTCAATAAAAAAGGAGAATTGTCTTCTTTTAAGGTGGAAAGATCCATCTCTCCCGCCCACGATTCCGCCACTATCCAGATGATCCGGCAAGGTCCCGCCTGGCAGGTTTTATCAGGCAAAAAAGCCCGCGCCCGTGTCATCCTTACTTACTAAATTCGGCGTCTAAATCTTTACACATGCTAAGGTCATTTCTACTGTTTGCTTTATCTATCACTTTGTACTGCTCTACCAATGCTCAATCCATCAAAACGCCGGCCCCTTCCCCTCCCCAATTCGTCAGACAGGATTTCGGTCTTTCCAACATCGAACTATCCTACTCACGACCAGGGATAAAAGGTCGTACCATTTTCGGCGACCTGGTACCCTATGGGAAAGTCTGGCGGACAGGCGCAAACCAGGCGACAACCCTTACTTTCGGGGACGATGTAACCATTGAAGGGACCAAGGTCCCCGCGGGCAAATATGGCCTGCTGACCATCCCCGGTCAGGACGAGTGGACCATTATCATCACACATCAACTGGACGTCACTAACCCTGCTGCTTACAAACAAGACCAGGATGTAGTTCGTATAAGATCCAAAGTGGAGACACTGCCTTTCTCTATCGAATCCTTCACCATTTTCTTCAGCGATGTAACATCCAACACCTGCCGGCTGGATCTTTGCTGGGACAAAACGGTGGTCTCCTTTATTGTCAGTACCGACATCGACAGCCGGATCATGACCCAGATAGACAATACGCTGAATAAGGACAATCGCCCTTATTTCACGGCTGCACTCTACTATCTGGACAATGGCAAAGACCTGAACAAAGCCCTGGAATGGTTTGACAAAGCCATTGCACAGGACCCCAAAGCTTTCTATGCCGTCTATCAAAAGGCCCGTTGCCAGGCAAAGATGGGAAAGAAACAGGAAGCCATCGCTACGGCGAAAAAGTCCATCGAGCTATCCAAAGAGGCAAATAACGCAGATTATGTGGCGCTCAACGAAAAGCTCATTTCATCTTTACAGTAAGAGACTGCTTCGCGGGCTCTTACTGTAGCCGGGCTAACCACAGACTGGCATTCATGAACAGCTGTGTATGGCTTAAAATAGGCCAGCTTACAAAAAGATTATTACCGGCAGCCCCCGTGCCATCGTCCATGGGTGAGCTGTCGGTAACTACAAATACACGGCCGGAGTTAAATGTGGAAGAAGCGCACATGATATGTGTAGTATTCTGCGTGAACCCCGATTGCCAGATCAATCCCTGTACGGCGCTGTTGGCAGAAGGATTGACGGTAATGGTAGCGCCGTTGTTGAACTCCAGTTGGGAAACATCGCCCTGTGATCCGTGAAGGATAGGATTGGTGCTGCCTCCTGTCCATACATTGCTGCTGGTCTCCGTTATATTGGTCAGATCGATGCTGAACCCGAATGGATTGACGGCAACACTATTATTGGTCATCAGATCATTCCATATATCCGGAGAATCATGCCCGTCATTATTGCGGTCGGATACAGTGTGATCCGAGATCATAAAGAGGCCGCCCCCATGGCTGATAAAATTCAGGATAGCGGTCTTCTCCGCAGCAGTAAAAAGAATATTGGGCTCATCCACGACAAAGACATCATAATTGGACAGGTCCTGTGCATTGGAAGTATTGCCATAGGTGATGGCTGTACCGGAAGGAAGGGTCTCTACCGTATTGCCGGCCTTGACAAGGGCGATACCCCAGCTGGAAATAGCGCCTGTCCAGAATGTTTCTGCTGTCGAGGCGGTAATGGAAGACTGTGCCGGTGTGGGCGTCCGCTGGGGAGTGCCGCCATCCTCATCGATGACCCAGTCTGCGTTGCCTGCAGTCTCTGCCTTCGTTGCATCAAAAAGGAATTTTTTACCGCCGCCACCGCCCGTCGACCCGCTGCCGTTGACCGTAAAGTCGTCGAAGTTGATACGATTGCTGGTGCCGTCCGTTTTACGCAGCTGAAAGCGCACATTGCCCGTCACCGACAAGGTAAAGGAAGCAGTTTGTAAAGTGGTGGAGTTTGTAGTGACAGTAGAGCCTGCCTGTGTATAGGAAGTGCCGCCGTTGGTGCTGTACCAGAGTTGCCAGGTGCTGCTGCCGTCAGACCCGAAGACAGCATGCTGTACCGTGACGGAAGTAGCGCCGCCGGCTATATCGAACTGCATGGAGATCGTTCCCGAATTACGCACCCTCGCCGACTGGGCGCCATTCTTCCTGTCCGTAGAGAGATTGCCCAGCAGCGCGTCATTGAAGTTCCAGACACCGGTGGACAGCGTGACATTGGCGGCAGCATAGGCCGTTTTGGTACCGGTCTCGAAGTTTTCAGCTGTAGTAGTGAGCGCAGCGGCTTTCAAAAGCTTCATCGCTTGTGTGCCGGACAACGGCATGGCCGTGGGAGAGGTCAATACATCGGATTGTTTTTCACAGGCGGAAAAAAGCACCATGAAAAAGAGCAATAAGCGCACTCTGCTCATAATAGATAAAGTTTTAGTTTCCTAAAGTTAGGACTAATCTTTATGGCGAGTGTTAAGTTTAGATGAAATGAGCTGTATCGCTTCGCTCAATAATACCACTCCTGCTGCACCGACTACGTTAAACCAGAGAAAGCTCAGAGAGATAATGCCTTTACGGCTGAGCACATTCAGCAGAATGACCAGGGCTTCTATAATGATGGCGCTGATAAACACCGCGGTAGCGCCTACCTTCTTCCGATAGAAAGCCACCAGGAAAATACCTAATATCACACCATAGAACAGCGACCCCAGTACATTGACGGCCTCGATAAGGCTGTTACCCAGGTTGTAAGCCAGCTGCGCCACCGCAACACAAAAGACACCCCAGAAAAAAGTATAGACACGGGAAAGCCGGAATTCTTTCTCCGGGCTCAGCGGCCGGGAGAACCGTCTGTGAAAATCCACGATCGTACAGGAAGAAAGCGAATTCAGCGTGGCTGCTATGGAACCCCAGGCTGCCAGAAATATCACGGCGATCAGCAGCCCGACCAGCCCCTTGGGCAGATAGTCCGTTACAAACCGCAGAAAAATATAATTGGTGTCATTGTCGTCCCCGCCTACATCATTCAGCCACCGTTTGATAGTGCTGCGATAGCCGGCCTTTGCCGATACTATTTCCGCCAGTTGCGGGGCCGTAGGTGCAGCTACCGTACTGGTCCTAAGCCTTTCCGTCTCCGCATAGGACCTCTCCAGCACTATCAGCGAATCCTTGTACTTCGATTTAGCCAGCTTGTCCAGCTGGGATTGGTTAAAAAACACCGGTTCAGGATTGAACTGATAAAAGGCAAAGACCAGTACTCCCACCAAAAGAATGAGGAACTGCATGGGCACTTTTACCAATCCATTCATCAATAAGCCCAGGCGGCTTTCGCTGACCGACCTTGCCGTAAGATATCGCCCCACCTGCGACTGATCCGTACCGAAATAGGATAAGGCAAGAAAAAAACCACCGATGATCCCGCTGAAAAGATTATAGCGGTCGTTCCAGCTAAACCCTTTTCCATCGATCCCCGTAGTAATGATGTTCAGCTTGCCTGCCTTGCCGCCGAGGTGCAGCGCCTCTGAAAACCCCACCCCTTCCGGTAAACGGTGAACGACCATATACCCCGCCACGAACATCCCTCCAAAAATAATGATCAGCTGCAGCTGCTGTGTATAGGCGACAGCCTTCGCACCTCCCGTCACCGTATAGATGATAAGCAGCCCTCCCATGAAGATATTGGTCCAGACGATATCCCAACCCAGAAGAGATGACAGGATGATCGATGGCGCGGAGATGCTGATGCCGGTGGACAGTCCTCTTTGCAGCAGGAACAGGAATGAGGTCAGCGTCCTCGTCTTGAGGTCAAATCGTTGCTCCAGGAACTCATACGCCGTATAGATCTTCAGCTTATGGAAGGCAGGTACGAACGTAATACAGAGGACTACCATGGCCAGCGGAAGACCAAAATAATACTGTACAAAACGCATCCCATCCGTATAGGCCTGGCCGGGAGCGGAGAGAAAGGTGACCGCGCTGGCCTGGGTTCCCATGATGCCCAGCAGCACCATGTACCAGGGCACCATCCTGTTGGCCAGGAAATATCCATCCAGGTCCCGGCTGGTACGGCTCTTGTATAAGCCATAGGCAATGACGCCAAGCAATGTCAGGACCAGGATTATCCAGTCGGGGCGGCTCATGAAAAGTGTTTAGTAAGGAAATAAAAGAACAGGATCAGCAACACCAGGCAGCCGATGACAAGCCTATACCACGTACGCCACTTCTTAAACAAAGGGGGACGCTCCTCCTGCTCCTCTGTATTCATGATATAAATATTACTTCTTATTCCTGTTGGCTATCAGCGAGGCCACGATAAGGCCGATTAAAAGCCCCACGATCAGACCGATGGTCGCATGCTTGATAAATCGACCGATGATAAGCCCTACCACAATAGCGATGACGATCATGATTTCCCTTCTACGACCCATGTCTTAAAACCCCTTCTTTTGATTCAATGCGATGATGTTGGCCAACAGCCGGTAGGCGCCGGGTACCCCGGCCGGCAGTTCACGGAAAAACACCAGTCCCGTGTATACGAACCGGCCTTTCCCATAATCTCCTACTACCAGGCTGCCTGTCTGCTCACCCTCTCCGGGATCATGCATGGAAAGGATCGGCGTGTACCTGGAGTCCAGCTGATTGATAAAATAAATACCGCGTTCCTGTATCCACCCTTCAAAGTCCTTATCGGTGATCTTATTTGGATAATTGAGCACGTCATGACCGGGTTGCAGAAAATCCACCCTGGCCGTTTCATCCGTCACCCTTCTGTTGGAGATGGCAAAAGGATAAGGCCCTATCTTCAGCTTGTTATTGTCGATGCCGTTCCGGTTGTATTGTACGATCAGGTTACCTCCTTCCTTTATGTAGTCCATCAGTTGATCGTACCTTGCAGCCAGCCAGGGATGCACATCATAAGCCCGTACCCCGGCGATAATGGCGTCGAACTGCCGGAGATAGCTCGTCAGGATGTCCTTTTCCCGGAGCATGACCACTTCATAACCCATCTGCTGGAGGGCCTGCGGCACTTTATCCCCTGCTCCTTCGATATACCCGATACGCTTGCCTGCAGTTTTTATATCGGCCGATACGAATTTTTCTCTCGAAGGGCTGAAATAATCGATCCGGGGAATATGATCGTATGAAATGGTCCTCAGCTCCCTGGCCGTGTCCTGTCTTCCCTCATGACGGAACAGCAGGTCGGACCAGGTAACGCTTGCGCCACGGCTGGCAGAATGCGCGGAATAAAAAATATTCGAATTACCCGTCGACTTCTCCCGGATGGTAATGTCCGCAGGTGGGGTAAGGGAGACTTCAGGCATGCCCGAACGGGCGCCCTGGACCTTCGTCTGCACCGAAAAGTCTTTTTCCTCTCCATTCGCAAAAACCACCAGGTCCGGGTCGAAACGGGCCGTTACAGGCGGCAACACCGTCAGCGGCTGGTACAATTCCCCTTTCACGGGATCGGTATACTTATATTGAACAGGACGGGTAAAGGTAAAGTCTGCACCATCGATCACCAGCCGGAACTGCACTGCCAGGGCCGGCTTGCTTTGAGCATCCCCTATCAGCAGCTGATCGCTGACATTATAGGAACCGGGAGACATTTCTTCCGCCAGCCAGTAAGGCTGGGTCACCGGTATCTTATCCGGCACATGAATATTCTTCTGCAGGATATAGTTGATGTTACCAGCCAGGTCCTGTCTGTACACGGTGTCATAGATGTCGCCAACCCTGATACCCGCGAGAGACACCGGGGCATTGAGCCGGTTGTTCACGACAAAGGATACCTGGAGAGAATCTCCCTGCACCGTATAACCGTTGCGGACGGAAGCTTCCAGCCACAAGCCGCTGCACGCTTCTATCAAACGCAGCACCTCTTTGCTTTTCTGCGTCTTCCAATAGCCGTCCTGCAGACTCGCGATAGCCTTGTATACTTGTACCAGGCCGGGGACGGACGCCGCCGGGTCGGCGAGAGAATAATGCTTTATTACCTCATCTATCAGTTGCTGGACTTTTCTCCCTCCATTCACCCGTTCCCAGGAAGTAGTAACACCCTCCATCGGATCGCTGTGAGCGCCGTCTCCTGCTACAGTTGTAAAAAATTCCATCGATTGCCCACGGGCAGGTGTAAGGGCGGCCCCCTGGCTCTTGTGCTGCGTACGGCTCTCGGCGGCAATCTCTCCATAGCTTTTCCCTAGCACCGGGTTGTACAGCCCTACATCGATCTTCATCTGGTCGTCACTGGTAGTATTGGTCGAGCCGAAATTAAACGTATTCCAAAGGATCCGCTTAGCCTGCCAGGGCTTTACGCCATATTTAAGCTGTTCAGGGAACCGGTTGGGATCAGCCGCCGCCGTAAATGCCTCGTGCGCCAGTACGGCAGAGGCGGAGTGATGACCATGGCCGGCACGACTGTCCTCGGGGAAACGGGTGATAAGAATATCCGGCTGAAATTTCCGGATCACCCAGACTACATCGCTCAAGACCTTTTCCTTATTCCAGGTCCGAAGGGCCTCCTCCGTCGTCTTGGTAAAACCAAAATCAAAAGCCCGGGTAAAGAACTGTTCGGCGCCATCGATCCGGCGGGCAGCCAGCATCTCCTGGGTACGGATCAATCCCAGCTCTACCCCCTGCTCATCCCCGATGAGGTTCTGACCGCCATCCCCCCGGGTCATCGACAGATATCCCGTCCGGTAAAGCCGGTCCTTCGCCATATAAGCGATCAGCCGGGAATTCTCATCGTCCGGATGTGCCGCCACGTATAGTACCGTCCCCAACACATTCAGCTTCTTCAGACGAAGGAATATTTCTGCAGAACCCAGCGTTTCCGGCGCCTGGGCTTTTACAACCGCCGAAAGGGGCAGCAGGATCGCTAAAAATATAAATACCTTTCTGTTAGTCATGAGGCGCAAATTTAAATATCCGTCAGGAAACATCTGGTTGAATTCCATCAACGGTAAACCTATTGTCCCACCAGGAACACCGCATTACAAAATAATAGCTTCCCGTTCTCCCAAAAACTCCGGAAAAGAGGATCATCCGCCAGGTAAATGACCTCACCTCTTCCCATCTCCTGCACGCCAAAGATGAGCCCATCCTTTAGCTTTTCCTTTGCCTTATTACCCGTAAAACCGCTGACATAATTATCTTTTTTAATAATGCCCACATTCCAGCCTCCTTCCTTGATGAACTCATAGACATGGTCGTCCTGCTTAAGCGTATAATACCGGTCCGGATAACCGAAGGCAAGGGGATGAGAATTATCAAGCTCAACCTTATAAATGGAGCCGGGAACGCTGCTCATCACCTCATCCCGTTGCCGGTTGCCATAACGATGCAGCACGGAGTAATCTTCCTCTTTCTTTCCCTTGTCCTTGTCGTCATCTTTCTTATCATCCTGCTCCTTGGCCTTGAGCCCCCATTCCAGTTTGGACAGCTGTTCTACCGCATACTGCATGGCGATGAGCCTTCCTCCTTCACGCACCCAATTGCGCAGCGATTCTGCAGTGGCCTTGTCACTCAGAGTACGATAATAGCCGCTGGGGAGTATCAGCACATCGTATTTTTTTAGATCGAGCCGGCCGGGATCCTCTGCATCCAGCTGGGAGATGGGATAATCCAATTCCTGGTCGAATAAATGCCAGACCTCTCCGGCATCCAGTGAGCTCACCTGCTCACCGGTCATCAGCCCTACCCTGGGCCGGTGGATAAAATGCACTTTGTCGCTGCCGAAGTCGGCCCCCTTGTCCACAAAGCCGGAGAGAATGGGATACAATGTCACGCCGGTGGATTTGCCAGCCGCCGTCACCACGCTCCAAAGATCATTGCCCAGGTGACCGTTACCCGTGGCAATAATAAGAAGAGTGCCTTTTTCGAATTCCTGTCCACCGGATTGAAAAGCCTGCTCGGCATACCGGACCTTTACACCCTTCTTCAGCAGTTGCGTAAGCAGCCGGACATTGTTCATACCTGTCCACCGCACCGCATACCCGTATTTGCCGGCGGCGGTATCCGTAATGGACGGAGGTGTGGCCCCTGCCGCAGACCCGGGGCTGACAAAGGCATTCAGACCATAGGTCTGCAGTCCATATACATAAGGGACAGACCAGGCTGTTATATCATAGGTCACCGAGTCGCTGATGCGCGATGTCCTTTCGAACAACACCCGCAGCAGATTGGATCGGGGCTGACTGGCATTGATAACGATATCTCCTGCAACAGCTTTGACGGCGGCCGTCTTACCCGTTTCGTAGTCCGCACCCTGGTAGTTCCCGGCCGGTGCAGGTCCCCACTCGATACCGTTTTTTTCAAGCAGGCTTTTTAACCGTGAAAGCCGGTCGCCATACAAATCACTTTTTATGAGGTAAGCTTTGAACTCTCCACCCGGTCTTTCCCTTGCATCGGTAAAATATTTGTGGAACTCCTTTATCAGCCGGGCGGTGTTTTGAGCAGAGACCTCGATGGTCGATATGCCCGTAGTATAGTGGTGTTCGAGCCGGTCGGCCAGGGTCAGCGTATCTTCATCCGACTTGATCACCGCCAGACCGCCCCTGCTGTGACCACCCTGTTCGAAGGTCATGCCGATAGCACCGTTGTACGTAGGATATGTGTCCCCATAGCTGGGATAGAAAAGGTCGAATTCCTCTTTGGTAAAATACAGCCAGCCGTTGTGATCGAAGTAATGAGCATTGTTCTTCCCTATCTGAACCTGGAAATCCCGCTGCCAGGGCGTTATCACGTCGTGGTAAGGCTCTGCGGCCGGCGCGAAATAATAAGGGTTGTTATATCCCTGCTCATGAAAGTCCACATGCACCTGCGGCAGCCAGGAATTGTATTGCTTCAGCCGCTGCTGCGTCTCTATCTGTGTCTGCCAGGCCCAGTCTCTGTTGAGATCGAAATTATAATGGTTCGTCCTTCCTCCGGGCCAGGGTTCCCGGTGCTCCCTTGCCTGTGGATCGGGATTGGGCGTCTTTCCCACTGCCGTGGTAAACCAGTTGACATAACGGTCACGGCCATCCGGGTTGATACAGGGGTCAATGACGACAACGATATGCCGGAGCCATTCTTTTGCTCTCGTGTTTGCGGGATCCACCAGCGCATACAAGGTTTTCATCGCCGCTTCGGAAGAGGATGGTTCGTTACCATGCACGTTGTAGCTCAGCCAGACGATGGCAGGTCCCCCCTCATCGGGGGCCGTCCCATCCTTCAGCACACCCGCCAGCCGCAGGTTATTACGCCGGATATCTTCCAGCCGCTGCAAATTCTCCGGAGAAGCGATGAATGCCAGCAGCAAGGGCCGCCCTTCGTAGGTTTCGCCATACTGCACCAGCTTCACCTGGGAAGGCATGGCTCGCGCCACCTCTTTGAAATAGTTGACTATCTTATAATGATGAGTGTAATGATCGCCTAATTTGTATCCCAGGAAAGTCTCGGGGGAAGGAATTGATTGAGAAAAGGCGGTAAGGGAAAAGAGCGTGAATAACAGGGAAATGATCTTTTGCATAGTTTGTTTTCTCTCGTTGATTTTGGCCAATGATGTATGAATGTAAGTAAACAGTTAAAAACAAAAAAATGGTAACTTTCCATTAAATTTCACCTACATGATGCGCCATCTGCTCGCAGGCCTCTTCATTCTTTCGACCTGTTCACTTTCTGCACAGACGATCGATCCATATACTTACAACATCCAGAAAAAGACCGTTGTCACCAGGGGCGCAGTTGTCTCTGCACACCCGCTGGCGAGCAAAGCGGGAGTCACCATATTACAGAAGGGAGGCAATGCCGTGGATGCAGCCATCACCACGCAGCTGGTCCTGGCCGTAGTATACCCTGTTGCAGGCAACATTGGAGGCGGAGGCTTTATGGTGGCGCACCTGGCTGACGGCAGGAACCTGGCCCTGGATTTCCGGGAAAAGGCGCCGGCGGCAGCTACCCGGGATATGTACCTGGACGCTTCCGGTAATGCCCGCACGGACCTGAGCCAAAATGGTCACCTGGCGGCAGGCGTACCCGGGACTATCGCAGGCATTTTTGCCGAGCTGAAATATGCCCGTCTGCCCATCTCCACGCTGATCCAGCCGGCCATCGACCTGGCGGAAAAAGGCTTTGTGATCACATCCGCAGAAGCCCGCAACCTCAATGCAGCGCAATCCGCCTTTAAAAAATACAATACCGTATCACCCGTATTTGTAAAGGAAGAAGGGTGGAAGCCCGGGGATACCCTCGTGCAAAAGGATCTTGCCAGGACATTGCGACTCATCAGGGATAAGGGCGCAGCAGGCTTCTATGAGGGAGAGACCGCCAGGCTTATTCAGGAAGAAATGCAACGGGGCAAAGGGATCATCACAGGAGCAGACCTGGCCGGGTACCAGGCGAAGGAAAGGGAGGCAACTGTATTTCCTTATAAGAAATACAGCATTGTCACCATGCCCCTGCCCAGCAGCGGAGGCGTCATCCTGCAGCAGATGATGAAAATGGTGGAAGGACAGCCTTTAAAGTCCTATGGCTTCGAATCCCCCAGGGCCGTACACCTGATGACGGAAGCGGAGCGGCTGGCTTATGCCGACCGCGCCAGGTACCTGGGCGACCGGGATTACTATTCGGTGCCCGTAAAGGCACTCACCAGCGAATCCTATCTCCACGAACGCATGTCGCTGATTCAGCCGGATAAAGCAGGTACCAGCAAGGATATACAAGCCGGCGTTCTTTCCCCCGCCAGCGAAGAGACTACACATTTGAATGTATATGACCGGGAAGGCAATGCCGTGTCGATCACTACAACCCTCAATGGAGGATACGGTAATAAAGTCGTGGTAGCGGGCGCAGGTTTTTTCCTGAACAACGAGATGTATGATTTCAGCATCAAGCCCGGCGTTCCCAATATGTACGGCGCTGTAGGTGCCGAAGCCAATGCCATTGCCCCCGGTAAACGCATGCTCAGTTCCATGACCCCTACCCTGGTGCTGGACAAAGGCAAGGTCTTACTCATAGCAGGCACACCGGGCGGCACGACCATCACTACCTCCGTCTTCCAGACCCTGATAGATATCCTGGAATTCAACATGACAACGGACGATGCCGTCAACAGACCCAAATTCCATCATCAATGGCTGCCCGATGAGATCTTTGTAGAGACTGGATTTCCCATCGAAGTGCGGGAAGCCTTGCAGAAAATGGGCTATACCATTACCCAGCGGGGAAGCATCGGGCGTACGGAAGTCATCAAGGTATCCGGCGGAAAAATAGAGGCGGTAGGTGATAGCCGGGGAGATGATGCAGCTGAGGGTTACTAGGCCGAGCACAGCGAAGGCCGCGCGAAGCGCAATCGTTTAGATTCTAACCAAGCCCGGATGCCCTGGCATCCGGCAAAACATAAAACAATGAACACCTCATCACTCGGCGAAGCCTATCTCGACTCAGTCATTAAACGCCTGACCACCTACAAAATGCTGGGCGAAGGCACTTTCATGCAATTGGAAGAAAAAGATTTCTATTATACTCCCAACGAAGCATCCAACAGCATCGCCATCATCATCCGGCATCTCAGCGGCAATATGATCAGCAGATGGACCAACTTCCTGACAGAGGATGGAGAAAAACCGGGAAGGAACAGAGAAACGGAATTCAACCTGCCTGAACAGCACTCCACCCGCGATCAGCTCATCGAACAATGGAATGCAGGATGGAACTGCCTGTTAAGCACGCTGCGCAGCCTGACAGCCGACGACCTGCTGCGTACCATCTACATACGCCATGAACCGCTGCTGGCCATCGATGCCATTAACCGTCAGTTGGCCCACTATCCTCATCATGTCGGTCAGATCGTATACATCGGCAAAATGATCCGTGGTGACAAATGGCAATCCTTATCCATACCCAAAGGCGGATCGGAGCAGTTCAACCGGCAGATGAAAGAGCACAACCGTTAAAACCCCTGCATTAGCTTAGTCCCGGCATATAGGAACCGCTGGAAGCGGTTCGACCGAAGGTCAGACATTAGCTCTTTGCGGGAAAAGGGCTAAATTTCAGAAAGTCCTTTTCCCGCACATATATCTCGCGTAAAGGAACGGACAGGGAAAGACTGCGCAGGTACAGAGAGCCTTCCAGGTCTTCAAGGACCTGCAGCTTCCATTGACCATCTTCATCCAGGAACCATGCCTCGATCTTTATCTTTTCGGAGTCAACCAGGATGTACTCTTTTAAAGAAGATATATCTCTGTACAGCCCGAACTTCATCCCCCTGTCATAGCTCCGGGTGGAAGGAGAAAGCACCTCGAAGATGACGCAGGGATTCAGCAAGTTCCAATCGTCATTATTTAGCGTCTCTACTCCACCGCAAACAACGGAAATATCCGGATAGGTGAACAACGTGTTCCCTGGAATGTGAAGACGCAGATCGGTGGCGAAAATATCGCACCCCTTACCCTTAAGCCGGGTACCCAATTCAATAGTTAAATTGATAGTGATCTTCGCATGTGGCACTTTCGGCCCCGACATCGTGAAGATCTCCCCCTGATAATATTCGTGTTTTTCCTCCTGGTCAGCCTCCCATTCCAGGTATTCGGCAATAGTCAGCTTCTTGCGGCCATAAGCCAGTACGGGCTCACGCACTATAGGAACGTCTTCTTCCATATGGCCATGACCGTATTCATTGGATGCAGGTTCATTTTCTTTTTTTTCCATACCCAAATTTACCCCTCTCCCACTTCCCAAAAAAACAAACCCTCCCCCCAATTAAACTTCTACAATTTCCCACCATCTCAATTTGTTAAATTCCCCCGGATATGCCGTTTAATTGGTATTGAATTTGCACATCCCTGGGTATTGTGTACTTTTACAACTTGAAACCGTCAGCCCCTGAGAAAGATTTGGAAAATACTCCGTAATACATTACTGATTTTATTACTACTTGTGGTGACGCTTTGGTTGCTCATCCAGTTGCCGCCTGTCCAGACCTGGCTCGTTTCAAAGGTCACAAAACGTCTCTCTCATCAGCTGCACACGACCATCAAGGTCAAACACGTCGACTTCTCCCTTTTCAACAAGATGGTGCTGGACAGTGTCCTGGTGGAAGACCTGCACCACGACACCATCCTCTACGCCGGCGCCGTAAAAGTCAATATCACAGACTGGTGGTTCTTTAAGGATAAAACAGAACTGCAATACATCGGATTGGAAGATGCCACCATTCGGCTGCACCGTACCGACTCGGTATGGAACTACCAGTTCATCGCAGACTATTTCTCCTCCCCTCCCAAACCTGATATCACCGAAAAGGACACCACCCAGCACCCGGTGGAGCTGGACCTCAAACGTCTCGATCTGACCCGTATCCATTTTCAAAAAATAGACGAATGGAGAGGAGAGAATATGGAGCTCCGGCTGCAATCCCTGTATCTCAATGCCGACACACTAAGCTTTACCCAAAAACAGGCCCGTATCAACTCCCTCGTCTTTACCAAACCCGATTTTATCCTGACCAACTATAAAGGCCGGCGTCAAATACAACCCGATACGACCTTTAGCTACGATCCGCTGCATCTCCGGCTAAACCCGGCAGGCTGGGACCTGAAGGCCGGTAAGATCGCCATTCTCAACGGCTCCTTCCGGAATGAAAAACGGGAAGACACCTTACCCAACAAACATTTTGACGGCAACCATATCCACTTTTACGCCATCAATACCAGCTTTACCAATCTGCGTCTCCACCAGGATACCATCACCGCTCAATTACAGCTGGCCACAAAAGAACGCAGCGGCCTCGAAGTAAAAAAACTCAGCGCCCGCATCAAATGGTTCCCCGAAGCCATGGAGTTCCATCGATTTGACCTGCAGACAGGCAAAAGTCATCTGCGTAATTACTTCGCCATGCGATTCAGGACACTGGACGATATGTCCGAATTCGTCACCCGCATCCGGATGGAAGCCGACTTCACCGACGCAGACGTAGACAGCGACGACATCGCCTACTTTGCCCCCGGGCTAAAGGACTGGAAGAAACACATCCGCATCTCCGGCATCGTCAAAGGCACTGTCTCGGATCTGGAAGGAAGAAATGCCGTCGTCCAGGCCGGAAGAAATACCTTACTGAAAGGTAATTTCAAGCTGAAAGGTCTGCCGGACTTCGATAAGACCTACATGGACTTCCAGTCCACCGAGTTCAACACCACCTATGAGGATATGGTCCTGCTGGTGCCGGGAATAAAGACCATCGAGCAGCCTCGCATCGACCGCATCGCCTGGCTCCGGTTCAAAGGCAATTTCACGGGCTATATACGGGACTTCGTGACCAACGGCACCGTTGAAACCAACCTGGGCACTGTAAATACAAATGTCAAATTGCAGCTGCTGGAATATGGCCCCTCCGTCTATTCCGGGACCATCAGCACGAACAATTTCCAGCTGGGCCCCTTCCTCGACAATGATGACCTGGGAAATATAGCCTTCCAGGGAAAGATCGTCGGCGCAGGTCTGAAAGCCGGTACCCTGAACGCAAGCCTCAATGGAACTATCAACAACCTCGAATTTAACCACTATACCTATCAACATATCCTCATCAACGGCGCCGTCGCCAAACGAAAATTCAATGGGGAGCTGATCTCCGGCGATCCATCCCTGGACGCCCGGCTCAACGGACTGATCGATTTCAGCCAGGATCAGCCAAAATTCGACTTTGAAGCACAGGTGGCAAAAGCAGATCTTACCAAACTGCATTTCGTTCAGCAGCAGGTAGAGTTCAACGGTAAATTCCGCTGTAATTTCACAGGCGATAATGTCGACAACTTCCTGGGCCATGCCAGCATTTACGATGCCTCTGTCTTCAAAAACGGACAAAGGGTCTCTTTCGATTCACTGACGGTAGAGTCCAGCATCGTGGACAACAACAAGACCATTACCGTAGTAAGCAACGAATTCGACGGAGCTATCGTAGGCGAGTTCTCCATCCATGACCTGCCAGCCAGCTTTCAAACTTTTCTTAACAAATACTACCCCAGCTATATCAAACCGGCAAAGACTATCCCCACCAATCAGAATTTCAGCTTTGTCATCACGACCAAAAAGATCGACGAGTATATAGATCTTTTTAATAAAGACCTGAAAGGGTTTAACAACGCAGGGATAAGCGGCAGGATCAATACCCGGGACAATCTGCTGGACCTGAACGTGGACCTGCCGAACTTCGGGTACAAGAACATTAGCTTCGATAACCTCTCCCTCAAAGGAAGAGGTAACCTCGACAGCCTTTCCATAGAAACTGTCATCGGGGACGTTCATCTTAACGATAGTCTCCATTTTCCAGCTACCCATCTTCACCTGCGCAGTTCCAACGATCAGTCCAATGTACAGGTGACTACCAGCGCCAACCAGACACTCAACTCAGCCAATCTCGCTGCAGATGTACAAACCCTTCCTACAGGCGTGCGCGTAAAATTCCTCCCTTCCACCTTCGACATCAACAACAAGACATGGATCATCGATAAAGATGGAGAGCTGTCCTTTTCCAGTAAGATCATCTCCGCGGATGGACTGACCGTCCATAACGGTGAACAGCAGATACAGATCACCACCCACCCTTCGGATGAAGGCAGCTGGAACGATATGCACATCGATCTGAAAAAGATCAACATCGGCGATCTTACCCCTTATTTCATAAAGTCCGAACGGATCGAGGGTCTGCTTTCAGGCAGCGTCGATATGACAGACCCATTCGGTAAGCCGACTGTACATTTCAACGGTGAAGCCGAACAATTCCGTTTTTCCAATGACTCCATCGGCAGGTTGGCCCTGAATGCCGATTATCAAAAGTCCAGCGGACTGCTGAATACCACCGTCCACTCCGACAATAAGAACTATCACTTCGATCTCAAGGGATTGATCCATACAAGGGACAGCCTCGAAGGTGCCCCCATCGACCTTACAGCGGATGTCAGCGATACAAAGATCGATCTGCTGGAAAAATACCTGGGAGGTATCTTTACCAATCTCACCGGTAACGCCACCGGTAAGCTGCATATCGTCGGACCCGGTGACAGATTGCAATACCTGGGCACCGTACAATTGAAAGATGCTTCATTGAAAGTAGTCTATACACAATGTACCTATAAGATACCCGCAGCCACCATCCAATTTAAAAAGGATACCATCGACTTTGGCCAGTTCCAGCTAAAAGATAAATTTGGCCGTACGGCCAATCTCACCCGGGGAAGGCTCTTCCACCATTCTTTCGACGACCTGGGCTTCGACTTTGATATGAATACCAATCGCCTCCTGCTGCTGGACACCAAAGCCACCGACAACAGCCAGTTCTATGGCACCGTCATCGGCAAAGCCCATGTGACACTGACGGGTCCCGAAGAGGACATGCGAATGTATATCAAGGGAGAACCCACCGACAGCAGCAATATCTATCTGCCGCCCTCCATCACAAGGGAAAAAGGTGAAGCCGACTTCATCGAATGGAGAGTATATGGTAAAGAAATGAAAACCCAGGGCGCTGATAAGAAAAGCTCCGATCTCACGGTAACCCTCGACATGTATGCCAACAACTATGCTAACGTATATGTGATCCTGGACCCTCTCAGCGGAGATATCATCAAGGCTAACGGACACGGTTCACTGGTGATGAAAGTGGGCACCACCGAGGACCTGACACTCAATGGAAGATATGAGATCGACAGAGGTAATTATAACTTCACCTTCCAGTCCTTTATCCATAAACCCTTTACCCTGAAAGAAGGAGTAGGCAACTATATCCAGTGGACAGGCAATCCCTACGATGCCACCATCGGCATTACGGCGACGTACCGGGCCGAGAATGTCCGGTTCAGTGACCTGGGGCTTAATTCTGCCAGCGGCTTCGCCGTCACCAGCGAAAATGTAAAACGTTACAGGGGTGATATCATCGTCACAGCAACCCTTACCAATAAGCTGATGTCGCCCAGGATCGACTTCCAGATAGATCTCCCGCCCGGCAGCTCGTTGAAAAACGACCCGGATGCCATCGCCCTGCTGCAAAAGATCCAGGGAGATGCCAATGAGCTGAATAAACAGGTATCCTGCCTGGTAGTGCTGAATACCTTTGTGCCCCTGTCCAGCAGCACCAGCGCCTTCGACGCGCCCGGAGCCGCAACGACCGTCGTCGTCAACAGCATCTCGGGCATTGTCAGCAACTATTTCAGCAGGTGGGGGTATAATCTTCTGCGGAAGATCTTCAAGGACAATAGCCTGCGGGTCAATTTCAACACGAGCTTCTACAGCGGTGCGGCAATCACCGACGTGGATCAGAGCCGGCTGACACCGGACAGGACCAACCTGAATCTCTCCATCACCAAAAGCGTCTGGCAGGAAAAGCTGACCCTTACACTGGGCAGCGCTTTCGACATCGGCATGGGCGCCGCACAGGTACAGGCAGCCTCCTTCCAATTCCTGCCGGATATCACGGCAGAATATAAGATCACCCCCGACGGAAGAGTGGTCCTCTCCTTCTTTTATCGCGACTCCTATAATTATTTATCCGCTAACCGCACGCAAAACAGCTCAGGTGCAAGCATCTCCTACCGCCGGGATTTCGATAGAATTGACGAACTGTTCAAAAAAAGAAAAAAGCGTACACCTCGTACGCCTAAAAAAGATAAAGAGAAAAAGCCTGCGGACGCTGTCGGGGACAGCACCACCGCCAAGGATCCGAACGGCAGCAATTAACCGGCTTATTTCAGCATTTTCAGAATATCATGCCCCAGCTTGTCCCGCTTGGTCTGAAGATACTTTTCATTGTGAGGATTCGGGTGGATCTCGATGGGTACAGTATCCACGATCTCCAGGCCATAGCCCAATAACCCGGCCCGCTTGCGGGGATTATTACTGATAAGGCGTAATTTGCTGATACCCAGGTAGAAGGATCTGGGCGCCTACGCCATAGTCCCGTTTGTCCATCGGAAAACCCAGGTGCAGGTTGGCCTCCACTGTATCCATCCCTTCCTCCTGAAGCTTATAGGCTTTCAGCTTATTGACCAGGCCGATACCACGACCTTCCTGGTTCATATACAGGATTACCCCCTTGCCCTCCCGCTCGACGATCTGCATGGCCTCATGCAGCTGCTCGCCACAGTCACAACGCATCGAACCAAGGATATCCCCGGTGAAACAGGAACTATGAACCCGCACCAGCAAGGGCTCATCTTTCACCCACTCCCCTTTTACCAGGGCCAGGTGCTCATTATTGGTATTCTTTTCCCGGAAGGCAATGAGTTTGAAATGTCCATATTTAGTAGGCATATCCACCCGTACGATCTCTTCGATCAGGGAGTCTATCTTCAGACGGTATTCTATAAGGTCTTTGATAGACACCACTTTTAGATCGAATCTGGCCGCTATTTCCAGCAGCTCGGGCAGACGGGCCATGGTGCCGTCCTCATTCATGATCTCCACCAGCACACCAGCCGGCTCGAATCCCGCCAGCCTGGCCAGATCGATGGTGGCCTCGGTATGTCCGGCCCTGCGCAGCACGCCCCCTTTCTTGGCCCGTAATGGGAAAATATGACCGGGACGACCCAGGTCTTCCGGACGGGTAGCCGGGTCGATCAACGCTCTTACGGTCTTTGCCCTGTCACTCGCGGAGATGCCCGTCGTACAGCCATGGCCTAACAGATCTATCGACACAGTAAAAGGAGTCTCATGCAGAGCAGTATTATTATTGACCATGAGCCCAAGCCCCAGCTCGTCGCAACGCCCCTCTTCCACAGGTGCACAGATCAGCCCCCGCCCATGTTTACTCATGAAATTGATCACTTCAGGGGTCACATTCCTGGCCGCAGTGATAAAATCACCCTCATTCTCCCTGTCTTCATCATCCACTACGATAACCAGCTTGCCATTCTTTATATCCTCAATGGCGCTCTCGATACTTGCCAGCATTTATTAGGATTTGCGTGGACCTGCGGTCCACTTTTGAAACAATATACAAAAGTAACAATAAAACGATGCTTTGGTTGAAAAGGATGCCTGGGTGTACCTATATAAGACGTTTCATATATAATATTTTTACACTTTATACTAAAAGGATAAAATTCTACCCAAAAAGGCCATGTGTTTGTAAATTGTTAAAATTAATGAGGGCGGCTATGCAGCCTTTTTATAGTTTTGCTTTTCTTTAGCGTGGATTAATCCTACTCTTTTTCCTTGAAAAACCTCCGATTGCAGCCTGAAGCGTTAATGATTTCTTAACGCTGCCATAAACCCGGTTAACAAACAAGACCCTTTCTTTGCAGGCTGAAAAAAAATTGACTAAAAAACGACTATTTATGATAAAACGACTGTTACTATCAGCGTTCACAGTTCTTTGTGTGTTTTATACATTTGGTCAGGAGACTACTTCCCAGATCCTGGGAACGGTCACTGGCGATCAGGGCCCGCTTGCAGGAGCTACCGTCGTAGCGCTGCATACTCCCACCGGTACCCGCTATACCACCACCACCCGTAAAGACGGCCGGTTTAACCTGCCCAACGTACGTATAGGCGGTCCATACGTGCTCACTATCTCTTATGTAGGTTTCAAAGAAGAAAAACAGGAAAACATCAACCTGGTCGTCGGCCAGGACTTTACAGCTGACTTCAAGCTGACACCCGAATCGAAACAATTGACGGAAGTAGTGGTAGCCGGCTCCAGGCAGCAAAACAAGGTCTTCAACAACAGCCGTACCGGCAGCCAGGAGATCATCGTTCGCAGCCAGCTGGAAAGACTGCCTACCATCCAACGCTCCATCCAGGACTTCGCCAAGCTTGAACCCTCGGCCAATGGTCTTAGCTTCAGCGGTACCAGCGGTTCGATGAACAACGTCACCGTGGATGGCGCCGACTTCAACAACTCATTCGGTCTTTCCGGTACACTGGGCGGCCAGGCCAATGCACAGCCTATCTCCCTGGATGCCATCGACCAGATACAGGTGAACGTAGCTCCCTATGACGTAAGACAGGGCGGTTTCACCGGCGCAGGCGTCAACTCAGTCACCCGCAGCGGGACCAACCAGCTCAAGGCTTCTGTATACGATTATGTCAAAGGACCCGGCACCATCGGTTACAACGTGGAGAACACGATAACGGCGAGAACGCCTTTCACTTTTAACATATTGGGCGGCAGCATCGGCGGGGCCATCATCCCCAATAAGGTCTTTTACTTTATCTCTGCCGAGCAGAGCAAACAGAGCGCACCTGCAAGTGTCATCATACCTTCCGATGCCAACCATCCTACGGCTTCCGGTGCTGTATCCCAGTCAAATGTGGATGTGCTGAATTCAGTCATCACCGCATTGAAGACATACGGCTACGACCCGGGCGCTTATACAGGCTACAATTTCAAGACCAATAGCTACAAGATCAATGCCCGCATCGATATCAACATTGATAATTACAATACCCTGTCCTTAAAGTACAACTACCTGAAATCCTATGCCGACCAGTTCCCCAGCACCAGCCGGCCCTATACCAGCATGATTACAGGCGGTAACCCCACCTCGGCCGGGAACCCTCTCCCATTCTTCGGCAGCGGTTACCGGATCAACAACAACCTGAACATTTACATCGCCGAGCTGAACACCCGTTTTGGCAACCACTCATCCAACAAGCTGCAGATAGGTTATACCCGGGAAAGGGACTTCCGTACACCTCAATCATCCTCTCCCACCTTCCCCCTGGTGGACATCCTGAACCCGAACAACAACACGATCTATACGACCTTTGGATATGAAATGTACACGTATAACAATCAGCTGAACATGGACAGCTACCAGCTGACCGATATCTACAGCATGTACAAAGGCGCGCATGAGATCACGTTCGGTACGCAGGACAGTTATAAGAAATACCAGAACGCCTTCGCCCCCGGCTACAATGGCGTTTACCAGTTCAACAGCCTGTCCGACTTTGTCAGCGGCGCTCCGGCTCAATATTTCTATCAGCAATATTCCACCCTCAAAGGCGGTGCATTCCCCTGGGCATATGCAGGCGCTACGAACCTGAGCCTTTTCGCACAGGACAAATGGAGGGTAACGCCTACCTTCACATTTACCTACGGCGTTCGTTTCGACTATACCACCTACCAGAACAAATTCACCAGGAACGACAGCTTTGCAGCGCTCTCTTTCCTCAATGGTGCAAAATATGACGTAGGCTCAGCACCCAACGGCTTCCTGGTCGTATCTCCCCGTGTAGGCTTTAACTGGGATATTACAGGTGACAGGACCTGGCAGCTCCGTGGTGGCGCCGGTATCTTCGAAGGCGCTCCCCCATTTGTGTGGATCGAGAACCAGGCTGCCAACAACGGCGTACAGTTCGGCTCTTTCGCACTGGGCAGCCCCACTGCCAACTCCGGTGTTGTATTCAATTCCAGCCCCGATTCAACACTAAAAAAATTATTAGGCACTACACCCCAAACCAACACGCCCAAAAGCTATTCAGTCAACATCATCGACAAGAAGTTTAAATATCCCACCAAGCTGCGGACAAGCATTGGACTGGATAAGAAGCTTCCCAACGACTGGGTGATCACCGGCGAATTCACTTACTCAAAGGACATCAATGCTCCTTATATGTCCAATATAAACCTGAATGAAACAAATGGTAAACCCATCAGCAACGGCGGAGACACACGCATACGCTATGTTCAGGGTCCCTCTACTTCCAATAAATATTATTACGCTGGCAGCAGTCTGTCGAACCCCAACATCGGCAACGCCATCCTGCTCTCCAACACCGGAAAAGGTTACGCTTATGTCGCTACGGCCCGGGTACAGAAAACCTGGCACAACCTCATCGCCAGCGTAGCATATACCTACACGGAAACAAAATCCGCTATGGAGAATGGCAGCACAGCCAGCTCACTCTGGTCCGCCCGCGCTGTGGCCAACACGGATCCCAATGCTCCCACCCTGGCCCGCCCAAGTTGGTACCAACCTCATCGTATCATCGCTTATGCTAATTACCGCATAGATGAAGGCAGCCATACTTCCACTAGCATCGGAGCCGTATACGAAGCCACTACGGCCGGATCTGCTTCCTATGTATACAACGGCGACCTCAATGGCGACGGTAACTCAGCAAATGACCTGATCTATATCCCCCGCAATTCCAGCGAGATCAACCTGGTACCGGTAAACAGCGGTCCCTCCAACATCGGTAATACCACCCTGGATCACAGCGATACCCGCACAGCTGCACAGATCTGGACACAGCTGAACAATTTCATCAACCAGGACCACTATATGACCAGGCGCCGCGGTAAATACGCCCAGGCCAACTCCGTCATGTACCCCTGGTACAAACACCTGGACCTTAACGTTACACAGGACATCTATTTCTATACGAAGAACAAGAGCAGCAGGGATAAGCATACCTTGCGTCTCAGCGTGGACATCGTGAATGTAGGCAACCTGGTGAACAGGAACTGGGGATTGGTAAAAGCACCTACCTCCACCAACTTCCTGAAATTCGAAGGGATGGCCGGTGACGGTAAAACACCGCTCTTCTCTTTCCCGTACCTGGACGCATCCAATCAGGTGCCTGTTACCAACAGCTTTGCCAACAACACCAACCTTACTTATTTTGCCAACAACCAGACCTTCACAGGCAGCCGCTGGCAGATGCAGTTCGGTATCCGTTATCTTTTCAATTAATCCTAAACATCGTATAATCGAAAATATTTGTTATGAAGAAACTTATTCCGTTGTTATCCATCGCTGCAGCAGGACTGGTCTTTCTGGCATGTAACAAGCAGGATATCCTGCCGGCAGTTACTAACCCGACCATTTTCTCCGTTGTCAAAACAATGTCGCATGCGAAAGATACGCTCTCCAGCAGCGGTGACACCATTTGGCTGACAGCCACAGGCGGTATCGCTGACACCTCCGGGAAGTACGGCATTTCGGCAAATCTGAAAACAGCCGACTCTGTCAATCGCTCGATTACCACGCTCTGGGTCAGAAAAGCCACAGTGACCTTCGATACAGTTAATATGGCAAAGACCGGCCTGTTCCGCTGGAGAACGACGATGGCGCTGCCCATTCCGGCCATTCCCACCAAGAACAAGCTGACGACGACAGCCATATTTTCCTATGGACTACCGCTCAGCAGCCAGATGGGGAACCTCAACTCTTCGGACAGCAAGATCACTTATATAAAATAGAAAGATATCAATTGATAGAAAAACCCCGGTTCATCACCGGGGTTTTTTATTGGAAGTTCCAAAAGCCCATAAAAGAAATTCCGGCAGCACCTTCGCCCAGGTGCCCACCTCATGCCTCCCCCCGGCAATCTCGACATAACGTATATCCTTCACCCGGTCATATCCCCTGGCTACCAGCGCAGCCATCAGGTCATACGTGTCATCGATGGAATCGATAACCCCATTGTGATTGCGATCCTCCGCTTCATCCTCCGTTCCGCATTCAAAGAAAAATCTTAGCCCGGGATGATAGCTCCCTTCAGCCACCTGCCGCTGCATGATACGGTCCGTACGCTCATCATACCCCGGGTCAGCCTTGTCTTTTGTCCTCCACCAAAAACTGCCGGAAAAAAGCCCGGCACGGGAAAACTCCTGCGGATGACGCCATACGATATCCATGGCGCTCAACGCTCCCAGCGACCATCCTAAAAAAGCTTTTTCCCCAAAACGCGAAAGCATACAATGATCCCGCACAGCCGGTACCACCCGCTGCAACACAAACTGCGTGTAATCCGCAGCGCGGGCGCCCCTGCCCAAAAAATCCGGGACAGCAGCCGTACCATACTCCATTTTTCTTTCCGGCCCGGCATGGATACCGGCACATACGACAGGCGCCAGCAGCTGGCGGCCATAAAGCTCCTCCAATACACCTGCCAGACCCATCTTTTCGAGGTCCTGCCCATCATTGATCAACAGTAAGGGGACATCTTCCGGTAAAGACGATACGCTGTAGGGAAGGTAGACATCTACGTTTACACTGCGGCCAAGGGTGACGGATTCCAACACAATGCTCTCCTGTACGATAATACTCCTCTTTTCTATTTGCATGAGCCCAAAAATAACACCCAAAATTCGAATGGCAGAGTGGTCATATGCGTTTTTTTCAGTAGGTTTAAGCATGGATCTTGAGGAAGAATACCATACATGGCACTCCCCTGCCCTCGGCAGGGAATTTAGGATGCTCACCTTCGGACATGCAGGCTATCCGGTGATCCTCTTCCCCACCTCCCAGGGCAGCTATTACCAAAATAAGGACGAAGGATTGGTGGCGGCAGCCCGGTGGTTCGTGGAGAACGGCAAGGTAAAGATCTACTGCCCCGACAGCATCGACGCCCAAAGCTGGTACAATAAGTCGGTGGCCCCCGCCGAACGGGCCTGGCAGCACACCCGGTATGACCAGCTGCTGAGAGAAGAGATCTACCCCAAAGTCCGTCACGAAACAGGACATGACCGTATTGCCACGGCCGGATGCAGTTTCGGAGGATACCACGCTGCCAATTTCGCCTTCAGGCACCCAGGCATCACAGGTTATTGCTTTTCCATGAGTGGGGTCTTTGACATCCGCAACTTCACGGACGGATATTACGACGACAACGTCTATTTCAATAATCCTGCAGACTTTATTCCTAACGCACAGGATCCCGACCTCTGGAAAATGGGCATTGTGCTCGGCACCGCGGAATGGGACAGTTGCCGGGCGCAGAACGAGCTGATGAGCAGCCTGCTTTTCGCCAAACACATCGACCACTGGCTGGACATCCGCCCCGGGCGCAACCACGACTGGCCCGTCTGGAGGGAAATGTTCCCTCATTATCTGTCTATGCTACCCTAGTATATCCTTTATTCAATAAAACCCCAGGTGTATGACCGCAACCAAAAAGATAGGCATCCTGTTCGGTAAAGAAAGAAGCTTCCCCATGGCCTTTATCGAAGCCATCAACCGCCGGAACCTTCCGGGCATCACGGCCGAAACCGTACGCATCGACAAAGTCATCCAGGGAGAACCCAGCGGCTATGATGTCATCATCGACCGCATCTCCCAGGACGTGCCTTTCTATCGCGCTTATCTGAAAAACGCAGCATTGCGGGGAACCGCCGTCATCAATAACCCCTTTTGGTGGAGCGCCGACGAGAAATTCTTCAACAACTGCCTGGCCACCCGGATAGGCGTGCCGGTGCCAAAAACGGTGATCCTGCCCTCCCACGATCTGCCCCCCGACACGAGCGATCAATCCTTTATAAACCTCACTTACCCGCTGGACTGGGATACCATCTTTCACTATGTGGGCTTCCCCGCTTATATGAAACCTTTTGCCGGCGGCGGCTGGAAAAACGTATACAAGCTGCACAATGCCGAAGAGTTCTATCAGCGGCATGGGGAAACAGGACAGCTGGTGATGTTGTTGCAAGAAGAGATCGTCTTTACAGAATATTACCGTTGCTATTGCATCGGAGGGAAATACGTCCGTATCATGTCCTATGAGCCCCGAAACCCGCATCATTTACGGTATGAAGCCGACTTCCATCCTTCCCCGGAACGATTGCAGCAGATGGAAGAGATCGTACTGAAGATCAACGCCTGGCTGGGCTACGATTTCAACACGGTGGAGCTGGCCGTGAGGGACGGTATTCCCTACGCCATCGACTTTTGCAATCCCGCCCCCGACGCGGAGAGGACCAGCGTGGGAGAAGATAACTTCAACTGGGTAGTGGAGACGGCTGCCGACTACGCCATCGAACGGGCCACTGCACACCAGGAAGGAGTAGACAATCTTACCTGGGGAGAATATATCAGACACAGCGCGGGGCACAGACATTTCTAGGAGAGAACAACACTACATATATATCCAATGGCAGACATCAACTACAACACCTTTACTCTAGGCATAGAGGAAGAATACATGGTAATAGACCCCTCCACCCGGGAGCTGAAAAGCCATGAACAAAAGATCGTATCCGAAGGGCAAAAGATCATCAAGGACAAGGTCAAGGCTGAAATGCACCAGGCAGTGGTGGAAGTAGGCACGGACATCTGCCAGAATATCGATGAGGCACGGAAAGACGTCTCCATCCTGCGTAAAACGATCTCCCAGATAGCGGAAGGACTGGGGTTATGGGTAGGTGCGGCCGGTACTCATCCTTTTAGCCATTGGGAAAGCCAGCTGATCACCGACCATGCACGATATAACGAGATCGTCAACGAACTGCAGGAAGCCGCCCGCAGCAACCTGATCTTCGGTCTGCACGTACACGTAGGTATGGAGAGCCGCGAGATGGCCAACCACATCGCCAATTCCACCCGGTATTTTCTGCCGCATGTCTACGCGCTCAGTACGAACTCCCCTTTCTGGGAAGGACGTCTCACAGGCTATAAATCCTTCCGGACAAAGGTCTTCGACAAATTCCCCCGGACAGGCATACCCGAAACATTCGAGAGCATAGAGGCCTATGACAATTTCATCAAGCTGCTGGTAAAGACCAATTGCATCGATAATGCCAAAAAGATCTGGTGGGACCTCCGGGTGCACCCCTTCTTCAACACCGTGGAGTTCCGCATCTGCGACGTCCCCATGACAGTGGACGAGACCATCTGTATCGCCGCCCTTTTCCAGGCTATCTGCGTCAAGATCTACAAGCTGAGGTCCCGGAACATGAACTATATCCAGTATTCGAGAGCCCTCATCAACGAGAATAAATGGAGAGCCAGCCGCCACGGCATCGATGGTCATCTCATCGACTTTGGAAAAGAAGAGGAAGTAAACACGAGAGTGCTGATCTATGAATTGCTCGACTTCGTGGACGACGTGCTTGACCCCCTGGGTAGCCGGCAGGCAGCCCGTTTTGCCGAAAAGATCCTGGAAACAGGCACAGGCGCCGACAGACAGCTAAAGGTATACGAAGAATCCAAAAGCCTGACAGCAGTAATGGATTACATACACGAACAGTTTCTCGTCAATACTTAAGCGCTCTCTTAAAAGCCAAGCTTGAAGTCGGCATCCGTAAGCCCCGAATTCACCTTGATGCTGCTGACCGAAAGATCCAGCACCACTTCACCCTGGTCGATGATCAGGTGATAAGGGAATTTGAGCCCGCCTGCATCCCGGTAATCGCTGTAATCCACCGTGCTGGCCTGTCCGCGTTTATCCGTGGTGGTCATCTTTAGCTTATATCCCGTACTTACCTCATAATAGTAAGTGCTGATCTCGCCGGTAGGATGGGTAACCTTCAGTTCGTAGGCGTCCTTGCCATCCAGCACCTTTATACTGGTGAGTTCCGTCTTGTAGCCTTCCTTGCCGAAATCCAGCTCGGGAAATAATTTCGCCTCTTCTTTGATCTCCTTGCGGGTGTCCTCATCCAGCGCAGGCGTCTGCCCCATCTGGGAAAGCTTGACGCTATCGCCATTCACCAATATCTTGAATGCCGTCATATTCTGGTCCGGCAGGCCGATCTCCATCAGGTATTTGTCGGGGCTCTTTACTTTCTGCGTACGCACGATCTTCTGTCCCTGCACTTCCCCTGAGGAAACGATCACCACGTCCGACATACCCGTCACCTTCTCTTTTCCGCCTACACTCTGCAGGTATTTGTTGATGACGTCCGTTGCAGACGTACCGGCAGGAACAGGTTTGGAAGGAGCAGTCCCTGTCCAGGAATTATTGGAAGGATTGACATCCGGAAAATCGTGATTGGGGTCGATGACAACAGACTTTATTTTCGACGTGGATGCATAGGCGATGGTCTTCGTCCCGCCCTTTTGCCATATCTCCACCGGAAGCGTGATCGTATCTTTTTTCCCATTGTCCTCCTGGATGGCAATCACTACAGGCATGGCCATTTCTTCCAGGTTCTCCAACGTGATAAAAGCGCCTTTTGAAGGATCGTTATCCGCATATTTCACTTCCTTTACGCCCTGGTCCAGCTTCCAGTTATTGAGTATCCATCCCCGCCAGAACCAACCCAGGTCTTCGCCGGAGGCATTTTCCATGCTATGAAAGAAATCCCAGGGCGTAGGATGTTTGAAAGCCCAGCGTTTTATATAGGTGCGGAATGCATAGTCAAAACGTTTTTCACCCAGCACATACTTACGCAGCAGGTCCAGGGCCATGGCAGGCTTGGCATATGCAGCCGTTCCAAGGTTCTCCGATCTGATCACATCGGGGATGGTCAGGATAGTCTCTGAATTGGGGTTGAAATAATAGTTGGACAGACGCTGCGCATCCTCCTTTCTGGAAAACTCCCCATTCCTGAATACTTTCGTATCCACGCCGTTGATAAAGGTATTGAAGCCTTCGTCCATCCAGGCATACTTCCGTTCATTGGAGCCCACGATCATGGGGAACCAGTTATGCCCGAACTCATGGTTGGTGACACCCCAGAGACCGCCCTGCCTGCTGCTGGAAGAACAGAAGACGATGCCGGGATATTCCATCCCGCCTACAATACCGGCCACATTGGTGGCAACGGGATAAGTGAACTCATACCATTGCTGGGAATACAATTCGATACATCCTTTTACAAAGTCGGTGCTGCGTCCCCAGGCGCTGTCGCCGGCAGCTTCCACAGGATAGACGGATTGCGCCAGGGCCTTGCGGCCGCTGGGCAGGTTGATCTTTGCCGCATCCCAGATAAAAGCCTTTGAAGCGCCGAATGCCACATCACGGGTCTGGTTGCACCTGAAATGCCAGCTAAGACTTTTCCTGGGAAGGCTGGAAGCGGGATTCGTCACGTCGTCAGCAGTGCGGATAAACACGGTCTTGTCGCTGGTCCTGGCTTGTGCCAGCCGGCTGATCTGCGCAGGCGTCAACACCTCCGTAGGATTTACCAGCTCGCCGGACCCCACCACCACCAGGTTGGCCGGAGCCGTGACGGTATAGTCGATGTCTCCATACTCCAGGTAAAACTCGCCCGCTCCCAGATAGGGCAGTGTATTCCATCCGTAAATATCGTCGTATACGGCCATGCGGGGAAACCATTGAGCTACTTCATAGATCCAGCCGTTGCGCGTGCTGAGCCGGCCCATCCTGTCTGTCCCATATTGCGGCACGGTAAAACCATAATCGATCTTTATCTGTATGCTGCCCCCGGCCGCCTTCAATGCATTTGCCAGACGTATCTGCATACGGGTATCCGTCACCAGGTAATCCGCCCTGGAAGCCTGGCCATTGCTGATGATGGATACGGACTTGATCACATCCCCGTCGGTGAAGGCTTTGTTCGCCCACCGGCCGCCCGTTACCGGGTTGGTAGCTTCACCCCGCGAGTCCTTACGGTAAATGTTCTGATCCAGCTGCAGCCAGAGAAATGGAAGGTTGTCGGGACTGTTATTGGTATAGGTAATAGTGACGGAACCATTGATACTATGTTCTGTAGTGTCCAGGGTAGCATTGATCTTATAGTCCGCCCTGTTCTGCCAGTATTTTGCGGTAGGCTCGCCGCCTGCGCTGCGCGTAACCGTGGCCTGCGAAGGATAAAAGAACGGGTCGAATACTTTATGCTGATCAAAATGTGTATTGCTGGCTGGTGATTGCGCATGCCCCAGCTGCAGGATAAGTAAGAAGGCTGGGAGGATATACCTTGCTTGTCTCATGATGTAAAAATTTAGAATGCCCCTCAGTGTTGAGGGGCATTGTATTATATAGTATTTTATGGTTGGGGGGTGATTCCCATTGCTTGTACTTCTTCTGCCGTCACGGCCGGTAACTGGCCGGCCTTCAACCGCTCATATACCTTAGTACCTACGGCCATGGCATCTTCCTTGGTACGGAATCCTCTTTGACCGGGTAAGGCAGGCACGATGTCCTGGTGAATATAGACCTTCCCATCGGTATAGATATTATATCCCCACCCTTTGGAAGTCTGAAACGGCTTCAGCTCTAACAGGATATGATCTTTTCTCCATTGCCTGTGCTGGCGAAACCCTACATAAAAGAACACTACAGCCGCCAGTACGATCAACCCGGTGAAGATCCACTGTCGGGAGAACCCTTTTTTATTAGTCATACTGATTATAGATCTGACCTGGGAAGAATTCCCTGCAGTCATCATAAGCCGCAGAACCGCTGACACCGGTGGCGATGAAACCCCTGTTGCCAATGGTAAACCCTACAGCACCTTCACGGGCAGCACCCTCATAAGGGGTCTTCTCCGTCCACAGGTCGGTGTTGAAATCATATTCCCAGGTATAAACAGAGGCGGTACCGTTAGACCCGGTGGTAATATACGCTTTATCACCCGTGCTCTGGCCCTTGATGACAAAGCCTGCGGCAGCGTAGCGGATGATGTTCGTATAAGCATCATCATAGGTGCCGGAATTGGTATTATAGATATCGCGTAACCTTCTCCAGCCGCTGTTACCCGACTGGGTGGGGTCGAATCTCCAGAAATCATAGCAGGCACTGCCTACTTGCCATTGGCTGCCGGGAGTATAGCCCGTCACCAGGTAACCAATGCCGTTGTGCACCCAGGTTACAGCCCTGGACCTCTTGGAGCCAGGCATGTCGGGACGCTGAGTCCATTTGTCGCTGCCGGGGTCATATTGCCATACGTCGCCAAAAAAGTTCAGCGCATCCGTACCCGTCAGCACAAAAGCAGAGTTGTCGAAGCTGAAAGCCACGGCATCATAACGGGGATAAGTAGTGGTGCCGTCACCCAGGCTTGCAATCTGGCTCCAGCTATTGGTAGAAGGATCGTACTTATAAAAATCAGCCAGCGGCGTAACCCCGTCCTGGGTGCCGGAGCCGATGTATCCATATGAACCGATGGAAAAACCTACCGCCTTCATCCTGCGGGCAGTGGAGGGAAGTGCAGACACCTGTGTCCAGCCGCCAAAGGCGCTGTCATAGCCCGTAGCCGTATTGGGAATGGCATCGGGCACATATTTGAAAACGGTATTTAATTTGGTGTTGGGAGTGTTGGGATTGAATCCGGTACCTACATAAGCTGAATCAGCGATCACGAAAGAAGAGGCATAGCCCATGGGCACACCAGCAAATATCGCGCGGGACACCCAGTTGCCGTTTTGTGTATAACTCAAGCTAGCTTTGGAACAAGAAAATAAGAGACCAAATAACATCAAGGAGAACAACAGAGTGTTAATCCGCTTCATATTTTTATTGATATTTTGCGCTAATGTATTCGAAGTCGGCATAGCAAATTCGTTAAAATGTATATTCGGGCACAATTTATAGACAATTCGGCAATTTTTACATACAAAGGACAGAACTTCACCCCCCATCATGATCTGATGCGGAACACCGGTAACCAGACATACTCTATCTTACTGAAAAAGAATGAGAAATACCCTGCTAAAGACCTTTGGAAAGGCCTTTGCAACCCGGTATCAGCTTTTTCATTGGTATATAAAAAAAAGGCTTTCGTCGTTTTTTTATTACTTTTGATACATACTAACAAAATAGTAACAGTTAGGGCCCTTATTATTGCACCTTCCTGATAATCTCATGACTATAAATAACTATCTTAAAAAAGAGACACATCTGCTCTTATCAGTCTTGTCATTATTTTCCTTACTCAGTTGTCAAAAACAACCAAAACTTAATTTCGGTCAGGACTACATTGGCGACAACGGCGCAGCCAATATCGTTCTGGTAGATACCGCCACTGTACGGATGTCCACTGTTCGCGTGGACTCTTCAGCCACAGCAGGCACGGGCTACCTCCAGGTCGGCTCCTACACCGATCCCTATTTTGGTAATATATACTCCCGGGCCTTTCTGCAGGTGGGCCTGCCGGGAAGTTTCCCCACTATCAACCAGTTCGACGGCTATGACTCCATCGGCCTGATCATGCTGTTCAAAAAAGGCAATCCCCATTATGGTGACACCACGGTCACGATGAACTATAAGATCAACCAGGTCACAGATCTGTACGAGCTGAACGAATCCATCAACCAGCGGGGATTCTATAGCAACAGCAGCTTCAATATCAACCCCAATCCCCTGGGCTCCGCCAGCTTCAGCCTTTATCCCAGCATCCCCCTCACCAGCCAGGGACTTGGAGATACGCTCAAGATAAGACTGAATGACTCCCTGGGACAGGCAATGTTCAATATGATCTACAACAACTCGGATTCCATCAAGAAGTCCCAAAACTTCCTCAACTGGTTTCACGGGCTTTGCATCTCTCCCGACACCTCCGTCGGCAAGGGCATCATATACGGCTTTTCCGACAGCATTCTCCTGCGGGTTTACTATCATGAGGTAGGCGCCGTTACAAGCTATAAGACCATCGATTTCGGCATCACCAATAAAAGCTTTCAATTCAATAATATCATAACGGACCGGTCAAACTCCGTCCTGGCAAAACTAAAACCGGCCCCCACCGGTCAGGGCCAAAATCCCCTGACTACCGTTTCGGATAGCATTGGTAACGCGGGCTACATACAGTCCATCACAGGCCTCAACGTAAAACTGACCTTCCCCTATCTGAACGGCATTGCCCACAGACAGGATTACCTCAGCGTGATCCGGGCTGTGCTGACGGTGAAGCCGGTGCCGACAAGCTTCTCCACTACCTGGACCCTGCCGCCTCAATTATCCATTGATTACACAGACCTCAATAACCTTATCGGGTCCCCCATACCCAGCTCTACCACAGGCCAGGCGCAGACGGGCAACATGACTGTGAACTACAGCGTCCCCCTGAACACAGTGTACACCTACGACGTCACCAATTTTATCAAGGCGCAGATCGTCAACGTCAGTCCCAACGCCACGGATCAGGGTATTATGCTGAACACACCGCCGCCCGCCAGCACCAATTCTTTTGTGAGAGCAATACTGGCAGACGGTTCCACCCCCATAAATCAACGGGTGACCCTCACCATATATTATCTGTCCCTATATCCTCATAACTAACGCTGAAGTATAGAAAATGAAAATAAGATCATTACTCATATCCCTATCGATCTTTACCTCCCTCGGGGCTATGGCCCAGGGGAACTTCTCTCCTTATTCTCAAATGGGTATCGGCGACCTGGAAGACGGCTACTACAATCGTACTTCCGGGATGGCCAATACAGGCCAGGCCTATCGTAATAACCGCTTTCTTATCAGCAATAACCCTGCCTCCTACAGCGGATTGACAGACCAGTTCTTTACGCTGGAGATGGGCATACGAGGCAGCCTCATCAATTACTATGGTACTCCCGTAGATCCTTCCAGCAAACAGTCCGGGGACATTACATTCCGCCGTCTTGCCATGGGGATGAAACTGGCCAAACACTGGGGCTCCAGCATCGGACTCGTGCCATTCAGCACCCAGAACTACGAATACGACGTGCCTTATTACTTACAGGGCAGCTCCTCCGAACTGGCCAACCTGCACTACTCGGGACACGGTAGCGTCAATAAAGTATACTGGGGCAATGCCTACGAATTCTTTCACCATCTCTCCGTCGGCGTGGAAGCAGGCTATCTCTTCGGACAGCTGAACCAGAAATCCAGTATTCAAAACCTGGGCTCCGGCACCACCCTGGCCTCTACAACCAATACGGTTGACCTCAATAACCTCTACATGCAATACGGTTTGCAGGTATACGGCCACATCGGTAAGAAATGGGAATATTCCCTGGGCGGCACCTTCAATTCCCGGAACGATCTGCTGGCCTCTTACAACCGGATAGTCCTCGACAACGACTCCATCAACCGCAACAGCCAGCAATTGTCTCAATCCTACCTGGGCGTTCCCAATGCCTTTGGCGCGGGTCTGTCCATCACCCACAACCAGAAATATACATTTGTGGCGGATTTCAGACACCAGGCCTGGGGCGCAGAGAAAAACGCTTATCCCGGTAAGAACTATACCGTCGTAGACGCCAACAGAGGTTCCATCGGCTTTGAGATATCCAGGAAAAAATCTTTTTATAACAGTAAAGTGGAGCTGAGCTACGTACAGGCCGGCGCCTACTATGGCGATTCATACCTGCAGATCAACGGTAAACAGATAAAGGATTACGGCGTAACAGCCGCCTTCGGTGTCAACGGTCTGAAAACACCCCTGTCCTATAACGTCATATTCCAGTACGGTATCAAGGGTACGCAAAACAATAATCTCATCGAACAACGATATTTCAACCTCACGTTCGTCGTCAACTACGGAGCCATCTGGTTTACGAGAGGAAAAAAATATGACTAGCCATGACATCCGACCATTGAGAGGCCTCCCCTCCATGGGTGTGCTGAACTGTATTGTCGTAGAAGACAACAACAAACAAAGCGCCCTTCTGAAAGAATACATCGCTAAAACGCCAAGGCTGAACTTTGCCGGCAGATGCGATACTGCCGGGGAAGTATTTCAACAGGTCACCCAGTCAAGGGCCGATATCATCTTCTGGGATATCCGGCTGCTGGACAACAGGGTCATGCTCAGGCTGAAAGAATCCGGCTACTATCCCATCGTGATCTGCATCGCCGACAAACAGGAACAGGAGAAAAAAGAGACGGACATGGACGTATTCAGCTACCTGAACAGACCCCTCTCCTTCGAACGCTTCCTCTCCACCATCGGGAAGATACAGGACTACCTCTCCGCAACGATCTATATCCACCATGCAAGGAACAACCGGTTCGTATTCATCAAATCTGAATACAAGATCATAAAGGTCAGGTTCGAAGATATCCTTTTCTGCGAAGGCATGAAGGACTATACACAGATCTACCTGCGGGGCAAGGCGGACCCGATCCTCACTTTGAACAACCTGAAATCCTTCTCCTATAAATTGCCTCCCGAAGAGTTTATCCGGGTCCATCGCTCTTTCATCGTCTCCCTCACCCACATCGACTCCATCGCTCGTAATGAGATCTACATCGGGAAAAAGATCATCCCCATCGGGGACAGCTTCAAGGAAGACTTCTACCAGGTCATCGAGTGGAACAGTTAAAAATCATCGTACCTTTGCCGCCAATGGAAGGGCCACGAAAAATAAAAGTAGCGATCCTGGACCTTTATGAAGGGCATCCCAACCAGGGCATGCGTTGCATCCGGGAACTATTGGATCAATACGGCGCCACACACGGCATCGATCTCACCTACAACGAATTTGAAGTACGCATCCGTAAGGAAGTGCCGGATATGTCCTACGACATCTATATCTCCAGCGGAGGCCCCGGCAGTCCCCTGGACAGCGAGGGCAGTGAATGGGAAAAGATCTATTTTGAATGGCTGACGACAGTGGAACGCTATAACAAAGACGCCGGCCATATACATAAGAAACAGGTACTCTTCATCTGCCACTCCTTCCAGCTGATATGCCGTCATTACGCCATCGCAGAAGTCACCAGCCGTAAATCCACCGCTTTTGGCGTCTTCCCCATCCACCTACAGGAAGACGGAAAGGATGAACCCGTATTCGCCGGCCTGCGGGATCCCTTTTATGCAGTGGACAGCCGCAGCTACCAGGTGATCCAGCCAGACAAGACAAAATTGATGGCAATGGGCGCCCGGGTACTGGCGATTGAAAAGGAAAGACCTCACATACCCCTTGAACGCGCCATCATGGCCGTCCGCTTCTCCGAATACATGATCGGCACCCAGTTCCATCCGGAGGCAGACCCCACCGGCATGAGCATACACCTTCAAACACCGGACAGGAAACAGACGGTCATATCCGAATATGGAGAGGAAAAATGGCAAAGCATGATCCAGCAGTTGAATGATCCCGACAAGATCGTCTGGACCCACTCCCACGTCATCCCTAACTTTTTGGACTATGCTTTAAATGCGCGCAATTGAGCCCGCATCGTGAAAAAAGTGTAACTTCCCTTCATGGTCCCCTCTTTACGGAAAGCATTCAACGAAGCCTTCACCCGGGAGAAATATGAGGCCTTTCTTAAAGACCTTGATAGCCGCTATCCCGGAGCCATTCAGTTCCGCCTGGCAGAGACACCTGTATTTATCCCCAGGACATTTGCCGCAAAAATGACGGACGCCTGCGAATATATCATCGACATTATCACAGACCCCGCTTTCCGGCAGCAGACAGAAAGGAGCATCCCGGATACAGATCGTGTCGCCAATGAGAACGCCCACACCCATTTCCTGGCCTTCGACTTTGGCGTTTGCGTGGATGAGACAGGCCAGTGGCAGCCGCAATTGATAGAAATGCAGGGCTTTGCCAGCCTTTACGGATTCCAGGTGTTCTACCCGGACATACTGCGCCGGCATTTCGATATCCCCAAAAATTACAGCCAATACCTGGGCGGACTCGACCATGACAGCTATCTGGCCACACTACGCACAGTGATCCTTGGAAACCACACACCCGAAGAGGTGATCCTGCTGGAACTGCGCCCGCACGAACAAAAAACCCGCATCGACTTCTACTGCACACGGGATTACCTCGGCATCCAGATAGTCGATCTGCTGGAACTTATACAGGAAGGGAAAAAACTATACTATATACATGCCGGCACAGGAAAGAAAACCCTGATCAAACGTATCTACAATAGGGTCATCTTTGATGAATTGAACGCAGCAGGCCTCGCCCCGGGATCAGGATCTTACGTTGATATCCGCTCAGACCTGGACGTCGAATGGGTAGCACATCCCAACTGGTTCTATCGTATCAGTAAATTCCTTCTTCCTTACCTCCACCATCCCTGCGTACCTCCCAGTTTCTTTCTCAATGATATCAAACAGCCACCCGCCGACCTGGAAAACTACGTGCTGAAACCTTTGTTCTCCTTCGCGGGACAAGGAGTGGTCATCGACGTCACCCATGCCGACCTGGAAAAGATCGAACAACCGGAGAACTGGATCCTGCAACGGAAAGTTACTTACGCCGGCCTGGTGCCCACCCCCGATATTCCTGCCAAAGTAGAGATACGCATAATGTATCTCTGGAAGGAAGAAGACGCCCGCCCCACCCTGGCCATCAACCTGGCCCGCCTCAGTAAGGGTAAGATGATCGGCGTACGCTATAATAAGGACAGGGAATGGGTAGGCGGCAGCGTATGTTTCTTCGAACGTTAAGCTCTCGACCGGGTATAAACATATATTTCCCCTTCATGATGCAGATAAAGCTCTTCCTTCACCGGGTCATATGAAAGGAAATAAGCATTGGCAGGCACCGGAAGGCGCTGCATTTCTTTTTGTATACCCTGACGGAAGATCGTCAGCATACCGTCTATATGATACACATACATCAATCCAGCGTCCCTGTCGGTGATAGTAGCTACTCCTTCATGCGAGATAACAGAATCGAGTAATAGCATTTCATCCATTACATCCCGGTTGTCCGGGATCCGGTGCGAGAAAACATATTCCCGGAATTTGCGTTCGCGGCTGCGGATAAAATAAACGATGAGCAGCATCAGCAGCACAAACACGACGAGTATCTTGAACACTTTTTCCATATCCGGTCAGGAGAAGCAAGATAAGCCTTATTCTTATCTTTACAGCTCAAACGGAATGAATGGACCTCCAATTACAGGGAAAAACAGCACTGGTGCTCGCCTCCAGCAAAGGCCTCGGAAAAGCCTGCGCCCTCGCGCTCGCACGGGAAGGCGCTAACGTCATCATCACAGCCCGCAACCAGGACATACTCGATACGACAGCCACGGAGATCCGCCGGTTGAAAAAGGGAAATGTACTCGCCATACCTTCGGATATACGTGACGCAAAAGCCGCGGAAACATTGGTAACCACCGCAGCTGCAGCCTTTGGAAGCATGGACATCCTCGTCAACAATGCAGGAGGGCCCCCTTTTGGACCATTCGGGACCTTTGATGAAGCGGCCTGGCAATCAGCCTTTGAGCTCAACCTCCTCAGCGTCGTACGATTCAGCAGACTGGTGATCCCGCACATGAAAAAAGCCGGCAGCGGAAGGATCATCAATATCGTCAGCCTCTCCGTAAGGACCTTCCTTCCAGGCAGCGTCCTCTCCACCAGCATGCGCATGGGCGTTACCGGCATGGCTAAGCTCCTCTCCGATGAAGTAGGTCCCGATCATATCACCGTAAATAATGTAGCGCCCGGCCTGATCCTCACCGACAGGGTCATAGACACGCTTCCACCCCACGCCCCGGAAGACGAAGAGCAACTGCTGGCAGAACGGGCCGCAACGATCCCCGTACGACGTATCGGTCGTCCGGAAGAGCTGGCTGACCTGGTAGCTTTTCTTGCCTCTCCCCTGGCTGGATATATCACGGGCGCCACGATACCGGTAGACGGAGGAGCTATCCGGGCTACCGCGCCGTAGCCACTTCGTCGTCAGGCTTCTTGCTGAAGATGTTGATGTTGATACCCCACTCCGCCAGCTGATAAACCAGCTCCAGCTCAACATGAACTTCCTTATAGCGCTGATCATCCACCGCTACCCGCAACGTGCTGGTGGTAAATGAAGCGCCTTCCCTGGCAGGCTCCCAGGCGCCTTTCAGATAAACAATAGTCCCATCCACCAATTGGATATAACATTGCTGTAATTTCCGGTAGAGCTCCCGGTAGGTACGATCGGCCTTGCCGAAATTGTCGGTAGTAAGCATGGTCGCCTGCCAGCTTACCGTCGTATCCTGCGTGGAATGCCAGCGGGTAATGATACAATGCTGCGATTCAGGCAGGGCAAGTACAGAGACATAATTCTCGAACTCTCCCTGCGCCAATACCAGCTCACCGGTGATATTCCTCAGATTGTTGGGGAAATCCCGCAGGACGGCATCGATCACTGTGAAAAAGGCGGCGGGATCCGCGGCAGCATGCGCGGGAGTGGATTGCGCAGCCCCTTGCTGCGCATAAGAAGCATAAGAGACCAGTACGGCCATGGTAAAGTTTAGGATCGTTTTCATGTGATTGGAATTTGCAACAAGAGTACAGTTTTTCTAACAGCTGTCCCACAACAGCTTATCCACTTTTCCACATCCGTCGCATCCGGGGCCGGTACATTTTCTGTACTTTCGAAAAAAAATTACATGCAACACCTTCGTGACATTCCTGTTCAGGAAATACGACCGGGATTTTTAGGCCGGCTGGTGCATGGAGACGCCAGCACGCTGGCCATCTGGGATATCCGCAAAGGTGCCACCCTACCCGAACATCAACATGTCCACGAACAAATAACCTATATTCTGGAAGGCCAGCTGGAAATGGTCATAGGAGGCGAAAAATATCTGCTCACCCCCGGAACCGTACACGTCATCCCTTCCAATACACCCCATTCCGCCATCGCACAGACGGATTGCAAAGTCATCGACGCATTTGCCCCGGCCAGGAACGACTACCGGTAAGAAAATATATTCTATGGAACACAGTCATCAACACAGTCACGATCATAATCACGATCACTCCCACGGCCTTGGTCACCACCATCACCAGGTGGACCTCAAAAGCGTAAACCAGGCATTTGTCGTGGGTATCATCCTCAACCTGGCCTTTGTTCTCATTGAAGCCATCGTCGGCCTCTCTATCCACAGCCTCTCCCTCCTTTCCGACGCGGGGCACAACCTTGCCGACGTCGCCAGCCTGGCCCTGTCGCTCATCGCCTTCCGGTTGATGAAAGTACGCCCCACTGAAAAATATACTTATGGCTACAAAAAGACTACCATACTGGTAGCCTTGCTCAATGCCGCCGTACTGCTGCTGTCCCTGGGCGCCATCGGCTATGAAGCCGTTCACAGACTGATGCAGCCCGAACCCTTACCGGGAAAGACCATCTCCATTGTAGCTGCCATAGGCATCCTGGTCAACGCCCTCACAGCCCTGCTCTTTCTGCGTAATAAAGAGAACGATCTCAATATCAGGAGCGCCTTCCTGCACCTTTTGTCGGACGCCATCGTCTCGGCCGGCCTGGTGGTAGGCGGCATCGTCATCTACTACACCCATCTGTACTGGATAGATGCTGCACTAAGTCTCATCGTCGCCATCATCATCCTGTTCAGCACCTGGCAACTGCTGAAAGACAGCCTTCGGCTTTCCCTGGATGGCGTCCCCCTGGGCATCGAGATCAAAAAGATCAAAGAGACCATCGACGGCATCAACGGAGTAAAGGATTTCCATCATATCCACGTCTGGGCGCTGAGCACTACGGAAAACGCCCTGACAGCCCACCTGGTCGTCGACCGCGACGCCAATATGGATTTCGTTGAAAACCTCAAGCACAAGATCAAACATGAGCTGCTGCATCAGAATATCCAGCACGCCACATTGGAGATAGAGATGGAAAACAGCCCTTGCGAAGAGCCCGATTGCTAAGCCGCCCGGCAATGCTTGCGCCGCTTGTCCTCAGTTCACGAATGACCAAAAAAAGCCATACCGGATCAGCAGGCCCGGAGAAGGATAGTTGGGCGCTACAAAATTATTATTGTACCATCCGAAACCCAATGGCTTAAAGGCCATGGAGTTCAGGTTCTCCACCCGTATATAGGCCGTAAAGCTGCGGATGCGGAAATGCATGTAAGCTCCGATGTCCGGCAGATGCTGGTGAAGCGTAGTAGTATCCTGGGTGTAGAATTGACCGTTTGCAGGCGAATATCCGTCGGCCTTGTACCAGCTGATATACCGTATCTCTGTACCGACATCCAGCAGAAGGTTCTTAAACCCCAGGCTGCCCTCATATCCAAACTGATTGTATACAGTCAGCAGGGGAACATGTACCGGGGAAGACCCGGCTACCTGCTGCAGCATGGCGATCGCCCGCCATTTCAGATGCCGGTGCACGACAAACTCTTTCTCCGCCGTTACCTGCAGCACATTGAACAAAGCCGACTCCTGCCGCTGCTTGACATAATCCCTGAAATAAGCATAATTGCTCATCAGGTAATAAGATCCGCTCAATCGCAGATGGATCCGCGGCTGCTCAAAAGCCGCAAAAAGATTGGTGGTATTCTCCTTTGAAAATGACCGTTTGGCCGTATCGAGATAAAAGCTGCTGGCCCCGTCAAAAACAAAGGAGGGAGTACGGTTGACATTCTGGAATCCCACCTGGAGATAACCTATACGCCGGCCCAGCAGCCTTTTGAGGCTGATATAAGCATTATAATCCCCCGTATTCAGCCCATTCAGGTACAGCTTGCCATACGCCTCCACATCCCATTTCTGGTTCCTCGTCTTATTCCTGTACTCTCCATGGGCAAAGACATTCTGGTTGTTCAGCCGGTGAGGGGTGAGAATGGTAGTGCCCAGAGACGTATCGAAACTGCCTTTCAACAGCTCAAGCGAAGCGCCTAGCTTTAGGAATTGCTGTGGGTTCTTGGAGTCGGGGAAGGTATAAATGGAAAAATCATTGCTAAGGTTCGTCCATTTGTCACGCCTGTAAAAACTATCCGTAGGAGTTATATACGACAAGTTGAGCTTGTTCGCATAATAAAGCGAATCCAGCGAATAGGAGCCTGTGTAATAGTCGTTGAACCTGTAATTGAAAGTAGTATATTGAATGGTATGCTCCAGCCGTAGCCTCGGATAGAACAAAGGGATCACCGTAGTGTCGTTGACAATGGTAGAATCTTTTTGCCCGAGGTCATAGGTCTGCCGCATCATAAAGCTGGCATTGGAAAAGTGGGTGCCGGTGGTAATGCTCGTAGTAAAGAAGTTACTGCTGGACCTGCTCAGGCCGGTGCCAAGATGGGTGGGCAGGGTAGCCTGGTTCGTATAGGTGGCTGAATCCAGGTCCGATGGATTGAGGATACCGCCATTATCCGCCGCAGCGATCTTATTGCTTACCAGGACAAAAAAGTTTTGATAACGCTTGTTCTTTGACTGGTACCAGGAATGCAGCCGGATATTGCTGTGATTCGTATTCGCGTTGTTAAAAGCGCCTACAGCATTGATCAGACGGTACTCGAACCCGATATTCCAGTTGGGACGTACATTCTGCGTGTGCGCCACACTGATGAACTGCTCCTGCTTGGAGCCCAGGAAATAACCCAGCTCGGTATACGGCCGGGTGGTATTGTAAAGCTTTGTTTCGTCTACTTTAAAAAGATACAGATCATAAGCATGCAGACCCGGATCCCAACCCGAGGACATGCGGGGGGTAAAAAGCAGGTTACGGGCCGGCGCACCATTGTTGCCCAGGTTGATCCAGGTAGGCCGCTGCGGCACCTTCCGGGAAAAGTCATATACCGAGGAATCCAGCTTGAGGTAACGTGAGCTGTCGAGATAACGGTAATTGAGGGTAATAGTATCCGCTTTACGGTGTGCAAGCGTATCTGCACCGCCTGACCGCCCCCCTCCTCCCCCGCCAAAGCTGCGGAACCTGGAGAAAGGGTCCTGCGCATGAAGACTCACGGTGAAGAGTAATAAACATGCCAACGATCCTATGAGGGTAATTATACGACTCTTCACGGGTGAAAAATTAAATGTCCGGTTCGTTCTAAGTGCGGACAATTTACTCATTATGTGATCTCCGGCCATTTATAAGAAAGTTAAATATCCTAAGGCGCCACCGTATCATAAGGCCGCTATCAGCTGTCTGAATATACCCGTCAGCTTGGGCTCCGCCGCAGCAGCTGCCTGCAACACCTCTTCATGCGTGATGATATTATCTTCCTCCCTGATGCCCAGGTCGGTGATGACGCTCATGGCAAATACGGAAAGTCCGGCATGTCTCGCCGCGATCACCTCCTGCACGGTACTCATACCTACGGCATCGCCACCCGCAATATGCAGCAATTTATATTCAGCCCTCGTTTCAAAAGTAGGGCCTGTCACGCCGGCATATACGCCTTCATGCACAGCTATCCCCAGCTGCGCAGCAATGGTCTTTGCTTTTACAATCAGCTGCTTGTCATAAGGCTCGCTCATGTCCGGGAAACGAGGCCCCAGATCCGGATCATTCTTCCCCAACAGCGGATTGACAACAAAAAGACTGATATGGTCGCGGATGATCATCAGGTCTCCAACCTTGAAAGCCCTGTTCATCCCCCCCGCCGCATTGGATAACAGCAAGGTCTCCACACCCAGGAATTTCATGACCCGGATGGGAAATACCACCTGCGCGGGAGTATAACCTTCATAGTAATGAAAACGTCCGGAAAGCACAACTACCTGCTTGCCGCCGACTTTGCCGAAGATCATTTTTCCATGGTGCCCCTCTACAGTGGAGACAGGGAAATGTGGGATATCTTCATACGGTATCTCCTTTTCCACTTCGATCTCCCTGGAAAGGTTCCCCAGCCCGCTGCCCAGGACAATACCTACCCGGGGGATATCCCCGGTGTGAACAGAACGAATAAATGCTACGGTTGCCTTTAATTCTCCAATGATTGTACTTGACATAGCTGAAATGTTGTATTGCGCCGGTAAACGGGTGCAAACCTACAACATTAGGCCGAAACCGCCTTATTTACAAGGGCAGCCGCCTCGCTGAGAAGAATGGCAGACTGCACTTTCAGACCGCTTTGCGTAATAAGCTGTTTGGCTTCTTCCGCATTGGTACCCTGAAGGCGAACGATGATAGGCACTTTGATATCCCCAATGGAGTTATAGGCATCGATGACCCCCTGGGCCACCCGGTCGCAACGAACGATGCCGCCGAATATATTGATGAGGATCGCTTTTACCTTGGGATCTTTCAGGATGATACGAAAACCCGCTTCCACGGTCTGCGCATTGGCCGTACCACCCACGTCCAGGAAGTTGGCAGGTTCGCCGCCGCTAAGCTTGATCATATCCATGGTAGCCATAGCCAGACCGGCGCCATTGACCATACAGCCCACGTTGCCATCCAGCTTGACAAAATTGAGGTTATACTTCCCGGCCTCTACTTCTGTAGGATCTTCCTCGCTGATATCCCGCAGCGCTTCCAGATCGGGATGACGCATGAGCGAATTATCATCCAGGTTCATCTTGCAATCCACCGCGATGATCTTCTCATCACTGGTCTTGAAAAGCGGGTTGATCTCCAGCATACTGCAATCCAGCCCTACATAAGCATTGTACAGATTGGTGACGAATTTCACGCAGTTCTTAAAAGCTTCCCCGCTAAGACCAAGGTTGAAAGCTATCTTCCTGGCCTGGAAAGGTTGCAGCCCTCCACCGGGGTGGACCCACTCCTTATATATCTTCTCGGGTGTCTTATGCGCAACTTCTTCGATGTCCATCCCACCTTCAGTACTGTACATGATCACATTCTGGCCCCTGGCCCTGTCCAGCAGTACAGAGAGATAGAACTCCTTCACCTGGTTGGGACCGGGATAATACACGTCCTGGGCGATGAGTATCTTATTTACCTTTTTACCCGCGGGACCGGTCTGGATAGTAACCAATGTACCGCCCAAAATATTCGAAGCGATCTGGCTTATTTCTTCTGTGCTTTTACCTACCGCAACGCCTCGCTGTTCCGTACCCTGGATCTTTCCTTTGCCGCGGCCCCCTGCATGGATCTGGGCCTTTACCACTGCGAATTTGTTGCCGAACTGTACCTTCAATTGCTTGTATGCTTCTTCTGCCGCCCCTGCATTATCCACCGTAATTCCTTCCTGTACGGGCACATTATATTTTTTTAATTGTTCTTTAGCCTGATATTCATGCAAGTTCATGTAGGAAAATTTGTTGCCAAAAATAGGGTAAAAATGCCTGACTTTTTCTTTATTTTTATCCTACCCTTAAAGCCCTTTACTATGAACGCACCAATTCGGGTCATTGACTACATTGTAAAAAATGTATATGTCAGGCTCATATTCTGGTTCCTTGCCGGCGTCTTCACTGCCCTCTTTTTCTTTAAATTTTTCCGGCGATTTGTCAATTGATCGCGTCTATCGCCAGACCTGCAACATCGTCAAAAAGCCAGGCGGGCCGGAAATCCTCCTTCCTGAAAATAAAACGCACATTCTTCAGGCGCAAGCCTCTTGCATGCCGCACGAACAAGCCCGAAGCCGGTAATTCACCAAACATGGAGAACTCGGGATAGGCATCTTCCCGCTCAGGCACCGGACTCATCTCCTCCCGCCCCCCCGGCACAGAGTCATTCGAACGATACGCAATATCCCTGGAAGCGCCGCCCGGATAAGTAATTTCGATGTCCTCCAACGTTACATCCTCCACCGGGTGACCCGGCAGGCCGGCAATGGAAGAGGGAAAGATATTATGCGGCTCCTGTACAGGCGGTCCCTCCATTTCATAACCTTTATCCGGCTTTCCAGCAGGGACTTCCACGCGGACATTCCCGATATAAATATGTCTTAATTTCCCCGGAGGCGCATGCTGATTGCGATGCCCCAGCCGGAGAAAAAAGGCATTGCCGGTATTGGTCGCCGTTATATCACGGATGTCGATGTTCTCCAGGATGCCGCCATCCACAGTCTCCAGGGCAATAGCCGAGCGGTAAGTATCATAGATCCGTAAACCCTTAACCCGGATATTGGAAAAGCCTCCCCTGGACGCTGTGCCCAGCTTAAGGGCGCTGGCGCTGGAACGTATCGTGCAATCCGCTATATAGATATCCTCACAGCGTCCCCGCGGATCTTCAGACTTGAGACAAATGCCATCGTCATCCGCATTGAAAAAAGAATGCGTCACCCGCGCTTTCCGGCAGTCCACAAGATCGATGCCATCATTGTTCCACATGACATTGCTGATGACCCTGATGCTGTCGATCGTAAGGTCGGAGCAATCTTTATAATTCTGTATCCAGCAAAGTCCATCCCTTATCGTAATTCCTTTCACGATCACTCCATCGCAATGCCGGAATTCGATAAGTTTGGGTCTGTTCCTCTCCTCGGGCCGCATCTGGTGCCAGGGATTATACGTCTTCCACTCCGCATCCTGGAGGGTACCGGCTTCCAGCATCCGGTAAATATCCTTTATCAGCAGGGGGCCCTGTCCGTCAATAGTGCCGCTGCCGGTGATGGCAATGCGCTGCTGGCTATCTGCCACGATCAGAGCCGAGGCGGATCCGGGACCATAATCCGCCCTCCGGGCGCTGCCCAGCAGAACGGCATTCTCCGCCAGGTGCAGACCGACATTGCTCCGGAGCCGCAGGACACCCGTAACAAATCGCCCGGCCGGCACCAGCACGGTACCGCCTCCACGGCCGGATGCCACATCGATAGCCTTCTGAATAGCCCTGGTATTGAGGGCCCGGCCATCCGCCTTAGCACCATAAGAGAGAACATTAAAAAAGGGGCGGGCCTGAGCGAAACAGGAACCCGCCATCAATGTACAAGTAACAATGAACACTAGGTTTTTCATGTGTAGTATCGTCAATAACCATCATTTTGCTTGAGCATCGGATTGAGCTGCCGCGCCGAGTTGGGAATAGGGAAGACCTGATGATGGACATCCGCATCCGTCTTAAAACCCCAGCTCCCTTCGAATTTGCCAAACCGGATCATATCATTCCTATGCCAGTTCTCCTGCGTGAACTCCCGGCAACGCTCGTTATAAACGGAGTCCAGCGTAATGTTCGTCCAGTCGCCGGAAGTGGTGCGCTGCGCCCTCAGCTCATTCACCAGGGAAAGCGCCGTTTCGCTGCCCGTAGCCGCACCACCACGAAGGATCGCCTCAGCCTTCATCAGGAGAATGTCCGAATAACGGAAAACAGGGATATCGTTGTTCTGGTTCCTCGAAGAGGAAGTGGCATCAGGGTAGAATTTGATACAGCGGTACCCCATGTTCCAGCCCACCTCGTCATTACCTACATCGAGGGTGCTCGCGCTGGCACGCAATACTACGTTCGAATCCAGGTTCAGCTGATACGTATACGGCGTATTGTCGTTCGGATGGGCGATGGCATCGTATCCCGCAAGGGTGGTCGAGATTGTGATACGGGTCACACCATCCGGCTCATATTGCAAACCATGGAGCCATTGCCCGTTCCTGACATCTCCCGCATCATAAAAGTACCTGTAAAAGGAAGGGATTGTGCTTACAGGGGCGCTGGGCGTAAAAGGGATATTGAAAAAATTATACCCGGCGCCTGCCGACACCTTGCCCATGCTGCGGGGCACATCATACCGGGAATGGATATTCACACACCTGAAACCCCAGTTGCCGTTGTCGAAATTGGGATCATAGGGAATGGCAAATATAAACTCCGGTATCTGCGGACCATTGTCGGGATAGAACATCTTCAGATAGGCGCTCTTGGGCTGCAGGGAGAACAGCCCCGAATTGATCACCTGGTCACATGCGGCGATACAATCGTCATTCCGCTTACTGCCTGTGTAGACCTCCGCATTCAGGTACATCTTGGCCAGCAGGGCATAGGCCATCCACTTGGTCGGCCGGCCATAAGTGGACACGCCCACCGTTGCGCTGAGACTGGGTATGGCAGCCTTTACATCGCTTTCGATAAAATTGAATACCGTAGCCCGGTCGGACTTTGCCTTCGGAGCAAAATCCCCATAGACCGTATCGATGGGCACACCGCCGTAATTGTCCATCATCATGAAATAAGCGAAGTCCCTTACCAGCTTCATTTCAGCCAATGCCTGGCTCTTGGAGGCGCCATCCGGCATTGCCTTGCCCAGAATGGAAATGGTCTGGTTGGCAGCCCCGATGATGGCGCTCATCCATCCCCAGTTACCATTGACATACCCGTTGTCCGGTGTATAAGTATGATAATGCATCTGAACATTTTGACCGCCGTCATACCAATTGCCTCCGTGGGTAGTAAGAATGGCTTCATCCGTACTCAGGGTCTGCTGGAAAAAATACTCCACTGCATAATTCCCCCGCAAAGCCACATAAGCAGGACCGCTGGCGGAAATAAAGGACGCCGAATCTTGGGGAAATACATCCGGGGTCAATTCGGTGGTGATCGGTACATTCAGCTTATGACAGGACCCCAGTATAGCCATAAGCAGTACAGGGAGGGTTGTATATTTTAATAATATCTTTTTCATAACAGTATTCGTTTTAATCTGGGTTAAAAGGTCACGCTGGCTCCCAACAGGAAGGTGCGGGTCTTGGGATAGAAATTGTTATAATCCACCCCGGGCGCTATGCCGCCCTGGTTCACCTCCGGATCGATGCCTTTATAGCCCGTGATCACAAACAGGTTGTTCACCGAACCATATACCCTTATCTTCTTGATATACGGACTGACATTTTTGAAATTATACGCGAGAGTAGCATTGTCGAATCGCAGGTAGGTGCCGCTCTCTATAAAACGATTGGAGTAATTGTAATCATTGATGTCCTTGATGGGTTCATTCATGGCATCGGGCGAAATATTCCCAAATTGCGCAAGAGCAGGACTGAACAGGTCGGCCCGGGTGGCATTGAAGATCTTGTTCCCGAACACAGCCCTTACGAAAAAGGCGAAGTCCCAGTTCCGCAGACGGAAAGTATTCGACCAGCCCAGCAGCAGCTTTGGCTGCGCATTGCCGAAGTAATGATAGTCCGTGCCAATGACAGGGGCGGTGGTAAGTGTCTTGCCATCATGGGCCACAAATTGGGAAGTGTCACCCGCCGTCTGTCTCCCAGCCCACTGCAGCGTATAGAATTGGCCCAGCGGATACCCGGCTTTCACCAGTTCCAGGCTGCTGCCTGACCTGCCGCCGCCTTCCGGTTTTGCTGCACCCACTGAGTCTCCGCCGGCGAAGTACGGATTTACCATGCTCGTGATCTTATTGGTATTATGCGCCAGGTTCAGCGTGCTGGTCCAGGTGAAATCTCCTCTGTCCACGATGGATGCCGTGAGCATCAGCTCGATACCCTTGTTATTCATGCTGCCTCCATTTGCTGTAATGCTGCCGGTAGGCACGAGAATACGATCTACCGTGTAAAACCAGATCATATTGGTCGTTTTTTTATTATACACGTCCAAAGACCCGATGACCTTCCCATGCGCAACGCCAAAATCCACGCCGATGTCGGTCGTAGCCGTCTTCTCCCATTGCAGATTAGGATTCTGTGTTTGCAGTGGTCCATAGGCAGCGCTGGTAGCCCCCTGGCTATAATAGGACCCTACGTTCCCCTGAATGAACTGGGCCGTATAAGCGCTGAATCCGCTGGAATTCCCCGCTACTCCATAGCTGGCCCTTAGCTTCAGGTCGCTGAACGTGCTCTGCCCTTTCAGAAAGTTCTCTTCTATCAGCCGCCATGCCGCACCGACGGAAGGGAAATACCCCCATTGCTTATTGTTGCCGAAGACTGAGCTGCCATCCCTTCTGATAGATCCCTGCAGCAGGTACTTGTCCTTGTAATTATAATTCACCCGTGCAAAATCCGAGATGAGCCGGGTCTGCTGATAAGTATCCGAGCCAAAGCTGATCTGGGGAGAGGAATAAGCATAGGGATTGCTGAGGGCCAGGTTGTTAAAGCTGGTGTTGTCCACTGCAAAATTGAAAGTAGTAGCTTGGAAGCCGTTACCCAGCACATTGCTCTGCCAGGAATAACCCACCACGGCATTCACGCTGTGATCACCGAACTTCCTGTTCCAGGTAAGATAAGTCTCCAGGATCTTGCTGGTATTCGTGTACGATTGCCTTGTCGCCTGCCCGTTCTTCCCGAAGGTCTGCTGGGAATGGAAATTCAGGGCAGGGTTGGGATTATCGTACATATTCGTGTAATTGTTCGTAAAGTACTTGTCCAGGTACTGTCCAACTAACGTCGACAGGCTCATATAAGCCAGGCTGACGTCATAGGTGAACCCCAACGGCAGCTTCACCTGGGTGGTGAAATTGCCCACCAGGTTATTGTACTTGGTATTCAGCTGCCCATGGTTCATCATGGCGACGGGATTGTAATAATTCTGGTTGATGAAGTTCTCGAAATAAGATCCATCAGGATTCTTCACAGGGGAGGTTGGCAGATAGTGGGCAGCCTGCAGCAGAACGGTATTGCGGTACGGGATATCGTTGGCATTGCTGTTGGAATTGGTGACATTCACCCCAAATCTTATTTTATCGTTTAGGGCATACTGCTCCACTGCCAGTCGGGCAATGACACGCTCCAGCGAGCTGTTCTGAAGGATCCCCTCCTTATAAGCATAGTTCAGGCTGGCAATATAACTACCGTGCTCACCTCCACCGCTGAATGAAATGTTGTGATTATGGGATATCGCCGTGCTCCTCTGGATGGCCTTCTGCCAGTCGGTATTGGCGCCTTTATCATCCGTGGGCAATAAGGCCGAACCATTCTTCGACATATAGCTACGCAGCTGGTCTCCGGTCATTACCTTCAGCCGGCTGGCTACCTTTTCGGCGCCGACATATCCGCTGTAGCTCACCTGCGATTGCCCCATCTTGCCTTTCCGGGTCGTCACGATGATCACGCCGGACGCGGCACGACTACCGTAAATGGCGGTGGCCGCAGCATCCTTCAAAACGTCTATCGAAGCAATATCATCCGGTGCGATAAGGGAAATATCGGTCCCTGGAACGCCATCGATCACATAGAAAGGTGTTTGATTGCTGTTTAAGGTGGAAGTGCCGCGCAAGATCACCGCGGCAGGTGTATTGGGATCTCCATTGGCCGTGATGTTCAACCCGGGAACTTTGCCTTGCAGCAATTGACCGACGTCAGTGATTGCTCCTTTATTGAGATCCTCCGGCTTCACTGTGGTGATAGCGCTGGAGAGGTTCTTCCGGCTGGAACGGGGGCCATAACCCACCACCACCATGTCACCCAGGTTCTGGGTCGCCGCATGCAGCACAATGGTCAGGGTAGTACGCCCGTTCACAGGCATCTGCTGGACCTCATAGCCTACATAGCTGAATACCAGCACGGCATCCTCCCGGACCCCCGATATCGTGAACGACCCGTCGGGGCCTGTCTGCACACCGCCCCTGGCGCCCTTCACCTGTATGGAAACCCCTGCAAGAGGAGAACCCTTTTCATCGGTGATCTTCCCCGTGATCGTTATTGTCGGAGGCGCTGCCTCGACTACACCGGGCGCCGGTGTCTCTTTTAATTTTACCGCAATGGTCTTATCCACGATCTCATAAATGAGCGGCTGATCCTTAAAGATCTCATCCAGCACTTTCGGCAATTCCTGGTATACCACGCTGATAGTGACCCTCTTAGCCTGTTTCAGCATGTCCAGCTTATACCAGAATACATAGCCCGTCTGGGCTTTTATCTCCTTGAATACAGCTTCCAGCGATTGCTTTTTGACCGAGAGCGTAACTTTTTGCGAGTAAGTTCCCGCGCTGAGCTGTAAGCATGCTACAGTGAGCAAAACAGCAGTCATTCTCATGGCAAGGAAAATTTTACTTTTCGAAGAGGTCATGCCGGCCGGCAACGGGCAGGCGACCACATCAGTTTTGGTTCGTAAAAGCCACTGTAAAAGGGCTTTTACATGACGATCCATTTGCATAGATTTGCAGTGTTTGGGTTTACAACTTTCGATAATCATTAAAGAGGATTTCGTTCAGTGATAGCCCGGACATACGCCGGGAGCGGTCTCAAGCGCTCCTGGTTTTTTTTGGACTATTACCGCACATTAGGTTAGGGTGCTTTATCCATATGAGGTAGTTCTGTGTTTAATTCTTTACAAGTATCTTTTTACCTTCTACGGTGAAATGGACACCGCTGGCTTCCAATATCTTCAGCACTTTTGATACATTAACACTCCGGTACATTTCCCCCCGGAACAGGTCGCCCGGGATACCGTTTACATATACAATGTCCACATCATACCAACGCGACAGCTGTCGCATTACATCTTCAATAGTAGCTTCGTTGAACTTGAATAAACCGTTCTTCCAGGCAATGGTCTCCTCCAGGTCGGCGGTTAAGACCTTGATGTTCGTACTGCTGCTCCAACGGGCCTGCTGACCGGGCTGCAGTAAGGCAGAACCCGCACCCTGATGTACTTTGACCGCACCTTCCAGCAAGGTGGTCTGGATGGCGGGCTCGTCCGCATAAGCCTTCACATTAAAATGAGTACCCAACACCTCTACCTGGGCAGACGGCTGTCCCATCAGGGACACCTTAAACGGCATGGAAGGATTACGGGCAATTTCAAAATAGGCTTCTCCCTGCAGTTCCACTACCCTTTCCTTCCCCGCAAAGCTGGTGGGATATTTCAGCCGGCTGGCGGCATTCAGCCAGACCTTACTGCCATCAGGCAACACCAGCTGATATTGTCCCCCACGGGGCGTCGTCAGAAGGTTGTACGCCATCGGCGCAGCAGATGTTTTTTCGCCGGCAGGCTGATAGCTCAGTCGTCCATTCTTGTCTTTGATCAGCTGCGCATTGCCCTGCTGTCCCACCACACCCTCTTTTGCAGCATCCAGGTCGATGGTGGTATTATCCGCCAGGGTAAGCGTGGCTTTATTACTGCCGGGCGCCAGGTCATGGGTGAGCGATTGCTTCTGAGGGATAGGTACGGCTGCCAGGGATTTGCCGGTATTGCGGTTGTCCACCAGCAGCCAGACGGCAATAGACAGCAGCACCAGGGCTGCCGCAGCGATCAGGCGTGCCCGGACCAGGTATCGCACAGGCCGGATAGCCTTTGTCTGCATTTGTATCTTTTGGAATAGAGGGTCCCAATCCGCCTCCTGGTATTCCTGTAAATCCTGCTCCTGGCTGATAAGCGTTCCCAAAACCTGGCGCATTTGTTCCGCCCGGCCATCCTGCTGCAGGATATGGTCCAATTCCACCTGTTCTTCCGGCGTAAGACGATCGTCCAGGTATCGCTGTAATAGATAAGTGATCCGATAGCTATCCATACTATTTCAAGACAGACCGGAATGTAAAAAGGGCTACGCGGCAGAAAAATTTTTTTTCAGGGAGCTTCTTCCCCTGATTGGCTAAAGCCGATCAGGACTTGTCATTTTGACATTAACCAGAGCAGATAAGCAGGCAGGATATTCCCGATGTGCAGACGGATGCTTCTCAGGGCCTTTCCCAATTGATTTTTAACGGTATTGTGCGAGAGGTTGAGCTCAGAGGCGATCTCCGGGATGCGTTTGTACTGTTCGCGGCTCATCCGGTATATCTGCCGGCAAGCCAGCGGCAGCTGGTCGATGGCCTGCTGCAAACGTTCTTCCGTCTCCCGGTAAGAAAAAGATTGTTCGGGCGAAGGAGCCCCATCCACCAGCGTCTGAGGCATTTCTATAACAAGATGCCGGTGCTTTGCCGATGCCTGCATGTAATTGATGGATTCGTTGGAGACGATGCGAATAATATAAGCCTTCGGATCATCCACTTCAGCCAGCTTGCTGCGATGAGCCCATACTTTGAGAAAAACTTCCTGCAACACTTCTTCCGCAGCTTGAGTGCTGCGTGTCAGCTTCACGGCAAAAGGCTGCAAAAGCTTGTTATAATAGTGGAAGATTTGCCGGAAAGCAACCTCATCTCCTTCCGCCAGTCTGCGGAAGAGCATTTTTTGGTCGTCATATTGTGCAGTCGTAAGCAATCGATGGAATGATGTCCAACGAATATAGAGAAAAAGATGTGATATGTAACAGCTTAACCGGTTTCGTAATCATGAATTTTTTTTCCGGGGGCATAAGCTCCACTCCTATTCGTCTTCTCAGATCGACTCCCGGGCCACCAGCTCGGCCGATAGCTTGACAGGCGTGTTCTCCGGTAACGCCTCGGTCCCCGTATGCCGCAGTCTTTCGATCAATGCAGCCATAGCCTGCTGACCTATCTCACAGATAGGCTGCCGGATAGCGGAGATGGTGGGTGTATAGAGACGGAAAATATCATTGTCGTCAAAACAAAGAATGGCCTTTTCATCCGGAATACGGATATTCATTTTCTTCATGGTCTCGATGCCAAGCACCCCCAGGTAGTTGGTCAGAAAGAAGATAGCATCGGCCTCTTTTCCATCGCCGGAAAAGAAATCTGCTATCTCGTCCAGGGCGGCCTCACGCACATACCCATAAGGCACCTGTCGCACCAGGCGGGGATCCGCGGGAATATCATGTTTCTTCAGGGTATCATAATAGGCCTGGAGGCGATCGTGCATATGCGCCATCGCCACCTCTATCGTAACCAGGGCGATCTTGCGGTAACCTTTGGCAATGAGATAGTCCATACCTTCAGCAACACCAGCATAGTTATCCACCAGCACGGAAGGAATTTCCTCATGTTCGGGGAAATACCGGTCAATGAGTACAACAGGCTTATTCTCCGCCTGCAGTCTGCGTATCTCTTCGGCCAGCCCCAGCGTCGGCGTGATGATATACCCATCCACCTGCCGTTGAGAGAGCATGCTGATAAGCTCGCGTGCCTTCGTCTCATCATTGTCCGTGCTGCAATAGACGACCTTATAATCATATTTTTTTGCCTCATCCTCAATGGTCTTTGCCATCGATGCAAAAAAAGCATTGGAAATATTCTCGACAATAAGCCCAATTGTCTTAGTTTTGCCTGTGCGCAGACCCCGGGCAAGCTGGTTGGGACGATAGCCCATTTCACGGGCGACATTCTCTACCTTCTCGATAACTTCGCGACTGATACGCATCTTGACAGCTTTGTCGTTCATTACAAACGAAACAGTGGAGACAGAAACTCCTGCTTTACGAGCAATGTCGCTGATGGATACTTTCTTCATTTCTTTGGGGGTTACGATATCATAAAGATAACTAAATCGTTTTAGCCAAGCACAATTTATTTTTTTTCGTTATTATTAGGTTCCTAAGCTGCTTATAGATGAAAAGACCAGTGTTAACTGCTGTTTTACTTCTATTTCATTTATTCTCGTTCCCCCAGGTACCGGATTTACCCCTGGCAGTCACACTGCATGCTACGGTTACCTCAGCGGATAACTACAAAAATGGGACATTGGACGTCCGGGTGACATTCAGCGGCAGACCGCCGGCCGGTGCAAAGACAATGATAGAGGTAAGACCGGCAGGTCCGGGACAGGGAAAACCACCGGCACCATCCATCCGAAAAGTCTACCCTGTTACAGATACGCCGTCGTCATTTACTTTATCCATTCCAAACGTAAAATGCTGGTCGGCGGAAACACCCACGCAATATGAGGTGCGCGTACGTTTGACAGACAGCAGCGGTCATGCGCTGGACAGCACATCGGGACAGGTAAGTTTCAGGGACATCACACTGCGTAATGGTCATTATTACGTCAACGGACAGCCTGTATGGATAAAAGGTATGCTCCAGTACCGGTTCGATTCCACAGAAGTCCGGCTGATGAAACAATACAATATCAATGCGGTGCAGGAAACCAATACGAACAGTGCGCGCTGGCACACGCTCTGCGACCGGTACGGACTGTATGTGGTGGATACCTCCGGTACTATACGCACCTTCTCTCCCTGCGGACCTGCACCCGAAAATTCTCTGGGCGGTCTCAAAGACTATTGGGACACAGTCCGGCAGCACCCGAACCTTTACCCGGGTAGCTTTGTTTACAATATATTCCTTCCTGACGGGAAGCCTATCCCCGCAGCGTGGGAAGTAAAGAAAGTGTATCAGCCTGTTCTCACCAGCCGTATAGCAGGGACAAAAGGCATTCCTGGTATAGCGCTGCAGGTCTTTTCCGATTATGCTTTCCACGAGCTCTCTCATTTATCCATGGAATGGCAGGTGCTGGTCAATGGTCTCCCCGGGCAGCACGGAACAGCCGCATTACCGCCTGTCGGTCCGCAAAAAACAGGTCATATACAACTGCCCATACGGATGCCGGCCACCGGAGAGATACTGCTGAATATTACTTACCGGCTGAAAAAAGCCGAATCACTGCTGCCGGCAGGACATATAGTGGCATCAGAACAGCTGGTGCTCCGGGAAGCCTATATAAATGATGTGTCCATTCACCCTGCCGGAGAATTGATCTTTAAGGACGAGGGGGGAACATTCACCATCAGCTCGTCCGCTACGGGTCTCGACCTGCAGTTTAACAAACAGACAGGCTGGATGCAGCATTATGTCATCGGTGGCCGTAGCCTGCTGGAAGATACATTGGGACTCACCGCCAATTTCTGGCGACCGCCCACGGGATGTGATGATGCCGGCCGGCTGCCTTCAGAGCTGTCCCCCTGGAAACACGCCACCCGCGAGTCCAGGCTGCAGCTGTTCTCCACCAGCACCTCCAACGACTTTGTCATCGTAAGGGCTGATTATCTCCTCCCCGAAACCGCCTCTTTGCTGCACGTGCATTATACCATCAATGCCAGGGGAGAAATGCAGGTGGAAGAGATCCTGGAACAGGACAGCACCCAAACAGCTAATACGGATACAAACACGGTCATCAGGAAAACAATGTTGCCCCGGATGGGTATGAAATGGATCCTTCCCCCCGGATACGACTCCATTATGTATTATGGGCGGGGACCGCAGGAAAATTATACGGACAGGAACTACGCCACTGTCCTGGGTATTTACAGACAGACGGTGGAAGAACAGTTCTATCCCTATCACCAGCCCCAGGAGAGCGGCACCCGGACAGACATCCGCTGGTGGAAGATCACGGATGGACACGGACACGGCATGCAAATCACGGCCGACAGCGCCTGGCTGAGCATAAGCGCCTTACATTATTATGACAGTGACCTGGAAGAGAAGAAAACGATCCCCCGTCCCCAAACCCAGCTGAATATAGATCTCCGGCAAATGGGGCTTGCAGGAAAGGGACTTCCCTACGGCAGCTACCATTATATATATAAGGTGACACCGCTTTGACGAAACCGGATTCGTAAAAATATCTCCGCTAAAGGATTGTGTTTTCCGGATCATCTTTAGCTTTACTCCGTATGCCAAAAACAATATCATTCTTTTTGCTGATGGTGGGACTAACGGCAGCCATCACATGCAGCGCCCAGCCGGACTTCATCCAGGCGGCAGGCAGCCTGATCCGCCGCACCCTGCCTGCAGGACAGGCAAAAGATTTTATCCTGGAAGCCTTGCCTTCCCCCAACGGCAGGGATACATTCGAGATAGAACAAGCCCCCCGGCGAAAGATCATACTGAGAGGCAACAACGGAGTGGCCCTTGCCTCCGCCCTCTATTATTATTTAAATGAGTATTGCCACTTCCAGATCACCTGGAATGGAACCCACCTGGACTTCTATCCGGATCAGCGGTTGCCCGAAGTCCCCGTAAAAGTAAAAAAGAGCACTCCCTACAACTATCGTTATTATCTCAATTACTGTACTTTCAATTACAGCATAAGCTGGTGGGACTGGCCCCGCTGGGAAAAAGAAATAGACTGGATGGCCCTGCATGGCATCAATACCCCCCTGGCCATCACGGGAGAGGAATACACATGGTATACCGTGTATAAGGAAATGGGGTTCACTGACGGGGAACTACAGGATTTTTTCAGCGGCCCGGCTTATTTCGCCTGGTCCTGGATGGGCAACCTGGACGGCTGGGGAGGTCCCCTGCCCCTCGCCTGGATCAAAAGCCACGCGGAATTGCAGCAAAAGATATTGCAACGCGAAAGGTCATTGGGAATGTCACCGGTGCTGCCGGCCTTCACGGGTCACGTGCCCGCAGCCTTTACAAAACATTTCCCCTCGGCCAGGGTCAAACGCACCAATTGGAAGAACGGGTTCGCCGACACCTACATCCTGGACCCGGAAGACCCATTGTTCGCCGGCATCGGTAAAAAATTCCTGGCCGCACAAACCAAAGCTTTCGGAACCGACCATCTCTATTCCTCGGATACCTTCAACGAGAATGAACCTCCGTCCGACGACACCGCCTACCTGGCAAACCTGAGCCGGCGGTTATACGAAGGCATGCGATCTGCCGACACAGCCGCTACCTGGGTCATGCAGGGCTGGCTGTTCTACAGCGACCGGAAATTCTGGAAAGCCCCACAGATCAAGGCCCTCCTGGATGCCGTCCCCGACAGGCACATGCTGCTGCTGGACCTGGCGGCAGAGATCGAACCTGTCTGGCGGCGAACCGCGGCATTCTATGGAAAGCCATGGGTCTGGAACATGCTGCACAACTTCGGCGGCAACATCAGTATGTTCGGCCGGATGGATGGAGTGGCATCCGGACCTGCATCAGCTTTGCACGACACGGCATCAGGCCGGATGCAAGGCATCGGACTTACCATGGAAGGCATCGAACAAAACCCTGTTCTGTATGAGCTGATGACTGCCCACGTATGGCGCGACTCCATCATCGACCCCGACAAATGGCTGGTGTCCTATGTCACCTGCCGGTACGGACATGCAGACAAATCTGCAATTGCAGCATGGCAACGGCTACGAACCACCGTATACAATGGAAAAGATATAAGAGACGGGGCAGAATCCATCATTACAGGCAGACCGACGATGGCAGCCGCCACCGCATGGACCCGCACCAAACTAAACTATGATCCCTCCGAACTCCTGCCCGCCTGGGACCTTTTTATAAAAGCCATACCCGCCTGTCACAACAGCGACGGCTTTCAATACGACCTGGCGGATATTACCCGGCAGGCACTCGCCAACTACGCCCACCCCCTGCAGGAAAAATGGGTACAGGCTTACCGGGAAAAAAACAGCACAGCACTTGCCGAATATACCGGACGCTTCCTCGAATTGATAGACGATATGGACAGACTGCTGGCCACCAGAAAAGATTTTCTCCTGGGCCCCTGGATCGCTGATGCACGGCACTGGGGCACTACGCCTGCCGAAAAAGACCTGTATGAAAAAAATGCCCGTGACCTCATCACCCTGTGGGGAGACGCAGGCAGCCCCCTGCATGAATACTCCTGCCGCCAATGGAGCGGACTGCTCACCGGCTTTTACAAATCGAGATGGGAACAGTTCTTTCAGCTGCTGCAGGCTTCCATAACCACAGCACCGCCAGACCAGGACGAGTTCGAAAAAAAGATAAGCCAGTGGGAATGGGATTGGGTCAACACAAGAAAAGATTACCCGGTAACCCCTTCCGGAAAAACGATCAGCATCGCCGAAGATCTCTACAAGAAATACCGGTCCGCAATGGGCAAAGCGCTGTATCATCCGAAATAACCGGCCATTAACCCGCTAAACCGTTTTAATTGTGTATATCTTACGCACGCATTTAAAAATCACCCGATTGCATAAAAAAAAATGTGGAAAAATGATTGCCCGATAGGGGGCATTTCGTATCTTCGAATTGCATGAATAGTGCGCCCTTCTAACACCCGTCCCTAACGAAAATTGCTTGCATAAGAAAGATGAGTGTTGCATCCAATTATTAATCGTTGCATCCAATTATCAATCTTTAACACCTCTATCAGATGAAGCCGAACGCACTTACCGCAGCAACCGCTGCCAATCCTATCAGTTCTTCCCTGACTGCCCTGTCATCCGCTAAGATTGTCCGCCATCCGCAAGCCAAAAAGGTGCAGGAGAAAGCATTGCTGACACCTCCCGACGAGGCAACCATCGAGCGTTTAAACATGCTGGCAAAACAGCACCCCTTCTGCATCCGGCATAAAGGCACTGACAGCAGCTTGCTATAAGGCTGATCAAGCCTGTTCCGGTAAAACCTTGGAGTTTAAAATGACTTCCAGCCGGCAGCCTTTGCCGGGAGCCGAATCGATCTCGACCTTCCCATTATAAAGCTCGGCTCTGCTGATGATGTTGGAGATCCCCACACCATTCCTGCGCACCCTCGGATCAAAGCCTTTTCCATCGTCCTTTACAAGCAGCGAGATCTGCTCATTTTCCTTATTCAGCTCGATGATGACGGTGGAAGCCTGGGCATGCTTCAGGATATTATTCAGCTGCTCCTGTATGATACGATAGACATTGATCTTCTGCTCCGGTAAAAGCGTACTCTCATCCAGCCCTGAAATATTCAGCCGGATCTTCATTTTCTTTACGGTAAGGATACTTCGTATCAGCTCCTTGATGGATTGTATCAACCCCAGGTCATTCAGGGTAGGCGTGATCAGCTCCTTGGACAGCTTGCGTATCTCTTCAATGGCCATGGAAATATTCTTCCTGCTTTTGGCCAGCAGCTCTATCCGCGGTTCCGTCTCCTCGATAGCTACATCGAGATAGAGCTTGGAGGTCGCCAATATCTGGTTGATATTGTCGTGCAGCTCCTGGCCCAGCTCGAACCTCTCCCGCTCCTGCGCACCCAGGACCACTTCAGTGATCTGCTGCTGCTTGAGCTTCTGCTGTAAGGCCAGCTCCTTTTCCAGCCGCACCCTTTCCGTAACATCATTGATGATAACCTGGACAGACATCTTACCAAAATAATCTATCAGGTGTGAGGTGATCTCGACGATCATCATCTCCCCTGCCTTATTGTGGTGATGCCACAATCTCCTTTCCACCGGCTGCATATTGGCCAGGTTCTCCATATCTTCCAGGAACTCTTCCGCCTCGCCGGGTGGATGTAGATCCTTCATGGTCAGCCGCATGAACTCGTTCTTGTCGAATCCATATTTTTCCAGGGCAGCGTCGTTGACCTCCATGATATGGAGTGTGTCCAGGTCGTATATCCACGTGGGATAAGGATTTTTGTAAAAGATCTTCTTATACTTCTCCTCGGATGTGCGGATGATCTCTTCGGAGCGCTTGCGCGCCGTAATGTCCTGTATAGCCCCAATGACACGCTGGGGGCGATGGTCGGAAGAGTAAATGATGTACCCGCGATCGTGTACATATGCATATTCTCCGTTACTTTTTTTCAGGCGGTATTCATCTTCCCATTTCGTCTGCTGCCCTTCCCGGATCACGCCTTTCAGCTTATCGATAACCCTCGACTTGTCTTCGGGATGCAAAATACTTTCCCAAAAGTCCTGCGGACTGATGGCATTGACGATGTCATAGCCGAACAGCTGCTTGTAAGCATCTCCTACCAGCAGGACTTCATTTGTATCGAGGTCCCAATCCCAGATAGCGTCATTGGTGGCCTTCACCACAGTGTTGAACCGCTCATTGCTCTCACGCAGATTTTCCAGCGTACGCTTACGTTCCACGCTATATTGAATGGACTTGGTCAGCAGACCTTCACTAAATTCCCCCTTCACCAGGTAATCCTGCGCCCCCTCTTTGATGGCTTCCACCGCCAGGGACGTGTCCGCAAGACCCGTAAGGATGATAACGGGTATCTTCTGTACAACAGGCTTGAGATGGATAAAGGAGTTAATACCAAAACTATCCGGAAGCGTGAGATCCAGCAGGACAAGATTGATTTCTTCCGATTGCAATATCTCACAGGCCCGTTTGATCCTGTCCGTGGAATACAGCTTGCCAATGTCAAGACGCGACGATCGAAGCATGCGTTCCACCAGAAAAAGATCACTTGGATTGTCTTCTACAGTCAGGATACTAAGACTGTTATTCGTTTTTTGCATCAGGCATTTCATTTGGAAATTATCCAAAATATTGCGCACTATTGGATTGCTGAAAAATCCTATCCAATTGCGTCAAACCACTCATTAGCCCTTCGGGCCAATGAGCCTTCAGTTCATTCTCTATAGTGCTGCTAATCAGGTATGCCTTAGGGAGGAATATAAATTTAAGTTTTTTACCCTGAATTATAAAAAAACTTCAACCGAAAATAGCCCTTTAGGGCAAATCCAGGCATGAAAAATCCCCCGTGTTAGCGGGGGATGCACTAATCAAATACCATAACCATTAAACCTTATCCTATTAGAATATGAATGTAGTACATTTCCTGTTCATAGACAAAAATCTTCTGCGGTCATTTTTACCAAAATATCCCAAAACATAGGTATAAACACTTATTAATGACGTAGTTAACTTCGCAAATATTTTTTCGGGGATTTTTAGCAGTTTTTTCTACCCTTCCCCGCCGTCAAATAGCAGGATTTTATCTGTTTTTTTGACGGTTATCACGCTACGGGACAGGAGTAAAAGCAAACCCGAACTGACTGCCTTCCCCCAGCCGGCTATCGACCCAGATGCTTCCCCCCTGCGCTTCAATAAATTCTTTGGAAATAGATAAACCCAGTCCCGTGCCATTATGATCGTGCGAGCCGGGCACCTTAAAATACCTGTCGAAGATCCGGGGGAGATACTTTTCTTCGATGCCGTTGCCATGATCCTTTACCAGGAATTCCACCTTCCCCTCCTTCTTGAAGGCGACAACCTCCACACCGGATTCCTCCGGCGAATATTTAATAGCGTTAGTAAGGAAATTGATCAGCACCCATGAGGTCTTCTCCACATCCGCCTGTATCCTTGGTAAACCCTCCGCAATGACAGTATGGATCTGAACATGCTTTTGCTGTGCCTGCAGCTGAACGGCCTGGATGGCCTGGGTGACAATAGTGATGGGGTCGGCGGACTGCAGCTTTAGCTGGATCTTTCCCGTCTCCACCTGCGACATGTTCAGCAGCTCGCCGGTGATCTTCAACAGCCTGTCGGCATCGTCAGTGATGCTGCGTATCAGCTCCTTTTGTTCCCCATTCAATTGCCCTACCCGTTCGTCGGTCAGCAACCGGGCGCTCATCTTAATGGACGAAAGAGGTGTTTTCAATTCATGGGACACAGTGGCGATGAAATTCGTTTTCGCTTCGTTCAGTTCGTGGAAAGGGGTGATATTCCGCAATACGATCACCTGCCCGATGACAGCTTCATTATTGGTCACGTCAAGGATATCCTTGTTGAAATAGCTTTCCTTGTTGTCGCAATAGATCTTCAGCTCTTTTTTGGGTGCATTCTTCTGCAGCAGCGTCCGCATGAGATCATTGGTCACTGCGATATCAGGTGCATATTTCCCCGTGATATCCGCCTCTTTCAGTCCCAGCAACCTTTCTGCCACGGCATTCAGGAACAGGACATGTCCCTTCTCATCCAACCCGATGATACCATCCCGCATCTGGTTGATGATGGTCTCGATACGGCTTTTCTCAAACTTTATCCTGGCCAGGTTGCTATTCTCATACTCATCCAGCTTGCCTGCCATGATGTTGAAGGCATTGGCCAGATCCCCGAACTCGTCATCCTGCTTGAGATAGATACGCTTATTATAGTTCTTGTTGGCGATCTCCCGGATACCTTCGGATAGACTTCGGATGGGATCGGATATTACCCCGGGCAGGTTGAATATAAAGGTCAGCGCCACCAGGGTAAGTATGGTAAAGAGCCAGGTCAATGAATTAGTAGCATTCTCCGCCGTATGCTGCGCCGCATCATTTTTCCGCCGGATAGCCATTTCATTCAGCTCCTGTATCTTATAGATCGACTTACGGATATCGATGTAATTGGACGTATCGGAAGGGTCTGCCAGCAGCTTGTTAAAATTCTTTGTCAGCTCATCCGTCGCCTCCTTCTCCCCGATCTCTGTGATATTGGCCTGCTGCTTTTTCAGATTGTCACGAAAGGTCTGCAGCGCATCTTTTTGGATATGGATATCTTCCAACGCGTCCAGCATCCCGAGACAATACACCAGGGATTCATGGTTGTTCTGCAGCACCTGCCGCCCCTCATTGCTCAGGCGATTGATATAAAAAAGTCCCAGGACGCCAAACAATACGATGACGACAAAGAGGAAGATCAGTCCCAGGGATAATTTGGTTTTTAATCGTATACTCATATCAGGAAAGTATTACCACATCGATGTCCGACGCTGCCAGCTTGTTCAGCAGCTGATTGAACACAGCCGTACTGACGATGACATTGTACAGGCTAAGGTGCGGCTTGCCGACGCAGATGGTGGTGATAGCGTGTTGTTCCGCCGTCTCCATGATCCCTTTGGCAATATTACTTTGTTTTATTTTAATGACCTCAGCCCCCAGCTCCGTTGCCAGCTTGAAATTATTGATCAGGTGACGTTGCGCCGCCAGACCGATCTTATCTCCATCCTCCTTCGGCGTCTGTACATACAGCACGATCCATTTGGAATGATAATAGGTGGCCAGCCTGGCCGTCTTGCGAATGACCTTTTTGGCTGTCTCGTGATTGCTGCTGATACAGGCGAGAAAACGCTCGGGCCGCAGGTGAGCGCCCCGCGGCAGCTCACTCTCGATCTTCCGCTCTACCTGGGAAGCCACTTCTTTCAGCGCCAGCTCCCGCAGCTGTAGTATCTTGTCCGGCTGGAAAAAATTCTTCAGGGCAATAGCGATCTTATCCTGCGCATAGATCTTCCCTTCCTTCAGCCGGGTGACCAGCTCATCAGCCGTCAGGTCGATATTCACCACTTCGTCGGCCTCTTTCAGCACACTGTCGGGTATCCTCTCTGCTACCTCCACTCCCGTGATATTCTTTACCTCTTCATTGAGACTCTCGATATGCTGTATATTCACCGCGCTGATGACATTGATGCCCGCATCCAGGATATCCATCACATCCAGCCAGCGCTTCTCATTCTTGCTGCCTTCAATATTCGTATGCGCCAGCTCATCGACAACGACCACTTCAGGATGCAGATTGATCACCGCCTGCACATCCAGCTCTTCCAGCTCTTTTCCTTTATAGAACAGCTTCCTCCTCGGCAAAATAGGCAGCCCTTCCAGCAGGGCGACAGTGTCCTCCCTGCTATGTGTCTCGATATATCCTATCTTGACATCCACTCCATTACGCAGCAGGGATTGTGCCTCCTGCAGCATCCGGTAAGTCTTGCCGACACCCGCGCTCATGCCGATGTAGATCTTGAACTTACCCCGCCGGGACTTCCTGATCAGCTCCAGGAAATGCTGCACATTGGGGTCCTTGTTATCCGTTATGGTTTCGGTCATAGCCATCAATGCAAATTATCCAATGCTATATTCAATTTCAGCACATTGACCCTGGAGGGGCCGAACAGCCCCAGCAATGGCCCTTCTATATGCTGCTCCACCAGCTGACGAACCTTCTCCTCCGGCAATCCCCGGACAGCAGCGATTCGCTTTACCTGTACCGCTGCTCCGGCAGGGGACACATCGGGATCCAGCCCGCCGCCGGAGTAAGTTACTAATTCCGAAGGAATATCCTCCTTCTTTACCCCGGGGTTATGAGCCAGAAAAGTATCTATTTTTGATTGCACATCTTTCAGATAATCAGGGTTGGAAGGGCCTTTATTGCTGCCCGCACTGCCGGCAGCATTATATCCCACGGCCGAAGGACGACCCCAGAAATACTTATCCTGCGTGAAGCTCTGCCCCTCGAGCGCAAAGCCCACTACTTTTCCATTGACGGAGACAGTCTCCCCCAGACCACGTGCCGGGGCCGCCTGGGCAACAACCCAGATAAGCAAGGTATAGATGCCGCAGAACAAGCCGATACAAAGTGCTGTAAGTTTCAGGGCAGGTAAGATATGTTGTTTCATGACGAGTTAATTATTTTTTTAAAACCAGATGGACACGATCATGTCTATTAATTTTATCCCTATGAACGGCACCACTACCCCGCCCAATCCATAGATCAGCAGGTTACGGCGCAGCAAAGCGCTCGCGCCGATAGGCTTGTAGGCGATACCCCGCAAAGCCAGCGGTATCAGCAATGGAATGATAATGGCATTGAAAATGACGGCTGAAAGAATGGCGCTTTCCGGGCTATGCAGCTGCATGATGTTCAACGCCTGCAATCCGGGGATAGAGGCCATAAAAAGAGCCGGCACAATGGCGAAATATTTCGCCACGTCATTGGCAATCGAAAAAGTGGTCAGCGTACCGCGGGTCATCAGCAGCTGCTTGCCTATCTCCACGATCTCTATCAGCTTGGTAGGGTCATTGTCCAGGTCCACCATGTTCCCGGCCTCTTTTGCAGCCTGCGTACCGCTGTTCATGGCCACACCTACATCCGCCTGCGCCAGCGCCGGTGCATCATTGGTCCCATCTCCCATCATGGCCACCAGCTTGCCGCCCTGTTGCTCTTTCTTTATATAATTCATTTTATCCTCGGGCTTGGCCTCCGCAATAAAGTCATCCACACCGGCTTTTTCAGCGATATACTTTGCCGTCAGGGGGTTATCACCTGTGACCATCACGGTCTTCACTCCCATCTTGCGCAGGCGTTCAAAACGCTCCTGTATCCCTGGTTTGATAATGTCCTGCAGCTCGATAACGCCCAGCACTTTTCCATTTTGGCTGACAGCCAGCGGTGTACCTCCATTGGAGGCAATCTCTTTTACCTTCAGCTCCGTAGGCTCGGGGAAGCTGTTGCCAGCCCTTGCCACAAGGCTCCTGATAGCATCAAAGGCGCCTTTGCGGATGTAAACGCCTTGCTGCGATACAGTAGCGTTCCTACCCGTTCCCGGCAGTTCATCTCCACCTGTTACCGGCAGTCCATCTCCAGCCCCGGAACCTTCCAGCAGGTCCACACCGCTGCACCTCGTCTCGGCCGTAAACGCTACAAACCTCGCGCTTTTGGTCTGGTAAGCCTGCGTGTTCAGCCCCGCCAGCTCGATGATGGATTTGCCTTCCGGCGTCTCATCCGCCAGAGAAGCCAATACACACGCCTCTATAAAAGTCTTCTCATCCACACCGGGCGCAGGCCAGAAATGCGTGGCCTTACGATTGCCGATGGTAATGGTACCGGTCTTATCCAACAACAGCGTGTCGAGATCTCCTGCCGTCTCCACGGCCTTACCGCTCTTGGTGATCACATTGGCCCTAAGAGCTCTGTCCATACCGGCAATACCGATGGCGCTCAGCAATCCCCCAATGGTCGTGGGTATCAGACACACGAATAAGGAGATAAAGGCGGCAATGGTAATGGGCGTGCTGGCATAGTCGCCAAACGGTTTCAACGTGACACACACGATGATAAAGATGATGGTAAAGCCTGCCAGCAGTATGGTAAGGGCAATCTCATTGGGCGTTTTCTGACGGGAAGCCCCTTCCACCAGCGCGATCATCTTATCCAGAAAACTTTCGCCGGGTTCCGTCGTCACACGCACTTTTATCTTATCGCTCAGCACTTTCGTACCACCCGTGACACTGGATTTATCGCCACCGGCTTCCCGGATCACAGGAGCGCTCTCGCCTGTGATAGCACTTTCATCGATCGTCGCCAATCCTTCGATGATCTCCCCATCCATGGGTATCGTATCGCCGGCCTCACAGATAAAGACATCTCCTTTTTTCAATTGCGAAGAGGGAACAACCTTTATCTCACCTACATAGATCTCTCCTACGGGAAAAACTTTTCTGGCAGGGGTGTCTTCACGCGTCTTACGCAGGCTGTCAGCCTGTGCCTTACCCCTCGCCTCGGCAATTGCCTCCGCAAAGTTGGCAAAAAGAAGGGTGATAAAAAGGATGAGGAAGATCACCAGGTTATACACCAGGCTGCCCTGCGACTTCTCTCCTGCCAGGATCCAGAGACAGACACCCAGCATGACTGCCGTGCCTATTTCCACCGTGAACATAACAGGGTTACGGAAGAGGATACGGGGATTGAGCTTGACAAAAGATTGCCCCAGGGCCTCCTTCACCAATGAAGGTTCAAACAGTTTATTCGTTCTTGTATGTTTTGACATAAGTTCTTCTTTTTTAATCATTACCGCATACCAAAAAATTCCGCGATGGGTCCCAATGCTAATGCCGGGAAGAAGGACAGGGCCGCCACGATGATGATCACCGCAAAGGTCATGATCCCAAAAGTGCTCGTATCCGTCTTGAGCGTGCCGGCGCTTTCAGGCACATATTTTTTCCTGGCCAGGATACCGGCAATGGCTACAGGTCCGATGATGGGTAGAAAACGGGATAAGATCATAACGATCCCGCACGTGATGTTCCAGAAGGGGACACCATCTCCCAGCCCCTCGAAACCACTGCCGTTGTTAGCCGAGGAAGAAGTATACTCATACAGCATCTCCGAAAAACCGTGATAGCCGGGATTATTCAGCCAGCTGGCATATGTCTTCGGGTCATGCGCATATAGATACGAGGACAATGCTGTAAAGGAAAGGATCAGCAACGTATGCAACAGGGCGATGATCGTCGCGATCTTCATTTCCTTTGCCTCGATCTTCTTACCGAGGAATTCCGGCGTCCTGCCCACCATAAGCCCGCTGATAAAAACAGCGATGATGATGAAGATATAAAAGTTGAGAAAGCCCACGCCTACCCCGCCATAGAAGGAATTGATCATCATTCCCCACAAGGCGAACATACCTGTCAACGGCGTAAAGCTGTCATGCATGGCATTCACCGATCCATTGGAGGTCACCGTCGTCGTTACACCCCAATAGGCGGAAGCAGCAGACCCGAAACGGACCTCCTTTCCTTCCATGCTGCCCAGCGGTTGATGAATGCCCATGCCTCCAATAGCAGGATTGCCTTTCATCTCAAAATAGATGGAGGGCATGACAAGGATCAGGAAGCCCACGGTCATTACGCCAAAGACCATCCAGGCGAATTTTCTTCTCTTCAATATATATCCAAGGGCGAAGACCATGGCTATGGGGATAAGAATAATACTGATATCTTCCACCATGTTGGTGAGATAGTTGGGGTTTTCCAAAGGCTGGGCGGAGTTTGCACCGAAAAAACCGCCGCCGTTGGTGCCCAGCTGCTTGATAGCAACCATCGCTGCCGCAGGTCCCCGGCTGACATGCACCGTATCTCCCTGCATGGAAATAAATTGATCCTTACCCTTAAAGGTCATCGGCGTACCGTTGAACGCAAGTATCACAGCCACAACGATGGACAAGGGCAGTAACACACGCGTACAGCTGCGGACAAAATAATTATAAAAGTTTCCCAGCTTTTCCGTGGACCGTTCCCGCATAGCGTTGAATACTACCGCACAGGCTGCCATACCGGCGCCGGCGCTGATAAACTGGAAGAGCATGAGCACCAGCTGTCCCAGGTAGGATACACCCGTCTCTCCAGAATAGTGCTGCAGATTTGTATTCGATACAAAGCTCACAGTGGTATTGAAAGCAAGGTCGGCAGACATCGAAGGGTTCTCATCGGGGTTCAGTGGCAGCCAGCTCATGTTCATGAGGATAAACATGGAAAAGAGAAACCACACCACATTGATGGTCAGTAAGGCTGTCAGGTGTTGTTTCCAGCTCATCTCCTTTTCGGGATGGATGCCGCTGAGTTTGTAAAGAAGCTTGTCGAGAGGGTTGAATAGCCGGTCGCTCCAATTGGGATCTCCCATATATACCTTCCCGATATATCTTCCCAGGGGAATGGCCAGGAGCACCGTGATGATAAACATGGCTACTACGCCTGTGATTTCTGTGTTCATAATATACTTTTCTTAAAATTTTTCAGGTCTTACCAGGACATAGCATAAATAGATGAAGACCAGGATAGAGATGATGAATAGTAGTACCATGGGTTTATATTTTATCAAAGAGATCGATGGCTTTAAAAAAGAGGGCGAAGCACACCAGCCCTGCCAGTACCAGGATGATTGTCAGCATAACTTTCATTTTCCTACAAGAGGCCAAAACAGGTGCCCGAGTTGGCACCACATACATACCAAACTGATTTACAACAAAATAGACTCTAAATAGCCAGTCCAAAGGGTATCCGGTACCCTATCAAAATGAAAGGCAGTGCATCAAAATGAAAAGCCGGTCAGGCGTCAGGCCTCATAGCTGAGGTGATATTCATCTATTTTCCGGTAGAGCGTGGTAAGGCCGATGTTCAGCAGACGGGCTGCTTCGGTCTTGTTGCCCTTGGTGTGGTTGAGTACTCTTTGTATATGCAGCTTCTCTACGCTGGCCAGGTCAAAGGCGGAGAGTGGGCCGGTAGCCCGGGACGGGGTGTCCCGGAGTTCGATAGGCAGGTCATTGGTGGTCAGTTCAGCACCGTCGGACAGGATAGTAGCCCTTTCGATGACATTCTTCAGCTCCCGGATATTGCCTTTCCATTCATGTTGTTGAAGATGCGAGAGAAAATCCTTGCTCATATCATCGATGCGCTTGGCTCCTTTGGCTGCAAACACTTTAAGATAATAGGCGGCGATGAGGGGAATATCTTTTTTTCTGTCCCGTAAAGGCGGGAGAGAGATAGTAAATACGTTCAGGCGGTAATACAGGTCGTCGCGAAAATGTCCTGCGCTCACTTCCTGTTGCAGATCCCTGTTGGTTGCGGCGATGATCCGGACATCCACTTTGGTGGGGCGGGTATCCCCCACTTTGATAAATTCATGGGTTTCCAGGACACGCAGCAGCTTGGCCTGGAGATCGATGTGCATTTCGCCGATCTCGTCGAGAAAGATCGTGCCGGTACTCGCCTCTTCGATCAATCCTTTTTTATCCCTCGTAGCCCCGGTAAACGCGCCGGCCTTATGACCGAACAGCTCACTCTCCAACAGCTCTTTGCCAAAAGCGCTGCAGTTGAGGGCTACAAAAGGTTTGCCCGTCCTCTTGCTGCCGTTGTGAATGGCCTGGGCAAACACTTCCTTACCCGTGCCCGTCTCTCCCAGCAATAAGACATTCGCGTCGCTGGGCGCCACCTTTTTTGCCAGCTGGATAGCTTCCATAATGAGAGGCGACTCTCCCAGGATGGCGTCGAAAGTATAACGTTTACCCATCTGCTGCTCCAGCTGCCGGACCCTTTTCTGCAACTGTACTTTCTCCATGGCCCTGGCCAAAAGAGGGATGATCTTATCGTTGTCATCTCCCTTGGTGATGTAGTCGAAGGCGCCATTCTTCATAGCCCTGACCCCATCGGCGATATTGCCGTAGGCAGTAAGCAGGATGGTCTCCAGGTATGGATGGCGGTTCTTGAGCCCCTCCACAAAATCCACCCCATTGCCATCCGGCAGCTTGACATCACACAGCAGAACATCGATGTCCTCTTTTTCCAATAGTTTGCCCCCCTGCTTGAGGTTCTCGGCTTCCAGCACCGTAAAACCCTCCAGCCGGATGATCCGGGCGAGCAGGGTGCGGAGCTTCTCTTCGTCGTCGATAATGAGCACGTAGCCGGTAGACATGAATTGGAAATTAGACGGCAAAACTAGGCGAAAAACACTACATTTGTTCCCCGGCTTTTTGCGGGCGACTGGTCCGCTGCCCAAAATGTCATAATAAAAGCGCTCCCGGAGAGGTGCCAGAGTGGTCGATCGGGACGGTCTCGAAAACCGTTGTGCGGGCAACTGTACCGAGGGTTCGAATCCCTCCCTCTCCGCCAATTAAATGAATGTCCCCACCAACGGTGGGGCTTTTTGTTTGGAGCAGATGGGGCGAGTTCGCTCGGACCAGATGCGGAAAACAAAAATGGGAGTGAGCGAAGCGAACGGGCATTCATTTAATTGAAGCCCTCCCCGTCTGGGATCATCGGAGTCGGCCGTCCAGGGCGGGCGGAGGTAATCCCTCCCTCCCCGCAATTTCGAACTAATGTCCCCGCCAATTGGCGGGGCATTTTGTTCGGAGCAGATGGGACGAGCAGCTCGCTCGTGAGAGCAGGAATAAAAACGAGAGTTCGCGGAACTACCCTTCAATTCTGTTTTCCAATGTTTTCCGGGAAAGTTCTACAGCTTGATGCAGCTTTTGTTTCAATGTTTTTTTGCTCGGAAGTTCCGTTAAGTACTCAGCCACTTTGATTCCCGCTTTATCCAGCTGCAGCAACTCGACTTGTTCATTATTACCTTCAGCGCAAAGGATAAGGCCAATGGGAGTTTTTTCTCCTTTTTGCATTTCATGCTTTTCCAACCATCTAAGATACAATTCCATTTGGCCCTTATATGAAGCTTTAAATTTACCAAGCTTCAATTCTATGGCTACTAACCTTCTAAGCCTTCTGTGAAAAAAGAGCAAATCCAATTTAAAGTCTTCTCCATCAATAATCATATTTTTCTGTCTCTCAATAAAGCTAAAGCCTTGACCGATTTCAAGGATAAAAGTTTCCAGCTGACGTAAAATGGCGTCTTCTATGTTTTTCTCACTGAATGTATCTTTTAAGCCCAAAAAGTTCAGAAAATATGGATCACGAAATATCAGATCGGGAGTTACTTTGTTGTCTTCTCTCAGTTCCTTTAATTCTTTTTTTATCAGTCGCTCTGGCTTTTTGCTAATAGCAGTACGCTCATAAAGCATGCCCTCAATTTTTTGGCGCAAAGTTTTTACATTCCATCCCTCTATTTTGCATAACTCTAAATAAAATTCTCTCTGCAATGGATCTTTCAAAGGGATCAGCGCTATAAAATGAGTCCAACTTAATTGTCGTATTGCCGATACGACAATCTGCTCGTCAGGGAAAACTTCAGCAAATTGTATCATTCTCCTGATGCTCTTTTCTGAAAACCCGTTGCCGTATTCCAGGACAAGGTGCGAGGCGAGACTGGATATGACTTGTTTGCCATAATCTGCTCGTTTATTTCCCAGTACTTCCTCATGGATCCGCTTTCCTATCCGCCAATAAAGAAGTGTAAGCGTAGAGTTTACTGTTTGGGCTATGTGAGATTTACTCTCTTCAATAAGAAAAACAATATCACTTACCAATTGCTGACCTTGTATTCCAATTTGCCCCGCCATGTTTGCTAAATTAATTAGTCGAATCTAAACATTAAAAAGCAAAGATTCGGGGCAAATTGTTACCTGTTCACTTATATGTACGCTTTGCTTAAAAAATTATTGATATTTTTTAATTCTTTTACAAGAAAATTCGAAACTTGTCCCCAACGCCCCGCAGATAAATCGATGGCCCCGCGATAGCGGGGCATTTTTTATTCCCGGACGCGACGCGAATGTATTCGCAGGAGCGGGAGGGATAAAAAATGAAAGGCACGAAAGTGCCGGCCATTGATTTATCTGATGCCCCGCCTTTTGGCGGGGCACTTCTTATTTGGGCAAAACCATATAAAATTGCGCCGAATTACAAAGCCAGTTGGCTTATCTTATGGTTGACCTCATTCACTCTGCCGATCCAATAAATCTTCGCATCTTCATTACTAATGGTCGCCTTCTTAGATCTAAGTTTAGACGGAACACTTCGGATAAATCGCCAATTTTTACTCATATCTCTATCGATACCAGGACGATCAATGGGTTCCTCCCTTTGCCGCCAAAAATCCAAATGACGTTGATACTCTCTTTTGATCTCTTCAAAATACGCAATGAGCCTATCCTTGGTAGCCGGTATGTACCCCGGTCCCGTACAACCACAGGAATGGAATGTTATTCCAACAGAATATAGCGTCTTTATGTGATTCCACTCCTTTACGTTGTCTTTTTTGGGGGCAGCAAAGTCTTTACCAATATTGGCCATGGGCGATCCGCAATTCGGGCATTTTGCCTCTTTCGATTCCATTTTATCCCGCCTTCCAATATCGATTAGAAGTTTTCGCTTGAACGTCCTTCGACAGTTAAAACAAGCATAGTGCGGCTTGTATCTCGCCATTGCATATCTGCACATGGGTATTTCTTTAAATTCTTATCGTCAAAATCACCAAAATTTCCACCAGGGCTTTTTAGACTGCCGCATAACTCCCGACTCCGAAATAGCATTGGAACTCGGAACTGGCGCATCGCCCCCCATTGGTTTCGGGTCCAGATCTTGCTTCGCCACCCAGGTTAGGAAGGCTGAATCGATGCCGCCGATCTCGACGATTCGATCCTTGTGCGTCATAACTCCCAACCCGTGCTCATCATCCCAGGCACAGCCGAAGCCGTACCCTACATATGCTACATTATCCTTGCTGACTTCCAGGATGTAGACGCTGGAAAGACCGATCAATGGCTTAAAGCCACCGGGGTCCGATACATCGGGCATATACTGCAGCGCCTCTTCAGGCGCATAATCATACAAAGCCTGGAGTTCTTTGTATTGGCTCAAAAGCGCCGTTAGAATAGCGTCCTGTATTTGTGCCTGCTGATTGATCAAAAAATGGTAGGCTGCTACTTGCGCTGGGGAGATAGTAGGGTGATCAACAACAACATCACCGCCAAGGTGCAATTGTACCGACCCATCTGATAGATTACTGCTGTCAACCGATGCATACACACCTTGTCGGGATTGGAAACCCGCCCACACCGGCAACTGAACTACTCCTTCTATCGATTGGATAGATCGCCCGTTATTTTCGTAGGTTTTGAGTGTTACGCCTGGGATTAGATCACTAAATGCCATAATCCTAATATACCACAGTTGGCTGACCTAACCCCTATAAAATCATAAATTTTTTGGCATTTTCAATAAGATTTCCCGGCGACCTTATTTGCAGCGAGGGCGCCTCCCCAAAGTGACCCCGGGTTAGCGTGGTCAGCAGCAACAATATCCTGTTATATAGTTCAAGATTTGTAGCAGTTTCGTCATTCAGGCGGTCGAAATCTTCCAGGTATTTTCGGGTTGCCGCCGGAATAGCAGAAAACAGGTTATTGCTGCAAGGTAATTTCTCCTACATCAGTAGCCTTCTTTTCCTTGACAACTACTCCTTCCTTTTCAAAATTTTTATAAGGAGCAATGGCTTCTATCACTAGTTTGTAAGTGCCAGGTTTTACTTCACCAATTTCAAAAGCACCGTTTTGAATATTTGTTCTCATCGTGTCCATTCCCGAAACAACGTAAGCTGAAATTGCGGCA
>Ga0105240_10000225_pt1 | contig 112806 bp, 84 predicted proteins | sample KBSC54metaG_FD_80426 | JGI IMG/M metagenome (GOLD analysis project Ga0105240, IMG submission 80426) | Corn rhizosphere microbial communities from Kellogg Biological Station, Michigan, USA - KBS C5-4 metaG | ecosystem: Host-associated > Plants > Roots > Rhizosphere > Soil | place: Michigan, USA...
AACGGGGACTCTCCCAAACAATTACTGGCCCGTAGCCGCTACCTGTTGTTTAAGCATAAAGACCGCTGGACCACTTCCCAGAGGCAGCGGGCAACCCTAATGTTTGAGCGTTACCCGGCCATCAAGAACGCCTATGATATGTATATGAAACTGGCCGATATCTTCCGTTACTGCACCTGTAAGGAACAAGCCTTTAAACGGCTGGCTTTATGGTTCAATGAAGTAGAGCAGGCCGGGATCGAATCTTTCAGGACCGTCTACAGGTCTATCGAAACTCACTACGAGGGTATCCTCAACTACTTTAATAACAGAAGCACCAATGCTTCGGCGGAATCGTTCAACGCCAAAATCAAAGCCTTCCGGGCTTCGGCCAGAGGCGTTCGTGATATTAACTTCTTCCTGTTCAGACTCGCTAAAATCTATGCCTAAAATCCCAATCCCCCAGAAATTTGACTTGATCCCGAATAATCGCGTAGTACCACCGCCTGTAGTAAATCCGCACGCTTCGATTATTTCAATTCGGCTCAATCCACTGTTTTTTTTAGCCAGCGAACGCACGATCGCTTCATGATGTGTCGCATTGTCAAATAGAGAGCGGTACAGGTTGGTAAATTCCACCTTGAGAATCCCTTGTTTTTCAAAAAATAGCTTATCAATAGCCTGGCTGGCACTTTCACCCCTACATACCTGTTTTAAGTATTGAGGGATCCCACCCATTGCCATATAGAGTTGCAGTATTTGATATTGATCCAGTCGGATACCACGACTGACCAGGTATTCCTGAGTCTCTTTGAGAGAGAAAGGAAACAACCGGATGGTCCGGCTAACCCGATTATGAAGTCCGCCCTTAACTTATGGCCAACTATAACCAAACCTAACTGTCCATACCTACAAGAATAAGATCACAAAATCAATTAAAAATATTGATTTTCAATAAATTACACTTATTTCACCAACACCACCAGCGGCTTCCCCTTCTCCACCACATACGTCGCCAGCTCACTCGCAACACCCGTCCCCACACTCTTCGCCGAATGCACCACCCCGGCCGGGATAAACAACACATCCCCCACCTTCAACCTCACCGGAGCCCTACCTTCCAAATCATATTCCATCACACCCTCCAGCACATAGATGATCTCTTCACCTGGATGCTTATGCGCCGGCGCCGTCACTCCCGGATCGATATCCACCCTCACCTGTATAGCTTCCCTCCCCGGGACGCTGAGATCATGACGCTGGAGGTCTGTCCTTCTTACCCCGGGCTGCTGCGCACTGGCAGAACCATAGATCGCCACCAATGCCATGGCGGTCAAAAACAAATATCTCTTTTTCATTCCCCAAAATTACACGCGGCTCCGCCGCTTCCAAACCCAATCCTGTCTCATGGACAAAATAGCTCCCGAGGCCGCCATTTCTCAGCGCGAAATGGCCCGCCGAACAATTCCTTCCACCATGCTGTTAGTATCCCGGTTCCAAAACATCAACAATGAAGATCGACGCAACATACATCGGCGGCCCGACGGTAATACTGGAGATCGGTGGACTCAGAATTATGACCGACCCGACATTCGACCCCGCGGGAACAACTTTTATGATCAATGACAAGCCGGGCTACAGCAAGCTGGAAGGCCCTGCAACAACAGACATTGGGAAGATAGACCTCGTTCTCCTCAGCCACGACCAGCACGGCGACAACCTCGACAACGCCGGACGGCAATTGCTGAAGACCGTTCCCCTGACAATTACAACCAGGATCGGCGCCGAACGCCTCAAAGACAACGTCAAAGGCCTCGCCCCCTGGGAAAGCACAACCGTAAAGGCCCCGGCCGGAGACGAAATAGTCATCACTTCAACCCCCGCAAGGCACGGCCCCGCCGGCATTGAAAAAATAACCGGCGACGTCACCGGCTTTATCGTTTCATACGGCGACAGACAGCTATACATCACCGGTGACACCGTCTTCTATGAAGGATTGGCCGAAGTAGCCAAAAGATTCAAACCCGAATACATCTTCATTTTCGCCGGCGCCGCCCAGCCCCGCGGACCTTTCAGCGTGACAATGGATACCAACGACGCGATCGACACCGCCTTCGCCTTCCCGGACTCAAAGCTGATCCCCGTCCACTTCGAAGGCTGGTCCCACTTTACACAGTCCGCCGAATCCCTCCAAAGATCATTCACCGCCCTCGGGATAATCGACCGCCTCATGATCCTTCCCCCGGGCAAAAGCACAACCCTCCTCCCCAGGTAGATCCACAACCCTTACCCCGGCAACAGCGTCTCCTATGGCTTCCCGATCGACGCCTTCCAGACAGGCACATAGTCATAGGTCGGGTAGAACTCCGTTTTAAACGCCCCCCACGCACCGTGCTCGATCGAAAGATTCAGGTTGCGCAGCTCGGACGCAGGGATCTTTACGGTCACCACCTGTCCGATCCCCATCATAACATACCAGGACACGACCCGGGCCGACTTGGGCGGGAACATGGAAGAGAATTTATTCCTGGCCTGAATAGCCTGCAGCGAATCCAGATTCTTATCCTGCTGATGACGCAGAAAGATCGTGATCATAATACTATCCTTGTCGCTGGCGACGATTTCCTGCGCCTTCACAGCAGCGCCGGACAAAACCAGCACAATCGCCACCATAGCCAATTCCCTTTTCATGATAATAATTTCCTGTTCAGGCACAAAGCCTATGCCATCCCCCCGGAACCGCCGGCAAAGCCGGCATCAAACCTTCCCCAACACCTCCCTGCTACGCCGGACAGCCCCCTCGAACGTCTCCGTCACATTCGCCTTTCCAATGGCAAACAATAGCCTGGCCTCCCTCAGTTGCTCCAGTATCTCCCGGCTATGCACTTCCGAAAGGATCACCTTTATTCCCCGCTGCTTCGATTCTCTATAAACATCCCGGATAGTCTTTATACCGGTAGCATCGATGATCGGCACCTTCCGCATACGGATAATAAGCACCTTGGGAGGCTTGCCTATCACCCGGATAGCCTCCTTGAATTTATACGCTGCCCCAAAGAACAGCGGCCCGGTGATCTCGAACACCTGCACGCCAACAGGCACCGGATAACTCTCCACCTGATCCCTGTCCTCCTCCACCGAACTGGACTGGATCATCTTTCGCATGAAAAGAAAGATCGCCAGGATCATCCCTATCTCGATCGCCACAGTCAGATCGACAAGCACCGTCAAAAGGAACGTACTAAGCAATACCGCCACATCGTTTCCTGGCCCCTTCAGCACATCGACAAAATGCCTCCACTCGCTCATATTGTACGCTACGACCACAAGGACACCGGCCAGTGTCGCCATGGGGATCAGCGCAGCCCATTTCCCAAAGAAGATCAATATTAACAACAAGGTAACGGCATGGACCATCCCTGCCACCGGAGTGCGGCCACCGTTCCTGATATTAGTGGCGGTCCGCGCAATAGCCCCCGTCGCCGGTATACCCCCAAACAGCGAAGAGAATATATTCGCTACCCCCTGCGCCACCAGCTCAGTATTCGACCGGTGATTACCCCCGATCATCCCATCCGCCACCACCGCAGACAGCAGCGACTCGATCCCGCCTAACAGCGCAATAGTGAAAGCGGGCTGGATCATATTCCTGATCGTCGAAACATCCAGATGCGGAACTACCGGCTTCGGCAAACTGGACTGAATGGCCCCAAACCTGCTCCCGATCGTTTCAACAGGCAGTCCGAACAATTGCACAACGATAGTAGCCAGCAAAATGGCTACCAGCGACCCCGGGACCTTACCATTCACCCTTGGCCAGACAACGATCACGGCAATAGTACCAACCCCGATAAGCACGGCATAAAGGTCAACGCTCCGCGCATAGAGCAAATACGCCTTCCACTTCTCTATAAAACCCGCCGGCACCGCCCCCATATGCAGCCCCAGAAGATCCTTCACCTGTGAAGAAAAAATAATGAGCGCGATACCGCTGGTAAACCCGATGATCAACGGATAAGGAATAAATTTGATAACCGATCCCAGTCGCGCAAAACCCATAATGATCAACATGACGCCCGCAATAAAGGTGGCAATGATCAACCCGTTGATCCCATAGGTCTGAACAATGCCATAAACGATCACTATAAAAGCGCCCGTCGGCCCGCCTATCTGTACCCGACTGCCCCCCAGGGCCGAAATAATAAAGCCCGCAACAACAGCAGTGACCAAACCCTTTTCCGGAGCAACGCCGGAAGCGATACCAAAAGCGATCGCCAGCGGCAACGCGACCAGACCGACGATCACGCCTGCCAGCAGGTCTTTAAGAAATAGGGGACGCGTATATCCCTTTAATGTATCGAGCAATTTTGGTCTGAACAGCATATCTTAAACCTTGATCCAGAATTTTAAAAGATCATCCATATCCGCTCCTACCACATGATAGTCAGGAGGGACCTCGTCCTCAGAGCTGCACAGCGTGCAAAGCCTGGTACCCTTCGGCTTTTGCCGCAGCTGCTTGAATAAATACCTGCAGTAATAATTATAGAGTTCCACCGAATATTCGATGCTGTCATCGATCTTATTGATTCCGGACAGATTTTCGTAGAAGGAATTATAAAAGTAGAAGCTATCGAAATGTCTAAGATCCAGCTGGGTAAAATTTCCATGGATAAAACAGACGTTTTCCACCCCCAGTCGCACCCTTGCTCCCTCGGCATAATCGAGGAGCCATCCGCGCTGCTCCACGCCGTAATAAAGTGCATCGGGAAAATAACAGGCCGCCGCAAGGCAAAATTTTCCTACGCCGCTCCCGATATCCAAAACCCGCACACCCCCATCTGACACAAGGAACTCTGCTGCCTTCTTCGCCAGGGAGAGTGGCGTCCAGTGATACCGGTCAAGCTCCCGCACCGACAATGGAAAGAGCTCATTAAAATCTGTTTCGGAATAAATATTCCGGCTTACAAGAACTTCATTAATGCCTGGCATAGCCTTATTCTGGATATTTTTCGATGAACGCCTTGATCCCACTCTCCGGCTCGTTCGCCCATTCGTTCAGGATATCGCTGTCGATCGGCGCGAATATCTCCTTTTGCGCAGGATCCTCCGGCAGCTCCATCACAGGGACCAGCGTAAAATAATTCAGCTCTATATAGTCAAACCGCTTGTCGGGAGTATATCCCTTTACAAGAACATATCGGAACCCGAGGTCCTTCAGCTGCTGGAGGCTTTTCTTCGTCAATCTGGTCGTGGCATTTGGCTTTCCCATACTTTCTTAACTTTAAGCGACTAACCTGCGGTAAATCTACTCGAATGCAATTGACGGTGCGGTGACAGTAATCACTGAAAAAAGTGAATAAAATCAATTTTTAAATTCTAGATTTGTAGTGATGAGCATACAGGGTATCTTTCCCATAGAGAAGTGGGACTTCAACAGCGAATCGATCCTTGCAGATTTGCCTGAACGTGATTTGCAGATACTTATGGCGCGCAAACTACAACAGACCTACAAGAAAGGAGAGATCATTTTCAGGGAAGACGCCTATCCCTCCGGCATCTTCTACCTCGTCAGCGGAAAAGCAAAGAAATACAAGATGGACAAAGACGGCCGTGAGCAGATCATTTACGTCGCCAATACAGGAGAGCTGCTGGGCTATCACGCGATCCTCTCCGGCGACAACTACCCCGACTCTGCCTCCGTAATGGAAGACAGCCTGATCGTATTCATCCCCAAAGAAGACTTTCTCGAAACGATCCGCCAGTCGGACGTGCTCAACCGCAGGCTGCTCAAGACACTAAGCCATGAGTTTGTTGTCCTGACCAACAGCCTCACCATGTTCGCCCAAAAATCCGTTCGCGAACGGCTGGCCCTTCAATTGGTGGTGGTTCGCGAAAAATACAAGGTCGACTTCGAACCCGGGCAGCCCGTCGAGATCAATATGAGCCGCGACGACCTCGCCAGCCTTGTCGGAACAGCAAGAGAGAACGTAGTGCGCACACTCTCTGAATTCAAAAGCGAAGGCATACTCGAAACCCGCGGAAGAAAGATCATCGTACTCGACGTAAAAAGACTCGTCAAGGCAGCCAACTACAGATAGCTTCCCTTCCCTGTCGCAGGCACACCTCTAAATTGTCGCATTCACGCCTTGCCCGCCCACCTCAATCTTGGTAAGTTTGACCAAAATACTCCATGAACACCATAGCAACACCACAGCTAAAAGCCGGACGCAAAGAATGGATCGGCCTTGCCGTACTGGCCCTGCCCGCGCTCCTTGTGTCCATGGACATGACCGTCATGTACCTCGCCGTACCCGCTCTTAGCACGGCATTGAAACCCAACGGCGTCCAGCTGCTCTGGATATCCGACAGCTACGGCTTCCTCGAAGCAGGCTTCCTGATCACAATGGGTACCCTCGGAGACCGGATAGGCCGCCGGCGACTATTATTGATCGGTGGCGTGGCATTCGCAGTCGCTTCCGTCGCAGCGGCCTTTTCCCCCGGCGCTCTCTCGCTGATCCTCGCCCGCGGCCTTTTGGGCGTTGCCGGAGCTACCCTGCTGCCTTCAACACTGTCCATCATCCGGAACATGTTCCATGACGAAGCCCAGCGGACAACGGCCATCGGCGCCTGGACGACCTGCTTCTCCGCAGGCACCATGCTGGGTCCCCTGATCGGAGGCTTTCTGCTGGACAAATTCTGGTGGGGAGCGGTATTCCTCATGCCGGTGCCGGTCATGCTCGTGCTGCTGCTGATCGCACCCCGTCTGCTGCCCGAGTTCCGCGAGACCCGTCCGTCGCGGATGGACCTCCTTAGCACAGGCCTGCTCGTAACGTCAGTGCTAGCGGTGATATATGGCATCAAACAGATCTCTGAGACCGGAGCAGACCTCCTGTCCTTCGCCTTTATCGCTATCGGACTGGGCCTGGGCGCCGCATTCTGGAACAGGCAGCAGACAATAAAAGCGCCCCTCATCGATTTCAGCCTTTTCAAAGACCGCAACTTTACTACTTCGCTGTCAGCATTAATGATATCCCTTTTCACCTGGTCCGGCATATTCCTTTTTGTCAGCCAGTACCTGCAGTTGGTCCTTGGATTTGATGCCATAAGAGCCGGTATGCTCACTATCCCCAGCGCAGCGGCAAGCATCGTCGTATGCTCGCTCGCTCCCATCCTGGCGCGCCATATCCGCCGGGGCACGCTCATGACAATCGGACTAGCCGTCATGGGCATGGGTGCCGGTGTGCTGGCATTTATCGATACCAACGATCTGGCAGGCCTGCTCACCGGCTCTATCGTCATCTCGCTGGGATGCGGAACGGTCGTCACGCTCGGCATCGACATGGTGGTAGCATCGGCGCCTCCGCAAAGCGCCGGAGCCGCGGCCGGCATCTCCGAAACAAGCACCACCCTCGGCAGCGCACTGGGCATCGCGCTGCTCGGCAGCATCTGGACAGCCGGCTACAGAGCCCGGATGGACTTTGGGGTGCCTGCTGGCGTCTCATCCCAGATGCGGGAAGCCTCACGCAATACCCTGGGGGCAGCTATGTCTGCAGGTGTGCAGCTGGGAGAGCCCCTGGGTTCCGTATTTATCAGCACAGCAAGAACAGCCTTCGTACGATCCATGAACCTGACAGCCGCCGTCTGCGCAGGCGCCGTCCTCCTTGTCGCTCTCTTCGTCGGCTTAAGGCTGCGCAGCGTCCCCACCACGACCTATCGCTGAACAACGATATATCACCAGCCCCTCGGGCCCCTTGCCACCCAAAAATCAGTGTAAAGTACTGGCAGACAATCTCCTGTCGAAGTGGTATATCCTTTGAATACCCCCTTTTCATAAATTCTTCAAAATGAAAAGCGTTACATCGATGTCCCTGCAAATGATCAGAACAGTAACGACGGTGGCCGAACCGGATAGCCAGTCCTGGTTGGAATATTGTATCGTCTGGCTACAGCACGGCAAAGGGATGTACTATGGCGGCGCCAACCGGGGGCCACTGTCCGCCGGCAAAGTCTATTGCTTCCGCTTCCTGAATAAGAACCAGCTCCAGTTTGGAGAAGGCGCAGACGGTTATCTCCTTTCGTTCGATAAAATATTCGCCGACACCGCCGGAGTGAATTTCGCCCCGCTTTTCAGCTCCGGCTGTTTCCAGCCCGGCGCCGTCGAATACACGGAGATCCAGATCGTGGAGAGCGACCAGCCACGGCTCACCAGCGTAGTGCAGCTGCTATGCAACGAATATGAGCATATGTCTTACCAGCAGACCGAGGTCGCCCTATGCCTGCTGCGAATATTCCTGGTGTATCTTAACCGGTATTCCCATGCCATTACCCCAATGGCGACAAAAGACCGGAACGTCGAGCTGTACCGGCGGTTTCAGCACCTGCTCGAAACAAATTATTCGAAAAAGATGACCGTCAAATTCTACGCCTCCCGCCTCGCCGTTTCTTCCAGCTATCTCACAGAGGTCGTCCGCAAAGTCTCCGGCTTTCCGACCAGTCACCACGTCCAGCAACGGATCATCGCCGAAGCAAAACGAAAGGCCTTTATCGACGGAACAAGCCTGAAAGAGATCGCCTACCAGCTGGGCTTCGAATGCCCCGCCTATTTCAGCCGCTTCTTCAAAAGCTACTCGGGAAGACGATTCTGTGACTTCAAAAAAACACTACCCGTATATGAAGGTTAGAGCCACACTACTTTTTGTTCGGAGACATGTTCATGCCCGATAATATCCCGATACAGCTCCGGCCTCCGCGCCTGGATATACCGGTACCCGCCGGACTGCTCCAGCTTCTCGGGCGTTAGCGTAGCCATAACGAACTGATCCCCGAGCTCCGTGCACTCGGCAAGGATGTCTCCGAAAGGATCGAAGACCATCGAGCGGCCGTTCTTCAGCTGATCGTCGTCCATGCCAATTGCGTTGGCAAAAACGCAATAAACGCCATTGTCATAGGCCCTCGCCGGCAACCACTTCATGAGCCAGTCCCGTCCCTTCATACCTTCAAATTCCAGCCGCAGGGACGTCGGATCGTTCTCTCTGTTCTTCCACAGCTGAGGGTCGACAAATCCCGCCCCCGGTCGTGTAGACGGCGTACACATGGTGACATGCGGCATAAAAATAATATCGGCTCCCAGCAGCCGGGTCGCCCTCACATTCTCGATGACGTTATTGTCATAGCAGATGAGTATCCCGCACTTCCACCCGAACAGGTCAAAAACACAGTACGCATCACCCGGCCTCAGATAGGGATTGATAAAGGGGTGCAGCTTCCTGAACTTCGCGACAAGCCCCGTCTTGTCCACGCACACATAGGCTTTATAAAGAAGGGCTTCCTCGTCCTTCTCAAAAAGACCGGCAAGCACTACCATATCGTATCTGGCTGCGATCTCCGTCAGCCGGCGTATGGAAGGGCCATCCGGTATCCGTTCGGCGAGCTCCACCATCTGCTCTCTCGAGAGCTTACGGGCGAACGTGTAACCGGTAACTGAACATTCGTGAAATGCGATAACCGCGGCCCCTTTCCGGGCTGCATCCGCCGTCATCCGTTCGATCGTATCGAGATTGTAGGTCTTGTCCCCACTCCGATGTTCGAACTGCGCGGTAGCGACAATAAATTTTTTCATACAACAAAAATGGAAAAACTCCGGGACCCAAAATTGTACAAACGCGACAACCCAGCCTCCTTTGCCCATCTACCATTTTCCGACACCCATCGGTGTCCCCCTACCCCCGCATCTGCAAAAAATTAACAGCCAGCGGATCAGTCTTTTTCAGATACTGCGAGGGCGTGAGCCCCGTGATCTGTTTAAACTCCCGGATAAGATGCGCCTGGTCATAATAGCCGCTGTCATGGGCATAGCCGGTAAGATTCGCCCCCTCGGGAAGATGTTTGAGAAATGTATGCGCGCGGACGATATTGCAGTAACGTTTGGGGCTGAGACCGACCGCAGCCATGAACTGACGCTCCAGCTGTCGGGGGTGACACCCAAGTCCACCTGCAAGCTGACCGACAGCGATCAACCCGTTGTTTTTTTGGATCAGCTGCAGCGACGCTTCGACCAGCGGATTGGCAGCCAATTGGCGCCCCTCGAGTAGCCGCCCGAAGAATTCCTCCACCAGGTCTATCATTTCGCTCACCGCAGTAGCCCCGGCTATCCCATGCTGCAAGCCAGTCACCCGGTCACCAAAAAAACCAGCAAGCGAAATTACTCTATCTCTAAGGTCCCCCGCAGGCAGCCCCAACAGTCGGTTGAACCCGTCCGGCCGGACGACAACAACGAATAGCCGCGCCGGTCCGTGACACTCAATATCTTTATATTCGGTGATCTGTCCGTAGACGAAGGCATCGGGAAGTACCCGGCCATCCAGGGTCAGCGGCGAAGAAAAATTAAAAACAATACCCGTATTACAATCAGGAAAAAGACGCAGACGGTGCAAAATAGCCCCCTCTCCCTCAAGGAAAAGATAGTGCCGTACAAAGCCTGAAAACTGTATAGAAGGAGCTATCTGCATTCACTACAAAGCTATTGACTTATTTTTGAAATAAATTTCTCCCCATGAAAGTCCTCGTCTTTGGCCCTTCCGGATCCGGCAAAACCTACGTATCACATGCGCTTCAGGAGCTGGGCATCAATGCCGTTGACGACGGCGACATCGAAGGGCTCTCCGCCTGGTACGACCGCAACGGCAAAAAAGTCCCTCCCCCCCAGACCGCCGGCGAGGCCTTAGCCAACCACTATTCCTTTCTTTGGAGCAGAAAGTTCCTGAAAGGCTTTCTCGACCAATTCACCGACATCTACCTGTTCGGGGGCTCCGGTAATTTATTCAGCGTTCTCGATCTGTTCGACAAAGCCTACTTCCTGAAGGTCGATCCCCATCTTCAACGCCGGCGCCTGATGAGCCCCTCCAGACCAACCCCGCTGATGGACAGCAACGACGAAGGCTTCATTATCTGGGGTGACTGGCTGGAAGAGGAAGCGAAGAAAAGGGGAATCCCCATGCTGGACGCGTCGCAGACACCCCGGCAGATATACGAGGCGATCAGTAAGTAGTGCTGTAATAAAACTCCTCCCTAATCCTAACCAGCAGTTCCTCCCCCAACCGGCCCTCCGGCGCCGCCGGCAGATCGCTTCGCCGGTAAGCCTCCTCGATCCTTATCATTTTCTCCCCCACCATTTCCATCAGTTCCTCATATGCAAACCCTCCACCCCGGACGCGGAGCAGGAATTCCCTGTCTTCCCGGTACACGATTACCCGCCGGTACAACGCGATCTCCTCCGCCATGTTGAGAAGTCGGAAAGTATGCATCATATTTTTGGCGTCATAGTTCTGTCCGTGAGACAGCGTATTCTGATAACGTTCCTCGTTCCTTTTTCCGACCCATTCCCAGTATTCCAGGTACTCCCGGCAATAGACAGAATAAGCGTCCTTATTGAAATACATTATGCCCAGCGGTGCAGCACCTTTGGCCACCTGACTCAGCTGCACTTCATTGGCCGATGGTCCCGAAAGTATCCCCCTCACGTCTTCCCCAGCCTGGTCCCGGTGATACACCAGATAGGCATCCCTGAAATGCTCCAGCTTCACCAACCCGCAGTCAGCTTGCAAAAATCCCTGAGTTCCCAGCCACTCCCGCAACGGCACCGTTCCATTCCCGCGCACCACATAACAAAAATCCAGCGGTGTCTTCCGCTGTCTCTCGAAGGATTGATTGATCTTCTTATTCAACCCTTTCGCCTTCTTTATCTGTGTCTTCGCATAGCCTGCGAACGTATCAAGACACAACCGGGAAAGAAAATCTTCCGGCCGCACCAACGCCATCAATGGATGCCGGAATAGCAAACACTGCTCCGGCACGCTGATCAATTCCAGAATATTGGGGTTATTCTTGCAAAGCAGCTCGATAAATTTCCCCACCTCGAAAAAGGTTTCGTCATTGCTCTCATTCGCGACCTGGTCCGTATAGCTCAATCCATACAGCTCTTTCTGCGGTAATACAAAAATGCCCTTGATATCGGTATCCGAGGAAGGGAGCGCCAGGTTATACGCCCTGCTCCCGCTGATGGTCTTCAACAGCAGGTGCCGCGGCTCCCGCATTAATTGTTCAAATGTCATTGATCAATATATTTCCTGAATAGTTCATCCAGTTGCTCCGTATCGTATTTAACCGGTGGTATCCGGTCTATCTTCTCTTTACAATATTCCAGCGTCTGCTGTGTCCATTCCTGCAGCTCGGAAACAGGAGCCATTGTGAATTTCTCGTCTACTCCCTTTTTTCTCTCCAGCAATTCATTTACCGCCTGGTTCCACCCGCTATCCCCCACCAACGTTCTCAAAACCCCAAACTCCATAGGAGGCACGTCCCCTTTTTCAACGATCCACAAACAAGCCAGCGCCGGCCGCAATGCATAAAAATACTTCTTCAGCTTTACCGACTCTCCCTGGAGATCATTCTCAAAAGCATTTCTGGCCATCGAAAAATAATGATGTCCGCCGGCTCTCAGGGAAAAATAGAAATTCATCAACCCACGCAGCTCTGACGCAAACCCCGTCGTTTCCCTGTATACTATCGGGGACTGCAGCCACTCGTACAGGACCGCATTCGACTTCAAGAACAGCTGCAACGCCTTCCTGCAATCCCATCCTCCAATATCCAGTACTTCATTTACTGGCAATTCGATCACATCGCTTCTCTCCTTTATGCTCAGATAACGATTCTTTGGTTGCATAAAAATAAACCGTACATCATAGTCACTATCCGGCGAGGCAAAACCCCAGGCACGACTTCCGGATTCGCAGGCATACAGGATCTTTACTCTATTATTTAGTTCAATTCCATCCAGCTTTTCCTGAATAATGTTTTTCATATTATATTCGTCATAGTTTTTTCAAACACTCCCTCAATATCCCCACTGCCCTCTCCTGCTCCCCTTCGTCCAGTGACGCAAAACCCATTCTCATCGCAAAATAATTCCTCCCCGCCGGATTATAAAACCTCCCATCACTGATATCCAACCCCTTTCCCGCCGCCAGTTCCGACAATCTCGCCAGATCCACACCCGGCCACTTCACCCACACCGCCATTCCCCCTTCCGGCCTTCTGAACTCGACCCTTCCCCCAAGCTCACTCTCCAGCAAGCCGCAAAAATGATCCCGCCGCTGGCTATACGCACGTACGGACTTATGGATATGTCGGCTGACCGTTCCATTTCGAAACAGCTCTGCCATCGCCAGCTCCATAAAAGCATCCCCTTGAAAATCGATAATAGCCCGCCTTTTGGCCGCCAGCTGAATAAAATCTTCCGGTCCTGTCATAAATCCGAGGCGCACCGCAGGCACCAGCGTCTTGCTCAGGGTCCCTACATAAATGACGTTCCCAAAGTGATCCAGGCTGGCCATCGGCAATACCGGATTGGAATCATAGTGAAAATCATAGTCATAATCGTCTTCGATGATCGCTATCCGATAGCGGCGGGCCAGCTCCAGCAGCTGTATACGCCTCTGCGGAGAAAGCCGCACCGTTGTTGGACTATGATGATGCGGCATCACGTACAGCAGCGATATCTTCTTTTTCTTACAAAGCCGTTCCACCGCCGATACATCGATACCCTGCTCATCCACCGGAACCCGGTTAAGCACCGCGCCTAATTTCTCGAACGTCTTATTCGCATAAGCATAACCCGGCTCGCCCACTACCACCTGGCTTCCCGGTTTCAGCAGAACATTTGCCGCAAGGTATGTCCCCATCTGCACCCCCCTGGTGATCATCAGGCTCCCCTTGCCGATATGTAGCCCTCTCGTATCATTGAGATAGGTCATTAGGACATTGATCAGGTAGTCCGTTCCTAACGGTGATCCATACTGCATATACTGACGAAAGGACGGCAGCCCCGACAGGCTCCTTAGCTCTCGCAAAAAAACGTCCATCGGCGCAAGCCGGCTATCGGGAAAACCATCGTCGATAAAAATATTCCCTGGTCTCCGCTTCCTGTCCGGAACACGCCCTTCATCCGTATACAACAAGTCAAAATTGGCCGACAACGCGATACTTCCTCCATCCTCCCTCCCAACCTTTATTTCCGGCAGGTCCGACGCAACAAATATCCCCTTCCTCGGCGACGCCTCGATCCATCCCTGTGCCTGCAGCTCATCCATCGCCGCCTTTATCGTATTCCGGTTCACCCCCAACAGCGCCGACAGCTCCCTCGTCCCCGGCAGCTGAGCCCCCCGCCTCAATACCCCCGTCCGTATATGCTGGACAAAGGCATTGGCTATCTGCAGGAATACCGCAGTATCCCCCGATCTATCGATAACGATCAGTCGGTCAAATGGTAATATCTGGGCCATCTATTATATAAAAACTGGACCATTTTAGTGGTCCAGTAAAGTTAGATATTTGTTTTGAAATAATTCACGACACATGAACAAAGCCATCACACAGCTCTACCTCCGCCTGGCCATGGGATCAGGCTTCACCATCCTCGGCCTCGATCGTCTCGGAGTCTGGGGACCTAACGGCAGACCCTGGGTCAGTTGGGGCGACTGGCACCATTTCTCAGTCTACGCGCACGAAGTAATGGGTTTCCTTCCCGGTGGACTGGCTGAGGCGCTGGCCGTTATCGCCACCATTGCCGAGATATCCATTGGCATCCTTCTGCTCCTCGGCCTTTTCACCCGCCAGGCAGCCATCGGCAGTGGGGTGCTCACCGCCTGTTTCGCCGTCGCCATGGCCATCAGCTATGGCATCACGTCACCTATCAATTACTCCGTCTTTACCGTCAGCGCCGCAAGCTTCCTCCTCAGCGTGCAGCCCGGGTACCGCTGGAGCATAGACGCATTGATCAATAAAAAAAGCTAGCAACATGTCTCTCATCACCACCTACCGCGACGCCTTCCGGGGCCTCAATCGGGAAACGTATTTACTCAGCCTCGTCATCTTCATCAACCGCTGCGGCACGATGGCCATTCCCTTTATGAGCATCTATGTCACAGAACGCCTGCACCGCAGCCTTGCCGACGCGGGCCTGATTATCACGCTCTTCGGCATCGGCGCAATAGCCGGCTCCCTCTTCGGCGGCTATCTTACCGGCAAGCTGGGCTTCCGAATGGTCCAGATCATTACCGCGGCCATCAGCGGTCTGCTCTTCATCGGCTTTGGCCTCGTAAATAATTTCTGGGTTCTCTGCACCCTCTGCACCGGCGCAAGCCTTTTCGCCGAAGCCTTCCGCCCCGCCAACTATGCAGCCATCGCGACCTATGCAGCAGAAGGCACCATCACCCGCGCCAACGCGCTCAATAGGCTGGCGACCAACATCGGGTTCGGCATTGGCAGCTCCCTGGGAGGGATACTCGCCTCATTCAATTATCAGTGGCTCTTCTGGGGAGAAGGAGCCAGCTACCTGCTCGGCAGCGCCCTGATCATCGTCCTCTTACCGAAAATAACCCCCACCGCCAGCGCATCGGTCCCTGACGCCGGCACGCCGCCGAAGGCCGCCACAGGACTAAAGACTACCAGCTCTGACAAGCAGCCCTCTATCTTCACCGATACCGTCTTCATCCGTTTCCTGCTGCTGGCAACGGTCTACACTACCTGCTTCTTTCTTTTATTCCGCCTGGTTCCCGTCTACTGGCAACAGGATTGGAACATGGACGAATCGACCATCGGCATACTGATGGGACTCAATGGTATCGTCGTCGCCTGTTTCGAGCTCGTACTGGTTCGCTATTTCGAGAAACACAAACCCAACGTCGCCGCGTATATCGCCACAGGAGTGGCCCTCACAGCACTCGGCTATCTGCTGCTCATCCTCCCCGGCAGCTTCCCACTTATTTCAGGAACCACCTGCGTCCTGCTGATCACCGCCGGCGAGATGCTGGCCATGCCCTTCATCGGCTCTTTCGTCCTGCAGCGGGCAAAAGAGCACAACATCGGCAAATACTCCGGAGCCTATGCCCTTTCCTGGTCCATCGCCCGCATCGCCGGCCCCGCCATCGGTTCGATCATCGTCGAGCGCTACAGCTTTATCACGCTCTGGATCGTGCTGATCGCTACCTGCCTGGCCTGCGCCCTGTTATTCTATCAGTTCGACCGCAAAAGCGCAACCCGCGTCCTGACGACCGCCTCCTGATCCGGCCGAACCAGGCAAGTATCAATTGAACCTCTATACCTCTTCGGGCATGCTGGTCCAGGAAACAGCACTCGACATAACCGACGAAAAACAGATCAGCGAATGGCAGCTCCCCGCAAACCTGCCCGCCGGCATTTATATCATCCGCACCATTCGTCAGGGACACAACAACGTATACGCCCGTGAGGTGGTAGTACAATAAATATTCGCTATTTTGCGGCCTACAATCCAGGAGTATGGTACGGGAGAGGCTGATCGTTTTTCTTTTATTCTTCGCCGCCAGTTGCGACAACAACACGCAGCACCAAACCACGGCACATAACGATTCCCCCCGGCTGGCATCCACCAAACAAAACGCCATCTCCTGCGAATCCGGCATCCCTTCCCGTTTCGCCGCCGCAACGACCACAACCCAACAACCACGCTCAACGACCACCCCTTCTACCGGTACCCCCCATCCCGGCATGGTCTGGATCCCCGGCGGAACCTATCGCATGGGCGGCGACAGCAAAGAGGCGCAGCCCGACGAATATCCCAAACACACCGTGACCGTCGCCGGTTTCTGGATGGACAGGACCGAAGTCACCAACGCACAGTTCTCCGCCTTTGTCAGGGCAACCGGCTATACCACAACCGCCGAAAAGAAACCCGAATGGGAACAATTAAAAAAACAGCTCCCTCCCGGAACACCCAAACCCGATGAAAGTCTTCTCGTCGCCGCTTCCCTCGTCTTCTCTCCCCCTGATCACCCGGTCTCTCTCGACGACTACAGCCAGTGGTGGGCATGGAAAAAAGGAGCGAGCTGGCGACACCCGCAGGGGCCCGGCAGCAACATCGACGGAAAAGACAACTACCCCGTCGTCCACATCTCGTGGTTCGACGCCACGGCCTACTGCAAATGGGCCGGGAAAAGTCTGCCCACAGAGGCGGAATGGGAATTTGCCGCGCGGGGCGGGCTCAAAGACAATGTCTATCCCTGGGGCAACGAAGGCGTCAATTCAGGCAAGTCCAAAGGCAATTTCTGGGATGGCCATTTCCCGGACAGGAACACCGAGGTCGATCGCTATTATCACACCGCCCCCGTAGGCTCTTTCGCCCCTAATGGCTATGGTCTGTATGATATGGCTGGGAATGTATGGGAATGGTGCGCCGATTATTATAACAATGATTACTACAGTAGGTCCGACGGCCTGACAGACCCAAAAGGTCCCGCTAAAAGCTACGATCCCGACGAACCCTACGCCACGAAAAGGGTCATACGCGGCGGTTCCTTTCTTTGCAACGATTCTTATTGCTCCGGTTATCGCGTATCACGCCGCATGAAAAGCACCGAGGACTCCGGCATGGAGCACCTGGGCTTCCGTTGTATATCACGTCGCTGAGTCCCTACTCCACCTTCGCCGCCGGCCTTCTATTCTTCCCCTCCTGTCCCGTCAGGTCGTCTCCAAGGTCTTCCCGGGCCTCATCCGCGATCTTCAGCAAATGCTGCATCACCTCAGGATAGAGCTGCTGAACATCATAGGCCTCCCCGGGATCATGCGCCAGGTCATATAGCGCCATCGATACATCCCGCTTCGGGATACTTCCCGGGTTTCCATCCCTACCATGCAACGCTGCCGTATAATCGCTGGCTGAATGCGGCAACACCAGTTTCCAGTTCTTATATCGTACCGCCTCCAGGCTGTTCTTGTTGAAATAATAGTAGAATGTCTCCCTCGGCCCTTCGCTATTGCCCGCCTTCAGCGAGGGTAAAAAATTCAGTCCGTCGATGCGGTTGACAGGCAGACTTGCGCCGGTAGCAGCGGCAATAGTCGGCAGCAGGTCCATATTCGTCATGAGGTGGCTATTCACTCCTCCCGCGGGTATCTCGCCGGGCCAGCGCATGATCAGGGGAACCCTGGTCCCACCTTCGAACGTCGTCGCCTTCCCTTCCCGGAAGCCCCCAGAGCCGCCGGCGTGATTGCCGAAGTTCAGCCATGGCCCATTATCGCTGGCCACGATCACGATCGTATTCTTCGTCAGTCCCGTTTCGTCCAGCGTCTTCATTAGCTGTCCCAGGCTCCAGTCGAGCTCCATCATAACGTCTCCGAACAACCCCAGCTCGCTCTTTCCCCTGAACTTGTCCGACACCGCGAGTGGCACATGCGGCATCGGCTGCGCCAGATAGAGCAACCAGGGATGGTGCTCATTATCGCGTATGAACTTTATCGCCTTTTCCGTGAACAGCGTCGTCAGCTGTTCCTGCTGTGCATGCGTTTTTATCGTATCTACAACACGATCTCCCTCGATCATCGTCAGCTCGGGCCAACGTGCTTTTATATTTTTGGGGTCCGTGATCGGGTTCCCGTTCTTATCCCTCGGCCAGATATCATGCGAATAGGGCAGACCGTAGAACGAGTCGAAACCATAGTGCAACGGCCAGTAGGGCGGCTTGTTTCCCAGATGCCATTTCCCCAGTATCCCCGTGGTATAGCCATTCTTTTTCAACAGCAAAGCCAGCGTCTCCTCCTTCGGGTCCAGCGCGATCTTCGAATCCGGCAGCAATGCCCCCGACATCCCGACCCGGTTGGGATAGCAGCCCGTCAGCAACGCCGCGCGTGATGCCGTACATATCGGCTGCCCGGCGTTGTAATGTGTAAACCGCGTCCCTTCCCGGCAGAGCCGGTTAAAATTCGGCGTCGGTATCCCCGTCATCCCATACGGTTCGGTATCACCATAGCCCATATCATCCATCAGGATGATAAGTACATTCGGTTTCGCAGTCTTCTGACCATACCCATTCCCCGCCATTATTCCGGCGAAGAACAATAACAACAATCTTTTCATATGCTTAATAGATATCTTTTCTCATTAGCCTCCACAGTTCCTCCCACTCCGCCGGCTCACCCTTCACACCCATCATCCGTGCGATCATCGTAAACACGTCCTTCTTCCCCAAACCCTGTTTTCGCATATACTGGATAGAGGTATCCCCTGCCGACTTCGACAGCTTCCTTCCCCCTTCCTCCGTCAACAGAGCGTGGTGATAATAACTGATAGCTCCCAGTTCCCTTCCCAGCTTCCCCGCCAGATAATGCTGTGCCACCGTCGACGCCCAAAGATCCTCTCCCCTGATGACCAGATCAACACCAAAGAACAGATCATCCACCACCGAGCTAAGCTGATACGCCGGCAACCCATCTCTCTTCCGCACTATGAAGTCTTTCATTTCTTCCGGCAGCTTCGTCCTTACATACCCCTCCACCCCCTCGTCAAAACCTTTCGCCACCATCCTCCCCATACCCGATACCATCCTTATCTTCACTTCCTCATTCCCCGTCCTCAACCTCCAGCTCACATTCTCCGCGTCCAGCGACATCCCCTTATCCCTACAAGTCCCGGGATATATACCATCAGGGCTATCCCTCAATATCTGCGCCCGCGAACAGCTGCACGCAAACACCTCTCCGCGTTCTCTCAACACCCCAAGGGCCTCCCGGTACATCCCCAGGCGATGCAGCTGCGACCATTCCTGTTCGAACTCCTTCACATCCCGCGGCCCTTCCTCCCAGGGCAGCTCCAAAAAATTCAACGTATCAAAAATATCCTGAACATATTCGGTCTCCACCCGGTCCCGATCCATATCATCGATCCGCAACAAAACACCCGCACCCCGATCCCTCGCCATCCCAATGGTCCTGACAAACGACATCACATTCCCCAAATGCAAAAACCCACTCGGCGTGGGCGCAATCCTTGTCTTCCTGTATGTACGTTTCCCCTCCATTTCCGCAAACATCCCCAATTTCCCCCAACAATCCATCACTTCCACTTCTTCTCTACGTCGATCCGCCACTCAACTTTTTTATCGCTCCAATTTGTTTATTCCCCCCTCCTTCCCCTATCTTTGCACCCCCAACAAATTACAAAGTACGGATCGGTAGTTCAGTTGGTTAGAATGCCGCCCTGTCACGGCGGAGGTCGCGGGTTCGAGTCCCGTCCGGTCCGCAAGTCACCCAGACCAAATCGTTTAAACCCGCCTCAGACAAAATCCTGCCGCGGGTTTTCGCTTTTCGGCCCCATCCAATCGCATGCCTCCTACCTGGCACCCTCACTAGGCGATAACCAGATCATTCGCAACTGTCCACACACCGATCACCCGCCAGGCCAGTCGTTCTGCTTCGCCTTTCTGATCCGGCGTCTGGACGCTCCCGCTAAGTATCACCTTGGACTTGGATATCTTAACATTTATTGTACAGCCCTGCAGCGATAGGGTGCTTTTCAGCACAGATTCAAGCTGCGATTTTTCGATCATAATTTGCGTATTTTCTTTGCAATGAAAACAAGGTAAAGATGGTAGAGACCCGATAGCAGGTGTAAATGTTGTAACAAGATCCCCTAATTATATAATGTTTTTCTCAAAAGGTTGAACCATCTTTGGCCATCCAAAATATGTCACGATCATTCATTCATAAATTTCACGTGAGCGGAATGTACAACAGTGAAGACGTCGCCGCCGTCAGGACGAGGCTGGAAGGGATGCCGGGTGTCAGCGCTGTCAATGTCGATCTGCGAAAAATGCAGGCTCAGATAATCGCCGGCAGCGTCATCGAGGTTCCGGCATTGAGAAATGCGCTGGGCAACACGAATTTCGAGCCGTCCGGGCTGACAGCCAGCGCAATAGCTCCTCCCACCAGCGTAAGGGATGATGAGCTCGAAGGACCAGGCGCCCCTATCTGACCCAAAAGGGCCGGAAATTATGGAAGAAATGATATTTTATCCTTTCATGGATCCCGAGCCCCACGACCGGGAGTCCGCAATTCCTAAGATCAAGCGCCCGCTCCAGCTGGCTCGCGGCAAATGCCTTCTGGTCATAAAATCCAGCCTCTTTCGCCATTTCCCATTTTTTGACAGACGGGAAAAGAACATACCGGCCAGGGGTATTTTTGTCCTCGTTCATACTTTTCGTTTTAATATTAGCCCTATTTCGTTCAATTGTCAACAATTCAAAACTGCCGATTATTTCCATCTAAAGCGTTATACAGTTGCCGGAATAATTTACAACATTCACACATCCTGCAGCAGGCTTTATCAAATCTGTGAATGATGCAATGCAGGCGGGGGTTTGTGTAGTAAAACCATGGAATATTTTGCCCACTTTTGCAATATCGGGAAAATGTATTCACGATATAAATCGAAAATAAATGTCAACCCCGGCATCTACGACCAGGGACGCTAATCTTGCAAAAATTTTCAAGGTCGATACCTCTTCGCACGAAAATCAGAAGATCGTTGAAAATCATAAAAAAGCGGCCAACCACTATCACCTGGCCGCCAAGCGTCATCTCGAGGCCGCCCATCATCATGAGGCCGGCTTCCATGAAAAAGCGGCCGAAAGTACTGTTGCCGCCTATGGCCATTCCATACTGGCGGAAGAATACCAAAAGGAAATTGCAAGGACCGCTGCACTAAGTGAAAAATTCTAGCGCGCTATTCAGATCCTATAGCATATCGCATTGATGTTCATGCCCGCACCTACGGAGGCGAAGAGAAGGATGTCTCCCTGGTTCAGCCGATGCCCCGGCAGGGCCGCTTTTCTTACCATGTCGAACAAGGTAGGGATGGTGGCGACCGAACTGTTGCCAAGCTCACGGATGTTCATAGGCATGATATGACGGGGGGCTTCCTCGTAGCCGTATAGCCGGTAGAAGGCTTTTACGATCGCGGCGTCCATCTTTTCATTGGCCTGGTGGATAAAGATCTTTTTTATCTGGTCTATGCTGATCTTGCAGGCTTCGAGGCACGCTTTCATCGCACCAGGCACGGTCTTAACAGCGAATTCGTACACCTTGCGGCCCCGCATCTTTAGGTAACGTCGCTCGGGATCGGCCGCCGGACAGTAAGAATGACCCAGGACGATATATTCGCTTTCGTCCAGAGCATGGGTCTGACTGATCGTGCCAAGGATACCCGAATTGTCCTGCCCCGCGCCGCCCGCTTCGAGGACAACCGCGCCGGCTCCGTCACTATAGATCATGCTGTCCCGGTCACAGGGATCGATCACCCGGCTCAGCGTTTCGCTTCCAACGACCAGGCATTTCCTGGCGAGGCCGGCCTTTATGAAAGCATCTGCCTGGATGACTCCCTGGAGCCAGCCGGGACAACCGAATAGCAGGTCATACGCGACACAATCCGGGTTCCGGATAGGTAGAGCGCGTTTTACACGGGTGGCCAGGCTGGGTACCGCATCGGACTGACAGCTGTGGTGGAGAACATCTCCAAAGTTATGGGCAACGATCAGCTGGCCGATCGTCTCCGGATCCGTTCCGGCATCCTGAAGAGCCGCGGCGGCGGCAAGGGTGGCCATATCGGAGGCGTTTATGTCCTTATGAGCATAACGCCTCTGGGCAATGCCGGTGAGCTGCTCGAATTTTCCGATGAGCTCGACGCTGTCCACGAGGATGCGCTGACGGCGTTCGTTATAGAACTCTGTGAGAACGAAGTCCTGGTTATCACGGACCTCACCCGGTATATAGCTGCCGGTGCCTGTTATAATGGTCTGCATAAGGTCCTCCCTGTAGATGAATGAAAAAATATCGGGCGATCAGCTTTCGACCGCCCGAAGGTAGGGTTTGGCGGTATACTTCAATTTCAATAAAACAACACCTGATCAAAAGCTTAACCAGTTTGTCAGGGGTTTAGGTTAAAGGTAGCGACAAGGACCGGCTCGCCACTTACAGGATTTGCTATAAATGTTACAAAATTTACAGTTCGGGACACTAATAGGAACCTCCATGTCAGTAATCGGCCCTCATGGGATGGTTCCTGTTATTTTGCCGTTTGAATTGGGACGTGGTCTGACCGGTAACTTTCTTGAACTGGCTGGAGAGGTGGGCCAGGCTGCTATAGTGCATCTTATGAGCTATTTCGGTAAGGCTGAGCCCCTCGTAAAGGAGCATGTCTTTTACCCGTTCGATCTTGTGCCGGATATAGAATTTTTCGATAGTGGTATCCAACCGCTCCGAGAACAGATTGGACATGTAGGTATAATCATGCTCCAGGCGGTCGCTCAGGTACTCGGATAAATTATAGATCAGCGGCTCCCCGGTATTATAGACTACTTCCGTGATGATGTTCTTGATCTGTAAGACGAGAATATCTTTTTTGTCCTCCAACAGCTCGAAGCCAGCCCCGGCCAGGGCCATTCGCAGCTCACGCGGCTGCACCTGTGCCGGGTTCTCCCGGATATCCGCCACGCACCTGTCGACGCTTATGGGGTGAAGACCCAGCCTTATCAGCTCGCTTCTTACGATCACCTGACTGTTCAGGCTCACCATATCTTTTATATAGAGTTTCATAGAATTTAAAGCGAAAATATCAGCTGTTGTAATTTAACGAAATTTTCTTAGAATAAGAATAGCTGTACCTTACAGTCTGACATCTTTTCAAAAGCAACCGGGCAATTACGCATCATGGGACAAATTGAAAACACAGCTCTAAGCCGGCCTGTAGCGGACCCGTTCTCGGTAGTGGGAGTAGGCGCATCCATGGGAGGGCTGGAGGCATTCAAAAGGCTCATCAAGGCTATTCCACAACATTCAGGCATGGCTTATATCCTGGTCCAGCACCTGGAGCCAACGCATGAAAGCCTGTTGCCTGAACTGTTGCAAAAAGTCACCGACATACCCATCGAAGAGATCACCGACCACGTTCAGGTGAAACCAGACCGCATTTACATCATTCCGTCCAACAAAATGCTCGTTGCCGTAGACGGCCACTTACAGATTAGCCCCCGGCCGCCGAAAAACGAACGGAATATGCTCATCGACGTATTTTTCACGTCCCTGGCAAAGGTTCATCAAAGTCGGGCGATCGGTGTCGTTTTGTCCGGCACCGCAACCGACGGCACACTGGGATTGAAAGCCATCAGAGAACAAGGAGGGTTTACCTTTGCGCAGGAGCCCCGGTCGGCCGCAGCACCTGGCATGCCGGAGAGCGCAATTGACGCAGGTGTGGTGGACTTTATTCTCGCGCCCGAAGACATTCCGGGCCAGCTGGCGCGACTGGCGGAATCGTTTACCAGCGACGCGCCGGATGACACCACAGGGATCGGCTCAGCCTGGGAGACTGCCTTCCGGGAATTGCTGCATTTACTGCTTACCCGGACCGGAACGGATTTTACCTATTATAAGCAAACGACCATACGCCGGCGCATCGTCCGACGGATGGGGCTAAACAAAATTGGGAATATTACCGCCTACCTGGCTTATTTTAAAGAGAACCTATCGGAGCAGGAACTCCTATACCAGGACCTGCTGATCCCCGTGACGGGTTTTTTCCGTGACCCGGAAGTCTACGATCACCTGAGCCGGTCCGTGTTCCCTGGCTTATTAAAGGCAAAGGATAGAGGTACTTATGTCCGGATATGGGTGGCGGGATGCTCGACGGGTGAGGAAGCCTATTCCATGGCGATCGCTCTGTATGAATGCCAGGGCGACAGGACTGCGGAATGCAATTTCCAGGTCTTCGCTTCCGATCTTTCAGAGGTCTCTATCGCCAGGGCAAGGATAGGGCTGTATTCCCGCAAAGAGGTCAGCGGCCTCAGCGAGACCCTTCTGCAGCGGTACTTTGTTAAGACCAACGGCAGCTACCAGGTCAATAAGCAGATCCGGGATGTATGCGTCTTCGCCAATCACAATTTTCTCAAAGACCCGCCGTTCGCAAAGATGGACCTGGTGAGCTGCCGGAATGTACTGATCTATATGGACCCTTTTTTGCAAAAACGGGCCCTGACAACCTTTCATTATGCGCTCAACGAAAATGGATACCTTCTGCTGGGAAATTCCGAAACCGTGGCGCCCGCCGCCGATCTCTTCACAGCGGTAAGCAAACACGAAAGGCTATTTCTCCGCAAGCCCGGGCGGGGACGATATGTCCACCTGCCTGCCGAAAGCTCCGGGAAACCTTACGGAAAAGCGCCCGACAACGCCAGGAAAGACCCGCCCTGGGACGATTTTCAGAAAAGTGCAGACGACACCCTGCTTTCCAGGTTCACGCCACCGGGAGTGGTAGTCAACGAACAGCTGGAGATCGTACAGTTCAGGGGGGCTACGGGCGCATGGCTGGAGCCCCCGCCCGGAAAACCGAGCCTGAATGTCCTGAAGATGGCGCGCGAAGGATTGGCCTTCGAGCTGAGGAATGCCTTGCACAAAGCCAGGGCAAGCAGTAAGACCGAGGTCAAAGAACATATCCCGGTGCGATTAATGGACAGACAGCACTGGGTGACAGTCGAGGTCATCCCTTTACCCAATACCGTCGAACGATATTACCTGGTTGTTTTCCGCGAAGAGGCGCCGACGCAGGAAAACCACGAAGCCTCGCAAAAAGTTGACCGGGCCGTTGCCGGCACAGGACAGCAGGGCGCGGAAAGACAAAGGATCGATCAGCTCGAACGCGAGCTTGCCCAGCTGCGGGAAGACATGCGGACGATAACCGAAGAGCAGGAGGCGGCCAATGAAGAGCTGCAGAGCGCCAACGAAGAGCTGCTGTCAGGCAGCGAAGAACTGCAAAGCCTCAATGAGGAGCTGGAAACCTCGAAAGAAGAGATCCTAAGCACCAACGAAGAGCTGACAACGCTCAACCGGGAGCTGCTGGACCGCAGCGAGCGGCTGAACCTATTGCGTTTGTATTCAGAATCCATCGTGGCGACGATTCGCGAACCGTTGGTTGTGGTCGACAAGGACATGAAAGTAAGGACGGCCAACCCCTCCTTTTACAAAAAATTCGGAGTCAGCGAAGCGGATGCAGCCGGAATATCCTTCTTTTCCCTCGGCAACGGGCAATGGGATCTGCCAGCCCTGCATTCCATTCTCCATGATGCCTTGTCCGTCAACGACAAGATCATGGATTTTGAGGTCAGGCTTGCCATTGGAGGCGCAGGAGAACGCATCCTGCTCCTAAATGCCAGCCGGATCGTTCAACAGGACGCGAACGATCCCCTGATCCTGCTGGCCATCGAAGACGTCACAGAGATCAGATATCGGGAACACGACCTGGAAAGAAAAGTAAAAGAGCGGACACGCTCTCTCGAGCAGGCGAACCTTGCCCTCAAGCATTCGAATGAAAGCCTTACCCAATACGCAACGGTTGCTTCGCACGATCTGCAGGAGCCCCTTAGGAAGATCCGCACCTTCGCCCACATACTTAATCAACGCCATGGCAGCCAGATCGAAGGCGAGGCAAGGGACCTGCTGCAAAAGATAAATCTGTCGGCCGAACGGATGTCGGCCCTGGTCCAGGACGTGCTCAATTTCGCAAAGGTCCTTGACTCCAACACATTCGAGCATGTCGATTTGAACGCCATTCTCACAACTGTGATCGCCGATTTCGAGCTCCTGATCAAAGAGAAGTCGGCAGTGATAAATATCGACGCGCTGCCCGTCATCCGGGCCGTACCGTTACAGATGGATCAGCTGTTCCACAACCTGCTGGGAAACGCGCTCAAATTTGCTAAACCGGGCAAACCGCCGGTGATCCACATCTCTGCGGACACCCCTGCACCGGAAAAGATACCCCAAAAAGCAGTTTCGGGCGCAGACGGCCCTTACGTGGAAATATTCGTGCAGGACAACGGCATCGGGTTCGACCAACGTTTTGCCACACAGGTCTTCCAGGTCTTCCAACGGCTGAATCCAAAAGAGGATTTCGAAGGCACAGGCATCGGCCTGGCTTTGTGCCAACGCATTATCGCCAACCATCACGGCGAGATCACTGTAGAATCCAAAAAGAATGTCGGCACGCGATTCCGTATCATCCTTCCGATAGAACAATAGCGACTTTCTTTCATTCTAAACTATAAGCCTATGACTATTTTGCTGGTGGACGACGACGCGGATGACCGGAAGCTTTTTTTCGAGGTGGCTAAGGAGGTGGATGACACGATCAATTGCATATCCGCTGTCAACGCCGACGAGGCTTTGTTGTATCTCAACGACCAGACCAACCCATTACCCGATTTTATTTTCCTCGACCTGCGCATGCCTGGCCTCAGCGGAGAAGCATGCCTGCTGGAAATAAAAAAAGAGCCGCGGCTGGCGTCCATTCCCGTGATCGTCTATACGACCTCCAAGGATGTCGGGGAGTCCGTCAGGCTGAAGCAGCTTGGGGCGGCGCACTTCATGAGCAAGCCGGTTTTCCCCGACGATGTATACTACATGGTTTCCTTCGTGCTGGGAGAAAAGTGGAATTAGCACGCGTCGACAGGGAAGCTCCCTAAAGATCGTCCAACATGGAACGCCTCTTTTCTTTGAGCGACTTGAAATGGGATGGCGTCAGTCCGGTCACTTTCTTGAACTGCGTACAAAGATGCGCGACACTGCTGTAGTGAAGCTTGTACGCAATCTCGGTCAGCGTAAGCTCGTCATAGACAAGCAACTCCTTTACGCGCTCAATTTTATGGGAAATAAAAAATCTTTCGATGGTAATGCCCTGTACTTCCGAAAAAAGGTTGGCGAGATACGTGTAATCGTAGTCCAATCTTTCGGCCAGAAAAGTCGATAGATTTACGGCCAAAGGCTCCTCCGAATAGTGCACGAGCTCGACGATCAGCGTTTTTATTTTCTGGATCAATATGCTTTTCTTGTCGTCCATCAGCTCAAGGCCGTACCTCAACAGTCCGGCCCGCAACTTCTCACGCTGGTCCGGAGTAACGTCACCCATGATCTCCGCCTCTCCCAGCTCGACAGAACTGTATGGCAGCCCCACCTTTGTCAGCTCGTCTTTAACTACCATGCAGCACCGGATACACACCATATTTTTGAAATAGAGCTTCAAGACAGTAATTGTTAGGTATTACAGGGGCGAAAAGTCCGGAAGACCCAATCCTAAAGATAGCATTTTTTTTGATACCGGAGGCCCGGCTCTCAGATACCCTCTTGCCTAAGCAGAAGACTATCTAATGTACCGGGCGCTATTATTGTAGTCAATAATAGTATGCAATAATTTTACTTTTCCAATAATTTTGTTTCTGAAAACTCCCTGAAACCTGATCTTTCCGCACTGGACAAGGACGGTTTCATAGGCTGCAATAGCCGCTTCAAATTGTCCGTTATTCTCGTCCCTTAGCGCTTTTACATATAATCCAATGCAGATGGGACTCTTCGTATGGTTCAATGCCCGGGTCAGAACAAAAACGAAAAAAATAATTACACACAGGGAGACTGATAGAAAGAATAAAAATGTCATAAAACAATATTTTAGGAAATGAATAGGTCACGATTAGCACCTTTATTACTGATGCTTAGTAGTGTCGACCTGCGGCATAGGCAGAGGAATGGGTAAAAGAGGTTGCGCCGGAGTGTAGACAGTCAGTTTGGCCTGCGCAATGGCAATTTTACCCTTAAGATCCGCTATGTCCTTATTTAGGTCATCCAATCTGCGGGACTCCTTCCTCGACTTGCCTGCATCACTTTTCGCATCACCCGCTTTACTACTGGCATCACTGGCCAATTTCTTATTGTTGGGGTCCGCGTTTAGTCGTTCTGCCGCCGTCACATTATCACTAGCCGATTTCTGTGCATCGACAGCCGCAGCTTTCTTGTTGCTCGTTCTTTCATCAACCATATTTTGCAGCTTGCCTAGCTTCAGCTGATCCTGGCTGATCTGGGCGACGAGCTCGAGTGAATCGATGTTGGCTCTTTGCGCCCGCGCCGTAGTGCATAAAAAGAACAGGCCCATCGGCAATAAATAAATTGCTTTTTTCATAACGTTTTTTTTAAATAAGAGATAAATTACTTTGCTAACCACAGAATGGCCTTCGGTACAGTTCCTGAATTGTTGGTGAACAATTTTTTAAAGGGATGTAGAGGAAGAATTGAGCGGGATGTTTGCTTCTTTCTGAAAGACCTGTAAAGGTACCATATCGCACAAATAAAGCATTATGTAATTCATAGTAAACCCTACATAATTCACACGTGCGCATTTCCGGGGCACAAAACAAAAAAGCCACAAGCATGACCTTGTGGCTTCCCGACAGTTACGCTATTGAGCTAGTTCTTCAGCATCACGGTATCCAGGGAATGTATCACCCCATTGGAAGAAGGCAGGTCATGGGCTTTTACCTCAGCCCCTTCGATCCTTACATGCCCCTCCTTAACGTGAACATGCAACTCTTTGCCGTTCAGCGTTTTCAGCCTTTCCCCGTCTTTAAGATCCTTAAAATTCACCTTACCGGCAATAATATGGTAATTCAGGACATCGACGAGCTTTGCCTTATTCTCCGGCTTCAATAAGGTATCGAGAACTCCTTTTTCCAGCTTTTCAAAAGCAAGATCCGATGGCGCAAAAACGGTATAAGGTCCGGCGCCGCTCAAAACATTGCTCAACCCGGATGCATTGACGCTTTTCTTCAAAAACGTCATGGTCTTCTCCGTGTTGATAACCTGTGTAAGGTTTGACATAATCGTAAAATTTATTTGCCGATAGAATAACCGGCAACAAGTGTAAGGTAACCTTTATTCAACGGTCAGGATGTTAATGTTTAGCTTAATTCTTTATTGACACATATCCCAGCTGCTATTTGATAAATGTGAATAATGTAACGAAAAGACAATTTTCCGAAACAAGACGCTTCACTATTTTGCTCACTTTTGCCACGGATCATTCATTCAAAAAAATGGAAAATTTTAACGTTATAATTTTTGCACTGGCTATCCTTATCAGCTTATCCGCGATCGCCGACAAGCTTCGTCTGTCCTATCCCATCCTTCTTATATTGGCGGGAATGCTCATCGGCTTTATCCCCCACCTTCCCCGTCTGGTCCTGGACCCTGATATAATCTTCCTGGTTTTTTTGCCTCCCCTGCTATATGAAACCGCTTCGCACACTTCCTGGCATGATTTTAAGTCGAATTTACGACCTATTTCGGCACTGGGGATCAGCCTGGTCTTTTTCACCGTGACGGCCGTTGCCATCGCAGCACATCTTTTTATTCCAATGCTCGGATGGCCGCTCGCTTTTCTGTTAGGCGCCATCGTTTCACCCCCGGATGCTACCGCTGCCGTGGGTGTCATCAAAGGCATCAGGTTGAACAAGCGCGTCGTAAGCATTTTAGAAGGTGAAAGCCTTGTGAATGACGCCTCTGCCCTAATCGCTTATCGATATGCACTAATTGCCGGTATTACAGGGAATTTCGTGCTCTGGCGGGCAGGGTTGGAGTTCCTGTTGATCGCAGGAGGAGGCATCGTTGTCGGCCTTTTGGTGGGTTATTTATTGGCAGTTGTACACAAAAAGATCAATGATCGCCCCATCCTCGCAACCAGCCTCACCCTGCTGACACCGTTTGTGGCTTTTCTTTTGGGAGAGCTGGTACATGCTTCCGGAATTCTTTCGGTCGTAAGCGCCGGCTTGTTCCTTTCCAGGCATTCGCCGGAAATATTCGCATTCCGCACGAGAACCCACACCAGGATCGTCTGGGATACACTGATCTTCCTGCTGAATGGCTTTATCTTTATCCTCATCGGTCTCCAGTTGCCGGTTATTCTCGGGCAGCTTACGAGCTATCACCTGTCCACCCTCATAGGATATGGGCTGGTGATCAGCCTGGTCACCATTCTAGTACGCATTTTATGGGTCTTTGGAGGCGCCTGGTCCTTCCATATCTTCCATAAGTGGGATAAAAAAGGTATCCCCCTGCAGACCGCCGACAATCCGGACGCCACCTGGAAAAATGTGCTGGTAGTCGCCTGGACAGGAACAAGGGGAATGATCTCGATGGCGGCGGCGCTTGCCTTGCCGCTAACGCTGAACAATGGTAAGCTGTTCCCAGAAAGACACTTGATCATATTTGTCTGCTTCGTTGTAATCTTCGTTACACTGGTAGTTCAGGGATTATCCCTACCCCTCCTGGTCCGGCTTCTCGCGATAACACCATCGGACAATCAGGATAAAGAAGAGAAGAAGCTTCAGCTGCACATTGTCCGGAGCACGATGCATTTTCTCGATGATGGAGGAAAGGCAAAGCTGCAGGGCCGGGTGCGGGCGGCCCTAAAAGAGGAATATGCACGACTCGCCGGTCGATTGGAAAACGAGATCGCAAGACACACCCACAATGAAGAAGGCAGGGAGCAATTTCCCGTGCGGGCTGTTACCGAAATGCAAAACGCGCAGATTGAAATTGGTCTTTTTCAGCGCAAACTCCTACTGCAGATCCACAAAGACGGGAATGTCAGCAATGACGTCTTGCGGCAGGTGGAGAAGGAAATGGACATAGACGAACTAAAATTCAGTCAGCTGCTTCCGAGGGAACCAGAACAGGGATGATCGCCTGCATATCGCGCAGCTATACCTAAATGCTCTTCCCAAGATAAGAAGGCCTCTGACAGCAGCCAGGTGTAAATTGTATAATAACTGCGCAAAATGATGTAACACCCCTGAAGATACCCCGCGTTAACTTTACGTCCAGTCTTCGCATGATTTCGGGGATCCTATTTATGCATCAGATACCTGCCATCCGTTTGGCAAACAAAGAAAAGAGAAAAGAGAACCTGATCGATCACATTCTGGAACCGCCCTCCTACGGATGGAAAGACACGGACGGTCGCCTGATCGTGCCTACTTCCCGGCAAGTGATCCGGGAATTTTGGTCCCGGGTCAATATCTTCAGGACCAAAAAGAACTGGCTGGCCTTCTTCAGTTGGCTCAAGCTCGTGTTCCTCCTCCCCTGCCTGTTTATTTTCTTCATCCGGTATTTCAATTTTTATCTGGCAGGCATCGCATTTATATATAGCATGATTATCATGGGCACACACGGCACTATATGGTATCACCGGTATTGTACCCATCGCGCATATACTTTCAGCAACAGGTTATGGCGATTCGTCACACGCAATCTGACCATCAACATCATCCCCGAGGAGATATATGTCATCTCCCATCACGTGCACCATGCCAAATCAGACCAACCGGGAGACCCTTACAATGCACGCGCCGGGTTTTTATATTGTTTCCTTGCAGATGCCAACCACCAACCAATATCCATTCATCTGACGGTGGACGAATATATCCGTGTCGTAAAAATGATGGACCACACCGGCGTCAGGCCGAACACTTATACGCAATATCAAAAATGGGGTTCTGTGGCCCGGCCAGCCTGGTCCCTGACCGGATGGATCCTCAACTGGACCTTCTGGGGAATAGTATTTTACCTGCTGGGCGGTCCGGCATTGGTATTTGCATTGTTCGGTTCGGCCGGCTTCTGGGCAATAGGCGTTCGCACCTTTAACTATGAGGGGCACGGAAAAGGAAAGGACAGGCACAGGGAAGGCATCGACTTCAACAGGAAGGATCTTTCTGTCAATCAGCTTTGGCCAGGCTATGTAGCCGGAGAATGGCATAACAATCACCACCTTTTCCCATCCAGCGCCCGCAGCGGATTCCTACGTTACCAGTTGGACCTGGCTTGGTACTATATCAGATTGCTGAGCGTCATCGGGGCAGTGGACAGCTATATCGACTCAAAAGAGCGCTTCCTCGCGCAATATCCGAAGCATCTCCGTTTGTCAGCACGACTAAAAAAAAGGGGCCCGGATAAAGATCCGGGCCCGATTAATCCAATATCCTAGAAAAACCATGACAAAGGTATTTAGCTGTCCCTTTAGAACCATTACACGAAATCCGATATGTGTTATATAATTCTTCGAATAACCCGCTGTGCACCGAAAAATTGCAAAAAATCACGTTTTAAGTTGACAAAACCCCATTCTTCGAAATTCCCCCGTCCCTAGCTTTGCGTCATGGCTGAACCAACAAACAAAAAACCCGGTTACCTCCCCTCCCTCCTCCAGCAAAAATGCCCCCGCTGCAGAACAGGCGACATGTTCAAAACACGGAACCCCTACAACTTCAAACAATTCATGAAAATGAACGACAGGTGCCCCGCCTGCAATCAGCTCATGGAAATAGAGGTCGGCTTCTGGTACGGCACCAGCTACATCAGCTACGCCCTGACCGTCGCCCTGTCCGTAGCCACATGCATCGCGTGGTGGGTGCTCATCGGCTTCTCCCTCGAAGACAGCCGGTTCTTTCAGTGGATGGGAGTAAATATGATCCTGTTAATAGCCGCCCAACCCTATCTGATGCGGCTGTCCAGGGCGATCTGGCTATCGATCTTTGTCAAATACAACAGCAGCTGGCGGACCGAACAGCCCGTAGAGCCCGAACGCACCGGAAGCAAAGCGCCAGCCCAATGATCAAAACAAATTGAACTATGCAACTGGAGGAACAACTGCTCTGGAGGTCCGGCAACAAGTGCGAACTCTGCGAGTCAGAACTCTTTCTTTTTCCCATAATTAGCCTCACCCAGGCTATAGCCAAGATACCGCCTCATAATTTCATAACCCTGTTCCTTCCCCACCACCCCCACATAAGCCTTCACAATAGCACTGACAACAAGATATGGGTTATCCCTGAAAATAACGTGACCACACCCACGCGCGGTTATACCCTCCCGGTTACCCACCGCCGCAGCCACGAACTGCCTGTGACTCTCACTCCATCTCGCAGACAGAACAGAATCCGGTAAATTGGTCTCCGAAACCAGATCGATAACGGGAATACCCGGCGGGAACGGCGTCCTCCTGATAAGCTCAACCGTATTCCGGAGATTCAGCGACTGATAATAGACCGCAAGACCCGCATTCCTGAGTCTCGCCGTATCCCGTATCCTTTCTTTCATCTCATTATCGACATAGGCGTCCGTAAAGAACGACACATGAACACCATCGATCAGCACAGCGGTCTTTACAAGCTTAGGATGCCTTGAAGCATAAAGCGTCACTAAATAATTACCATAAGAACACGACACAAGCATGATATTCCCGTCATAGCCCAATTTCTTAAGTCCGGCCTCCAAACCTTCTACTCCATTCAATACCCCATGTTTGTCGATATCCTGGTTCGAAGTATCCACTTCGCTCCTCCCAAAACCCGACCGGCCATAGGTTATAAGCGTCGCACCAGAGATATCGGCAATTGGCTTCAAAATAGGATAAAAATCAGATCCATCATCTCCGCTGCCGGCATCAAAGAGAATAGGCATCCCTTTTCCTTTTACGACGTGAAAAGCGAGACGGTAGCCACCAACGTCCACTAATGTGTCAATGGTCTGGCAGCTACCCGACCCCATCATCAATCCAAAGAAACCCAGGGTCGTAAAAAGATATTTTTTCATGATGTCAAAAAGTTTATGCCGTAGACGCATAAACCCGGATATTCCATAACGACGATCACCGATTCAGCATAGATTTTAATTTCGTCAGCTCGCCCAGCGCCTTCGTCACCGGCACCTCTAAACCATGCAAATCGGCCGCCCTCGCCACAGAAAAGTTCAGCGTATCGATTTCCGTCGGCCTCTTGTTTCGGATATCCTGCAACGTTGATATCAATTGCCCGTCCGACGCCTTGCTGATCATCAGCAGACGACCGGTCACCTCCTCCGCTGAAAGCCGCACACCTTCCAGCTCCGCCACAGCAACACATTCCGCGATCATCCGCTTTGCCAGCCCCAACGCCTCCTCGCTGCGATGAAAGATACCATTGTCCGTCTCCAAAAGGGGGCAAACAGAGTTAAAAACACAATTGGCGATCGTCTTCGACCAGGCAACAGTCTTTATATCCCCGGTACCGGCAAATGGAAAGTCCGGCGTATTGATCGCAGCCACTACCTCCTCCAGTTCCTCCCGGCTGCCGGCAACGACGCCAACCTGCGACGCAGTGACGGGCTTAAAGACCACCTTACCACCGTCCCCATACTGGCTGGTGGCAAACAATACACACCTGAACACATTGCCAGGGCCCACCCCCAAAAAAGCATCCTCCACACCCAGTCCATTTTGCATAATGACTACCGGCGCCCCACCCACCTTGTCCTTAAGCACACCAGCAAGGCGATCATTTCCATACGATTTGGTCGCTACCACTACCGTCCCGTCAAAGCGGACAATATCCTGCAGAGGCAAAACTGCTATTTCCTCTGCGATCAACGCACCATCATTCAACAACACTTCTATATTTTGCTTAGACGCCGGCACCACTTCACTCGCCCTGACCAATACAATATCCCGCCGATGCCGTTGCAGGATAACAGCCAGGGCCTTCCCGATTGTCCCCGCGCCGATAATGTATATCTTGCTCATAATAGACAAAGATCACTTATATATCGGCAACAAACCAGACGCAGTTTCATCTTTTTTAGCCATATCAGTTACCCAGGTCCCCCAAAAAATTTGATTTCACCTGGTTTTATTGTTAACTTCCTATAACCAAAACCAATCACATGAGAATACTACTCCTGCTAACCAGTTGGCTGACCCTTTCCTGCATCGCCCACGCACAGATCGCACAGATCACCGGCAAAGTAGTCGACACCAAAACCGGCGCCCCCCTCGCAGGCGCCACCGTTAAGGTCCGGTCGTCCAAAACCACCGCCACCTCCACAAACAACGACGGCGACTTCAGTATCCGGGCCACCCCCGAAGACATCCTCGAGATCAGCTTCATCGGATATAGCACCCAATCTTTCCCCCTCCACGGACAAACCCACATCACAGCTGCCCTGACTCCAGCGTCGTCTGAGCTCACCGAGATCGTCTTCGTCGGCAGCCGCGGCGCGGGAAGAGCCAGGACAGAAACACCCGTCCCCGTAGACGTCATAAAGATCAACCAGATAGACATGCCAACCGCCAAAATGGATCTCACCTCGATCCTGAACGTTGCAGCCCCGTCATTCAACTACAACAGACAGAGCGGTGCCGATGGCGCCGACCATATAGACCTGGGGACACTCAGAGGCCTGGGCCCGGACCAAACCCTCGTATTGATCAACGGCAAGAGAAGACACCAGACCGCCTTCGTCACCCTCTTCGGCACCAGGGGAAGAGGCAACTCAGGAGTCGACCTCGACGCCTTTCCTGAATCGGCCATCGATCGGGTAGAGATCCTGCGCGACGGCGCATCGGCGCAATACGGATCCGACGCCATCGCGGGGGTAATAAATATCATCCTAAAAAAAGACATCAACCACCTCGCCGTCAATGCCGGATGGAGTGGATACGACGACTACTCCTTTAACGCCCGAAAATTCAATACAGGCAACCAGTACTACTCGGGCAGCGCGATCGACGGCAACACAGCTACGATCTCAGCCAATGACGGCTTCGCCCTCGGCCGCAACGGAGGCTTTATCAACGTTTCCGCCGAATTTCTAAAACAAGGCAAGACCTATCGCCAGGTCGACACAGCCAACTGGCTCAACGATAAAAATGCACTACCCTTCCTCAACACCGGTCGAAGAGCCTTCGGAGACGGCTCCCTCACCTCAGGCGGCGTCATGTACAATATGGAGATCCCGACAAGTCCGTCAAAACGAACGACCTTCTACTCTTTCGGCGGATATAATTATAAAGCCTCCGACGCTTACGCCTATTCCCGCAACTTTAGCGCAAAGCCCGAACGGTTCCCCGTAGACGCAGGCGGCAACCTCCTCTACGACCCCTCCATCATGCGCAGGTCCATCGACGGAGAGACCTACTACAACCCCCATATTCAAACCCATATACAGGACGCATCTATCGCCATTGGACTAAGGGGCGCCGCCGGAGTCGAATGGACCTGGGATCTCAGCAACACCCTCGGCCGCGACGATTTTCACTACTACGGCGACAAGACCTACAATGCCTCCATCATCGGCGCCACCAAACCCAACCACTTCGACGACGGCGGCTTCAACTTCCTGCAGAACACCCTGAACCTCGACTTCAGCAGATCGTTCAAGAATATCGCAAACGGACTGAACCTGGGCCTCGGCGCAGAATTCAGATACGAAAGATATGGGATCTATGTAGGGGAGTACGGGTCATACGGATCCTATGACTCCAGCCAGCGCGTCTATCCCAACCTCAGCTCGGATTCCCTGCGCACGGCGGCCTCCGGCTCCCAGGGCTTCCCCGGCTTCAGCCCCGCCGACGAAAAGGCTAAAACGCGTACCAACCAGGGACTATACGCCGACGCCGAGCTCAACGTTACAAAGGACTGGCTGCTCGACGGCGCCATCCGGTATGAACACTACTCCGATTTCGGCTCCGTCGCAACATTCAAGCTGGCTACACGCTACCGGCTGACAACCGACCTCAATATAAGAGGCTCCATCAGCACCGGCTACCGCGCGCCTTCGCTGCAACAGATCAATTTCAGCAATACCCTGACCTCCTTCAGCGGCGGTCAGCTGATCCAGTCCCGCATCGCCAGCAACGACGACCCCATTACCCGGGCCGCCGGCATACCCGAACTAAAACAGGAAACCTCCACCAACGCCAGCGCCGGCTTCAGCTGGAAAGCAGCCAGAGGACTGACTTTGACTATTGACGGCTATCTTGTGAAGGTCAGGAACAGGATCGTACTGTCCGGCTTGTTCAGCAAGGGCGACACTACCCTGCCCCCATCCTTTACCTCGCAGATACCGGCTCAGGTGAGCACCGTCCAGTTCTTTGCCAATGCCGTCAACACCACCAACTATGGACTCGACGTCGTAGCCGACTATTCGGCCAAATGGGGTAAGAATTTCCTTAAAGTCCTCTTCGCGGGGAACATTCAAAAAATGGACCTCGACGCCATCCACGTCCCGCCCGCCCTCAACAGTACCGTGCTCAACCAGAAAACTTTCTTTACCGACCGGGAAAGAGCTTTCCTGCTCGCATCCGCGCCAAAACAAAAATTTGCCCTGAACATCGACTACAACATCAATAGATTTGGGATTGGAACCCACCTTACCTGGTTCGGAAAAATAACACTTTTGGGCTTCGGGAGCCAGACAGACGACAACCCCAACCAGACCGGCATCAACCCGATGGTTCCCACAGACGCGGACTCCCACGTACTGGTGCCCGAGAACTTCAATTTCAGCGGCAGGCTGGTCACCGACCTGTATTGCTCCTATAAAATTTCCAAAAAGATCACCGTCTTCGTCGGCGCCGACAATTTGTTCAACATCCACCCCGACCTCGGCGTAAACCCGCTCGCAAAAGGATGGGCAGGCGACAACGAATCGGGCGGCCCCTGGGATTCCGTTCAAATGGGCTTCAACGGCATGAGACTATTTGGTAAGATCGCGCTAAATCTATAAGTCGTCATTTCTTCACAACAAACCTCTTCACCATAGCCCCCTTCTTAAAAGAAACCCTGGCAAAATAAACGCCCTGCGGCAGCACCGGCGTAAAATAGATCGTTTGCGTTGCATCCGCAGAATAGCCATGCCCTACCCTCCTGCCCTGATCATCGAATACATCGATCGAATAGGCTGCCTGCCCCATGCCACCAACCCGCGCCGTAATAGACCGCCCATCCGAAGGATTCGGGAAGAGCGTAAGATCACTATTCCCGCCAAACTCAACTGCGATAACCCGGGAATAGGAAAAACCTCCCGCCTGATCAACGATCCGGAGGCGATAATAATTTCTCCCCCCGAAAGGACGCTCGTCGGAAAACCCGTAAGCATCGCCATCCCCGGCCCCAACCTCGCCGATCTCCACAAAATTCACTCCATCAGACGACCTCTCCACTACAAAAGCGCTCGCCTCCGCGACTGTCCAATCCAGAACGACCTTCCCCGAATGAGCCGCACCAACGAACGACAACAGCCCGACCGGTAGCGTCGTAAACCCGGGATTGATCGACCCCCAGTAAAAATTATTGGAGAGATTGCCAGTCGAAAAGCCAGACCGGCTAACCTGCGGGTCCGTAATAGTGCCTGCATTGACACCCGCCGTCGTGCCCGCCACAACCGAGCTTGCCAGTGTCAGCCGCAGATCAGCCACACTACCGACAATACCAAACCCGGTCCCTTCCGCACGAACCGATATCCCCGCGCCGGCGATCCCATTCCCGGTAGCCACCGTCCAATAGGAATTAGACCGCACGAGGACCGTCGACCCTCCGTCGGCAAAAGAGACGGGTGTCGCTCCATTGAGGGCAGTATGACTCACCCTGATCGTCCCCCCCGTCGTAAGTCCGCTGCTGCCGAAATACATCGGCCGGTAATTCGAGGCATCGCCGCCAATGGGGAAGAGGCTCGCATTAGAACCCAGACCCAGCGCCGTCGACGCCGGCAGCCAGCGCACGATATTGCCGCCATAGAACCACGACCCGGTGGTATAGGCCAGCGTTCCCGGGCTCGCCGCCGACGAGCCCAGCGTCAACGTGGCTCCGCCAAGATTGACACGACCCGACGTCATCGTCAGGTTGCTGCTCACCGACAGGTTGTTATTCACCGCGATAATGTTGCCATTGTTAATGGTCAGGTTATTGACAGCAAGCGCGCTGACGCTGCTGATATTTTGCGCGACGCTACCCGCCAGGATCATTCCGGCTGAAGCAACCGTCGAGCTGTCGGTGAACACGCCGTTATTGGTGAAATCCCCATAGATGCTGATAGAAGCCGTGCTGCTTGCCGTGACGGTCAGCGATGACTGCGGATAGGTATTGCTGATAGTGATGCTCCTTGCCGCGGCCGAGGTCCCCGCAAGTATCCTGGGCATAAAGTTCGACCCCGTATTGGTGATGGTGACGTCCGTCGAGCTCGTAGGCACGGTGAGGCTGCACCAATTGGCCGCCGTAGCCCAGTCGGTGCTGGTCCCGCCAACCCAGCCCGTACCGCTGGCAACCGTGATCTTAGACTCAGGAGAGTAGCTCGTGCATCCGCCGGCAACGATCTTGAGCTTATACCAGGTATTCTGGGTAAGCGTCGGAGTGATATAGGTTGAAGCGTTGCTGACGCCCGGCGCGTTGGAATAGGTGACGTTGTCCGTACTGACCATCCATTGATAGACCGGGCTGCCCGCCGTATTCGTGGACGTCAGCGTCCCGGCCGTATTCCCGGTGCAGATGACCGCGCCCATGGGAGATATCCGGTTGGCAAAAGTACACTGCAAAGATGCGCCCGAACAGGGGCCGGTATTGCAGTCATTCTTAGTGCCGAAGATCGTAGAGGCTCCGGTAGACGTCAGCTTGCCCGTCGTATTGATCGTACCAGTGCCTCCAACGGTAACGCTCCCCGTAGAAGCGGCGAAATCTCCATTGACGATCAGCGCGCCATTGATAATAAAAGTGCCACTATTATTATTATTCGTCAGATCCCCGATAATGACGAGCGTTCCCCCTGGTTCAACCGTCACATTAAGACTCCCGCTGTTGTTCATCTGCGTATAGCCGAGGATCAACGTCCCATAAACATTGATCGTTCCCGAATTGAACTGGTTAGGCGAACCCGAAGTCCCTCCTTCGAAGGAGACAACCTCATTTGCATTTATGGTGATGGTATTGCTGCCCGCACTGGGGTTGAAAGTGTAAGCTGTTCCCCCGGGCTGATCCGTGGCGTTGCTGGCGAACGTCCAGGCGCCCGTCGGCGAAAGATTGCCGTCAATGGTGACGGGATTATTTACTGTCACCGTACCGCCCGCCGCCGGCACTGCGCCGCCGGTCCAGATAGTAGGGTCGTTCCAGTTTCCGCTCGTCTGCGTGGTCTGACCAAAAGAGTCATTTTCAAGGATGGCCAATAGCCCTGCTACTATTATCAGATATTTCATAAGGTGTTACTGGATGTGGCCTTCAGCATGAGCTTACAATCCCGATGCTTTCCGCCATTATCACCGTAACTCAGTCTGGATATCAGAGGTATGCAGGACTAAGTGTATTGTTTAATCTATGATACCGGCTTATAACTAAAAATTGAAGTGATTATTATACAGAAATGGGAACATTTCCAGATTATAGATGATCCTATCCGATAATTCAGATTAACAACTAACATAAGGCGATTTCCCAAAACAATAATGTTTCCCAATCATACGTCAAAGGGATCACCATCCGAACCGACCCTATCGGCGGTCTTCCCCGGTCTCCCACGATCATCCACCCGTCTCAACTTCCCCGACCCCAAAAAATCTACCCATCCACCCGTCCCGACTTCCCCGACCCTAAAAATCTACTCATCCCACCGGACCCGGCTACCGGTCCCCCAAAAAAGTCTCCCCCGGACAATTCAACCCAAGCCGGACAATCCAACCCAAGCCGGATAACCCCACCCTAAACATGGATACAAAAACACCCCGTTTCGGGTTGATTTGGACAACAAATTGTCGTAACTTACTCTCAAATTCACGGGTCATGAAACAAGTCACCATCGTCATCCCCGACAGAGACGCCAACTTGAGCAGCATATCAGGCACATTCCAGATCCTGACCCGCGCCAACCAATACTGGCAACAGCTGGGCAACGAACCCATGATCGAGGTCCGGATCGCCGGCTTCGTAAAAGAGGTAAAATTGGAAGACGGCTTCTTCTCAGTCTACCCCATAAACATCAAAGACATAAAAAAGACCGACCTGGTCATCATACCCGCGATACTATACGACTACGACACGGTGATCCAAAAGAACAAAGAGCTCATCGACTGGGTCAAAGAACAATACGACAACGGCGCAGAGATCGCAACCATCTGCACCGGCGCATTCCTCCTGGCCTCCACCGGCCTGCTCGACGGCCAGTCCTGCTCCATTCACTGGAATACCGCATCCGCCTTCAAACAACGCTTCCCCAACATCGGCATCCATACCGACCGCCTCATCACCGTCGGACCAAGAATATATACCAACGGCGGCGCATTCTCCTTCCTCAACCTCGTCCTCTTCCTCGTAGAGAAATTCTTCGACAGAGAAACAGCCATCCACTGCTCCAAGATCTTCCAGATCGACATCGAAAGAACCTCCCAGTCCCCCTTCTCCGTCTTCCAACCCCAAAAGAACCACGGCGACGAGCTCGTCAGCAAGGCCCAAACCTATATCGAAGAGAACCTCGGCGAAAAGATATCCTTCGAAGACCTCGCCTCCCAGCTCGCCATCAGCAGACGCAACTTCGACAGACGCTTCGTCAAAGCCGTAGGCAATACCCCAATGGAATACCTCCAGCGCGTCAAGATCGAAGTCGCCAAACGACTCCTCGAAAAAGAAAGAACAACCATATTCGAAGTCATGTACGAAGTCGGCTACTCAGACGACAAAGCCTTCAGAGAAGTTTTTAAAAAACTAACTGGCTTATCCCCTTTGGATTATAAAGCACGGTACAACAAACAGCCCGTCGCCGTCTAAAAAAACTTGCACCGCTTCCAAAAAAACCTATATTTGTAGTATAGTATAGTATAGAACAGCCAAAAGCAAGCCGCACCCCGCGGAGAGCAAAAAGCTATTCCCTAAACTATCCAATACTAAAACGTTACTTGCTTATGACAAATCTCTACGATTGCCGCAACCGGCCATTCCCCCGTGTGCCAATCCTTTTCGTTCTTCTTCTCCTCTCCTTTATTACCGCATCCGCCCAACGACCCATAACCGTCACCGGTACCGTGGTCGACTCCACTGGAAAACCCCTGACAGGCGTTAGCGTAGTAAACACCGGCAAAAAAGGCTCCGGTACCTACACCGACAGCCACGGCCGATTCATCCTCGACGTCGCCCCCCGCTCTGTCATCGAATTTTCCTACGTCGGCTTCACCGACCAGCGGCTGACGATCACAGAAGCTGGAAAAGAGGTCGCCATCGTCCTGCACCCCGTCGCATCCAATATCTCCGACGTCATCGTCACCGCCTTCGGCCGCAAACAAAGACGCGAGGCAGTCGTCGGCTCCGTCACCAGCATCGACCCGACAGAGCTCAAGATCCCCTCCAGCAACCTTACCAACGCACTCGCCGGTAGGGTCGCAGGCCTGATCTCCTTCCAGCGCGCAGGCCAGCCCGGCCGCGATAACGCCAACTTCTTCGTCCGCGGCGTCACGACACTGGGCTATAGCGCCAGCCCGCTGATCCTGGTCGACAACGTCGAGCTCAGCGCCAGCGACCTCGCCCGCCTTCAGGTGGACGACATCGCCTCTTTCTCCATACTGAAAGACGCCAGCGCAGCCGCCCTCTACGGCGCACGCGGCGCCAACGGCGTCATACTGATCACGACAAAAGACGGTAAAATAGGCAAGGCAAGGATCAACGTCCGGGCAGAGACCTCCATCTCCGAGCCTACAAAAAAGATACAGCTGGCGGATCCGATATCCTATATGAAAAACTTCAACGAAGCCGTCACGACAAGGAATCCTCTGCAAACTCCCCCATTCACCCCCAACGATATTTTTAATACACAGCAGACGATCGACCACGCCCCCGGCAGCAGCCCCTATATCTTTCCCGCAGTGGATTGGATGAGCACCCTGTTCAGAGACCGCACCACCACCAACCGCGCCAACTTCAGCGCCAGCGGCGGATCACAACTGGCCAAATACTATATGGCCGGCTCCTATTCACGGGACAACGGTATTCTGCAGGTCAACCCGGTCAACAACTTCAATTCCGGGATGAAATACGAGAACTACCAGCTGCGGGCTAACATCAACCTCAGCCTGACAAAGACCACCGAAGCGGAGGTCCGCCTCTGGGGCAACTTCAACGACTATACGGGACCGATAACCAGCAGCACGGACGGCTTCTCCACCGACCTCTATGTCAAAGCCCTGCATACAAGCCCCGTAGCCTTCGCGCCCTACTACAAGCCCGACAGTGCCAACCTGCTGACAAAACACATCCTCTTCGGCAATAACCCCGGACTCACCGGCGGCCTCCTCGACAACCCCTATGCCGACCTGATGGACGGCTATAAAAGCTTCTCCGAGTCGAGAATGTCCGCCCAGTTCGAGCTGACACAGAAAATGGATTTCATCCCTGGCCTCAGCTTCCACGGCATCTTCAGCACAAACCGCTACTCCTATTTCGACCTGACCCGTTCCTACAAGCCCTTCTACTATGGTATCGGCTTCTCCGACCCCAAGACCGGTTTTTACACACTCAACTGGCTCAATAATAAGCCCGGCGACGCACAGGAATTCCTCAGCTACTACCCCGGCACCAAGACAGTCTATACCTATCTCTACCTCCAGGGCACCCTGGACTATAACCATAGTTTCGGGAAACACTCCGTCGGAGCAACGGTAATCGGCACCCGCCAGCAGACCCAGTACGGCGACGCCAACGACCTGCTGAGCTCACTCCCCTATAGGAACCTCGGAGTTTCCGGCCGCGCTTCCTATTCTTTTGACAGCCGCTACTTCATGGAATTCAACTTCGGATACAACGGGTCGGAAAGGTTCGCCCCCAACCACCGCTATGGGTTCTTCCCCACTATCGGCGCCGGCTGGGTGATATCCAACGAAAAATTCTGGGACGGCGGGATCGCCAACGTCATAACCCGCCTGAAGCTAAGAGGCAGCTATGGCCTCGTCGGTAATGACAACATCGGAAGCCAGCGCTTCTTCTATCTCTCGAGCGTAACGCCGGACGACAACAACCAGAGCAACAACAGCGCTCCCAACTATAATCCTCTGTTCTACTCTTCCTTCGGCAATACCAACGCGTTCACGCTTTACGGGACGACCATCCAGGCCTATCCAAACCCCGACGTTACCTGGGAACGGTCGAAAAAAAGCAACCTCGCGATCGAGGCTACCATCGCCAAAGACCTCAGTATCACTGCGGAGGTCTATCACGAGTCCCGCTACGACATCCTGATCTCCCGTGGCTATATCCCCGTATCCGTCGGTATCGAGAATACAGCCAACGCCAACCTGCAGGCCAACCTGGGTAAAGCTACCTCCAACGGTCTCGACCTGAATATCAGCTACAACCAGCGGATCTCAAAAGACCTTCTCGCACAGGTGATGGGCAACCTCACCGTCACCTCCAACAAGGTCGTATATACCGAAGAACCGCAATATAAATATGGCTACGAATACAGAAAAGGAAAGCCGATCAACCAACCCTATGGCTACATCGCCGAAAGACTCTTCGTCGACGACAAGGAAGCGCAGAATGCCCCGCCCCAGAATTTTGGCAACGGCATACCACCCCAGGGCGGTGACATAAAATACAGGGACATCAATGGAGACGGCATCGTCGACGGCGACGACCAGGTAGCGATCGGACTGCCCCAGACACCCCAGATCATCTACGGTTTCGGCTTCTCTTTACAATACAAGAACTTCGACCTCAGCACCTTCTTCCAGGGTCTGGCAAGGGAATCGTTCTTCATCAACCCGACAGCCAAAACAGACATCGCCAACGGAGTATACGGTACCGCTCCCTTCGTCAACAACGCCCAGCTGCTGAAAGCCTACGCCGACAATCACTGGTCCGAAGGGAACCAGAACCTCTACGCACTCTATCCCCGCCTGTCCACTTTCAATGCGATCAACAACCAGCAACAAAGCACCTTCTGGATGCGCGACGGCAGCTTCCTGCGCCTCAAATCAGCGGAGGTCGGCTACTCCTTCCCCCGCAGATGGGTCAAGAGGGCCTACATGGAGAATGCAAGGGTCTACCTCAGTGGCTTGAATCTGCTGACCTTCAGCGCCTTCAAACTCTGGGATCCCGAAATGGCCGGCCAGGGCTTCGGCTACCCCATCCAGAAAGTATTCAACGTAGGTCTCAACCTCAATTTCTAATCCGCACAAATCATTATAAAAATGAACTACAAAATACTGTTGGTCTCGGCGCTGCTACTATCCACGACGTCCTGCAAAAAATACCTCGACGTCACCCCCGACGACGTGGCAACCCTTAATAGCTCGTTCGCCAACGCCAACGAAACACAATCCTACCTCGTCGGCAACTGCTATTCTATCCTGCAGCGCCTCGCCGACGTCGTACGCAACCCCGGCTTTACCGCATCCGGCGAGGTCATCATCCCGACCGACCTGCCCGCCAACCAAAGCCTTCCGGGCAACGGACAGGACGCAGGCTTCAACCTCATGCGCGGCTTTCAGAACGCCCAAAATCCGCTCATGAACTACTGGGACGCCTACAACCAGGGACTCAATATGTGGCAAGCCATCCGCTTTTGCAATACCTTCCTCGACAACGTAAACACCGCCCCTGACCTTACACCGGACCTCAAAGTCAGATGGATCGCCGAAGCAAAATTCCTGAAAGCCTACTACCACTACTGGCTGATCCGCATGTACGGCGCCATTCCCATCGCCGACGTTGCGCTTCCCGTCAACGCCCCCTCCGATCAGGTACGGCAAAAACAGCAACCCGTCGATTCCTGCTTCAACTACGTCGTCCGGCTGCTGAATGAGGCGATCCCCAACCTCCCGCCGACCATCATGAACACGATCACAGAGGACGGCCGGGTCACCCAGGTCGTCGCCCTCGCGGTAAAAGCAGAGGTCCTCGCCACACAAGCCAGCCCGCTTTTCAACGGTAACCCCGACTACGCCAGCATAAAGGACGTCAGCGGCAAGCCCCTCTACTCCGCCAGCGCCGACGCCTCCAAATGGCAAAAAGCCGCCGACGCATGCAAGGCCGCCATCGACGCCGCCCAGGCCTCAGGAGCCGCCCTCTATCAATTCGTACCCCAGAGCGGTATCACACATATGAGCGACTCCACAAAAAAGCTGATGAATATCCAGGGCGCAGTAACAGACAGCTGGAACGTCGAACAGATCTGGACCCTCAACCCAGGCTTCGGCTACCAGATCCAGGCCTGCCCCCGCGTTACCTCTGACGCTACGACGGTATATGACTTCTTTTCCAACTTCTCCGTCCCGATGGGCGAGTCCGAACTGTTCTATACCAACCACGGCGTTCCTATCAGCGAGGACATTTCATGGGACTACCCCAACCGGTATAAGGTCGTACAGGGCGACGACGCCAACGGCTACTATGTCAAGAAAGGCTATTCCACCAACAAGGGCAACCTCAACAGGGAAGAAAGATACTATGCCGACGTCGCCTTCGACGGCAGCATCTGGTTCGGCTTCGGCAACACCGACGACAACAATCCCAACTACATCAACGCCGTCAACGGCCCCGCATCACCAACCGACCCGATATCCTATAACAGCACCGGATACTGGCCCAGGAAACTGGTTCCCTATCTAACCGCCTCCGCCAACAGCAATTTCGTCCAGAAAGGATATTCATGGCCCTTCATGAGACTCACCGCCCTCTGGCTGCTATACGCCGAATGCCTCAACGAAGCCAGCGGACCCACCGCGGACACCTACAAATGGATCGACATGGTACGCGCAAGAGCCGACCTGCCCGGCGTTCAGCAGGCATGGGCCAGCTATTCGAGGAATCCCTCCAAACCCTCCACAAAAGAAGGCCTCAGAGACATAATCCATCAGGAACGAAGGATAGAACTCGCATTCGAAGGCCAGGCAGGCTGGGACCTCAGAAGATGGAAGGAGCTCCAGAATCTCTTCGCGACGCCATTCGTCGGTTGGAGCGTGCAAACACTGGCGAAGACCACTTCCGCCTATTACAACCTGCATACGGTTTATCAGCCGCAGTTCGGACTGAAAGACTACCTCTTCCCGATCCAGAAATATGACCTGCTGGTCAATTCCAATCTCGTCCAAACCCCCTACTGGTAAAAACAAACAAACGAATTATTATATGGCATCAGCAATATTCAAAAAACGGCAACCCGTCCCATTAGGACTCGCAGTCCTGACGGTGATCTGCCTCGTGGTCGCCTCCTGCAAAAAAGCCTCCGACTACAACGCCATCACTTCGACGGACAAGACCAAACCCGGAGTTATAACGAATATCAAAGTGGCCAACTTCAACGGCGGCGCCTATATCACCTACACAGTTCCGGATTCGAAAAATATCCTCTACGTGCAGGCCAACTACCAGATCAATAGCAAGACCAGCCGTCAGACAAAATCCTCCTATTACTCCGACAGCATCACGGTCAGCGGCTTCGCAGACACGGTAGACTACAAAGTAGTACTGTACACCGTTTCCCGCGCGGAGGTAAAGTCGGATTCGGTAGTGGTTACGGTTCATCCCAAAACACCGCCCTACAAGCTCGTCTACGCAGCGCTGGCGTTACAGCCCGACTTCGGCGGCATCAATATCAAAACTACCGATACCACCAATTCACCGATCGGTATCATCACCCTGCTCCCCGACCCCCTTACCAACAAATACCAGATCCAGGACCAGCACTATACCGGCGACGGGTCCATCGACTATAGCCTCCGGGGCTACGATACGATACCGAAGAAATTTGGTCTCTACGTGACCGACCAATGGGGCAACATTTCCGATACACTCTTCCAAACCATCTCGCCCCTCTTCGAGACGATCCTCGACAAATCCAGATTCCAGGCCTACGTGCTCGCAACCGACGTCCCCAACTACCAGAACGGCCTCTTCAACCTGAGCAACCTCTGGGACAACAACTACGGCGAATTCTGCTACAATACCCAGCAGCCCATCCTGCCCACCAGCGCCAAACCCAATATCTGGCCCGCATGGGCGACATTCGACATGGGACAGACCGCCAAGCTCAGCCGCTATGTCGTCTGGGACAGGGTCGGCGACGGGAATATATTCGTTTGGAACTCCGGTGCGCCCCAGTCATGGGTCATGTGGGGAAGAGCCGACGTCCCGCAGGACGAACTGATGCCTTCCGATACCTCACAGTTGCCCGCGGTCGGCGGGAAAACTCCGGGCGGATGGATCAACCTCGGCGTCTTTAGCGCCCCTCCCAAACCGGCGCACAACCCGCTCACCAATGACGACATCCAGACCTGGAAGAACGGGTTCAGCTTCGACTTCTCGATCGACCTCCCAAAGATCCGCTATATCCGCTTCGAATGCCTGCAGACAATGGGCGGCACCAACAACTATTATAACATGAACGAAATGTCGGTATACGGAAATCCATTTTAACCAACATCAAATTATTATGAAGTACTATACAAGAACCCTTCTCATAGTCCTGCTCCTCTGTAACGCGTTCTCCTGCTCGAGGAAACCGACAGACTTCAGGGCCTTCCTCAACGGCAGCGAGAAAACATACCCCGGTGCCGTCGCCTCCGTCGCTATATCCCCTGGTAACCTCAGGGTGAAGCTGACCTGGCACCCAAGCCCTGACCCCAGCGTCGCCAGATACATAGTCTACTGGAACAACTACGCCGACTCCCTGATCATTCCCGCCAGCAAGCACAACCCGGGCGATACCGTCGGATGCCTGATCAGCAATCTGCAGGAATACAACTACACATTCTTCATCAACTCCTACGACAACGCCGGCAACAAGTCCATCACGACCGAGCTCGACAACGTACGCATCTACGGAAGCATCTACCAGAACTACCTGCACAACCGGCCCGCCAATCTCGACACGCCCTTCGTCCTTAGCAACAACCAGTCGGACGTAACGATAAATTTCCGCAGACCCGACTCTATTAATATCTCAACGGTGATCAAATACACCGACAACACAGGTACAGCCCAGCAGACACAGCTATCCCCCGATAGCTCCTCCATCCTCCTCCCCAATTTCAAATTCGGGACCTCCGTCCTGTACCAGTCCTCCTATATCCCAGTGAAAAGCGCCATAGATACCTTCCGCACCAGCGCCTATGACACATTCCCCGCAATCTTCAAGCTGGTCCAGTGCGACAAAAGCCTGTTCAAAGAGACCCACCTCCCCAATGACGTCAACGCAGGCTTCGGCACCTCGATGAGCCAGCTCTGGGACGGAGCCACACAACCAAAGGCCTACCCCGACATCTTCCATTCCGACGGCTCTGTTCCCATTCCGTCACACTTCAGCTTCGATATGGGCGCTACGTACAACAACCTGACCCGGGTCCAGGAAATAGGACGCAGCTGCTGCCACAACCCGGCCGACTTCGAAGTCTGGGGGATCGCCGATACCACCGGCGCAGAGACAACCCTCGCCGGCAACGACCCCGGCTGGAAGAACGAAGCCATATCAAAAGGCTGGACCTTGCTAAAAGAAGTGATCCGCACGGACGACGGCCAGGCCCCTTTCAATGCCGACTTGATCCCCAATCCGCCACCCATCCGTTACATTATGATCCGTGTGCTGAAAACAGTCGACAACGACCCCAGCTATTTCAACATCAGCCAAATCACATTCTGGAACAAGCTATGATAAACAAACTGTTTCTTACATGGGCGATCGCTTGTCTCACACAGGCAGGCATCGCCCAAACTCATCCTCGCCCGCTTCGACTCTGGTATAATGAACCGGCCTCCACCTGGGAAGGCGCCCTCCCCCTCGGCAACGGCCGCCTCGGCATGACACCCGACGGAGGCGTCACCACCGAAACCATAGTCCTCAACGACATCACCCTCTGGTCAGGCTCCCAACAGGACGCCAACAACTACGACGCCTACAAAAGTCTGCCGGAAATAAGAAAGCTCCTCTTCGAAGGGAAGAACGACCAGGCACAGCAGTTAGTCGACAAGAACTTCATCTGCGTCGGCCCCGGCTCCGGAGGCCCCCGCTGGGGCTGCTTCCAGATGCTGGCCACCCTGAAGCTCGACTTCGCCTACGGCACCGGCACTTATACGAACTACCGCCGCACCCTCTCCCTCGACAGCGCCATCTCAACATCCACCTACACCATCAACGGCGTAACCTATAAAAAAGAGTACTTCACCTCCTTCTCCACCGACGTCGATATCATCCGGATATCCGCCGACAAGCCCAACAGCATCAGCTGCACTATCAGCATCGACCGGCCCGAAAAGCGAACCATCACCACGGACAACAACACCATGAAAATGGAAGGCCAGCTCGATAACGGCACCGATGGCAAAGGCATGCGATACCTCGCCAAAGTACAGGCAGTAATAAAAGACGGTTCACAACACACGGAAGACAACAAGCTCGTCATCAACGGTGCAACAGAGCTGATACTCTATATATCAGCAGGCACCGATTTCAAAGACCCGCACTACGCGACCACCACTGCCGATCTCCTGGCCAAAGCCATCCGCGAACCCTATACATCAGAAAAGAAAAACCACATCAACAACTACCAGCGGCTCTTCAACAGGGTCGCGCTGAACCTCGGACCGAACAACAGGGAAGACCTCCCCACCAACGAGCGGCTCATAGCCTTCCAGAAGACCCCGCACGAGGACAACGGAATGGCAGCCCTCTTCTACCAGTTTGGCCGCTACCTGAGCATCAGCAGCACAAGGGTCGGCCTGCTGCCACCCAACCTCCAGGGACTATGGGCAAACCAGGTACACACCCCCTGGAACGGCGACTACCACCTCGACGTCAACGTCGAAATGAACCACTGGCCCGTCGACGTCAGCAACCTGTCCGAACTGGACCTCCCCCTCGCAAGACTGGTGGAAGAAATGGTACCCAACGGTAAAAAAACAGCAAAAGCCTACTATCAGGCCAACGGCTGGGTAGCCCACGTAATCACAAACCCCTGGCATTTTACCGAACCCGGAGAAAGCGCCTCCTGGGGCGCAGCCAAATCTGGGTCAGGATGGCTCTGCAACAACCTGTGGCAGTACTACGCCTTCACCAACGACACCGCCTACCTCCGTCGCATCTATCCCGTCCTCAAAGGAGCAGCCCAATTCTACAAAGACATGCTGATCCACGATCCCGCAACGGGCTGGCTCGTAACCTCTCCCTCATCCTCACCCGAGAACAGTTTCTTGCTCCCGAACGGCAACCACGCCAGCATCTGTATGGGCCCTACGATCGACAACCAGATCACCCGCGAGCTGTATAATAACGTGATCACCGCCTCCCGGCTGTTCCACATCGACAAGGCCTTCAGGGACACCCTGCAGTCGCAGCTGCCCCAATTGCCCCCGCCCGGAAGGATCGCTCCCGACGGCAGAGTGATGGAGTGGCTGGACAACTATCCCGAGACCGAACCACACCACCGGCATATATCACACCTCTATGGCCTCTATCCCGCCAGCCTGATAACCCCGGACAGCACCCCCGACCTCGCCGAAGCCTGCAAAAAGACCCTCGACGCCCGCGGCGATGACGGCCCCAGCTGGTCCATCGCCTACAAGATGCTGATGTGGTCCAGGCTATACGACGGCAACCGCGCATACCGGCTGTTCAAATACCTCATGCGCCCCACCTTCGCCACCAATATCAACTACGGCGCCGGAGGAGGCATATACCCCAACCTGTTCTCTGCAGGCCCGCCCTTCCAGATCGACGCCAACTTCGGCGGAGCAGCAGGCATCGCCGAAATGCTGATCCAGAGCCACGCAGGTTATATCAACCTCCTCCCCGCCATTCCCGACGAATGGCGCCCGGAAGGAGAGGTCAAAGGCCTGAAAGCACGCGGCAACTATATCGTCGATTTCAAATGGAACAACGGTAAAGTCACCAGCTATCACATCTTCTCAAAACAATCCCGTACCTTAAAGCTCAAGCTGAACGGCGAGATCCTCACCGTAAAAACCAGCCCAGCCAGATAACAGCCATGCAAAAACATATTTTCCCATTCCTCCTCGCGGCAACCCTCACCTGCAACGCTCAAACCCCTCCCATGGGCCATCCCTCCATCCAAGGAGCTACCCCTCCCATGGGCCATCCCTCCACCCAAGGGTCTACCCCTCCCATGGGCTGGATGAGCTGGAACAGCTTCGGTCCCAACATCAACGAATCCGTCATCCGATCCACAGCCGACGCCATGGTCACCTCAGGCATGAAGAAGGCTGGATACACCTACATTTTCATCGACGACGGCTGGGTCAGCGGACGCGACACCCACAACAACCTCGTCCCCGACCCCAAAAAATTCCCCCACGGCATAAAAGCCTTAGCGACATACGTCCATTCCAAAGGCCTTAAGCTGGGCATCTATTCCGACGCCGCCGAAAAAACATGCGGCGGCTTCACAGGCTCCCTCGGCTTTGAGCAACAGGACGCCGCCACCTTCGCAGCCTGGGGCATCGACTACCTGAAATACGACTACTGCAACGCCCCGACCGACTCCGCCACCGCAAAAGCCCGGTACAGGAAAATGGGCGACGCCCTGGCCGCATCCGGCCGCGAGATACTCCTCGGCATATGCGAATGGGGCGACAGACAACCTTGGCTATGGGCCGCAGCAGCGGGAGGCACCGTCTGGCGAACCACCGGCGACGTCCGCGACAAATGGAAAGCAAAACCCGGTGAAGAAGGCATGGGCATCCTCAACATTGTCGACATCAACGCCGGCCTCGACCAGTACGCCCATAAAGGACACTTTAACGACCCGGACATGCTCGTAGTAGGCCTGTACGGAAAAAAAGGCCCCGCCTCCGACCTCGGCGGCACCGGCTGTAACGACCAGGAATACCAAAGCCAGTTCAGCCTGTACTGCATCATGGCCGCACCCCTGGCCGCAAGCAACGATCTCCGCAGCCTCAGCGGCAAAACCGCAACGATCCTCACCAACAAAGAGGCCATCGCGATCGACCAGGACCCCCTCGGCATTCAAGGCAAACGCATCGTCAACGACGACAACCGGGAGATATTCACCAAACCGCTCGCCAATGGTGACATCGCCGTAGCCATCCTGAATAAAACAGACCAGCCCATGCAGGCCGATATCAGCTGGGGCGACCTCGGTCTCACCGACAGCACCACCTGCCAGGTCCGCGACGTCTGGACTCACCAGACCACAACCCTCAACAAAAAAATAGCCCCCCACGAGACAAGACTCCTGAGGATAAAACCACCCCATTCAGGACCGATCACTGCCCGGAAATAACAAAAACCGTAAAATATACAATATATTTGCACTAGCACAGTGTAGTACAGACACAATCCCTACCGGGACAGGCTAAACGCACAAACTCTAAAAACTACTTTTTCTATGCGCGACGTATTCCAGGAAATACGACAGCTGGAAGGCATAGCAGGACTTTCAAAACACGAACAGCTCGTTCAGGGCATCATCAATGCCATCAACGATAAGATCCTCTCCCAGGGAGACATGCTTCCTTCTGTAAATAGCCTTATCCGTGAATTTGGCTTCGCCCGCGAGACGATCGCCCGGTCCTACAAAGACCTCACCAGCCGCGGTATAGTAGAGTCCAAGAACCGCGTCGGCTTCTATGTCGCCAACGGAGATACGGAAAAACAGCTGCGACTGGCCCTCATCATCTTCGCCTTCGACAGCTTCCAGGAAGTCTTTTACAAGACATTCCGCGACCTCCTCGGCGAGACCACACACGTGGACGTCTTCTTCCATCACAACAACATCGACGTCTTCGAAAGCATCATTTCCAACGTAAGAGGGAAATATGGAATGTACGTCGTAGCGCCCATCCCCCATAAAAGGACCGCCGACATCCTCCATACCCTCCCCATGTCCAAATTCCTCATGATCGACCGCTATGAGCCCATCGGCGGCGACTTCTCACACATCACCCAGGAATTCGAACGCTCCTCCTACGAAGCATTCAGCAAGCTCAGCAATACCATCAGATCATACAAGGGTATGGTATATTACTATCGCCCCTCTTCCGATACGCCGATCGAGATCCTCAATGCCTACAAGAAATTCGTAAAAGACTACAAGATCAACAGCACCATCGCTACCACCTACGAGCCAGGCTCCATCCAAAAAGGATACGTGTATTTTACCATCAATAATACCGAGCTGTGGGCCATGCTCAAAGACTGCATAGCAAAAGGACTGACACTCGGAAAGGACGTGGGCATCCTCTCACACAACGACGACGTCGTCAAAGAGATCATCTGCAACGGGATCACCACCTATTCTGCCGACTTCAAATACATGGCCGAAAGAGCCGCAGAATTTGTCCTCCGCCGCGAACCGGTCCGGGAAACCATTCCCACCATCCTCATCCGGAGACACTCACTTTAAACGATAGAGCTTCACATCACTGGCAGGCACAGTCACTTTAAATTCACCAACCACATCCACGACCTCCCCGCTGAACAGCTCCGTGGCGGTACAGGCTCCCTTACCAACACCAAGCCGCGCCAGCGGCACCGAATAGGCTCGCGCTGCGTCACCATAATTAAAAAATACTAAATACCGCGTTCCATCCAATACCTGCCTGAAAATATTCACTCCCCTGTCTCCCGTATCACCTTCCACCGGCCACCAGCTGATCCCCTTCCGGGCGATCCTCAAAAGCCCCTCATTCTGCAACAGCCGCTCCGCCATTCCCCTCCACTTCCCGGGCATCGAATAATCATCCCCCGTCGTCAGCGTACCCGTCACCAGCGACGCAGCCAGCCGTGCCCGGTTCATTCCATCAGGCGCCACATTGAACACGACATGGTCAGCATCGATAAAATTATACATCCGCCCCAGCCACCAGCCATAACCAGTGCTGTTCAACGTATACTCGGAATTGTCGATCGCCGAAAAAGCATCGCAGGCGATACGCCGCATATGGACGTACCGGCTGGTGGCTACACTGGGAGAAATAGCGGCATACAACAACATACTCCCGTCAAGCACGCTGTCTACCAGCGACATCCCCCGCGCGAAAGCCTCCATCCCCGTCGTCACGGAAGGGTCATAGAAATGATCCGCCTCCACCGCCCCATGCCCGAGAAAATCGACCTTGATCATCTCAAAACCCAGCCCCCTTAATTTGCCCAGCACATGCACGATCATCCACCGCACCGCCGGATGCGTAGGATCCATCGCCCTGCCCCCATCGATATCCACGACCTTCCCGTTCTGCTTCGTCCACACCTGCTCATACCGATAGCTCGTCCCCGCAATCGCCCGCTCACGCTTCCCCCATTCCGCAAACGGTGTCCAGTATACTCCCGGATGCATCCCCTTCTCCCTGCAATAAGCCACGAACTCCTGCAGCTTGCTCACATCGCCATCCAGCCCGCCCGGCGTCATATTGTCCCAGAAAGCATCCAGATCGATAAAAAGACTGCCATCCGACCGCCTGAACCTGCCCACCGAATCATGCAAAAAATCCACAACCCCCTTCACCTTCTCCAGCGTCAGCTTGTCCTGTATCGCCCCCCAGCTGTTCCATACAATAGGCACCGGCTTGTTCCAGCCGAACACCACCCGCGGCTCCAGCTGCATATTCAACCGGGCATATTCCTCCATCCCCCTCCTCCAATCAGCCCAGCGGCCAACCACCATCCGCGGACTATGACAATACCCACCCACCAGACCCACCAGTCCGTGCGGGACACGATCGTGAGTAATGGTCGAATCTGACAGACCGGCAAACAACGACACCGTATCGCCAACGACAACCCCGCTCTTCCAGATAGCATGCTCCAGCGACCCCATAACGATCCCCTCCCGGGTCTCATCGTTATAAAATGCGGTTACCTCCGAGCTCACAAACCTTCCCTTACTCAATTCCCGGGCATCATACCGGACATACATATCGTTATCATAAGGCACCTTCAACGCCCGCACATTCCCGCCCGAATATCCCGAAAATCCACCCGTCATCACAGACATATAATTGCACCGGGAACCCTCTACCCTTACCTCCATCTCAACATAATCCCGCGAAGGATCTACATAGAATAGCTGCTCCAGCCTTCCCGTTCTGACCGTATATAGATCCCCCTTCTTCACCACCTTCCGCGGAGACGAAGCTTCCCGCGAATCAAACACCCCATCGCCTTTACAATAGGCATATGCATCGCTCACCACCTCACGTCCATTCAGAACCAGCGTATACACCCCCCGTGTAATATCATACACGATCCGGTTCCCTTTTCCAAAATTCCAGGACTGCTGCCCGAACGCAACACCCCACACCCCAAGCAACACAGCCAACAGAAAGATCCGATTGCCTGACATAAACATAATTTTGAGGTTTTATTCTGCCGTGATCTCGACAACCGTGCTCGTCAATTCCTTCTTTCCCAGGACGGAAAGCCCCGCCTTCATCAGGTATTCCCCGGTAAACGTCCTCCCGTCTTCCACGAACTCAGCCTTCGTTCCAGGGTACTTGTTTATCTCCTTCACCCGATAGACCTTGCCGGCATCCAAACCCTGCAGCTGCACAGGCGCCCAGCTATTGCCATACCGCGGATGCAACACATAGCCGAACAGTACGGCCTTCTTCTTATCCCGGTCCACATACATCAGCGCAGCCCGCTCGCTGCCATAAGGCGCCAGCAGCCGGTAGAGGTCGCCCTGCCCGATCGTCGTGCCCAGCCGGCGATAGTCCTTGAGCGCCTGCTGACTGAACGCCAGCTCCTTGTCCGTCATCTTCGACACATCCAGGTCATAGCCCAGCCGCCCCATCATCGCCACATCGGTACGAAACTTCAACGGCTCCTTCCCCCAGGACGTGATATGACAGGCGATCGTATTGGCAGGGAAGAAATACGAATACCCCCACTGTATATACACCCGCTCGACCGCATCGGTATTGTCGCTGGGCCAGAATTCGGTAAAATATTTCAACGCCCCATAGTCCGTCCTTCCCCCGCCGCCGCTGCACAGCATCATCGGCACCGACGGATGCTTCGCCCGCAGCCGGTCCAGCACAGCATACAACGCCGTTACATAGTCGATATACAGATTGGACTGACGGCTCCCGAGATAAGGAGAATAGGCATTCGTTATCATCCGGTTGCAATCCCACTTTAGATATGCGATACCGGTATGCTGCGTCAGCAGGTCGTCCACAACGCGAAACACGAAATCCTGCACCGCCGGATTGACGAGGTCAAGCACCAGCTGGTTACGGAAATAGTTCTCGGCTCGGTTCGGCAGCTTCAGCACCCATTCCGGATGCTTCTCGTATAGCTCGCTTTTCGGACTCACCATCTCCGGCTCGACCCAGATACCAAACTTCACACCCTTCTCCGCAGCATCCTTCTCCAGCCTCGCTATCCCATGCGGCAGCTTGACCTTGTCCTCCTGCCAGTCCCCAAGCGACGTATGATCATCGTTCCGTGGGTATTTATTGCCAAACCAGCCGTCATCCAGCAGGAACATATCCACCCCCAGTCGGCGCGTTTCGCTGAACAGGGTATCCAGCTTCTGCTCATTGAACGCAAATTGCGTGGACTCCCAGTTGTTCAGCAGGGTCATCCTCGACCCCTTGCCGTCCAGCACACCATAGCTGCGGGCCCAGTCATGCAGATTGCGGCTCGCCAGCCCCCGGCCCTCATCCGAATAGGTGAATATGAATTCAGGCGTCTTCAGCGTCTTGCCCGGATCGAGCACATAGTCCGAAGCGTAAGGGTTCATCCCCGGCAGGACACTCAGCCTGTCCTTCTCGTCTACCTCGAAGAGCAGCTGAAAGCTCCCCGACCAGGCCAGCGTACCCGCCAGCACCTTACCCGTCTCCTCCGTCGACTCCCCATCCAGCGACAACAGGAACACCGGCGTCTGGTACATATGCGCACGGGTGCCTAATTTAGAGTCGATGATCTTGATCCCGCTCGTCAGCCGGCTCTCCTCCATATGCATCTCTCTGGCCCAATCGCCATGCCACTGCGTCAGCCAATAGCTGTCCGCATGAAAATGCAGCATCGAAGAAGAGAAATTCGTTACACGAACCGGCGACTTCTCGGCATGACTGATCTGAACACTCGACGTAACGACATTCTCCCGGTAAAAAGCCCTCAGCTCCAATACTACCTTGACAGGATATACCGGGTCCTTCATCACAATGCTCGTCACCCGAATATTTCGGTCAGTAGTACTGTCCACCCGCCAGGAATCCACACGCAGGTCCAGAGAGGGATTCCCATCGGCATGAACGATCCTGATCGCCGGCTCGAAAAGATAGCTTCCTCCCCCCTGCGCATAGCTCTCTACCACCGTATCGGCCGGCACAGAATTTAAAGCCACCCGCGTCCCCAGATAGGACTGGTACAGCTTCCCGCTGGCCCCCACCGTAAACACCATACTAATATCCCGGGTATGTACATCGATCTTCTCCTGCGCCATAAGACCGGAACAGACAAACAAAATGCCCAATAGCAAACAACAGTTCAAATAAGGTTTTCTCATCGTAATCGTAAATATTAAAAAATTAATGTGCAAGACCTAATGGAGAAAAAAGCACGAACATCCCGATCATAGCCGCGAGCAGCAACGCAAAATACCAGTACCGCCGCTTCCACGGCGTCAGCATTGCTGAACCCTCATTCTCTATCCTGAAAGGCTCATCCATGGGATACAGCCTCCCGATTAGCAGCATACCCGCAACAGTAACTACGAACAGGATCGCCAATACGTGTAAATAGTGCAGCCCGGTATGGAACACGAACTGCGTAAGCATATAGCTCACCACAAAAAATATCAGCCCCGCCTTCGCCGCTATCGCCGGCGTCTTCTTCGTCAAAAAACCAACCGTCATCACCGTGAATATCGGCACGCTGAAAAAGCTGGCCGCCTTCTGCAAATAGTTGTAGAAACCACCGCTGAAATTGATGATCAGCGGAGCGAAATAAATACCCCCCGCTATCACCAGCACCTGGAATATCCGCGCCCCGCGAAGAATAGCCTTCTCATCCGGCCGCTCCCCTTGCCGCTGCTTCCAGGGCAGATATACATTCACCGTGAACAAGGTCCCCAGACTGTTCAGCCCCGCATTGAAAGTGCTCAGCGCACCACCAAATACTATAGCCGCCATAAATCCCGATATCAACGGCGGCATCACGTCGCTGACCAGCCGCGGGAACGCATTCACCGAATTCCCCATCCCCGAATAAAGATGCACCGCCATCAGCCCGGGTACGTTCAACAGCAAAGGCGCCATCAGCTTGCCCACACAGGCCAGCGCAATCCCCTTCTGGCTAGTCGCCAGGTCCCGCGAAGCCAGCGTCTCCTGAACGATATACTGCTCCATACCCCAGTAGTAGATATTGATCAGCAGCATCCCCGTGAACAACGTGCTGAAAGGCACCGCGCTTCCCTCCCCTCCGATAGCATTCAGGTGCTCGCGGTGATCGCTGACCAGACGTTGTATACCCGTAACCACACTGCCCCCTCCCAGATAGCGAAACCCATAATAGGTCAGGAAAGCCCCGCCCAGCACCATGCCCACCCCCTGCACCACATCGCTGATCGTGATAGCCTTCAGCCCACCTAACAGCGTATAGCAGCCGCCGATCACCCCAACCAGCAACACCAGCACCCGGATAGACGCAAAATAGCTCAGCCCCAGCCACTGATCGATATGCAGTATCCCATTCAGCGCAACCGCGCATCCATACAAAACAGAAGGAATAAGATTTACCAGGTAGCTAACCAAAAAGATAATGGAGACCATCCGCTTCGTGCCCCGGTCAAACCGCCTTTCCAAAAAATCAGGCGTCGTCACAGCGCCTATTCGCAAATACACCGGCATCAGCCATTCCGCTACCACCAGCATCGCCAGTATCGAGCTCATCCCCCAGCACATCACGGACATATCCGTCGAATACACATACTCATTCTCGCCCACGAATTGATTGGCGCTCATATTCGTCAGAAAAAGGGAGCAGCCGATCATCCAAAAGCCAAAATTCCTGTTGCCAAGAAAATAGGCCAGTGAAGTTCCCAGCTTCTGTCCCCTCGTCTTATACACGGCGATCCCTGCGGCAAGGAAAGTGAACGCCAAAAAGCTTATGACCACGGTCGAATTCAAAGGTATTCTATTCTATCCTATACTATACTACAAACATAAAGTTTTTTTCTTACTAAAACAATCTCCCGCTTTGATGATCTTTCCTCTTCAATACCCTCGTAAGATAGTCAAAGTACCTATGCCTTCCCCACGCCTCTCTGCTGCCGATCACATATAGCCGGTCCTTCGCGCGGGTAACAGCCACATTCAGCATATTGGGACTCTCCGCAACCCAGTTTCGGGCGGCAACAGCTCCCGTATCCGTACCCAGCACAAGGATCACCACCTCCGCTTCCTTCCCCTGGAAAGAGTGGATCGTCCCACATTCCACGCCATACAGCTGTTTCAACTCACTTCCGCAGACCTCCACGACAGACCTGAAAGGCGAGATGACAAATATCTTTCCCCCAAATCCCACCAGCATCCGGATCAGGTCCTCAGCCACCTGCAGTTCCTCGGTCACCATATGCCCGCTCACCGTTATCGGCACAACGTCGATCCACCCGCTGACACCCGTAGGAATATCAATGACCCTTTCCGGTGTAACTCTCACCATCTGCCCGTTGTAGGCAATGGCATTCGAGATGGAGAACATAGGCTCGCTGCACCTCCGATGCGCACGCAAAGGCGCCCCGGTCCATATCCCAGCCGTCCCACCACCATTGGCCATTCCCGCCCGACCCGCAACATCCCCTCTGCCAACATACGTTCCATACTTACTTACCCTGTCCGCGAGCGACTGCGCAGAGTGCAACAACGGACTCCACTCTTCCCCAACCCCAAATTCCTCCTGCAGCAGCCTTCCCAGTCCCCCGGGAATAGTCACAACCGGCGGGATCTGCAGCGTATCACCGATAACGATACACCGCTGCGCACGCCATATCGCCCCGCATACCGACGGCAGCGTCGCCTGCCCCGCCTCATCGATCAGCAGCCAGCCGATCGACCCCCTCCCCATATTATAGAACTGAGGTAGAAAAGAAGCCAGCGTCACGGATACCACCGGGATACAAAAGAAAAAGCTATTCCATAACGTCGACGCAACAGCCTCATCCAATCCCGCGATTGGCTTATTGGGCGATAGGTTTACGAACGTATTGAGATTCGCGTTAAAATAACGGGCATTCAGCCGAATGGCCAGCTCCATCAGCCGCAGACTTTCCAGGAATATCTCACTCCGGAGAGTATTGATCTTCTCCGAAGAATAAGGCGTCATTCGATGAATTGAGCCAATAGGTTGTTCCAAAAATCCCTGGTCCGGCAAATTCTCCGGCGCCAGTCCATACTCCGCTGCGAGCCTATCCTTCAACCCCTCAGCCCCCTCCCCCAACAAATTATGATATTCCCCGGCCAACCCCTGAAAACGATCGAACTCCTCAAGCAGAGCCGCGAGTTTTTTAGCAACCCTGTCATACTCCATTTCATTCTCCCTGATCACAACAGGATCCTGACACCTTTCCTTCAGCAGCTTTCGGAAATTATGCTCCTTGCTGAACCAGAACCTGCTGATAAACGCCCTCCGGTTATCCGATCTTCCAAGAGCCGCGCTCACCATTCCCCAACAGGGCTCACCCTGGATCATGCTGGCGACTTCCGAAAAATAGTCCGCATGACCGAAACTTCGGCGATCGATGCTGTTCACGACCGGCAGCTCTTTCGATATGTTCTCGACGGCCGAATTGTTATTGCCCGCCACGACAATCCCTTCATTGCCGACGATGGCTTCATTGATACCATAATAGCCCAGCGATCCATCGAGCACATTCCACTTCGCATTGAAAAGGTTCTTTACACCCAGTTTCAACAGCCTCCGCGCTTTTCTCACAACTACATCCGCAATGATCTCTCTCAACAAAGTCGTCTTCCCTGTTCCCGGCGGTCCATTGATCCCCATCAAACCTGCATCGCCCCTCAAACTAATATTCAGCGCCGCCTGCTGAGCGCTATAAAGTCCAAATAAAGGATCCGATGGCCACCTCCCCGGAGACAGCGATCCCGGATGCAGCTTCTCGAACAAAACGCGTTGCTGCAGCATATCGATCCGCGCACGCACATCCACTTCCTTACTTAAAAAAGTCTGCAACGGCTCACCGGGGTCCTCAGTACTATTGATCAGGCTATTCAGGTCCTTCACATAATAGCTGTTCAGGAAGGGCGCCTCCGCGGTCGCCTTCTCGTCCACCTGCTCGGAGACACACCTTACCCCGGCACGCAACGGTAGCTCACCGCGGGCTAGCTCCCGCAAGACCTTGAGCTCCTTCTGCAGGGCACGCCAATCGATCATATCGATCCCGCGTGGCCCCTCGTCCCCGTGCGTCTTTCCATCCCCTCGCGATCCCTCCTCCTCGTGCATCTTCCTGTCCCCTCGCGACCCCTCATCCCCGTGCGTCTTTCCATCCCCTCGCGACCCCTCCACCTCGTGCATCTTCCCGTCCCCTCGCGACCCCTCCTCCCCGTGCGTCTTTCCATCCCCTCGCGATGCCTCATCCCCGTGCATCTTTCCATCCCCTCGCGACCCCTCATCCCCGTGCGTCTTCCCGTCCCCTCGCGATCCCTCCTCCGCATGCATCTTCCCATCCCCTCGCGATCCCTCCTCCGCATGCGCAGACTGACCTATCGGCCACCGTTTCCAAAAATCCTCACCGGCCTTGCGCAACAATCCCGGTAGCTCCTCCTGAGCCATCTTATCCCGGATGATCTTTATCCCATAAATAAAGGCAGCAGGCGAATATGATCGTTCGACCGGCAGCCCCAAATGATTTACAACTACTGCCGAAAGACAGGTATCCCCGCCAACAGGCTCCCGATATTCCTTCGAGTCGCTGAGTCGGGATAACAACAGCACAACATCCTGTTTACTGACAACGTGAAAATAGAGGGTATGCCTCCACTGCTTCCCTTCTTTTGGAGCAGGCAGCACACCCGGCTCCCAGGGCAGATCCTCTCCATCCGTCAGATCGGAGAACTGCTTTTTCAATTTGTGGACGGGTACGTCCGGAAGATTAAAAGTCTCTATCGCCCTCCAAAACCGCAGAATATTTTTGTAGTGGTCCACCATCACCCCCGTCTTCCCTCCAGCGCCTTCCTCGGGTCATCATTCTTCTTCAACGCCATCTCCGACACACTGTTCAAAAATTCGACCTTCAAGCCGTTCTCTTCAAACCGGCACGTTATCGCATCCCCGAAGATCGCCTCCACAAACCGGATGTTCAAGCGTAGTGTATGTTCGTCTATCCATGTCGCCGTGCCCGCCACACGCGAAGGCATCGGCACAAACTCCCCGGTCCTGAACACATACGCCTCCCGCGGACCATTCAACACCCATTTCTCCCAGCCAAACTGCAGCTTCGTCCGGCTCCCACCCTTCACGACATCCATCACACAACCCTTATCCGAAAAACTAAATTCCAACTGGTTGACCCCAAGCTCGTTCTCAGCGATGATCCAAACCCCCTTCCCACCGGGCAACCCGGTCCCCCCACCCTTCACAACCGGCAGCTCCAGCATAGCAAGTTCCTTCTTCAACGCCGCATGCTCAGCACCATTCTCCGGCAACACCCCCTCCTGCATCCCCCCGGGTATATGATCCCAAATAATATTCATCGACTTCTGCATGTCCGGGGTCTGACCCGTGACCACCATCACCGCATCGTACTGCGGCATGACGATACAGTATTGTCCATACGCCCCATCCCCCCTGTAGAACCCATGCGTACAACGCCACCACTGATATCCGTATCCCTGCGACCAGTCCCCATTGTTGACCTGCGATTCCGTCTGCTTGCTTGTCGCCTCATCCACCCACGATTCTGTCAAAATAGAATTCCCCTGCCATTTGCCCTTCTGCAGATACAGCTGCCCCAGCTTTGCAATGTCCTCCGTCTTTATCCGCAAACCATAACCCGCCGTATTCAACCCCTGTGGCGATACCTCCCAGTCATAGCCGGTGAACCCCAAGGGCTTAAACAACCTCGGCCTTAAATATTCTTCCAGGGTCTGGCCCGTCACTTTATAAAGGATAGCGCCCAGCATATAGGTATTGCCCGTATTGTATAAAAAATGCGTCCCCGGCGCATACTCGACCGGCTGCGCCAGATATGTCCGAACCCAGGTATCAGACGAAGCCCGCATCTTCGGCATCGTATCTTCTGCATGACCCGTATTCATCGTCAGAAGACTCCGCACCGTCGCCTGCTTCAAATTATCGCTAACCGTCGCCGGCAGATCGTCAGGAAAGAAAGTGACGACCTTCTCATGAATATCCAGCTTCCCTTCCTTCACCAATAAGCCTATCGCGGTGCTGGTAAAACTCTTGGATAACGAATACAGACTATGCACAAACTCCGGCTGATACGGCTTCCACCAACCCTCCGCCACTACCTGCCCATGCCGCAACAGCATAAAGCTATGCCAGCTGATCCCCGACGCATTCGCCGCCGCCACAAAATCACGTATCGAACGCGACGCCACACCCTGCGACTCCGGAGTAGCCCGCCTGAATCCCTCCCCCCACCATACATTACCAATCGCCTCACTCAAAATACTTATCCCCTCCATCCCGGTCCCCGCCAACTCCGCTCCCATCATCTTCATCCCCGCAGTCCCGGCAAACCCCGCCCCCACCATCCCCATCCCCGCAGTTTTAATGAATTGTCTTCTATTCGTTTTCATACCAAAAATATAGGACGAAATATCCAATTGTCACTAAAAAAAACTGCCCGGAAAAAATCCAAATTACTAAATTATTTAGTATTTTTACACAACAAAACCACTTCTTCCCCTTACTATCCCGCGATTCAACTAATCCCATTGCCAAAAAACTGAGCCAGAAAAACTAAGAATCTGGCCCAAAAAAGCTAAGAAACCGAGCCGCGCCAAGCGATAACTATTATAAAATACTTTCTTTGATTATGATGATGAGGGATCAACGGTATCAGTCCATTAAACCTTTGTTCTTGAAGAATAAGATCCAAACCTTTCGGGACATTTTTAATGTTGTACCGCGTTCGGTCGTTGCCTCAGACCTCGGAAAAGAGAACGACCGTTTTATGGAATTAACCGGCAACATGGGCGAGTTCACCATCCAGGAGCTCGCGCTGATCGGCAATTTCTGCTCCCTGACCCTTTCCGAAATGTTCACGCTCGTCGCCAACGAATACCCCACCCCGTCAATCACGAAAAACCCCACCGCCCCCGGCGGCGAAACCACCCCCAACATCAATCACGACCCATCCCCCAAAGTCGGTCACGAACCCTCCCCCAACATCAATCGCGAACCCACTCCCATAGTCGGTCACGAACCCTCCCCCAATATCAATCGCGAAAATTCCCCCGAAGACTATCGCTACGAGATCGTCCGCGCTAACTACGACGAAGGAAATATCCACGTCTTCGGGGACATCTTCAACTACATCCCGATCTCGAGGGTCGCCACAACCATTCACAAGAACAGGTCCCGACTCGCCAAATCCATAAAGACCCAGATAAAGAACCTCACCCTGGCGCCCCTCGTCACCATCGGAACCCTATGTCACCTGAACATCAACGAAACACTACAGCTCATTGAAGCACAATACCAACAACAAAAACAGCCACAAAAAAAGATCCTGAAAAGATCGTCTTAGAGATCAACCCATAACCATAGCCCACTCGGGCCCTTTCCTATTTCATTTCACCGTTTAGACCTTAATCAGCCTTTCTGCCTGCCGGCTCGCAAGAGCCGGCTTTTTCATCCCCCATCCACTAAACACCCGGCCCAATCCGCGCCGACCCTGCCCCTCGGATACCCGACCCAATCCGCGTCGACCCTGCCCCTCGGATACCCTGCCCAACCCCGGCTTACCCCCACCGGTAGACAGCTTCATCCCAAACAAAAACCGCATCACCGGATAAGGCTTTATAAAAAAGTGGAAGACCCCAACCGTAAAACAGAACGTCCCAACAACAGTAAACACATACTTCATCCCTACCCCATCATGGAATCGCGTGATATAATACACGAGGATCACCATTACCGTCTGGTGCAGAATATAAAAAGGATACACCGCCTGGTTCACATACCCCAGCACCCGGTGCGAACGGTTCAGATACTGCTTCCCGTATCCGATCAGCCCGAACACCCACGACCACGCCATCACCGGCCGCAAAGCCACATTCAGCCAGGCCAGTGACCCGCCCCGCGCCTCCTTGTTCAAGGCAAAATAATACAGCCCCACCAGGCACAAAAAACCAATGCTCATCGCAAACCTCCTGTTCCGCTGCAACGCATCCATCAGCGAAGGCGCGAGGATACACACAAACCCCGCCAGCACGAACAACAGCCAGTAAACAAAATACGCCCCATCATGTATCAGGTCCGGGAACTCGTCAAAAGGATTGCACCAACAGATAAACCACGCGATCGAAGGCAGCGCCAAAAGGAACACCAGCTTTCCCCTGCTCAGCCACGCCAGCACCCGCTGTAGCTTGCCGCTCTTCATCATCCAGGCGAACAAAGGCGCAAACACCAGGTCATAAAGGAACAGATAAGCTATGAACCACAAATGATGCCAGCTCAGGCTTCCGGCAGGATAGAACCTCAACTGAAACACCGTCTTGTAAAAATCCCAAAAGCTCCCCCGATACCCCTGCGTCAGCCGCTCCATGTATATTTGCGGTGGAACGACCACCAGCATCCCGACCACCAGCGGCACCAGCAGCCGCGTACAACGCAGCCCGATAAAAGATAGGGCGCTCCTCTTCTGCATCATATAGTAGCTCACCGTCCCGCTGATAAAGAACAACAGCGGCATCCGCACCAGGTGCATCGCAATATTCAGCATAAGGATCAGCTGACTGCTGTTCTTGTCCTTTATATGCCACCACAGATCGTCGGCATAAGCCATTCCCGAATGCAGGATCAAAACACCTGCTATAGAGAGGATCCTCAACCAGTCCAGGTAACTCTGACGTTGTGTAGTTTCCATGTTGTTTATTTTTTCTGTAAAACAACAGTTTCCACCCCACCCCCTCAATTTCTTTTGACCAATAGACAAAAAACCCTGCCGTCTGGCAGGGTTTTGATTTATTTTACCACCCGCGTCCCGGCACAAACCGGCCCGCAGCCTCACTACCACCCCGGGGTCTGCTTATACACCCCATTGCTGCTCGATATCACATCCGGATTTATCGGCCACGCGATCTTAGTCGGACTATAGCTCCTCGCCGGCCACACCTGCACCGGATCATACCCTGAAAAAGGATCGGTCTTGACCTTGTGCGACCTTCCATGCAGCGGTGCATTGATCACCGCCACATCACCCCACCGCTTCAGGTCCATACACCGGTCCGTCCACTCGCAGGCCAGCTCGCAGCGACGCTCGTGCTTCAGATCGGCCATCGTCGGCACAGCAACAGGAGCCAGCCCAACCCGCGCGCGCACTTCGTTCAAAGGCGCCGCGTCGGCATTCTTCCCCTGCATGATCAACGCCTCAGCCTTGAACAGCAGGATCTCCGCATACCGCATCAACGGCAGATTCAGGCTGGTCGTGGGATAGTCACCGTTCTGGTTGATATTCGGGTTGGTTCCCGAATTCCCGTTGGTGCCATAGGAATAAGGCTCCATGTACTTGTTGATCTGAAAGCCCGACAGACTGTTCGTAGAATAATAATTCCTGGACTGTCCAAAATACGTGAACTGATCCCCAAAGTTGAGGATGGTCGCAGCCCTGCGCGGATCGGTGGCCTCATACTCGTCGTACAGTTCCTCCGTCGGCTGAAAATACCCCCAGCCATTGTAAAGCCCCCATCCCGTATTCTCCAGAACCACACCCATGAACTCCGATCCCCCCAGCGTGCCAGAATTCACAGACCAGATATATTCAGAGCTCCAGTTGTTCGCGATCTTGAAGACAGCCTTGTAGTTATCGGCCGGCGTAGCCTGCCCCGTGATCAGCGCCCTTCCGCACTCGTTCTTTATCCTGTCACAGATAGCCGGGATCAGCGCCCACTTGCTGGCGTCATACTGCGCCCAGTATGCATAGACCTTGACCAAATAGCCCAGCGCAGCCGCCCTGTGCGCCCGGCCCTGATCGGCCGGACTATAGGTGCTGAACAAGGGCAGCAGCTCCGCCGCCTTCTGCATATCGCTCGCGATCTGCGTATAGTTGTCGGTAACCGACTTCAGCTGCGGCGGTATCCGCTTGCCGTATTCGGCGTTCTCTACACCGTCATAGGGCACGCCCTGGTCCTTATGTCCCCACAGATAGGCGATCCAGAAATGTACAAACCCTCGCATGAAATAGGCCTCGCCCAGTGACCTGTTCTTAAGATCGGACGATATGTTCGTCGCATTCTGCAGCCCCGCGATCGCCTCGTTGGCCTTGGTCAGCGTCCCGTACAGATCGCTCCACGCACCAGCCATATACCCCTCATGGCCCGTACAAACAAAATTCTTGATATTCTCCCCGTCCGCCTTTGGCCTGCCCACGATGAGATCATCACTGGCATTCTGCATCCAGAACAGGTTCCGGCCCCAGGTGCTCTCGTAGGCCATGGAAACGTATAATCCGTTGATCCCCTTTTCTACGTTGGTTGCCCCATCCCAAAGATTGGCGGTGGACGGATTGCCGTTCGGCTTCGTATCAACCCAGTTCTTTGAGCACGAGCTGAACAACACAAGCAACACTATTATCATCTCATATTTCCTTTTCATAGTTGTAATATTTTTAGAGACTAAGTTTTACACCGCCTGAATATACCCTCGATACCGGGAACTGTCCGCCATCCAGACCATTCCCGCCCACTTCAGGGTCCATTCCGCTGTATTTGGTAAAGGTCAACAGGTTATCCCCACTGATATATACCCGCAGACTGCTTTTCTTGATGAACTTGGGGAAGGTATATCCGATGATCAGGCTCTTGACCCGCAGATAGCTGCCGTCCTCCAGGTACCAGTCGGACGCGGTCTGGAAATTGTTATTGGGATCGTTCGCGGAAATGATGGGGATATTGGAATGCGTATTCGTGGTAGACCAGGCATCCAGTATCTTGTCCCAGCGGTTATATCCCTGCTCCGCGCCATTGAGCGTGGACTCCTTGAAGGCATGGAACAGCTTGACACCGCTCACCCCCTGTAAGAACAGGCTCAGGTCAAAGCCATGATACCGGAGATTGGCCGTGAATCCATACGTGAACTTGGGAGCCGCGCTGCCCATATAGACCTTATCCGCATCCGTTATCTTGCCGTCATGATTCTGGTCGACAAATTTCAGGTCACCCGGACGGGCGCCCGGCTGGATCTTGGATCCGTTGGGACCGACATAGTCGTCAACTTCTTTCTGCGTCTGGAAGATACCGGCCGTCTTCACCAGCCAGTAAGAATAGTAAGGCTGACCCACAACGCTCTGGAAAGGAACCAGCGTACCCCTCCAGGCATCGGTGAATGACCATACCGACTTGGGATTGCCATCGATATAGTCCACCCTGTTCTTCAGAGTCGCCAGATTGCCGCCCAGCTCATAGTCGATCCTTCCGATCTTACCCTTCCAGCTTCCCGAAAACTCAAAGCCTGTGTTCCGGATCTTTCCCTGGTTGACCAGCGGCGCACCGATACCCATGGTATTGGGCCAGTTGGTGAACTGTGTCTGGATCAGATCATAAGTCAGCTTGTCAAAATAATCGAAGGTAAAATTCAGCCGGTCTCCCAGCAGGCTTACGTCCAGGCCCAGGTCCTTCTGCTCGGAAGTCTCCCAGGACAGGGAAGGCGTTACCGCATTAGCCATATACAGCGCCGTAGTGGAAGGGCTACCGTTGCCCACCTGGTAGGCATGATCCAGGGTCAGTGTCGGATAGCCATAATAAAGCCCGATCGAGCCCAGGTTCCCGATCCTACCCCAGCTTGCCCTGACCTTCAGCAGGTCCACAAGAGGAACATGAAAGAAGGGCTCCGAGCTGATCTTCCACGCCGCTGTGGCGCCAGGCAGACCCTTTCCTCTGTAACCCGTGGCTAACCTCCCCGCGATATCATACCGGTAGCTGCCCGTCAGAAAATAACGGTCAGCCCAGCTATAAGACAACCGGCCGACATAAGAAAGGTTCCGGTCCTTTGTCTCGTAATCCAGCGGCTGCAACCCTGAAAAATCTCCGGCATTCACATCTGCGGCATTCACCAGGAATTGCGCCCATGTCGCTTCATCATCTAACGTCTTGCCCCACGCCTTGAAGCCCATATTCCAGTCCTCCTGCGAGGTCGTAGACGCCATCGCGCTCAGACTATGCCGGCCAAAATGATGCTCATAGTTAGCAGTATTTTCCCATATCCAGTAGTGCTCCCTGTTCGTCTTATAGGTCAGCGTATTCTGATTGTTGGGCTTTCCCGGCTCGGGTCGCTTGGGCTCAAAGTCCTTATACAGCCAATTCGACGACCGGTAGGAGAACCGGGTCAGGAAAGAAAGGCCGGGAATTATATTCGAAACCTTCAGCTCCGAGATCGACTGGATATCCGTCGTCTTGTTATAAGGTTGATTACGCAGCAACGTGGCCACGGGATTGATCGCATCCCCGTGAATACCATTGTACTGGGATCCGATCGGACCTACACCGCCAAATGAGCCGTCATCATAGTAGACCGTGGCAGACCGCGGCATATAGATCGCCGAAAGGATCGTCCCGCTATACCCATTATCCGTCGCAGTTCCCCTATCATCATGATTATTGATGAATACCTCCTGCTTGAACTTCACATGCGGACTGAACACATAGTTCGCATTCATCCGTCCCGAAATATTCTTATTGTAAGTATTCAGCAAAGTGCCTTCATTGTCCTCATACCGGCCTTCGAACAGCGTCGAGAATTTCTCCGTTCCCGAGTTGACCGCTATAGTATGACGATGGACAAGCCCCGTCCGGAATATCGAATGGATCCAGTCTGTCCTCGTCACCTGGTCATACGGATTCTTGGTCTCATCCCAGCCATCCATCGGCAACTGGCCTGCATTCTTCGCGGCCAGGTTCGCCACCATCGCAGTCTTGTCTGCCGTTAGCGACTGCGGAAGCCGCCACGCCGTCTTGGCGCCGGCAAATGCCGTATAGTCGACATTGGGCCCACCCTTCGCAGCCTGGCGGGTGGTTATCAGGATGACCCCGGCACTACCGGAGAACGCACCATAGATAGCCGCCGAAGCCGCATCCTTCAACACTGTTATCGATACTACGTCCGCCGGATTATAAGGCGCATTGGGCACCCCGTCTACGACATAAAGAACAGGCTCGTCTCCCCTCGACCCCTTTCCCCGTATGACCACAGAAGGCGCCTTATCCGGATGGCCCCCATTGTCCACTACCGTAACCCCGGCCACCTGGCCCTGGATCATATTCTCGACATTCACCACAGGCCGCTCCCTGATCTGGTCCATATTCGGTACTTCCGACACAGCAGCCGAAAGATCCTTCTTTCGCACGCTGCCATACCCGATGACCACAACCCTGTCAAGGCTGGTATTCTTGTTCTGAAGGACCACGCTAAGAGAGATACGGCCATTCTCCTTCATCTCATACCCCGTCAGCGTATCGCCGGCATAGCCGACATGGGAAATGATGAACTGATACCCGCCCCCAACCGGAACCCTCGTAAAAGTAAAGATCCCTTTGTCGTTGGAGGATGTACTTTGATTATAACCATTCGCGCTGTTCAGCAGTCGCACAACCGCGCCTTCCAGGCCTTCCCCGCTTTCGTTCCGGATGATACCGGTCGCGGTGTTGGGATTGGTTTGCGCCATCCCCCGCAAGGCAAAGGCTAATAAAAATAGTCCCGTAAACAGTTTGTTCATAAGCCTTAATTTGATGTTTTTGTATCAGGTTTTAAGAATAGACCAGCCCATCGGGCCCATGGGCCGCGTCAAAAAGATGATTATGATGATTGTTTATTTCGCTTGTATAGAAAAGCTTCTCCCCGCCGTCTTTTTAAGCGTTAATTCATTGATCTCGCACAGCGTGCCCAGGAAAGACTCCAGCGTCTCTTTCCCGCTGTTGAACACCCCCGTAAATTCCATATTCTGCATGTTCACCGCATCATACGAAATAGTAACAGAACACTCCTTTTGTAGTTGGTTGAATATCTCTGCTAATGATTCCTTCGTAAAGGTCAGCAATACGGGCTGAGGCCGGGTCCTGGCCACAACAGCCGTCTTCGCCTCTTCTTTCCTCACCTGTACTGTAAAATTGCTGCTATTCATAAATACCTGCTCCCCGGGTTGCAGATACACATCCGAAAAGGACTTCCCCCCTACTACCACCTTGCCGCTGTACAGCTGGACAGTGGTCACCGGCCTGCTCTTATCGCTCACGCGGAATACCGTCCCCAATGCCGTCGTAACAATATTCCCCGCATGCACCGCGAACGGCCTCGCCTTGTCCTTCGCCACGGAAAAGACCCCCTCACCCTCCAGGTAAATATCCCGACGGTTATCGATAAAAGGGCTGTTATAGCTGATCCTGCTCCTTCCGGACAGCTTCACCTTGCTGCCATCGGGTAAAGAATAGAATTGCGGTTTCAGCGTAGCATTCTCTAATGTTTTAAGCCCACCCGTCGCGGCAGCAACCGCCGGCGCCACAGCAGCCACCGGCTTCACTCCACCACCCGTAGTATTCCCCGTCCCGTGCAGCAGCCTGATCCCCCATACGACCACTACCACCGCTGCGGCAGCCGCAACCCAGCCATAGCGCATCCTCCTCACCGGCGTCTTTCTCTCCTCATCGCCCATTCCTGGCTTCCCGTCATCATCGGCAATTCCCGGCCTCCCCCTGCCCTCATCGATCCTCCCTACCTTCCCCTCGATCACCTCCAACATCTTCTCCCGAGGGGCACCCTGCCGCATATCCGCCTCAAAACCCTCCCAGCTGCCCTCCGTAAGATACTGAGCCAGCTTCTCCGGATGCTCCCTGAAAAACTTCCTTACCAGCTCCTCATCCTCCTCACTACCCCCTCCGGAAAGAACCAGTTCGATCAATTGTTTGGAAATGCGCATGTCTATTATTCGTTTGAAACTACCTTTACCCTTAGTCCTTTTAAAAAAATATTTTTCCCTCCCCCCATCAGCGGGAAGGCATACGGTTGTCATCGTTTCCATTTTCCATCAGAAACGAAACCCAAAAAAGAAATACAGAAAGAAATAATAAGCCGTTAGTCAAGGCCTAATATTCTCCCCTTAAAATAACATGGAGATGCTCTTCCTCAAATACTTCAGCGCCTTCGATATATGAGTCTCTATCGTTTTAGGTGAGATAGATAGCTGCGCGCTGATCTCATTATGCGAAAGATTATTGAACCGACTCATCTTGAACACCTGCTGACACTGCTCCGGCAGCTCCTCGATCGCCGACAGCACCGTCCCCAGCTCCTCTTTATATACAATTCGTTCGTCCTCCAACAGCTCAGTAACAAAGATATCCGATAGCTCCTGCGTATTCCTGATCTTCTCTTTCCGGAGCAGATCGATCAAAATGCTCTTCGCAATACGAAACAGCTGCGTCGAGATCGAATACTCCTCCGAAAGTCCCTCCCTTTTTTCCCACAATCTGATAAAACTAAGCTGGACCGTCTCCTCAGAATAATACGCCGATCCCGTATATCTATATATATACTGGTAAAGTTTTAAATGATACTGCTCGAAAACTTTATAAAAAGCCTCCTTATTACCTTCTTTTATATCCTTTGTTTGTATGAGCACAGCTTGCGTTATGGAGCCCAAAGGTCTTGGTTAGTTTTGAATACAGGTATCAATATAAGATTATTTTACTATTAATACTCTTACCTGCTATTCAAACTTCGCATGAAATCGATTACATCACGGCGCTCCTGCCCTGAAAGCCCGAGACTATCAAAAGGCAGCGTCTGGTTTGATATCCTGATCCCCAACCCAGCACCTCCCCCTTTATTATAAAAGTCCATCACATCCTCCAGCGTAGCAAAAACTCCATTATGCATATAGGGCGCCGTCAACGCCACATTCCTCAAAGAAGGCGTCTTAAAAGCATGCCGGAACCCCTCATTCGCAACGATCGCATACCTCCCCAGGTCCCCGTCGATCTCCTTTCCTTTCTTCGCCCCCGGCACCCCGATCACCTCTACCTCCGTCTTCACGAACCGCGGCGGGAAATTTCCGTTGAATAAAGGCATATAGTGACAGGTGGCGCACCTCGCCTTGCCCATAAAAAGATTGAAGCCCCTCACCTCACCCGCCGTCATCGCCCCCGTGTTCCCCCGCATATACTCGTCAAAACGGCTGTTCAGAAATACCAGGCTCCTTTCATAAGACCCCAGCGCATTCATGACCTCCAGCGTATCGATCCCCGTCCGGTCCGGACGAGGAAAAGCCGCGCTGAACAGCCGGCGATACATCGTATCCCGCCACAGCCGCTGCACCGACAGCTTCAACGAGCCATGCATCTCTACGGCATTCTGAACGACCGTCATCGACTGGTCTTCCAGCGTCCTGACCCGCATATCATAGAACAGCGAGGGCTGCAGCGCGGCATTGATCAGCGTAGGCGTATTCCGGGCCAGCAAAGCCTTGCTTCCTAAGTTAGTATTCTTCACCAACCCATCCGTAAACGCCTTCCCCGGCTGATGACAGGACTGACAGCTCCTCGTCCCATCCCCCGAAAGCAGCGGATCGGAAAATAGTATCCTCCCCAGTGCGACCTTCTCCGGAGTGATAAAGGAAGCCTGATCCGGCACATACGCATTGACGTTAAACGCAAGCGTATCGAACAGCGTCTTCGCGTCCTGGTTCAGCAGCCGGTTATACCGGATCATCTTTATCCCTAAAGTCCCCACCAGGTTCGTGATCCCCGTGGTGATAGGGTTCGCATATGTCTTGATAAATTCGGCCCGGTCGAAAGAATTAAAATCGGTATGCCTGTCCAGGTACTGTATAGCCGCCGGTATCCCCTGTCCCCCTCCGTAATACCCCAATGCGGTCTGAATACCCGAAAGACATGCCGCACTCTCCGCAGAGCTCGATAGCGTCAGCGGGTTGTCAAATCCCGTGATCCCCAGCGTCTCTATCCGGAATACTTCCAGCTTGGTCGCATCGAAAACCTGCCAGTCGAGAATATCGACATTGGCGAAATGCATCTTGTATCTCTCGCAGGTCTTCTCCAGCAGCTGCAGCTGTCGCACGATCTCCGACCGCTTTGTCGTATCGTAGGACGGGAACAAATATCCCTCGATCACCTGCAGGCCTCCCGGCTCTATCACCACGCCCGAAAGCTCCACCTCCTGCACCGGCGGTCCGTTCACTATCCTGGTCGCCGCCGGATCAAAATACTCCGCAGCCCACTCAAATCGTTTATACGCCAGGCGCGCCTTCAGGAACTGCCGCTGCAGCATTCCCTTTTCAACAAAAGAGCTGCCCTCCACTCCGGCCTTTAAGCTTGAGCAGAGAGCAGCAAAACTGTCTATCTGAGAGATCAGATCCCGGGCAATTTGTTTCTCGGGCTTTATCTTCTGTTCCGTACAGGAAAAAAAGACATATCCCAGCAAAAAAAGAAGGCCGATGCTACCAGTTATGGCCGTTACCCTCGTTCTGATTTTCAAAGTCAAATGCATTCTGAAGTGGATTAGCATTCCTGTCGCGCGAAGACAGCGGGCTCAGGCCCCACCTGTTCTCTATCAGGGAAAGAATGCTAACAGTTTCGTATTCGGTGTGGTCAACATATCCTTTCTTGACAAAAGGACCGATCAGCAGCGTAGGAACACGCGTACCGGGTCCCCATTTCTTGTCGATCACCGGGGGAGCGACGTGATCCCAGAAACCGCCATTCTCGTCATAGGTGACAATGATCAGCGCGTCCTTGCCGTCCGGGCCGTTCAGCACGTCATTGATCAGCTCGACCGTGTGGTTCTCGCCGGCAGAAAGGTTCGCATATCCCGGATGCTCGTTATTGACACCAAGCGGCTTGACAAAGGATACGCTGGGCAGCGTACCATTCTTGGCCGCAGCGATAAATTCCTTCTCGTCTTTCAGGTGATCCTTCTTTGCCTGTGTCCCGTCAGCATAGTGGGCGAAATACGCAAAAGGCTGGTGGTGGAACTGGAATGTAGCAGCGGGATGTCCTGCCAGCGCACTGTCCCAGCCGCCGGAATACCAGGCCCAGCTTACTTTCTTGTCGTCTAATCGGTCCCCGATAGTCGGGATCGTCTGGTTGGGAACCAGGTTGGCAGCAGCAGCGCTGGCCGGATGCGGAGCGTTTACCGTATAGCTCGTGTTCACCACATAGCCGTCCGGAGTCACCTGGCCGTCCTTGATCAGTTTGCCAGAGGCGTCCAGCTGCGCAACGATACCCGACGGCGCATTGGGGAATACCGGGCTCGCAGCAGCGATCAGCCACATATGGTTCAGGAACGAACCGCCAAAAGCGCTATGATAGAAATTATCGCACAGCGTGTACTTATGGGCCATGGCCAGCATGGGCAGAAGGCTCGTCTTGTAATAACCCTGGGAAAGACCGGCGGAAGTGTTGTACAATGCGTACTTGTCCATCTTGCCGCCGTCTATCTGCAGCTGCTCCTGGTAATAACGGTGCAGCACATCCGGCGTTTCCTGGTCGTTCGGAACGTACTGGTCGATGTTGAAGTAATTATTCGCAAGATTGATTGGGAAGGCGCTGGTTCCGGGAATAGGGGGCAGGAAAGTATAAGGCTTGTTATTCGAATCTACCTGAATGATATTCTTCACTTTCGCATCCGCCAGGCCATTGGCCCCGGGGAACTGTCCATACAGATTGTCAAAGCTGTGGTTCTCAAGGTAGATCACAACGACGTGCTTGATCTTTTTCACCTCGCTGGGCGGCAAGGGATAATCGTGCTTCTTACAGCCTGCAGCCAGCATCATACCGGCCACAGAAGCCATTAATGGCAGCTTCTGCCAACGACCCAAAAGGCCGCTGAACGCGTAGGATTGTTTCATTCTTATTTCGGTTTGCAGCAAAGCACCGCGATATGTGTTAAGAAAATGTTACATAGGGGTAAACTTTGCATTACTATTTCCCAACAATCCGTATCCTGTATTCCTGTATCAGCGCGGGATTCTCCGGCGTCAGCGTAAACCTTACCTCCGCATCACCCTTCTCCCCCTCGATCAAAAAGCTCCCCCTCAAATTATTCTCTGCTCTCATCTCTCCTATCTTCACCACCTTGCCAATTCGCTCATACACACTTTCCGCCTCCTTCCTCAACGCATCCACAAAATAATCCTCAAAAAAATTCACCGCGAATATCCCCGAGACCTTCCCCTTCTCCCAACCGGGCAACAGCTTCACCAGCTCCTCCTTCCTCTCTTCGAGTATCGGCGTCACCGGCACAGCCCTCGGCCTCAACCCCGCGAGACGAACCAGCGTATCCAATACCCGCATATTGATCGCCGAAGCATTCGCATAGGTCAGGTTGCCGCAGCTAACTACACCCACCCCGTAGTCCGTCAGCATCATCCAGTTGCTGCCAAAGCCCGGCAGCCCGCCCGTATGTCCCACCATCGTCCTTCCCTTGCAATCCCTGCTCCATCGCAGACCAAAACAATAGGCCGAGGCCAATGCACAGGCCGGACCGTCGGGAGAATAGCTGAACGAAGTATTCAGAGAATTGAAGGTCCACGGCTGCTGCATCTCCCGGCAGGAGCTCCGCTTCAACGGCCCCTCCTCGGCCCCGCTGCGCGAAGGCCAGGCCGCCAGCTGGAAAGCCTCGTATCGGGCAAAATCTTCGATAGTGGTGATCAGCCCGCCCATCGCCCCATAGGCTCCATCGTGCAGCATCGGCTGCTCCACCCAGCCCCCGTTCAGCCAGCGATACCCATGCGCCAGCTGCCGCTCCGGCACCTTCGTATATTCCCAGTAGGTATGCGTCATCCCCAGTGGCCGTAGTATATGTTCGGTGATATAGTCTTCATAAGACTGTCCCGAGACCTTTTGCACGATATATCCAAGCAGCGTAAAACCTAAATTGCTGTACTCATAGCCGATCCCCGGGCTGTTGGAAAAGCTGATCCCTTTCGCCACCAGCCGCAGCAACGAGTCATTGCCCACGGCCAGCTGCCGGTCCCCCCACGGATTGTCTTCCGGGAAACCCGCCGAATGGCTCAGCAAATGACGAATGGTGATCGGTGGCGCATCCGATGCCGGCCCCTGCTGCCCGCGAAGCTCAGGTATATACTGGGCAGCAGGATCGTCCAGGCGCAGCCGGCCGGCATCCCTTAATTGCAAAATGGCCACGGCTACAAAGCTCTTCGTCATCGACGCGATCCGGAAATCCGTCGCCGGCGTCGCCGCGACCTTCTTCGCAACATCACTAAACCCGACCGACCCGGAAAAAACCAGCCTGCCGTCAGCCACAATGCCATACGCAAACCCCGGGTAATGATTCCGCGCAGCATACTCCTTTAACAGTCCGTCGATCACTGGAAATGCAGCACTCATATCCCCGCCGCTCTGCGCGAATACCGGTCCCCACAACAATAAATTAAGGGAAAATAGAAGATATCTCATAAGCAAATATACATCCCCACCCCACTACGCGCGCCACTGAACCAACGCGGCCCCACCCCACGAGGCGCGGCACCCCTCTACCTCACAAGCACCATCGTCCCCCTGTGCGCAATAACCTTACCCGTATAGGTCGTTCCCTGCACCACCCATACATACCCGCCGACGTCGGCCTTCCTTCCATTGACCATCCCATCCCACCCCTGCCCGAGCTGCGAGGTCCTGTACATCAGCTGTCCCCAGCGGTTATAGACCATAAAATATTGCAGGGTGGCGATACCCGGAGCAATTGGCCGGAAGATCCTGTTGGACGTTCCATCGGGCGTAAACGCGCTGGGAACAAAAATATCCGGCGACGTCTTGAATATTTTCACCAGCACCTGTGCCGTACCGATACACCCATGTCCGGACGTCGCCGTCACAAGATATCGCACGCTGTCGGTCTCTCCGGTGTACGAAGCTATAGGGTCCGCAATATCAGGATTGTCCAGCCCTATTATCGGCGTCCAGCTGAACCTGTCTCCGCCCGCCGTGGTCGTGTCGTCCGAGGTCGCGTGCAGCTGCAATGGCTGGTTGATGACGACCGTCGTATCATTGCCCGCATCCACGTTTATCTTGGGAAGCACCCGGACCAGGAAGGTATCCTTCAGGATATTGGGACAGCCGGCATTCTCCACGCTCAATACATATTGGGTCGTCGCCGGCGGCGTCGCAGTCATCGTCATCGAATAAGGCAGCGAAGGCACGCTGCCGTTCCCGACCCCGGTCAGGTTCGCCGTTGTATTCCACGAATAGTTGGTGCCGATCGAAATAGTGCTGCTGAGCGTCGCGGGGGTATTATAGCAGACCGTTGTATCCGCAGGGGCCGAGCTGGCCTGCGGGAAAGATACATTGACATAGTCGACACTGGCGACGCCGCTGTTCTGAGAAGGACAAACCCCGCTCTGTACCCGCACACGATACTGCTTGGGCATCGTCAGCCCCACGAGCGAGAACTGGTCCGCGTTATAGACCGGCGCAAAATCCGTCCAGTTGATCCCATCCGTCGAAGACTGCCAGTTCACAGGCTTGCCCACCTCATCCTGAAGCACCAATAATGCGTCTTTCGTTTGATCCTTGCAAAATGCTAATGAAGGCGGCGTCAGCTTGCCTCCTACCGTAGTCGGATCCACCAGCATCGTCGTGGCAGTAGTAGTATCTATCGTACAGGACTCTCCGTTCTGCACCAACGCCCGGAAGGTGGTCGTCGCCGTCAGATTCTGTGCCGTCAGCTGAGTGGTAGGGCTGTTCAGCACCGTATAGTTCGCTCCGTCCGTCGTCGACAGCCAATTTACCACGCTGCCCCTGTTATTCGCAACCTTCAATACATTCGAGTTCGTCCCCGTGCACACCTCGATACCGCCGGTGGCATCACCCGCTACGGTGGGCGGCGAGGTCGTAACAGGCAGGATCGCGCTCAGATTGGCGCAGCTGTTGGCCTCATGCACCGTCACCGTCCCCGCAGCACTACCGATCTTTACCTGCACCACGCTGGTATCCGTAGGCGATACGATCTGCCAGTCCGACGGTACCGACCACTGGTACGTCGCGGCAGTCAATCCGGGCACAGAATAAGTTAGCGTGTTGCCGATGCAGGCCACTGAAGGTCCGCTGATCGCCAGTCCATCGCAGGTTTTTCTCAGGGCAATGTATGAATAAGCGAAATGCCCGCCCGGCACGCAGTTATCCGTCTCGAACGTCAATACCACCTGCTGCCCCCGCCAGGGCGAAAGATCAAAGGTCACTTCCGTCCAGCCCTTCGCCCATACGTCCCGGAGATGCTCGGCATTCGGACTCTGGGAATTGGGATTGGAATTGGGAGAAGGCAGGTCGCTCAGATAAAAGCCCTGGCTCTTGGCCAGCGCGGAATCCAGCACTGCGCCACTCCCCCTGCTGTCGGCATTATTCAACGTAGGCAGGAAATACTGCGGAGAGGCACAGGCAATAACACCGTCATTGGTCTTCAGCGTCGCCGAGAACAAGGGCTGCTGTGCCGAATTATGCGTCCCGTTCTCCAGCACCATCGCATAGGCATAGGTCATGGTGTAGGGCTCATCGGGAGGACCCGCCGGAACATTTATCCGGTAGCTCACGCCGCGCACATATCCCTCGCCTACCCCCGAACCGCTGCTCCGGGTAATGGACGTCGACCCCAATAGAATGGAATTAGTGTATTTATAGCCGTTGATCGTAGGGATCGTAGCAAATTTGCCATAGGCATCCGTCCCCGATGTAGACAATATCTGTATCCCCGGAACGCTGGGCAGATTATATTCGTAGATAACGCTAACACCCAGGGTTCCCGACGGAGACGGCGTAGAAGAATCGTATTTCTGGAGCCGGCTGTCCGGCGCCGGGTTTCCCGTTGCATTATTCCCCGTATAAGCCTCCCAATGCGTGAGATTGCCCTGTGAAAAGTTGTTATTCAGCGGGCAGGACTGTGTCTGCGCAAAACCCGAAGCTGCGGCAGTTCCCAGGAAAAATAGAAGTACAAAATGCTTCATCATGCGATTTTTTCGGCACCATACATCCGGGTTCTCAGGGGATATGAAACTTTAAAAGGCGGGCAGCCTAAGATACAATAATTTCCCGCCTCTTCCTATCCGAATACGAAGGAAAGGTCCCCAAAGTTGCCTGCTCTTCTCAATCAGCTGATTTTCAAATTCTCACTTCCTGCGAAATACTGCTATAAATGCAATAATGATCCATATGATATTTACCACCGCCGAAGGAATGGCGTGATGATACAACGTATTAATGATCAGACAAACGCTCCCGGCAATATTGAGGATGTAATAAACCACGGAGTCCGAAGCCAGCTTCTTGAACATATTCAACGCATAGGCCAGGACGATCGCCACGCTCCCGATCCAGCCGATGCTCTCGATCAATATTATTTGCGCCTCACCACCCACCTTGTAGTCCCAGTTTTAGTGCTTTCCGATACTGCCGCAGATCAAAACTATACAGGTAGGGCGCCTTGTGTGCCACCCCCGTCCTTTTTTCGTCAAGAGAGCGCAGAATGCCATAGGAAAATACCTTCCGCTGAAAATTCCTCCGGTCCAGCTTCTTGCCCAGTATCGTCTCATACAGCTTTTGCAGCTCGGGCAGCGTGAACTTCCGCGGCAAAAGATTATAGCCGATCGGCTGATGGTTCAGCTGCATCCGCAGCGCCGCCAGCGCCGTTTGAAGGATATGGTCATGGTCCAGTATCATCGTCCCCCTGTCCTCCAGGTTGTACCAGCTGCAGGTCTCGGAGAACATGTCCGGACGTGGATCTACCTTTGAAAAATCCACCAGCGAATAAAACCCCACGCTGATGAACCGCTGTCCGAACCAGGCCGCCCTTTTCCGGTTAACACCCATCTTCTCGAGGTCCCTCGCCCTGTCCTCCGGGTTGCTGCGCAAAGGATCGCTAAACACGCGGAACTGCTGAAGGAACACGTTCTCCAGCCCCGTCCGCTCCTGCAACGTCCGGATAGCAGCCTTTTCCAGCGTCTCCTGATGCATGACAAAACCGCCCGGCAGCGCCAGGACGTCCAGGTTCTTCACCTTCAGCAACAGGATCTTCAGCTGGTTCGCATGCCAGCCAAAAACGACACAGTCCAGCGAGATATGCGCCAAAAAACGCTCTCCCGCCTCATCCAGCCATTTCCCGATATCTTCGTCATCCCTTGTCTTCATTTTATCTGTCATATTCTCCTTCTATCTCACTTTCAATTTTCATCAAAAACTCCCGCAGATAATCCGCATTCTTCTCCCCCAGCCGCCGCCCCGCCGCCGTATTCATCATTCCGGGCAGCTTTAGCAGCTTCACCTCAAAATGATCCAGCGCAAACCGCTGGTCATCCAATACCCGCCCCTTTGCCATCGGATCACGCCCGTCGAACAGCCGCTGGCTCAGCTGCCCGGCGGTGTAGAACACCCGCGCCAGCCCTATTGCCCCCATCGCTTCCATCCTGTCCGCGTCCTGCAGTATCCTCGCCTCGACCGTCAGCGGCTTCACCCCCGCCGAGAAACTATGTGCGTGAATCGCGTGCCGCACCCCTTCTATCTTCTCCCGGGGAAAATCGGGAAAATCGCTCTCCAGCAGCGCCGCCGTCCGCTCCGCGCTCATCAACGAAGAAGCCTTGCGCTGCGGATGGTTCTTGGGCAACGATACCAGGTCATGAAAATAGGCCCCCGCCAGCAACACCAGCTCATCGGCCGGCGCTCCCTCCTCCCGGTTGATATACCGCGCCGCCTTCCACACCCGCTGAAAATGCCCCAGGTCGTGCGAGCCATCCGAATGATCCCCATTTGATTCCAGCCAGTCGATAAACCGCCGCTCCCAATCCGCCAGCAAACCCTCTCCCGTCAAACCTGCGTCACCCGTAAGATCTCCCTTTCCATCGGCCATGTTCCCATCTCCTTTTTGTAAATTTTTCATCCCCCAAACATAAGACTATTCCCCCACCCCCTTCTCTAAAAATTTCCTCATTCCCATTCTCCAAATTTGCGCCCCATTCCCCGGATTTTAGTGGATTCCCCCTAACCGATCACAGCCGATCTCTTTAATTCCCATTCTTCCCGCAAATCCATCATACTAGTAATTACGTATATAAGTTTAGGTACCAAATTTTCACTGGATATGTTCTCGGTCAAGGGTTGTATACTTTCTTTCCTCGCAGGCGCCTTTTTCTTCTTCCTCCTGCTCTCCTCGGTATGGTGGGTACTCACCGGTATTGCATTCTGGCTCGTCTTCTTCTGTATGGAAAACCGCCGCCGGGTTCCATCACAGACAATCCGTAAATTTACCCCCGACAACTCGAAGGAGCGTGGGGCTGCAGACGACACATATAATATATGGAGATGAACAGATCCGGCATTTCTACCTTGGCCACTACCTTCCCCTGACCACCGCCGCAGACCCCATGTCCCGCAGCCTGCTCAAATTCAAACGCGGCCGCCAGCCCGACCTCGCCAACTGGATCAGGGCAACCCTCGAAGGCTTTAGCCACTCCCCCCTGTCTCCCGACACCATCATCCTCCGCGCCCTCCGCCACGACGAGACCGAAGTCCCCCTACCCCTGCAACCCAAAACCTCCCAACCCAGATCACCCGAGACCTCCTCAGTTTCCCAACCCCCATCGCCCGACATTTCCCCAACCTCCCAATCCCGATCACCCGAGATCCCCCCAACCTCCCTTCCCACGCCACCCAACTCCCTCTTCCCCCTATCCCCCATCAAACCTACCCCCCTCGACCTCCTCGGCCAAAACCTCGCCTCCACCTTCAGCTGCCAATACCTCCCCTCCCTCCTCCAAAAATCCACAACCACCCTCAGCAACAAAGGCCTCACCCGCGAACAACGCGAAACCCAGCTCCAAAACATCTACTCCATTCCCCACCCCCTTCCCGATATCCAACCCATCCTCCTCATCGACGACATCCTTACCACCGGCGCCACAGTCCTCGCCATTATCCACTCCATCCGCCAGTCCTCTCCCCACAACCCGATCGAAGTCTTCACCCTCGCCAAAGCCGCCTACTCCCGTTAACCACGACCCCGTACCCTCCACCCCCAATCCACCCTTCACCCACCAGTTCCCACCCCCCTGATTCCCTCCCAACCCTCTCTGCTAATACCTTTTAGCCAAAATTCCCTGCCATTCTTGCAGCATTCGACTTATTAATAATGTCCAATACCAATAAGTAACAAAGGATTATAGATCGACAAAATAAATTTGTTAAGTAATCTATAATTTTTTTACTTTGATCATTAATTGCTAAACTTTTGCTTTATGACCATTCAACGATCGCTTGCCCGATGGGTTAGCTTCACCCTGCTTTGTGTACTTTTCACACAAAATGCATTTTCCCAAACCAAAACAATTACCGGTAAGGTTTCTGACGACAAAGGCGCCCCCATCCAGGGCGCAACGATCACCGCCAAAGGCACCAGCGCCGGAGCTTCCTCGAAAGCTGACGGCACCTATTCGATCACCATTCCCGAATCAGCAACTGTCCTAAGTTTTAGCTCTGTAGGCTTCACCGCCAGAGAGATTACGATCGGCAGCCAGACTTCCATCGACGTATCGCTAGTCGCATCTCAAAGCAACCTCAACGAAGTAGTCGTCATCGGCTACGGTACCGCACGTAAGAAAGACCTGACGGGTTCGGTCACAACCGTTAGCTCAAAAGAATTCAACAAAGGCGTCATTACCTCGCCCGACCAGCTGATGCAAAATAAGGTCTCCGGCCTCGAAGTAGTCAACAACAGCGGCCAGCCAGGTTCTGCTACCACCATCAAGATCCGTGGCAACAGCTCGATCCGCGGCGTCGGCAATCCGCTCTACGTCATCGATGGAGTGCTGCTCGACGGTAGAAATGCCCGTCCAAGTGTTAACCTGGGCATTGGCGGCTTCGGTCAGACCCCGGACGCAAACGCCCTCATCTACATCAACCCCTACGACATCAGCGATATCTCTATCCTGAAAGACGCATCGGCAACCGCCATTTACGGTTCCCGCGGCGCCAACGGCGTGGTCGTGATCACCACAAAAAAACCCACCTCCGGTCCTTCCCGCCTGGAATTCGGCCTGTCCGAAGGCTGGAACGTCGGATACATGAAGAAATTTGACGTCCTCAACACCGGCGAATTCAGAAGCGCACTGCATAAATACACCCTGGATACGCTGAGCAACTCCCTCGATCACGGCAGCTCAGTGGACGCGATGAAAGAGATCACGCAGCACAGTACCATTCAGAACTACAACATCGCTCTCTCCGGCGGCAACGAGAATGGCCGCTATCGCGCCTCCTTCCTCGCTTCCAGAACACCAGGCTTCATCAAGACCAACCAGCTGGACAAATACATCGGCACGTTCTCCGGGGCATATAAATTCCTCGATAATCACCTCCAGATCGATTTCAACCTTATTGGCGCCCATACCAACGAGAACATCGTTCTTGCCTCGAATACCGCCGGCTCCCAGGGGAACCTGATCAGCTCGGCGCTCCAATGGAACCCTACCCAGGCATTTGCTGATGCCAATGGTCAGTATACTTTCCCCTCCAGCGGATCGGGCAACCCCCTTGCATTCCTCTACGGCTATCACGACCTCTCAAAGGTCAATACCTTCTTAGGAAATATCAGCGCAACCTGGCACATTCTGAAAAACCTGGACTATAAGTTCCTGTATTCGATCAACCAAAGCAACGGCAGCCGTGGGACAAATATCGACGGTTGGGTACAAGGCATTTCACCCATCTCCGGCCAGGGTCTTGGCATCCAATCGAACGCCGAACTCATCTCACAGGTGGTGGACAATACGCTAAACTTCCATACCAATCTCAACCCCGACCTTACCTTCGACGCCCTTGCTGGTTTCGAATACTGGAAATCCGACTACAACAACGCCAGCTTCGCCGCCCAGGGCTTCGACTTCAACCTTACCCAAGCCAGCGCGACAGGAGTGAAATACTCCGACGCCCTCCAGGATGGCAACACACAGATAGCACCAACGACTTACAAGGATATTACCACCCAGGTCCAGTCCTATTTTGCACGCGTCAACTTCAACTACCAGGATAAATACTATCTCACGGGAACATTCAGAGCCGACGGTTCAAGCAAATTCGGCTCCAACAACAGGTACGGCTATTTCCCCTCCTTCGGCGCCAAATGGGCGATCAGCAACGAATCCTTCATGAAGGATAGCAAGGCCGTCTCCAACCTGGCCCTCCGCGGTACCTGGGGCATCACCGGTAGCCAGGACTTCCCCTCCGGTTCCGCAATCAACCAATTCCAGTTCACGGCTTACAATACATTTAAGCAGATCAATGTGGGCAATCCGAACCTGAAATGGGAGCAAACCAAACAATGGGACATCGGCCTCGACTTCGGATTCCTGAACAACAGGATCACCGCGAGCGTCGACTACTATAACAAGAATACCACACAGATCCTCTTCCAGACGATCGTTATCCAACCCGGACCTACTGCCAACGAGTGGCTCAACCTTCCTGGCCACCTCACCAATACCGGAGTAGAAGTTTCAGTGGGCGCCATGATCACGCAGACCAAAGACTTCCGCTGGGACGTCACAGCCAACTTCGCCTACAACAAAAACAAGCTCAAACAATTCCTGACTGCCGCAGGCAACCCTTATTCGATCCCGACCGGTCAAATCAACGGCCAGGGCGTATCTGGAACCCTCGGCCAGCTGATTACGAACAACCAGCCGATCGACGTCTTCTATCTTAAGAAAGCTACTGGCTTTGACCAGAACGGCAATCAGACCCAGGAATCAAACCCATCATTTGCCGGCGACCCCAACCCGCACGTGCTGTACGGTGCATCTACTACGCTCAGCTTGAGAAAATGGACCCTGACCCTCAACGGCGGTGGCTCCGGCGGATTCCTCATCTACAACAACACGGCGACTTCGGTTACCAACATCGCCGGTATCGCCAACGGCAGGAACATCGACAAGAAAGCATACAACTCTCCGGAAAAACCCGGCAGCGGCGTAGCAGCTTCGTCCCGGTTCCTGGAGAGCGGCAACTTCTTCAAAATGAGGAACGCAACCCTGAACTACTCGCTCGGCAACCTCGGAGCGCTGAAAAATGCTAACGTGTATGTCAGCGGATCCAACCTGTTCGTAGTTACTAAGTTCAGCGGCTTCGACCCCGAAGTGAACATCGACAAGAATCAGGGCGGCTTCCCCTCCAGGTCCATCGAATACGTACCCTACCCCACTCCCAGAAGCATAACGGTAGGTTTAAACTTTACACTCTAATTAAAAACAACAAATTAGTAACTCATGTTATCGTCTAAATATAGCAAGCTGTCCGCCGCCCTTCTCCTTATGGGTGCGATCGGATGTTCGAAGCTTCACGAAGACTACAAAAGCTCGTTTACCCAGGGGCAGATCGCCGCAGCCCTCGGAGCCAAAGCCCCAACACTCCTGCTGAAAGGCGCATATAGCGACCTCGCTACACCTTTTACCGCACAGGACCACATCTTCGGCCTGCAGGAATGTACCTCGGACGAAGCGCTGGTACCAACCCGCGGCGGCGACTGGGACGACAACGGCAACTGGCGCGTTCTGCACAACCACACCTGGAATGCCGACCACTCCCATATTCTCCAGGTATTTAACGACCTGGGCACGCTCAATTTCGACGCGACCAACGTGCTCTCGTTCAATCCTTCAAAAGAGCAGGCTGCCGAAGCAAGATTCCTGAGAGCGCTCTCCCTTTACTACACGCTGGACCTGTTCAACCAGTTCCCCTTCCGTAATCCAGGAGACAACCTCCTGAACGCGCCCACCGTCTACAGAGGCGACTCCGCCGTTCAGTTCATCATCAGCGAGCTCAAGGCTGCGATCCCCGACCTGGATCCCAAGAATACCATGGCCCAGGCCAACCAGAACGCCGCAAAAATGCTGCTGATGCGCACTTATCTCAATAGGGGCGCCTTCATCAACCGCGCCCATCCGACCTTTGCCGACGCCGACATGCAGCAGGTCATTGCCCTCGGACAGGACATCATGACCAACGGCGGCTTTAGCTACATGCCGAACTATTTCGACAACTTCTCCGTTACCAACGGTAATTCCACCGAAGGCATCTTTGCTTATCCCAACGCATCAGGTGTGACCGCCAACAACTCTGGCCCACAAGCCCGCTGGATGATGACCTTCCACTACAACGAATACGACGGCGCTGCACCCAACGCTGGATGGAACGGGTTCTCTACTATCGCCGATTTCTATAACGCCTTCTCAGTGGGTGGAACTACCACGACCGGACTGGCCGATACACTGATCGACAGCCGCATTGGTCGCCGCGTCAACTCTAACCGCACCACGACACTAAATTCCGGCATCCGTCCAGGCTTCCTGGTAGGTCAGCAATACGACCAGAACGGCGTAGCTCTGAAAGACAGAAAAGGCCATCCACTTTCCTTCGATCCCAACATCGCTTCCAACATGATCGAACAGGGTAGCAACCTCGAAGTCACAGGTATCCGCGTCGCCAAATATGTTCCCGACTTTTCCGACCCCGGAGGCAAATTCTACTCCAGCAACTCCGGCAACTGGATCATGCTCATGCGTTATCCCGACGTAGTCCTGATGGTCGCAGAAGCCAAGCTCCGTGCAGCCACCCCTGACGCCGCCGGCGCTCTCGCGCTCGTCAATCAATTGCGCGCCGCACGCGGTGCAACCCCCATGGCCTCCCTGCCACTCGTCAACCCCGCCAACGTTGACGATCCCAATACCCTGTTGGCAGAAAGAGGCCGCGAGCTCTACTGGGAAGGCGTCAGGAGAACCGACCTGATCCGTTTCGGAGTGTTCAACGTCCTCTGGGCCTACAAGCCTGCCGACGACCCGAAATACCTGGTATTCCCAATCCCGAACCAGGCCCTTTCCGTTGACCCGAACCTCACCCAAAACCCGGGATACTAATTCATAAAATGATTCATAAATTGCGGAAGGCCATTGCAAAATGGCCTTCCTTTTTTTTAACTTACAGTAGTTAACCGGTATCTTGCCATGATGAAGCCATTCCGTCGATTTCTTGCTATCACCCCACTCCTGCTGGCCCTCTCCTGCCACGAGCAACACCCACAAACACTATTTGAGCTCACCACCACCACCGGCATCAGCTTCAACAACGCAGTCACCGACGACAAATTAGACAACAGCTTCGTCTTCCGCAACTTTTACAATGGCGGCGGCGTCGCCATCGGCGACATCAACAACGACGGCCTCGCCGACATATTCTTCACCTCCAACCAGGGAGACAACAAGCTCTATCTCAACAAAGGAAATTTCAAGTTCGAGGACATCACCCCCAAAACAGGCCTCAAACAGGACAGCATGTGGAGCACCGGCGCAGTCTTCGCCGACGTCAACGGCGACGGCTGGCTCGACATCTACATCTGCAACTCCGGCCACATGAAGGACGGACACCGCAGGAACAAGCTCTACATCAACAACCATAATAACACATTCACCGACTCCGCCGCACAATACGGCCTCGACATATCCGCCTATACCACCCAGGTCTCCTTCTTCGACTATGACAACGACGGCGACCTCGACTGCTTCATGATCAACAACAGCCCCATCCCTGTCAATACGCTCAACAACGCCAACCGCCGCGACCTCCCCGACTCCCAGTGGCCCGTCGCCCCCTTCCTCAAAGGCGGAGGCGACCACCTGTTCCGCAACGATAACGGACATTTCACCGAGGTCACCCAACAGGCAGGCATACACGGCTCGCTCATCAGCTTCGGACTCGGCGTATCCGTTGGAGATATCAATGGCGATGGCTACCCCGACGTCTTTGTCTCCAATGACTCCTACGAAAGGGACTATCTATACATCAACCAGAAGAATGGAACCTTCAAAGACGAAATGGAAGAAAGGATGGGCCACACCAGCTTCTCCTCCATGGGAGCCGACCTCGCCGATATCAACAACGACGGCGCCTCCGAGATATTCACCACCGACATGCTCCCCGAAGACGACTTCCGGCTCAAGACCCTGGGCGCCTTCGACAATATCGACCTCTACAATGCCAAGCTCAGCTCTGGCTTCTACCACCAATACATGAAGAACTGCCTCCAGCTCAACGACGGCCACGGCTCCTTCATAGATATCGCCAACTACAGCGGCGTCTCGGCCACCGACTGGAGCTGGGGAGCCCTGATCTTCGACATGGACAACGACGGCTGGAATGACCTGTTCGTCTGCAACGGCGTCAACAAAGACGTGACCAACCTCGATTTCATGGACTTCTTCGCCAACGACATCGTCCAGAAAATGGTGCTCACCGGCAAAAAAGAAGAGATCAACGAAATTCTGAAAAAGATCCCCATCACCCCCATGCTGCACAAAGCCTACCACAATCAAGGCGCGCTGCAGTTTGAGGACGCCGGCGCCAAATGGGGCTTCTCACAGGCCTCCTTCGCCAACGGCGCCGCCTACGGGGACCTCGACAACGACGGCGACCTCGACCTCGTCATCAACAACGAGAACGGCCCCGCCTTCGTCTATAAGAACAACGCCCGCGAACTCAATGGCAATCACTACATCGGCTTCCTGCTGAAGGGAAAAGAAAAGAATACCTTCGCCATCGGCTCCAAAATAAAAGTATACATCAACGATAGCATCGTGTACCGCGAGGTCATTCCCAGCCGCGGCTTCCAGTCCTCCATGGACTACCGGCAGATCATCGGCATCGGCCGGCACGACCACATCGACTCCGTCATCATCATCTGGCCCGACCGCACCTTCTCCCGCCTCGCTCCCCCGAAGATCGACAGCAGCTATACCCTGCAGCAAACCACAAACCTTCCCCCCATCCCCGCCACACCCGCAACAGACTCGGCAAGCCTCCTCCTTCATCAGGTCGCCTGCCCCTTCGACCGCCACACAGAAGACAACAACATCGATTTTTACTACGAGCTCAACCTGCCTAAAATGCACTCCCGCGAAGGCCCCAGGGCCGCCGTAGCCGACATCAACGGCGATGGCCTGAGCGACGTCTATATCGCAGGGACAAAAGCACACCCCGGACAGTTATATCTCCAGACAGCCGACGGCCATTTCCGGAAAAAAGACGAACCGGCCTTTAAGCCCTTCAGCGACTTCGAAGACGGAGCCGTAACCTTCGTCGACGCCGACGGCGACGGAGCACCCGACCTGTTCATCGGCCCCGGCGGCAACAACGCCCAGCCCTTCGCCCGCCAGATGCAGAACCGCTTCTTCCACAACGACGGCAAAGGCAATTTTGCCCTCGACGCAAACGCCTTCCCCCCGGCCTATAATGGCGCCAACACATCCGTAGCCATCCCCTATGACTTCAACCACGACGGCCATCCCGACCTCTTCCTGGGCGCCCTCAGCGTACCACACGAATATGGCATGACTCCAGCCAGCGGCCTCTACCTCAACGACGGCAAAGGCCACTTCTCCGACATAGCAGCAAAGAACAACCCCGATATAGCCGGCATCGGCATGGTCACGGGCGCCACCTGGGCTGACATTACAGGTGACTCCGCAAAAGAGCTCATCATCGTCGGAGAATGGATGGCCCCACATGTCTTCTCTTTCCAGGACGGACGCTTTCATGAGATACCTACCAACCTCTCCGACCTTTATGGATGGTGGGAATCTATCGGCGCAGCAGACGTCAACGGCGACGGCCGCACCGACCTCATCCTCGGCAATACAGGCGAGAACTTCTACCTGCACCCCGACTCCGCCCACCCGGTAAAGCTTTGGCTCAACGATTTCGACAAGAATGGCATCCCCGACAAGGTAATGACCAGGTCCGTCGACGGCAAAGACATGCCGGTATTCCTGAAACACGAAATGGAACGCCAGCTTCCCCTGCTCAAAAAGAAGAACCTCAAGCACGGCGAATACGCCAAAAAAACGATCCATGACCTGCTTCCGCCCGAAACCCTCGACAGCGCCACCATCCTCCAATGGAATTACTGCACCTCGATAGTGGCCATCAACGATGGCAACGGCCATTTTTCCATCCACCCCCTGCCCGCAATGACACAGCTCTCCTCCATCAACGCGATCCAGTGCATCGACATCAATAGTGACGGCGATACAGACCTCCTGCTCGGCGGCAACGAATTTGGCTTCTTACCCCAGTTCGGCCGGCTGGACGCCAGCAAAGGTCACATACTGACCGGTGACGGAAAAGGCAATTTCACCTGGCTTCCGCCAGCCCGTTCCGGACTTCAGCTGCCAGGACAGATACGGGATATCAGAACCATCGCCAGGAAAGATTCTCCCCAGCCCTGGGTACTCTTCCTCCGGAACGACGACTATCCCGCACTGTATAATATCATTCTCAACAATCATCAGTAGCTTTGAGCAATATGTTCCGCCGAAATAGCATTTTCCTTTCCTGCCTCCTATTGACCTCACTGATGATCGGTTCAGGCTGCGACAAGTCAGGGCCCGCCACCCAGGGGCCTCCACTCTTCAAAACCCTCGACCACCTCGCCACTGGACTGGATTTCAGCAATACCCTCCATCCTACCAACGGATTTAACGTATTCGACTATATGTATTTCTATAATGGAGGAGGCATCGGCGCAGGCGATCTTAACAACGACGGAAAGATCGACCTCTTCCTGGCCGCCAACCAGGGCGGGAACAAGCTCTACCTCAACACCGGCAATCTCCGGTTCAAAGACGCAACGAAAGAAGCAGCCATCCCGCAGGACGGAGGCTGGTCCACCGGCGTCTCCATAGTTGATATCAACAACGACGGACTCCTTGACATCTATATCTGCCGGGTCGGCCACCTGGAAGGACTACCGACCACCCATAACCAGCTCCTCATCTGTAAAGGCATCGACAACAACGGCGTACCCACCTACGAGGATCACGCCAAAGACTACGGACTCGACTTCTCCGGCTTCAGCACCCAGGCTGCCTTCTTTGACTACGACGGCGACGGCGACCTCGACATGTACCTCCTCAACCATTCCATCCACCAGAACGGCACCTTCGGACCCAGACTCCAAAAACTGGCTACCGCAAGCCCCTATTCCGGCGACCACCTCTATCGCAACGACGGCAACGGGAAATTTACCGAAATCACCGCAGCGGCCGGCATTCACAGCTCTGTCATTGGCTTCGGCCTCGGACTGGTCATAGCCGACGTCAACCAGGACGGATATCCTGATATCTACGTGGGCAACGACTTCCACGAGAACGACTACCTGTATATCAACCAGAGGAATGGAACCTTCAAGGAAGAGCTCAACGACAAATTCATGCATACAAGCCAGTATACCATGGGCGTCGATATTGCCGACGCCAACAACGACGGCCTCCCCGACATCGTCTCAATGGACATGCTGCCCTTCGACCCATATATCCTCAAACGCTCAGAGGGAGAAGACACCTGGGATATCTACAACCTGAAGATCAGCAACGGCTATAACCACCAGTATACCCGGAATAACCTGCAGTTCAATCGCGGCAACGGACAATTCAGCGAGATCGGCTTGTATGCCGGCATCGCCGCTACCGACTGGTCCTGGTCCCCGCTCTGGGTAGACTTCGACAACGACGGCCTCAAAGACCTCTTCATCTCCAATGGCATCCCCAAACGTCTCAACGATATCGACTATATCAACTTCATATCCGACCGCGAATTGCAGCAAAAAATGAAGAACAAGGACCTGTCCGACCAGGACCTGAGCATGATCAACAAATTCCCCGAGATCAAGCTGCCAAGCAAATTCTTCCACAACACCGGTAAAATGCAGTTCGCCGACCAGGAAGGCCGCATCGAAGGCGAACACCCGACCTACTCCAACGGCGCCGTATACGCGGACCTCGACAATGACGGCGACCTCGACATCATCGTCAACAACATCGACGAGCCCATCCTCGTCTATCAGAACCTGCAGAACGACAACGACAGCAACCGCCGGCCCTCGATCGACCTCTCCCTGAAAGGTCCTGCGGAAAATATCAACGCCCTCGGCGCCCGCGTCTTTCTCTTCTGCGGCAAGGACATCCGCAGCTACGAAAAATATCCCGTCCGTGGATTCATGTCCAGCTCGGAGACACCGCTCCACATCGGACTTTTTAACGCCAAAGTAGACTCGGCCTTCCTCGTCTGGCCGGACAATACATACGAACGATTCACCATCCCGAAGAACAACAACACCCTGGTCTACCGCAAAGGCCTCCCCACTTTCGACTATTCCATAATAACACAACACAAAAAGAATCCCACCACACCGGTAGAAGACATCACCTCCTCCACCGGCCTTCTATATAAGCACGAAGAGAATGACTTCCGGGAGTTCGACAGGGAACCGCTGATCCCCCACATGCTCTCTACTGAAGGCCCCGCGGTCGCAGTAGGCGACGTCAACGGGGACGGCCTCGACGACGTCTATATCTCTTCTTCCAAATGGAAAAGATCGGGCTTCTTTATACAAAATAAGGACGGTAAGTTTACCCGTATGACGCAGCCGGCCCTCGACAGGGACAGCACCGCCGAATACGTAGACGCCTGCTTCATCGACGTCAACAACGACGGAGTAAAAGACCTCGTCGTCGCCCCCGGCGGCAACGAATACTACGGCCAGGAATCCTGGCGCTCCCCCCACGTATACCTCAACGACGGAAAAGGACTGCTGCAGCCATACGACCACGCCTTCGACAGCATTTATCTCAACGCCTCCTGTATCGTCCCCTGCGATTTCAACCACGACGGAAATATCGACCTCTTTATGGGCGGTCGCTCCATCCCCTTCGACTATGGAAGCACCCCCCGATCCTACCTCCTGCAGAACAATGGTAAAGGTCACTTTACCGACGTCACGGATAAATACGCCCCTGGCCTCAGCAGCATAGGCCTCGTCACTTCTGCACTATGGTACGACCTGGATGACAACGGACAGAAAGACCTGCTCATCACACTGGAATGGGGAGGCATATTAGCCTTTCTCAACCACGACGGACATTTAACCGAAAAGACCCTCACCACAAAAAAAGGATGGTGGAATTTTGTGCGCCCCGTCGACATCAACCACGACGGAAAGATCGACCTCGTCGCCGGCAATCTCGGCTGGAACAGCCGCCTGAAAGCCTCGGAAAAAGAACCCGTAAGACTTTACCACTACGACTTCGACGGCAATGGCAGAAAAGAGCAGATCCTCACCTACTATATCAACGGACGCGAGCTGCCGTTCGCCAACAAGCAGGAGCTCGAAAAACAAATGCCGGGCCTGAAAAAGAATTTCTTATACGCAGAAGACTTCGCAAAAGCCACGCTAACCGACCTCTTTTCTATAGAAAAGCTCCGAAACGCCGATACCCTGACCGCCAACTACTTTTCCAATGCAGTGCTGATCAACCAGGGCAACCTCGATTTCAGGCTGCAGGCACTCCCCTGGGAAGCCCAGCTGTCACCCTACAGGGACGCCGCCATTGTGAACGCTGACGGGGACAGCCCGAAAGACGTACTGCTCGTGGGTAATTACTATGAGAACAATATCCAGATGGGACGCTATGACGCAGACTTCGGAACCATCCTGAGGTACAAAGACACCATCAGCACGACACCCCTCAACGGCCTCACGGTCAAGGGCCAGGTAAGACATATTCGGGATATCACCATCGGCGGAAAAAAAGCCCTGCTGCTGGTCAGGAACAACGATAGCGCCATGGTCATCCGCTTCCTGCCAACCCGCTAAACCCGTCCCCGCACTAAACCCTGCTAAAAGATCGGGCAATATATCGTCGTCAGCCATTGCGACGTATCAGGCTGCGCGATCCTGTCCGTAATAAGGGTCCGGTAGGGCATCGCCATCACCGTCCGTCGATAGTCCAATATATAATTATTCATCCCCCTGACCGCATTCTCTACCGTCGAATCCCCACCCTGCACATCTGCTATCAGGAATTTGGCCGGTATCAGCCGCATGAAATAGACTCTTCCCTTACCCTTCAACGGTATATCCGTAGGCACAGATACCGTCGTACGCCAGCCACTGTCGATATGGTCGATGTTCATAATGGGATAGCTCGTCTGCTTTGCCCCGCTCGCACGAATATAAGCCTGGATGCCGCCGATCATTCCGTAGGTATCTTTTGTCGTCGGATAAGCCGGAAATACGATCTGCATAGCCGCAAGATAAGTGTCCGTCGTCGTACCTTCCCTGAACGTCACGCCATAAACATTCTTTTGCACCCCCAGGAATGAACCCGCCCTCGTAAGTATATTTCCAATATCAGAATCAAGCGAACCGGCCTGCCAGTAAAACCTCAACCGCTCAAAAATGCTCTTCGCCGCCGGAAAACTACACACCCACTGCAACACCGTGGAATCCTTCGACACCGGGATCACACTGATCCTGCCGGTGACCTCCGCAAACCGTCCCGTTAGACGCACATCGACGTTGTAATACGATAATTTCGTCAGTCGGTAGTGATAACCATTGAAGCTGTAAGACCCCGGTGTTGTCCCTCCCCCGCTCGGCCACCAACCGGCCCACTTCTGCTCATCCCTGATGATCCTGAATACCGGAGCAGCATTGCAGCTTACCCCCTTAAGCCTCACCACCGTGATCGTTCGCGGAATAAAAAAATAGACACAGACTACGGACAATACCAAAACGCCGGCTACAATAAAAACTAGTTTTTTCATACGCAATTCGCAAGTGTCTAAAATAAGCAATAATGTGTAATTTAGCCCCAAACGATTGCAAAATGAAGCTTCGCTTTATCAACCAATTCATCACCCTCCTGCTCATCCTCCCATTCATCAACGCCTCCGGCCAGACCACACAACCCCAGCCCGACTCCTCCACCTGGTTCGTCAAAGCCGACTCCATCGACCCATCCAGCTACTACGGCGTCACAGTAGCCAACGGCATGCTCGGCCTCGTCTCCTCCACCGAACCATTCAAAGCCAAAGACATCGTGCTCAACGGCGCCTTCGACCTCTACGGCCGCGGTCGCGTCAGCAATATCCTCAAAACATTCAACTTCGTCAACTGCTACCTCGATATAGACGGCCGCCGGCTGGAAAACTCCAAACAGCTATCCCATTTCCGCCAAAGCCTCAACATGAAAAAAGCCTGCCTGACAACCAGTTTCGACTACGCCGACAAAGCATCGGTCAGCTATACCTGGTACTCGCTTCGTCAGCTGCCCTTTACAGCCCTCGTCGACGTCACCATCACCGCTCACAAGGACATTGAGATCGTCCCCGCCAGCGTTATGGAAGCCCCCGATATGCTCAAAGACGTAGAGAACTACTACAACGAGATCGACCGCCCGCACGTCACGATATCCCTTCTCACCTCTACCGCCAAAAGCCCCACCGGCAAGCTGCTCATGGCCGCCTCTAACAGCCTTATCTTCGACGAGCCCCACGGCTCCGAACCACGCGTCATCCACGAAATGTGGGACAACAACATGCACCTCCTCAAATTCAAAAAGAAGCTCACCGCAGGCCAGACTTATCACTTCTCCATCGTGGGCTCCACCCTCACATCGGCCCACAACGACGACCCCCTCAACGAAGCCGAACGCCTCACGCTGTTCGCCACCCTCCAGGGCAGCCGTCAGCTGATAAAAGACCACGAAAAAGCCTGGGACCAGCTATGGCAAAGCGATATCGTCATCGACGGCGACCCCCTCGCCCAGCGCGAGGTCAGGCTCATGCTGTATCACCTCTACTCCTTCGCGCGCGAAGGCACCTCCTATAGCCTCTCGCCCATGGGACTCAGCGGCCTCGGCTACAACGGGCATACTTTCTGGGATACGGAGATATGGATGTACCCCGCCCTGCTCCTGCTCCAACCGAAGATCGCAGCCTCCCTGATGGAGTACCGCTACCAGCGCCTGCCGGCAGCCATGCGCAACGCTTCCAGCCACGGCTATAAAGGCGCCATGTTCCCCTGGGAAAGCGCGGCCAGCGGCAACGAAGAAACACCGGTATGGGCGCTTAGCGGTCCCTTCGAACACCATATCACCGCCGACGTAGGCATCGCGGCATGGAACTACTACTGCGTCACCCGCGACAAGACCTGGCTCAAAGAAAAAGGCTACCCCCTCCTGCAGGCGACAGCCGACTTCTGGACCAGCCGCGTCCAGCGCAACGGCCCCGGACACTACGACATCAACAACGTCGTCGCCGCCGACGAATGGGCCGAGAACATAGATAACAACGCCTACACCAACGCCGCAGCACGGGCCAACCTCCAATACGCAACCGACGCCGCCCGCATCCTCGGCCTCACGCCCGACCCCGACTGGCTCAACGTCAAAAACAATATTCCGATCCTCCGCTTCCTCGACGGCGTCACCCGCGAACACGCCGCCTACAACGGCGAATCCATCAAACAGGCCGACGTCAACCTCCTCGCCTACCCCCTCAAAGAGGTTACCACCCCGGCCGCGATAAAAAAAGACCTCGAATACTACGAACCCCGCGTAGGAGAAGGACCGGCCATGACCCACGCTATCTTTGCCATCCTCTATGCAAGACTGGGCATGCCCGACAAAGCCCTGACCGACTTCACAGGCGGATACAGACCCAATCTCCGTCCACCTTTCGGAGTCATCGCCGAGACGGCTTCGGGCAATAACCCCTATTTCGCCACCGGCGCAGGAGGCATGCTCCAGGCCGTTCTGAACGGCTTCCTCGGCCTCGATATCACCCCTTCCGGTATAACCCAGCTGTCCACCCGCTTGCCATCTAAATGGAAAGCCTTAAAGGCCACCGGGATCGGCCCCGAAAAGCTGACTTATATGATTAAATAATATCATGCATTTTTACCCGTATTTTTAAAGCGCGTTAAGCGATAGGACAATTTATCGCGCCAAAACCCGACCCGATACAATAAAACCCTCATTAGGCGTTAAAGCAAGTAGTAGATCCAAACCTGTTAATAACCTTATACAACCTTATACATAAACTATGGGATTTAGGTACCCTTTCCTGCTTATTAAAGCTGCCTTTAGGAATTTGTATTTCCTCATGTTCCTCAACGGTTTTGCAATAGCGTCCATGTGCTATTTCAAAATGGAAGCCACATACGAGAACGGACTCTTCGCAAGCATCAAGAATACCATCGACGCCCGGGTCGACGCCAATGATACCCCCGATTCCATCCTGGTCAAATCCATGTCTGTCTGCCACCAGCTGATGAGCGACAGGGCTTATACCTTTATCGACAGCAAGGCGGACCTTGGCCCCGAAGCCTCTATTCACTCAACCGCATTTGATCTCATGACGACCCAGGGCGCCTGCGGCAGCTACTCCCAGGTCCTCGCCCGGATCATCAAAATATACCACTACCCTGTACGTATCGCCCAAATGAAGGCCCAGGGCATCTATGGCGCCCATAATATCGTCGAAGCCTACAACGGCAACAACTGGGTAGTTCTCGACCCTACCTTCGACGTCAGCTTTGTCCGCCCCGACGCCCGGCTCGCCAGCTTCGCAGACGTACAGAACAACTGGACCTATTATTCCAGACAGGTACCAAAAGACTACAACCCCGACTATCGCTACGAAGACGTCCGCTACGCTAACTGGACCAAGATACCCGTCGTCTTCCCCGCGATCAAGGGCGTCCTCAATCTCATCATGGGCACCGAAAGAGCCAACCAGGTATGCATCCGCACTTTGTTTATGAATACCTATGCCGTCTGGTTCTACACGACCCTCCTGCTATTTATTCCCATATTCCTGATGACATTCCGCCTGGTCATCAAAACCAAGATATTCCCCAGCCAGGACATCCCTTTTACTTTCCGGAACTTTGTAAAATACATCCGGCCCAGGATCGTCGGAACTTCCTATATACACTAAAACTATTCATATTCCCGTTCCCCAAAGCACCACCCCTCAGTGGTGCTTTATTCTTTAACCCCGGCGCGCGGGCTCAATCCCACCTATCTCCATTCCAGATTTTTAGTGTAGGTTTAGGCGCGGATCTAATAAATAATTAAGGTGCACCTGAACCTGACAAAACCTCAAAACCCCGATCAGCAGCAAAGCCGGTACATGGACATTCCTTTGTCTATTGACCATTTTAGTGTAGGTTTGGGGCCGAATAAAAATTAATAAATGCTTAAAGTTGGCGTCTTCGGCGTTGGTCATCTCGGAAAATTTCATCTCAACAACTGGAAAGAAATAAAAGTAGCAGAACTGGTAGGATTCTACGACCCCAACGACGACATCGCCCAGGAAGTCACCAATAAATACCAGATCCCCAGATTCCTCGACCCCGAACGCCTCATAGAAGCCTGCGACCTCATCGATATCGTTGCCCCGACCCCGCTGCACTTTACCCTATGCGAAAAAGCCATACGTAAGGGTAAACACGTATTCGTAGAAAAGCCCCTCGCCAATACCATGGACGAGGCCCGCGAGCTCGTGCAGCTCGTCCGGGAATCGAACGTCAAGCTGCAGGTCGGCCACGTCGAACGCTTCAACCCCGCCTACCTCGCTGTACAATCCGTTCCCCTCCATCCCATGTTCATTGAAGTCCACCGCCTCGCTCAATTCAATCCCAGGGGCACCGAGGTCAGCGTCATCCTCGACCTCATGATCCACGACATCGACATCATCCTAAGCCTCGTCAAAAGCGAAGTAAAAACTATCTCCGCAAGCGGCGTCGCTGTAATGACCGACACCCCCGACATCGCAAGCGTTCGGATCGAATTCAACAACGGCTGCGTCGCCAACCTTACCTCCAGCCGTATATCGATGAAAAAGATGCGGAAAATGAGACTATTCCAGAAAGATGCCTATATTGGCATCGATTTCCTGAATAAAAAGACGGAGATCATAAAATTGAAAACGCCCCAGGACCAGGACGTTTTCGCTTTCGATATAGAGACCCCGAACGGAAAAAAGACCATCGCGCTTTCCAATCCGTCCGTACCCGAAGTCAACGCTATTAAAATGGAATTGGAAGCTTTCTGCACCGCCATCCTGTCCAACACCCCAACGCGCGTATCCGAAGTTGACGGACTACGGGCAATGGACATCGCTCACCAGATCCTTCAAAAGATAAAACACAATACGATCAATACCTGATTCGGGCATGCAGAGAAAGCTACATACCATCTCTATCCTGTGGTATATCCTTAGCGACTACGCAACAGCGCTCCTATCCTCTATTATCTTCCATTTCAGCCGGCGGATGCTGCTCTCGGAAACTATTTTCTCTGACCACAGGCTCATCCTCACCCAGCGATTCTGGCTCGGGACCTCCACCATCCCCCTCGGCTGGCTCGCCCTCTACACCCTGATGGGCTCCTATCGCAACCTCTATCAGAAATCCCGGCTCAGCGAAACCACCAATACATTTATTTACTCTATTGTCGGCTGCACCACCGTATTCTTCGCCATCGTCATCAATGACCCGGTAAAAGACTACCACTATTTCTATCAGACCTACTTCATATTTTTCTTCATCCACTTCTTCCTGACCCTGATCGGCCGCATGATCATCCTCAATTTCGTCCGCACCCAGGTCATCAAAGGAAAGGTCGCCTTCAACGCACTGCTCATCGGCAGCGACTCCGTCGCAACACGCGTCTACAAGGAATCCCGCGAAGGCCTCCGCCAGTCAGGCTACCATTACGCCGGCTATATCGGCAGCCCCAACCAGCAGAACAACGGCATCGCCCGCTATCTGCCCGAGCTGGGTAGCCCCGACCAGATCGAATCGACCATCGACCGGCACGATATCCAGCTCGTCGTCGTCGCTCTCGAACGCTCCTCCAAAAAAGACCTCGAGACGATCGTCGAAAAGCTCAGCAGCAAAGACGTCCGCATCAAGACCCTCCCCAGCACCCTCGACATCCTCTCCGGCTCGGTCAGGACCAGCGACGTCATGGGCGCTCTCCTCTCGGACATACACACCGGACTGATGCCCGAATGGCAGCTCAACTTCAAACGCCTGATCGACGTGTCCATCTCCGTTATAGGCCTGGTCGCCCTTTCCCCCCTGATGCTGTACGCAGCCATACGGGTCCGCCTCTCCTCAGCCGGCCCCATCATCTATCAACAGGAAAGGATCGGCTACAAAGGCAAAAAATTCTGGATCTATAAGTTTCGCTCGATGTACCCCGACGCCGAAAAAGAAGGCCCCGCGCTCTCTTCCCACCAGGACCCCCGTATCACCTCCTGGGGCAAGACCATGCGCAAATGGCGTATTGACGAGCTCCCCCAGCTATGGAATATCCTGAAAGGCGAAATGAGCCTCGTAGGCCCCCGCCCCGAACGGGAATATTATGTCGATCAGCTATATCTCCGCACCCCCTATTTTCGTTACCTCTTAAAAGTAAAACCGGGGCTCACATCCTGGGGAATGGTCCAGTTTGGCTATGCAGAGAACACCGAAGAAATGCTCGAACGGATGAAATATGACCTGATGTATATCGAGAACATTTCTCTCGGCCTCGATCTGAAGATCATGGTGCATACCCTGCGGATCATCTTCATGGGTCAAGGCAAATAAAACAATGAAGCATCTCATCCTCCTCTTACTCATAGTCACCGCCGGCATCACCGCCTCCGCACAAAAATACTGGCAGCAGCAGGTCGACTACACCATCGACGTCACCCTCAACGACGCCGACCGCACCCTCGACGGCTTCATAAAGATGAACTATCACAACAATTCTCCCGATACCCTCTCCTTCATCTGGATCCATTGCTGGCCCAATGCCTTCAAGAATGACAGGACCGCCTTCAGCGAACAGCTGCTCGCCAACGGCCGCACCGACTTCTATTTCTCGGAAAAACAGCAGAAAGGTTATATCAACCGCCTCAACTTCCGCGTCGACGACCAGGAGGCACGGATGGAAGACCATCCGCAGTATATCGACATCGTAAAGGTCATCCTCCCTAACCCCCTCCCCCCGGGACGTCAGATTACCCTGTCTACTCACTTCCACCTGCAATTACCCTACAACTTCTCCCGCGGCGGCTATACAACGTACACCGACCCCCAAACCGGCCGGACGTTCACATCCTTCCAGATAACCCAATGGTATCCCAAACCCGCCGTATATGACAAATACGGCTGGCATCCCATACCCTACCTCGACCAGGGAGAATTCTACAGCGAATTTGGCTCCTACGACGTCCGCATTACCGCCCCCCAGCCATACACCATCGCCGCTACCGGCGAGCTCCAGGACTCCGCCGGGCTGCAGGAGATCGCGGCCCCCCGGACACCAGCCGCACCGAAGACTGTCCCTCCCAAACCGATCCATCGCCCGACCAAACCCATTGCACACTCCATTCGCAAACCCATTCAAAAACCCTCCCCAAAACCTCCACCCACAGCCGCGACCAAAACCCTGCACTACAAACAAGCAGCCATCCACGACTTCGCCTGGTTCGCCGACCAACGCTTTACTACCGCTCACGACACCCTGACCCTGCCCTCAGGCCGAACTATAAACATCTATTCATACTATACGCCCTCCGCAAGCAAGGCCTGGAAGGACGCCACACATTACATAAAGGACGCCGTAAAGTTCCGGAGCGCCCTCATTGGTGAATATCCCTATAACGTCGTCACAGCCGTCCAGACAAAAGCAGGCTCTACAGGCGGCATGGAATACCCGACGATCACAGCCATCAATACCCCCGACGCCACTGCCCAGTCCCTCGACATGACCATCGAACACGAGGTCGGCCACAACTGGTTCTATGGCATCCTCGCCACCAACGAACGCCGCTATGCATGGATGGACGAAGGCATCAACACCTACTATGACGCCCGCTACGCAGCAGCCAGGTACCAGCCCGAAAAGCCCGGCGACTGGCTGCAGAACAAGCTGCCTTCTGACGACGAAAAATGGGGCCTCGACGTCGCCTATGCAGACCACAGCGACCAGCCCATCTCCACGACCTCCGACGACTTCTCCGAGACCAACTACTACCTGACAGCCTACGCCAAGACCGGCTATTGGCTCGGATTGCTCGCCGACACGCTGGGCACAGCCACCTTCGACAGCTGCATGCACGAATACTTCCGCAAATGGGCATTCAGGCACCCCTATCCCGAAGATTTTGCTTCCGTCATCGACCAGACCAGTCACCGCGACAACAGCCGCATATTCTCCCTCCTCGACAAAAAAGGCCCGCTAACACCGCCGCCGCACCGGCAGCTGAAGCCGACGATCCTGTTCAACCTCAACCATACGGATCAATTCGACTATATCAATTTCTTGCCTGCCCTGGCTTACAACAAATACGACAAGTTCATGATCGGTGTCCTCATTCATAATTATAACCTCCCGGCCGATCCCCTCCAGTTCTACCTGGCGCCCATGTACGCCACCGGTAGTCACCAGCTCGACGGCGCGGCCGGCATTAAATACACCTGGTATCCCAACCGGTCCTTTGGAAAAATAGACCTCGGCATCAATGGCCAGCGCTTCTCCACGATCTCTGGTGTCGACAGCAACGGGAGGAACATCACCGGTGGCTACTACAAGCTCGTCCCCGGCCTCCGCCTGACCTTTCCCAAAAAAGACGCCCGCAGCACTCAGGAAAGCTTCGTCGAATGGAAAACATTCCTCATCGGAGAAAGGCTGCTGGATAAATACGTACAAAAATCCACCGACTCTCTTTACTATCCGGTCCTGGGGAAATACCATTTCCGCTACCTCAACCAGCTCAGCCTGGGCATCCACGACAACCGGGCGCTCTATCCCTATAAGGCCCAGCTGCAGTTTCAGCAGGCCGCTTCCTTCTACCGTATCAACCTCACCGGCAACTATTTCTTCAACTACGAAAAAGGAGGAGGCCTCGAAGCCCGCGTCTTCGGCGCCAAATTCGGCTACATCGGAACCCGCTCTTTATCGGATGACCTCAGCCGGTTCGAACCAAAGCTCACCGCAGTCAGAGGAGACGAAGACTATACATACAGCAACTATTTCATCGGCCGTTCGGAATTTACCGGCGCCGCCAGCCAGCAGATCATGCTGCGCGACGGCGACCTCAAGCTCAGGACAGACCTCTTCCAGGGACTGCAGGGCCGCTCCGACAACTGGGTGGCAGCCCTCAACCTCACCACCACCCTGCCCCGGCAGATCATCCCGGCATGGGTCCCCCTAAAGCTCTTCTTCGACGCCGGCACCTACTCCGGAGCCTGGCAGGACAACCCGCCTACCAGCCACTTCCTCTACGTCGGCGGCTTGCAGCTGTCGCTGCTAAAGGACATCGTCCGCATCTACGCACCCCTGGCCTATAGCAAGGACTTCAAGGACCAGCTGAAGACAGTACCCGATCAGAACACGTTCTGGAAACGTCTTTCTTTCAGCATCGACATCCAGAACTTTGACTTCCGTAAACTCCTTGGCAATTCCCGTCCGTGAGCAGCTCCTACGATATCCGCTATCTTGACCGGGAGAAGATCGACGCTGCTAAATGGGACAGATGCGTTGAACGTTCGCCCAACGGCTGGCTATACGCCCGCTCCTTCTACCTCGACTGCATCTGCAGCTGGGGCGCGCTGGTTGCGGAAGACTATGAATACATCATGCCCCTGCCGAAAAAGAACAAGCTGGGTCTGCAGTACGCCTACGTCCCCCCGCTCGTCGGTCAGCTCGGGATCATCGGCCCGCACCCGGCTACCACCGACCTGACCAATGCATTCATCCGGCATATCCCGCGACGTTTCTCGCTGGTCGATATCCTGCTGGGCGAACAAACACCCGCCCCCACCCTGCCGGGTATCAGGATCACCAGCCGGATCAACTATATCCTGTCGCTCAACGAAGAATATGCGAACCTCTGGAAAAATTACTCGGAAGACGCAAAGAAGAATTTACGACGGTCTGCCCGGCACGGCCTCATGCCTGTGTTTGACCAGGTCCCCATGTCCACCGTCATCGGGCTGTACAAGGCCGCATATGGCGAAAAGAACAGCCACCTTGCCGCTAAAGACTATGCGATGATCGCAAGGCTCGGAGAAAGCTGTATTGAAAAAGGATTGGGCTTTACCATCGGTATCGTAGATAGCCGGGACCAGCTGATGGCCGCCGCCTTCCTGGGAAAGGACGACAAAAGGATCTATTATCTGCTGGGGGCGCCTACCGGGCCGGGCCGCCGGAACAGCGCCATTCACTGCCTCATCGACCAGTTGATCCAACGATACGCAGCCACTGACCTTACGTTCGACTTCGAAGGCTCCGATATCCCATCAGTCGCAGCCTTTTATCGTAAGTTCAGCCCACGGGAGTCCCGGCTGGACCAGGTATACTTCCATCTCTTTTCCCGTTTGCTCCATTCTTTCTGATAGACAGGATCAGTTCCGCGACTACCAGATCGGCCGCAACGGTGATCTTGATATTGTCGGGCTCCCCCTCCGCCAGATGCACGCTATAGCCCGCGGCCTCGACCACCGTAGCCTCATCCGTGAACTCCTCCTTATATCCCACACTGGCAGCCTCAACCACCATGCCCTCCTTTTTGAATCCCAGTCCATAAGAAGGCAAAAGTATAGTGCTGAGAAAAGTTTGTGGTGTCTGTACCAGCTTCACCTTATTTCTGTCAAACGCCGCGCTGGCGCCAGCCTCCGTCAACAGTCGGACGCTATCCTTGCAGTCTGTCACGGGAATAGCCGATCCCGTATGCACCGCCTGCTCATAACAGCGCCGTATCAACGCCGCGCTGGCCAGGCAGCGAACCCCGTCATGGACGAAGACCACCGATTCCTCCTTTACCAACCCAAGGCCATTCTGCACGGAATGGAATCGTGTTCCGCCACCCGCCACCATCTGCACCCTCTTCGGAGCCTGCGTAAGAGCCACCACAGTCCCCGCCTCTTCCATAAATGCACCAGGCACCACAAGAATTATTTCCAGATCAGGATAAGCCCCTAAGAACACTTCCAGCGTATACCACAATACCGGCTTACCCGCTAATAAAAGAAACTGCTTCGGCACCCCAGCACCCATCCGGCTGCCGGAACCTCCAGCTACGATAACAGCATATTTTTTCATAACTATTTGTAGATCGCCACCATCTCCTTGCCATCGCTGCTCTTATATCCCCGGTACATCCCCTGGCTGTTGAAAACCAGCGCCGCATTCCCATCCGCATCTACTCCGATCATCCCGCCCTCTCCTCCGATGGCCAACAATTTCTCGTGCACCACCACCTCCATCGCCTGCTGCAGGGAAAGCCCCTTATACTCCATCAGGCAGCTCACGTCATGCGCGGCAACGGCCCGGATGAACATCTCCCCATGCCCCGTGCAGGATATCCCGCAGGTCAGATTATTGGCATAGGTCCCGGCCCCGATCATCGGGCTGTCCCCAATGCGTCCATACTTCTTATTCGTCATTCCGCCCGTGCTGGTCGCAGCAGCAATATTCCCCTGCTGATCACAGGCCACTGCCCCCACCGTCCCAAACTTCTTGTCCCGCATCAGCTCTTCCAAACGCTGATGGGTATGATCCAGCGAATAGGTGTCACTGTCCCGGATCGCCTTCCATTGATCGTATCTGAACTGTGAAAAGAAATATTCATCCGGCTCCAGCTTGATCCCCTGCTTGATCGCAAAATCGCTCGCCCCCTTTCCGCTAAGGAATACGTGATTGCTGTTCAACATTACCTCGGTGGCCAGCTCGATAGGATTGCGGACATTACGAACCCCTGTGACCGCCCCCGCTTCCAGGGTCTTGCCGTCCATGATCGCCGCGTCCATTTCCTGGACTCCCTTCTTGGTAAACACCGAGCCCCTCCCGGCATTGAACAACATATTATCTTCCAGCATGACGATCGTCGCCTTGATGGCATTGATGGCAGAGCCGCCCTGCTCCAGCACCGCAAACCCGGCATCCATGGCCTGTTGCAGCCCCTCCAGATAAGCCAGCTCCAGCTCAGGGGTCATATCTTCTTTTAGGATCGTACCGGCCCCGCCGTGGATCGCGAGAGTAAACCTCGACATAGCGCTAATTATAATTTGACCGGTAAAACTAGAAAATTAAATGCCTGAGATTTTTGAAGATTATTCCTACATGCTTGAACAGCCACTAACACCACGTCAAATTCATTGAATTTCATCCACTAGCTCACTCAGAGACCTGGCCACTATTGCAACAACCTCCCACACTCCTGCAACAACCGCTGGCGGCTGACAGCCGCCGTCCCCACCTCCTCACAAACCAACCCGCCCGCGATATTCGCCACCTCCGCCATGATCCGCACATCCCGCGTAGCCGCATACACCAGCGAAGCCACCGCTATCACCGTATCCCCCGCACCCGAAACATCCGCAATATTCCGCAGATGCGACGCCACCTGCGCCGACTCGTCCCCTTTCTGATAAAAAACCCCTTTCTCCGAGAGCGTAATAAAGGATATTTCATGCTGTAGCTGCCTGGCCAGCAGCTCATGGATCTGCCTCAAGGCGGGTAGCTGCACGTCTTCCAGCAGGAGATTCAGCCCCTCCCGCACCTCTTTCAGGTTGGGCTTGAAGATAGTAACGCCCGTATAAGAGAAGAAATTCTTTCGTTTGGGATCGACCGCCGTGATCACCCCATGGTGCCGGCAAAGAGCCAGCGACTCCCGTATCACGCGGGCCGTCAGCACCCCCTTATTATAGTCTTCAAAGATGATGACCTGCGGCTTCTCCCGCTCCAGATATAGCCGCAGCTGATCCAGCAGCTCATCCTCTTCCGCAGTCGTAAGATCGGCCGTCGTCTCAGAATCCAGCCGCATCATCTGCTGATTGCGGCCCATCACCCTCGCCTTATTCGTCGTGATCCGGCCCATGCTGCGCGCCAGCCATCCCGTATCGATCCCGCTCGACTGCAACATACCCTCCAACGCCTTGCCGTCCCCATCCTTGCCGATCACCGAAAACGCCGCCACACGAGCCCCCAGCGAAGCCAGGTTCAGCGCCACATTCCCCGCGCCCCCGATTCGATACTCCCTCCGGTCCAGCGATACCACCGGAACCGGAGCCTCCGGCGAGATCCGCTCTACATGTCCCCATAGATACGTATCCAGCATAATATCCCCGATAACCCCGGCCTTGATCTGCCCGAATGCAGCAAATAACTTCGTAAAATCCGTCATACAGTCATTCTATTTAAACATCAACCAACACCATCTCCCCAACTCAAAATCACACCATCTCCCCAACTCAAAATCACACCCTCTCCCCAATTCAAAATCACATCATCTCCCCAACTCAAAATCACACCATCTCCCCAACTCAAAATCACATCATCTCCCCAACTTCGAGACCTGGCCTCAGGGCCTGCGTCGTGTGCTGCGTTAAGCCGCATTTCGGCCGTCGCCCGCCAAAGTTCCAACCGCCGATCCCCACGTCGGTCCAACCATGCCCCACCGCCCATCTAAAGTAGGCCGAACAGCGGCGACGCAGTTCACACGACCGCAGGCCCCTCCGAGCAGTTCACACGACCGCAGGCCCCCCAACACTTCACGCCTCCGCACGATCCTTCCTCGCCGCAACCGCGATATAATACAAAGGTATGCCCAATAACACAATGATCGCCCCCCAAATCGCATAAGTCGGCTTCGCAATGACCAACGCCACACAAAATACAAGCGCAAGCACGATATACACGATCGGCAGCACCGGATATCCAAACGCCTTATAGGGCCGCTCCAACCCCGGCTGCTTCCTCCGCAAAATAAAAATACCCAGCACCGTCAGCGCATAAAAGAACACCGCGACGAATGAGATCATATCCAGCAGGTCCCCGTATTTTCCGCTGAGACAAAGCGCAGAAGCCACGATACACTGCGCCCAAAGCGACCAGCCCGGCACCGCTGCCCTGTTCAATACACCCGCCTGCCTGAAAAAGAGCCCATCCTTGGCCATCGTATAGTAAACCCGCGCACCCGCCAGGATCAGCCCGTTATTACACCCAAACGTAGAGATCATGATCATAATAGCGATGACATAGGTCCCCGCATTCCCGAAGATGACATTCGCCGCAGCCACCGCAACCCGGTCCTGCGGTGCAGTGGCGATATGGTCCAGCGGCATTACGCTCAGGTACATGAGATTGGCCGCAACATAGATTACCGTAACGATCAGCGTCCCGAAGAACAGGCTCATCCCGATATTCCGCTTCGGATTCTTCATCTCGCCCGCGATAAATGTCACGTTGTTCCACGCATCGCTGGAAAAGATAGAACCCGTCATGGCGGCCGCAACAGCGCCGATGACAGCCAGCCCCACGATAGGACTGCTCAGCAGGTCCCCACTCGCACCCGTCGGCACAAGCCGGTGCATATTCCAGGCATCCGCCCAGTTCTGATGCCAGACCCCTTTCTGAGCGCCCAGGATGAACCCAAAGACGATCAACCCGAAAAGTGATAGTAATTTAGTGACGGTAAAGATCGTCTGTATCCATTTCCCCGTCTTCACACCCAGGGTATTGACATAGGTCAGGAAAATGATCAGTACGATCGAAACCAGGTGCGCATAGTAGATATGCAAAGACCCCAGCTCCAAAACAATATTGTTGTTGTCATTCAGCTCCAGCCGATGGAAGAAATATCCCGCAAACTTGGTGAAAGCTACTCCCACGGCAGCAATGGTCCCGGTCTGGATCACCGAAAAGAAACTCCAGCCATACAAAAAACCCGTCAGCGGATTATACGCCTCCTTAAGGTATACATACTGCCCGCCTGCCTTGGGATACATGCCGCTCAGCTCGCCATAGCTGACGGCCGCCGTCAAGGTCATGAACCCCGTCAAGGCCCAAACGAGAATAAGCCATCCGGCGCTGCCGACATTTCGCGTTATATCTGCGCTGACGATAAAAATACCCGACCCGATCATCGACCCTGCGACGATCATCGTACCGTCCAGTAACCCTAAAGTTGGTTTGAATTGATTGGTAAATCCCTCCAGTATGGAGGTTTCACCCGGAATGATGGTTGATTTGGTAGTTTCTGCCATATCCACCAAGATAAGGAAATCGCCGCATTCCGCAAGTCCCGGGGGCAATTCCCCTGCCGGCTACTTACTTCTTCTTATACTCCGAATTCAACCCGTTCACGAGTTCGGCGGTAATATCGTAGGCGGAGTCCTTGCCATAAACGAAGGAGTTGGGATCGTAGGCGAATATATATGAGTAGTTCTTCTCCTTATTGAATCGCTTCAGATAATCCTCTACGTCCCGGCGGATACCGGACCTCAGCTTCTCGGTAAAATTATACGTCTCCTGTTCCAGCTGCTGCTTCGTAGCCGCAAACCGTTGCTGCATATCCGCATATTCCCGCTGAGCCTGCTCCCCTTCCGCCTGTGTCATCGAATTCCCCTTCTGCCTCCAGCCCTCGATCTTCTTCTGGTTGTCCCTGTCCAGCCTGGTCAGCTGCATGTTCATGTCGTTCTCCTTTGCCTTTGCCTGTTCCTGTGCATCCTTAAAACCATTATAATGGGCCTGCAGGGAATCCAGATCAAAATAGGCTATACGGAAATTAGTACCAGAAGCAGGCTTCTTTTCCTCGCTCACATCGTGCTTCAGCGCCTGTATCTGCTTGTTTTGAATGACATAAAAACTCGATGCCAGGGCTATGGCTACAACTGCCAGGATAGTAGAGATTTTGTTCATAAGTTACCGCAAGATAAAAAAATGCGAGAATAGGGTTTGTTAAAATTTTACCCCACTCTCGCATTTATAAAATATTATCCATCGTCAGAACTTCGTTCCTCGAGACCTTCGTCGGAGCGTCGTCCCTTGAGACCTTCGGCGGACCTGCGTCCCTTGGTCCTTCTCGGTCGTTCCCTTCGCTTTGCTCGGGAACCTCGGTCGTTCCCTTCGGGAACACTCACTACTCCTCTTCGTCGAACTGCATCGCTTCACGGGTCGTTTGCAGCAGCTCATACTCTTCCTTGCTGCCCACGATCATGTTCTCGAAGTCACGCAGACCCGTACCAGCCGGTATCGGATGGCCCGTGATCACGTTCTCCTTCAGACCGAGCATGTCGTCGCTCTTACCCTGGATCGCCGCAGAAGACAATACCTTCGTCGTTTCCTGGAAGGACGCAGCCGAGATCCAGCTTTGCGTACCCAGAGAAGCCTTCGTGATACCGAGCAGCAACGGCGCCGATGTAGCGGCATTGGCATCCCGGAACTCAGCCAGC
>Ga0105240_10000227_pt1 | contig 112637 bp, 100 predicted proteins | sample KBSC54metaG_FD_80426 | JGI IMG/M metagenome (GOLD analysis project Ga0105240, IMG submission 80426) | Corn rhizosphere microbial communities from Kellogg Biological Station, Michigan, USA - KBS C5-4 metaG | ecosystem: Host-associated > Plants > Roots > Rhizosphere > Soil | place: Michigan...
AATTTGAATGCGCTGCATTTCCGAGGTGCCTTCACCGATGCGGAACGCGCGAGCGTCCCGATACATCCGCTCGATCGGCAGATCACACATATATCCCGAACCGCCGAATATCTGCAGGACGCGGTCGGCCACGCGTCCGACCATTTCGCTCGCGTAGAGCTTGGCGCGTGAGCCCGCGACGCGCGCTGCGGGATCCCCGCGATCGGCCAGATCCGCCGCTTGATAGCTCAGAAGGCGTGATGCCTGGAGCTCGCAATCCGAATCCGCGAGCATGGTCTGGATCGCCTGATGGGATCCCAACAGCGCGCCGAAGGTCTTGCGCGTGTTCGCATGCTCGATCGCAAGCCGCATGAGTTCGTCGGCCATGCCGACATAGCGGCCGGCATATTCGATACGCGTGGTGTTGATGGTCGCCATCATGCCACCGAAGCCGCCTCCTACCTCGCCCAGAACATGACTGTCCGGGACGACGCAGTCCTCGAGGGAGAAAGCCCCGAGCTGGTAACCTCGCCAGCCCATTTTGCGCATTACGCCGAGATAGTGAAATCCCGGGTTGCTTCGGTCGATCACGAACAATGTGTAGCGTGACTTGAGCGGCGCCGACGGATCCGTCACCGCCAGAATGATCAGATAGTCGGCGTAGTCCGCACCCGAAATGAATTGCTTGCCGCCATTGAGAACCCAGCCGCCATTCCTGCGTTCGCCACGGGTCCTCAGGCCGCCGAGGTCGGAGCCGGCATCGGGTTCGGTAAGCGCATAGGCGACCGTCTTCTCACCGCTGACCAGGGGATCCACGAACCACGACCGTTGCGCGTCTGACGCCAGCGTCATGGTCGCGGGCAAAAAGCCCAGAGCATCGGCCAGCGGCATCGACGTTTTGCCAAGTTCCTCGCCGACGATGACCTGGGCGAGAACGCTTAACCCGCCGCCGCCAAGATCCTCGGGCAGATTATGGGCATAGAGGCCAAGTTTGACGGCCTCCCGCCGCAGATCGAGAAAGGTCGCATCATCCAGATGATCCGCTTCCTCGACGGATTTTTCGAGAGGTCGCAGGTATTTCTGCACGTAACCGCGCACGGTCGCGCGGAGCATTTCGAGCTCCTCGGGCAACGAAAAATCCATGCTCAAGCTCCGTTCGGTTCTAGCGGCTCTGGTCGTCCGCGTAGGGAATATTGTCTTCGGCAAACGCCCAGAGCGCGCGTGCCGCATGACGTTGGTGCTCTTCGCGCACATGGCCAATGAGGCCACTGGCACGGGACACCAAAGCCAGCCCTCGCATCACACCGGGTTCGAGCCCGATTTCGAGCAGCAAGGCTCCGATCGCTCCCGTTGCGTTGATCGTGATATGCTTGCCGAAGCTCGCATCCACCGCCCGCCCGAGCCTGAGCAGCAGATCAACGTACCGGCCGCTCACCGACGCCTCCTGCGCGATCGAGAGCAATTTGGCAGTGCGCGGGTCATCCGGCTTGTGAAGGGGATGTCCGAAACCCGGTATGGCCTGTTTGCGGGCGCGGAAGTCACGGACCGTCTCGGCGCAAAAACCGTCAGGATCGTCCTGGTCCACTCCAAGCTGCAGGAGCTTCGCACAGGCTTCCGACGTGCCTGCATATATGGGTCCGAGCGATAACAGGCCGGCCGCGATCGCCACCTGCGACTCCTCGGGCACGCTATCGGCCATCAGCCTCGCCAGAAGCGAGGACGGCGTCCAGCCATGCTCCATCAGCGTCACCAGGCAGGCATCCAATATGCGCGTCTGCGACGCGTCGGGCATGACGCCGCTGCACAGAAAATAGGTCATCTCGGTAAAACTGCGCTGGCCGATCAGGTCGTCGACCAAGCTGAGTCCGCGTATGACCACGCCGTCGGCCGTCGAGCGTGCGATGCCGGTGGTCAATCCTTCTATCATACCGAATCCCCATCCACCGGTTGCACCATCCGCAAGCGAGCTCCGTCGGCCGCAGGTCGCTCGAAATTCGCAAGCAGCCTTGCGCGTCTCTTCGCGGCCGCCTCGGCATTGCGCATCTTGATGTGACCGAAACCCCTGATCATTTCGGGCAGCTCGGCAATCTCGGTGAGCCGGTCGGCATTGCCGGAGGTCAGGTGGCCCAATGCACCGCCGATCGTCGCCTCATATTCGACGACCAGCGCGCGCTCCATCCGTCGCTCGGCCGTATAGCCGAATAAGTCAAAGGCCGTTCCCCGCAGCCCCCTGAGGCGAGCCAGCACCGCGAATACGGTAAAAATCCAGGCGCCGAATGCCCTTTTGCGCGGTGCTCCCGTCACCGGATCGAGACGCGCGAGGACCGGGGGAGCAAGATGGACCTGGATCTTGCCAACCCCCTCGAACTGGTCACCCAGCTTGCGCCGGAAGTTGCCATCCGTGTAGAGGCGGGCGACCTCGTATTCGTCCTTATAGGCCATCAGTTTGTAGAGATTGCGCGCGACGGCGTGCGTCAATCGCTCCCCCTTAGCGCCGAGTGGCGTCGCAGCCTGCATGACCGCCTCGACGAGGCGGTCATAGCGCCGCGCATACGCCTCGTTCTGATAGGCAACGAGGCGCGCGCGCCGTTCCTTGACGAGCCCGGCTAGATCGGGCGTCGTGACCTGCGCGACAGTCGCCTGCTCCACGAAACGCTCGGGTCGCACAGCTGCCAGCCGGCCGAGGCCGAACGCACGTTTGTTCGCGTGGACCGCGGTGCCATTCAGTTCGATCGCCCGCATCAAGGCCGCATGTCCCAGCGGGATCGCACCGCGCTGCCAGGCGAATCCGAGCATGAACAGGTTTGTGTAGATCGAATCGCCCATCAACCGTGTTGCGATCCTGGTCGCATCGATTTCATCGATCGCCTCGGCTCCCAAAGCCGTCCGGATCGGTTGCAGCGCCACCATATGATCGAGAGCGATATCGGGATCGAGAACGAAGGCTGCCGGCGGCTGGACATGACCGTTGAAGATCACCCTCGTACGGCCTCGCCGCATGCGGGTGATCGCCGGTGGGCTCGCGGCTACAAGCCCGTCGCATGCCAGGACGAGATCCGCGCTCCCGGCGATGAGACGCGCCGGTCCCGGCGGCGTTCCGGCCGAGGCGATCTTCACGTGGCTGGTGACCGCGCCGTTCTTCTGGGCGAGGCCGGTAAAGTCGAGGACGTTCACCGACTTGCCTTCGAGATGTCCAGCCATCCCGATCAGCGCGCCGACCGTGATGACGCCGGTCCCGCCGATGCCGGTTACCAGGAGGTTGTAGCTACCGTCGCCCAATGCCGGCACGGTGGGCGCCGGAAGAGCCGTGACCAGGTCATCGAGATCGTCAGACGCAGCCAGCCGGGACCGCGGGCTCGCGCCATGGACGCTGACAAAGCTCGGGCAAAAACCGTTGACGCACGAATAGTCCGCATTGCAGGTCGACTGATCGATGATGCGCTTGCGGCCCAGCGGGGTCTCCAAGGGTCCGACCGAGATACAGTTGGACTGTACCGAGCAATCTCCACAGCCCTCGCAGACCTCGTCGTTGATGAACACGCGCTTGGCCGCTTGCGGGAATTGTCCGCGCTTGCGCCGACGACGCTTCTCGGCAGCGCACACCTGGTCGTAAATGATGACGGTGAGGCCTTCGACCTCGCGCAATTCTTGCTGGATCCTGGCGAGTTCGCGCCGGTCGACGATCTGCGCGTCGGCGGGAAAGCGGGCCTTGTCGTGCCGCCCGGGTTCCTCGGCGACGATCACGATGCGCTTGGCCCCCTCCGCGGCGAGTTCCCGCGCTATCTGATCGACCTCGAGGTGGGCGTCGTTCGGTTGGCCGCCGGTCATGGCGACGGCGTCGTTATAGAGAATCTTGTAGGTCGCGTTGACGCCGGCCGCGGCGGCCGCCCGAATGGCAAGGATGCCGCTGTGCGAGTAGGTCCCGTCGCCCAGATTGACGAACACGTGTCGCCCCTGGGTGAAGGCCGACTGGCCAATCCAGTTGGCACCTTCCCCGCCCATCTGCGTCAGCGTCGCCGAATTTCGCGCCGGCATCGACATCGCCATCGAATGGCAGCCCGTTCCTGCCATTGCGCGGCTACCCTCGGGGACGACAGTCGAGCTGTTGTGGGGGCATCCGGAACAAAAGAAGGGACGACGCTCGATCGCCGCGGCGGGTGCGCTGGCCGCCGCTCGGGCTTCGATGTCGAGAACGCGATGGTCGAACTCGGACATGTCGACGCCGAGCGCCTTCAATCGTCTCACCAGCGCCAGGGCGACGAGCAGCGGAGACAGTTCTCCGTCGCTTGGTATCACTGCGATGCCCTGCTCGTCGGTTTTTCCGACCACCCGCGGGGCGGATTCCACGTGACGGAGGATGGAAACGAACTGCGGCTCGATGAATGCCCGCTTCTCCTCGACGACGAGGATCTCGTCGAGCCCGAGGGCAAATCGGCGGGCGCCTTCGGCCTCGATCGGCCAGGTCAGCCCGAGCTTGTACAAACGCAGGCCAAGGCGCTCAGCCTGCTCTTGCGAGATACGCAACTCGTCGAGCGCCTGCATCACGTCAAGATAGGCCTTTCCCGACGTCACGATGCCGAGCCTTGCCGGGCCGGCGGCGAGCTCGATCCGGTCGATCGGGTTTGCGCGCACGAACGAGGCGACGGCCTCAAGCCGCGGACCCAGCATCCGCCGCTCCTGCTCGGCTGGGACATCGGGCCATCGAATGCCGAGGCCTCCAGGCGGCAGCTGGACATCGTCCGGAAGACGGGCGAGCGGCGGATCCTCGGCATCGATAGCGGCCGAGCTTTCCACGACTTCCGTGGTGACCTTCAGGCCAACCCAGCAGCCCGCGTAGCGCGACAGCTCGATCCCGTAGAGCCCGAAGACGATCTGGTCGTGGATATCGGCCGGGTTAAGGACAGGCACGCAGGCCGCCTCGAACATCTGCTCGCTTTGATGCAGCAGCGTCGAGGATTGCGCCCCGTGATCGTCTCCGAAGATGGCGAGAACACCGCCTTTTGGAGCCGTCCCGGCGGCGTTCGCGTGCTTCAGCGCATCCATCGAGCGATCGACGCCCGGTCCCTTCGCGTACCAGATGGCGAAGACACCATCGACCGTCGCATCCGGCTGAAATGCCAGCTGTTGCGTTCCCCAGACCGATGTTGCCGCCAGTTCCTCATTCAATCCAGGCTGAAAGACGATGCCGTTGTCGGCGAGCATCGTCTTTGCACCCCACAGCATGGTATCGTAGGTGGCCAAGGGCGAACCGCGGTATCCCGAGATAAAGCCGGCCGTATTCCACCCGCGCTCGCGATCCCGCGCGCGCTGCAGGAGCGGCAACCGCACGAGTGCCTGCACCCCCGAAATGAACACGCGGCCAGAGCGACGGGCATATTTGTCGCCGAGCGTCACCCCCGCGTCGATTGCCCCGGTCATGATCGAACCCTCCGGCAACATCAAAGCGACAGAGGATCGGTTTCAACCCGGTTGCGAAGGAGCCCGATGCCCGGCACCTCCGTTTCGAAGACATCCCCCTCCGACATGTAGGCGGGAGGCTTCATGCCCGCGCCGACGCCAGACGGAGTGCCGACCGAGATGATGTCACCCGGCAGCAACTCGGTCATCCGACTGCAATAGGCGATAAGGGCCGGAACATCGAATATGAGATCCGAGAGAGATCCGCGTTGGCGAACCTGCCCGTTCAGCCTTCCGACAAGCTCAAGCGCGCCCAGGTCCGCCACCTCATCGGCCGTCACCATCCAGGGCCCGATCGCGCCGCTTCGATAATAATTCTTGCCGGCGCTGAGTGAATGATCGAACTGAACTTCGCGCACCGAGCCGTCCATCAGTAAGGTGTAGCCCGCGACATGGCTGCCCGCAGCGTCGGTCGGGATGTATCGGCCGGCCTTCCCGATAATGATCGCCAGCTCCGCCTCATAGTCGAATGTCTGTGCCCAATCGGGCTTCAAAATCGGCCGATCATGAGGTGCGAAGGTCGTCGCCGACCTGAGGAAGATCGAGGGAAACCGGGGGACCTCGAAACCCGACTCCTGGACGTGCTTCAGAAAGTTCAAGCCCGCGCAGATGATTTTGTCGGGATCGGTGATCGGAAGATCGAGCTCGATCGAACTGAAGTCCAGACGCTGCGCGCCTGCGATCGTATCGGCAACGCGCCCCGCCATGATGTCGGGGAGCGCCTTCCGCAGCGTGCCCCATCGCGGCCCAAGGTCGGCGACCTGGTGCCCATCTTCGAGCAGTGCGCCGAAACTTGCGCGCCCATCCTGAATGAAACTGACGAACTTCATGACTCTCTCCATGCAGGACGGACGGTTACGGCAACGACGGTGCAATTGATCGACTTAGGTAGAGGTCTCATTCCCGTGCGCTTCGACCGCTTCTTCTAAGATCGATGCTCGCCCGACCGGCGTGCTCCTATCGGCGGGCGACTTTCCTGGACATTCGCCCTCTCACCATCATGCTCGACCAGTCGACCGGTTTGAGGACGGCCGACTCTCGGATCCGTTGGTGGGAAAATTATGCTCGTTTGAAAAGGATAGATGGATGCACTACGCTCATTCCGAATTGGAAAAAGAAGGTGAGAATGGAAGAGGGCCACCACAAAGTGTCGCAGGGCGCCACACCCCATGGCCGCTTCCTCATCGACGATCTGATGCTCCTGAGGGCCTTCGTGGCGGTTGTGGAGACACGCAGCTTCACCGGGGCGGGCAAGCGGCTGAACGTCGTTCCGTCGACGATCTCGAAGCATATCGCATCGCTCGAGCGAAGGCTGGATGGCCGGCTCATCACCAGAACCACCAAGCATCTTTCAGTCACAGAGCTCGGAGTGCGGTTCTACGAGAGATGTCTTCTCATATTCCACGAGGTCGAGGAGGCGGAACTCGAAATCGGCGAGTATCAGGCCGAACCCCAGGGCACCCTGAAAATCTCCGCTGCGACGACGCTTGCCGTTCGGCATTTCGGACCGATCTTCGTGCGCTTCCTGCAACGTTATCCGAAAGTCACCCTCGACGTCTCCCTCTCAGCGATCAACAGGGATCTCGTCGCCGATGGTTATGATATCGGGATCAGGATCAGCAGCGAGCTCGATCCAAACCTGATCGCCCTCAAGCTTGCTCCCAACACACGGGTCTATTGTGCATCGCCTCTCTATCTCGAGAAGAACGGCCGTCCCGCGATGCCGCAGGACCTGCTCGATCACAATTGCCTCGTCATGCAGGGTGTTCTCCAGTCATCGAGATGGCCGTTCGTCATGCCGGACGGAACTGTCGAAAGCGTGGTCGTGTCCGGCAATTACGTTGCCGACAACGGCGATCTCCTCCGTCAGGCTCTCCTGGCCGGGGTTGGTATCGGCTATCTGGCCCGCTTCATCGTGCAGGCACACCTCGACTCCGGGGAATTGGTCGAAATATTTCCCGAGAGCCGCGTGACGACGAGCAACATCTATGTCGTTTATCCAGACCGGAAGAAACTGCCACTCAAGACGCGGGCCTTCATCGATCATCTGCGCGACGAGTTCCGGATTCCTCCGGCTTGGGCCGTTTCGGACGTACCGCATGAGCTGCCACAGCAGTCCGTCGGATCCAATGTGACGGGCCGGACGCAATAGCATCGAAGTCGCTCGCGGCCGGCTCGCACTCTGCGCGGAGCGTCGGCATCATCGCCTCCGGCGGACCAGCCAACCGGGGAACTGCACAGGCTTATGCTAGAAGAACAGCCCTTGCATGGTCGCCGACACGCGCAGGCTTTCTCGACTGTCGATCGAGGAACACGCAAATCGCCTCACCAGAGGCAATGCAGGTCTCTCCGTCGAACAGCGCCTGCAAGATCGTGAGTGAGCTGTTGCCGATCGTCGTCACCTGCGATCCGACGCGGATGATCCCCGGCGCACGAAGCTCCTTGTGAAAACTGAAGGTCAAGCTGGCGATGAGGAGATCGATGGAACGAAGATCCTCCGAGAGGTCCGGGCGGAACACCAAGGCGATCCGCGCCTCTTCGAACAGCGTGATCATGGCCGCATGGTTGACGTGCCCGAACTGATCGGTATCGCGATTGCGCGTGGCGATCGTCACCCATGAGCCCAGACGGTCCGCGGACGGGGTGTTGCGCTTGCCATCCTGCGCTGAATCGGCGCTTTTTGTCTCTCCCATCAGCCAGTCCTCGCGGTCCGTTCCATGTCACGCATGCGAAGGAAAGGCTGGAGCGGTCTTGCGCGACAGGAACAGCCATTGCGCGCCGTCTCTCCGCAAGCGGTCGGTTGCGTGGAAGATGGCGTGGAGATGAAACGGCTTGTCGGCGGTCTGCGCGTATGCAGCAATGCTGTAGCTCGCGACGACTTCGGCCTCGCCGTCCTCATCGATAACGAGGTTGGACACCAGATGCTGGGTCGTCAGATCAGCCGGCCGCCCGGCCATCGCCGCACGGACCGCCTCGGGTCCGGTCAGCGCCTGATCGAGGCGATACCAGACGCCGTCATGCGCGAACAGGTCCGCGAGAATGTCGTATTCTCGCGCGTCGAGTGCCCGGAATGCCCTGACGATTACGTCCTGGCAAGCGAAGTAGATGCTGTCGCTGGTCATGGCGCGAACTTCTCCTGTGTGACCTATGTCATCGTTGTTCATTTAGAGATTGGGTGAACCGACGATACAGCGCAGTTGGCACAACGATCCTGCCGAAAGCGACCAACCAAAAGCAATCGACTATGTGGCTGGTGCTGGTATCGACCAAGACCGAATCCGCGTTGACGTCGGCGCGCATCCGGCTGGAGGCCGTTTTTCGCGCATCACCGCAAGCAAAGGCCAATCGGCACGGAAGGGGAAAGGCATGGATCTACAACTCAGCGGCAAAAGGGCGCTCGTGACCGGCGGCAACCGCGGCATCGGCCTGGCCATTGCTCGCGGGCTTCTTCGCGAGGGTGCCCACGTCGTGATCGCCGCCCGCGATCGATCGGCCCTGGACGATGCGGCGACTGCGCTGGCGTCCGAAACCGGCGGCAAGGTCGGCGTGGTCTGCGTAGACACGCGCGACGACGCGTCGGTCGATGCTCTCGTGGTCGAGGCGGTGGCGCTGCTCGGGGGTCTGGATATTGTCGTCAACGCGGCAGCCCAGCCCGGATTCGCCGGCGCACCGGGAATCGCGGGTCTCGACTCCGCCCGCTTGATGGAGGAGATCAACACCAAGGTCATCGGCTATATGCGCGTCGCGCGGGCCGCTGCCCCCCATCTCATCGCCGGCGGGTGGGGCAGGATCATCAACATCAGCGGTCTCGCCGCGCGGCAGGCCCGCTCGATCCCCAACTCGGTGCGAAACATCGCGGTCGCAGCTATGACGAAGGGCCTCGCCGACGAGCTCGGTCCGAAGGGCGTGAACGTCACCGTCGTGCATCCCGGAATGACCCGCACCGAGCGAACGCCCGACCTCATCGCGCGCCATGCTGCAGCCAACGGGATCACCGCGCAGGAGGCCGAGAAAGGCTTCGCAGCCGGGACGCTGATCGGTAGGCTGGTGAGCGCGGAGGAGGTCGCCGACGTTGTCGCGTTCCTCGCATCTCCCAGGAGCATTGCGATCAACGGCGACGCGATCGCCGCAGGCGGCGGGACACCGGTTGCGATCCACTATTGAGCGAACCGGTCGTGCCACGGTGCGGATTGGCCTTGCGAAGGTTCGCACGCATAGGCCGCCCGCGCATACGGCAAGACGGCGGCCGGGCGCCGCGGACCTCGAAGCGGCAGCGAGGACGGATGCCGGCGTCGTACGAACGATCGCAGGCTCCCACCCCGTACAGGCCAGGGGACGAGGCTCGCGCCAGTTCCGTCGAGCGGACGGACGTCCGCCGCAGCCCCGGCGGTAGGGCCGTCAGCCCCGGTCGGCTGCGAGCCATTCGGTCAGTGCGCGCTCCTGGGTCGAGACCATATAGTCCCGGCTCCCGCTCACCCTGCGCGCTTGCATCGACTTCAGCATCGATCCGACCAGGACGGCCGTGCGGGCGACGGTCGGTGCGATCTCCTCTGAAACGGACCGAAGCACGGCGATGGTCTCTTGCGACTGGACCGGACAGTCGAGCAGATTGACGAAGATGAGGACACCGGCGCCCGACCGTGCGTGCCGGACCGCATCGATCGCCCTCAGCAGGTCGCGCCGATAGGATTCGACCAGTGCCCTGTCCCAGAGGCCGAACAGCCGAAGCCGAAGCATACCGGCGGCGCGATCCTCCTCGATCTCATAGCCGGGCGTGACCGACGCCCGTGCGGCCCCCGCTGCAGGTAACACGACCAAAACTCCAACCTCTCCGATGCCTTTCGAAAATGCACTACGTCACCGATGGTGAAGACGTCATTTCCAAGCGCCACCCCATTGGTCGGTGTCCCTTAGACATTGGTCGAGCCAGCACCGGTCTCCGGGCCGTGCACCTTGTCCCGCCGCTTGGTCGCAATCCCTGCCGGAGCGCCCCAGCGGTTCTCCGGGGCCGCTACGACCATCTCGATGAACGCGTCCAGCTCAAAGAGCGCCTCCGGCGTGTCGCTCCTGTTTGTGGTTCATGAGCACCGCCGGTCTTCGGACAGCGACATCCAGTCCAGCGCGCTCCGCTGTCTCAACCTCCTGCGCCAAGCCCGAGTTGAACAGTCGGCCGTGAACGCATAGGGAACGGCAAGGCTGTAGCCCGCAGAAACGCGTCACTGGGTTTGAGGCGCCGAAGAAGTGTACTGAAAACATTTTTCTTGCGGCTGCCGGATATATTGACTCTTTCGGGTTTTCTTTGAGAAAATCTGCAAGATGCACGTCGTCGAGAAAGTCGCGCGCGGGTACCGCTACCTCTACCTTGCGGAAAGTGTTCGCGAGGATGGGAAGGTTCGACAGCGCCTCATCCGCCCACTTGGTCGAAAAGACCAACTGGTTGCATCTGGCCAGCTCGAGAGATTGCTGGAATCGATCGGCCGACATTGTGAACGTGGTGTCGTGCTCTCCCAGATCAACAGCGGAGAGATCCAGTCCCGTCGGATCGGTGGGCCATTGTTGTTCGGCGCGCTGTGGAAACGGCTTGGTGTCGCCGAGGTTTTGGAGGACGTGCTGGCGGGGCGGCAGTTCGGCTTTGCGGTCGAGCGGGCGGTGTTCACCGCCACGCTGCACCGGCTCTTTGTTTCAGGTTCGGACCGCGACTGCGCGGGATGGATGGCGGATTATGCCATAGAGGGCGCGGAGGGGCTCGCGCTCCACCATTTCTACCGTGCCATGGCGTGGCTGGGCGAAGAGATCGAGACCAGGGCCCCTTGCGCTCTGGCACCGCGCTGCGTCAAGGATGTGATCGAGGAGAAGCTGTTCGACCGACGGCGTGACCTGTTCACCGATCTCAGCCTGGTGTTCATGGATACGACGTCGCTGTCCTTTTACGGCGCTGGCGGCAAGACCCTGGGTCGACGCGGCCACTCTAAAGACTATCGCCCGGATCTTGCGCAGATGATCCTCGCGCTGGTCATCGACACCGAGGGACGGCCAATCTGCACCGAGATGGTGCCTGGCAACACCGCCGACGCGAGCGTCCTGTTGCCGGTCGTCGCACGACTGCGCGAGCGTTTCGGTATTACCCGCGCCTGCGTTGTCGCCGACCGGGGCATGATCTCGGCCGCGACCATCGCGGCGCTTGAGGGGCAAGGCCTGGAATATATCCTCGGTGCCCGCGAGCGCAGCAGCAAGGTCATCCGTGAGCTGGTCCTCGAGGACAGCGCCCCGATGGTCCCGCTCGTCCTCGACCGGCAGCGCGGTGAGACCCAGCTGTGGGTCAAGGAGGTCCGGGTCGGCAAGGATCGCTATATCGTCAACCGTAATGATGCCGAGGCCGAAAAGGATCGGACCGATCGCCAGGCGATCATCGCGGGCCTGGAGGCGCAGCTGAAGAAAGGCGACAAAGCCCTGGTCGGCAATTCAGCCTATCGGCGATACCTCAAGACCAGCGGCAAGAGTTTCACGATCGACGCCGGCAAGCTCGCTGACGAAGCCCGCTTCGACGGCATTACAGTGATGCGCACCAACACCAAAGTCACGCCCCTGCAGGCGGTTTTGCGCTATCGCGACCTCCTCCAGGTCGAGGCGCTATTCCGTGCCGCAAAAGCGACCTTCGATACCCGGCCGATCTACCATTCCAGCGATGCGGCCATCCGCGGCCACGTCTTCTGTTCCTTCCTCGCGTTGACGCTCAGCAAAGAACTGCTGCGCCTGTGCCAGGCCAGGGATTTGAAACCAGAGTGGCAACCGCTCCTGCGCGATCTTGATCGCCTGCAGGAGGCTACCATCGAAAAAGATGGAAAACGCATCACGACCAGGACCCATGTCACGGGCCAGGTCGGCTCCGTCTTCCAAGCTGCTGGCATCGCCTTAAGCCGAGGCTGGAACGAACACGCCGTCTGAACCCTCACATGCCCGGAAATGTAGTGCAAACGCGCGCTGGCGCGCCTGCATGCCATTGAAATTCAAACACGTTTCGAAAGTCACTGTTCAAGTGGGGCCAAGGTTTCCGTTCCGGCAAGCCGCTCCGAGCTATCGTCCCAAAGACCGTCGGACGCGGCGTTCGACCATTAGGCCTCCTGGCGATCGATGCTCCCGTTGTTGTCGATTCAGACGCCGCGCTCGCTCCTGTTCGGGGCGATATGGCGGTCGATCACCAACGTGCTCGCAGCAGCAATGGCCAAGCCGCCGACGGCGATCACAACGATCCCGGTGGGGCCGCCGCCCGCTCGTCCCAACACGATGGCGCTTCCGAAGGCCGTCGCCGCGGAGCCCAGTCGCCCGACTGCGGTGGACAGTCCCGAGCCGGTCGAGCGGCAGTCGGGCGGATAGGCATAAGCGGAGAGCGCGTAGAGGCCGGACGTTGTTGCGCCGACCGCAAATCCGACCAGCGAAAGTGCTGCCATCACGGCTGCGGTCCGGACAGGTTCGGACTCCCCTGGGAATCGAGGCAGCACGATGCCGAACAGGATCGCCGCCAGTGCATAAAGGGCAATGCCGCTCAACATGCTGGTCCGCGATCCGAAGCGGGCAAGGCCCCACGCCATTGCGAACGGAGCGATCGCCATGAAGAGCCCGACAAAGAAGTTGCTCATGATCGATGCCCGCAACGACAGGCCGGACATCGTGAGCATCGTCGGGCCCCAATGCGAAAAGGCATAATTCACATAGCCAAGAGCGAAGGAGGCGATCCATAGTCCGAAGGTCCGCCGACCGTAGCCAAGCTGGAACACGCCACGCAGCGATGTTCGCATTCGCTGCTGCGGAATGTCGCGCGCGGGCAGGGACGCGACCGTCCGACTGGCCTCCGCGGGCTTTGGGCGAAGTGCGCGGGTCTGCAGATATGCCGGCGATTCCGGAAGCTTCATGACCAGCAATATGCTGACGGCGAGCGTCAAGGCACCGGCTGCGTAGAAGCATATCCGCCAGCCGAACAGCGGAAGAGCCCAGCCAACGCCAAGCGCCCCGACCATGCTGCCAAGTGGCACCCCCAAGGTCGTGATCGTCACATAGCGCCCCTGCAGGCCCGGAGGCGTCAGTTCCGACACCAAGGAGAAAACGCACGGAAAAACCGCGCCAAAGCCCAGCCCGCCTACCAATCGCAGAAGTTCGAGGTGCTGCAGGTTCACCGCCATTCCCGAGAGCATTGCACACAGGCCAAAGGAGGCCACGCTGACCAGCATGACCCGTCGCCGCCCGAACAGGTCTCCGAGAATGCCACCCACCGCGGAACCGGCGATCATGCCCACCGATGCCGCAGCGAGAGCAGGGGCCAGATCGACCTGCCTCAGCCCCCACTCCTTGAGAAGTACCGGAGCTGCAAATGCGAGCAGCTGAATATCCGTCCCCTCAAGCGTGAACACCAGGACGCAAAGCAGGACGACCCACCTGGTCACACTCGGCGATATCGCGCCCCCCTCGCCTCGCCCCCCCGCGATCACAGCCGCGCCGGGCACGACGCCGCCCCGCCCCGGCATCGTGCGACCGCCGATCGCTGCTCATCGTCCGACGACGGCCACGCCCACGGGTCACCGCGCTCCCTGGCTGGAACATTCGATATCGACATGCCGCTCCTTCCCTGCTCGAAACCGAAGTTCCGGACCGCGCTCCCCGTTCCTACCTCGGACCGGGGGGCGGTCCCGCCCGACGGCCGGCGGCCCGGTCAAAGTTCAGAAATTCACGCCGAGACGCATGCCGACCTGCCGGCCGCGAGAGAGATAAGTATTGAACCCGCCCCGAATGAGGGGCGCCGCGACGCTATACTCCTTGTAGAGTTCGTTCGTCAGATTTCGACCGAACAACGACAGGGTCCACCAGCCGTTGCTAGGCTTGAGGTCAAGATGCGCATCGAGCGTCATGAGCGCCTTTTGCTCTCCGAGCGGGTCGTTGTTCGTCGAAGTGTTATATTTCGACCGGTATACGAGGTTCCATCCACCCTGCATCGAGTAACCACCGACAGGAATATCGTAGCTCACGCCGAACGAACCGGACACCTTTGAGTTGAACGGCGTTGGCGCTCCGGACAGATCCTGCGTGCAGGCGGCGGGCGCCGGCGGAAGCGGGGTCTGACTGATCGTACATGGCGCCGAGCGATAGCTCAGATATTTCGCGTCCTGATAGTTCAGCGAAGTGTCGATGCTCAGTCGGCTCACCGGCCGGGCGTGCAACTCGAGTTCCACGCCACGAGTGCGCGCCTTGCCGACGTTGGTGACGAACAGAACAGTACCCACGAAGGCAGACGTTTGCAGGTTCGTGAACGTCGTATCGTAAGCGGTCAGCGAATATTCGAGCTTGTTATCAAGGATGATGCCCTTCAGACCTCCCTCGAAGGATCGCGCCTTCTCCGGGCCGAACTGGGCTTGGGCGGGTATGGCGCCTGCGGCGCTGCCCGTGTAGTTCGCATCGACGCCGCCTGCCTTGGCGCCCTGAACGAACTTCAGGAAGGCCATGTTCTTGGGAGCGAACTGGTATTGCGCGACGACCTGCGGCTGGAAATGCTCCTCGCGCGTCGGAATGTCCGTAAAGCTGTGCACCGTGCCGTTGAGTGCGTTTCGAATGATTGCCGTGAAGGCCGGATTGTAGGCGGCATCAATTGTTGCGCGCGTCGTATCAAAGGAAATGCCCGGTATGAAATTCGCACCGAACATCGCCTCGTCGGTAGACTTCCGCGTGATCGTGTATCGCGCGCCAGCCGAGATCTTGAGCGAATCCGACAGATGATAGGTCAGATCCGCAAACGCCGAATAGTCATTGACGTGCTGATCGTAGGTCGTGACGCGCGCAAGCAACGGTAGCGGGATGCTCAACGCCGCGAAGTTGAAGTCCGCGATCGAATAAAGATGAATCGAGTTATGCTCGAAATAACCGCCGGCCAGGAAGTCGAGAGCGCCGGCCTTTCCAGCATAACGAATCTCCTGGCTGAACTGGTGATAGATCTGGCCATCGCTGAAGGTCAGGTAAGGCCGCTGGAATGCGCCCGTTTCGGTGGCGCCCGCCCTCGCGGTGCGGTAGGCGGTCGTCGAACTCAGGGTGCCCGGCCCCACCGTCCAGTTCACATCCCCCTGGTATGTCTGCGCGTTGACGCCGTTCTGGTCGTGCATGAAAAATGGCGCCACGTCGTAGTTGACGCTGCGCTTGTCATCGAGCGTGACGTCGTTGAACTGGGCCGTCGGGAGAACGCCTTGCGCGATAGGCTGGGCGGTCGAGCCGCGCTGCCGGACCCGGTCGATCTCCGCCTTCAACAGGATTTCAAGATTGGGGTCCGGCGTGAACCGCACGATCGCGCGGCCGCCATAGTTTCTGTAGGTGGGCTCGTCAGCTCCCGTCAGCGTGTTATGGATCCAGCCCTTGTCGAGATCTTGGTAGATGCCCGCGACACGGACGCTGAGGTTCTGCGCGATCGGAACGGTGACGCCGCCCTGTGCGAGCACCTCGTTTCCGACGAACTCATATCCGACCGATCCGTCCGCCTCGAAGACGTTGCCGGGCTTGCGCGTCGTGATGTTGAGGGCGCCGGCGGTTGCGCTGTTGCCGTAAAGAAGAACTTGCGGACCCTTGAGAACCTCCACTCGCTCCAGATCGTAAAGGGGGATCCGTCCGTCGAACTCGCGTCCGAAAGAAACGTTGTCAACGAACTTCCCGACCGCCTGCTCGAAAGAGAAACTTCCGGTCGTGCCAAATCCGCGAATGAACGTGATCGGCTGCAGAGCAGCGAGCGAAAGGGTGAAATTCGGCACGATCGCGACGAGATCGGTCACCCGGGCAATGTTGTTCGTCGCCAGGGTGTTGCCCGATACCGCGGTGACCGCGACCGGAACGTCGCGGAGAAACTGCGATTTCTTCTGCGCGGTGACGACGATGTCGAGCGTTGAGGGCGCTTGCGAAGTTGCCGTGCCGGGCGCACTGGGTGCTGGTGCGGTGGGTGTTTCCCCCGCCACTCCGGCTGGAGCGGAGACGCCCGTCGCAAGCTGCGGCGGCGCATCCTGCGCCTGCGCTGCGACCGCGCAGAGCGCAATGGCCGAGCCGCTGGCAGCTACGAGAACGGCGCGCTTCCGCTGACGAAAGCCCGATCCAGCACGATTCTGTCGCATGAAACTCTCCCCAAGAGCGATTGCCGGCAGTTTGGTTGGTTCTCCGCAGTTTCGCGGGGCCGGCCTTGTCCATCTGCTATGATCGTTTGGCGCCACGCCCGCAATTGGAGTTCCGGAACAACTCTTGGGCGGAAAAGAGAATAGAGAAGGCCCGGCCACGAAAGCCCCGTGCCCTGCCCCGGGGAGCGGCCAACGACGGCAGCAAAGCAGGTCGTGCGTGATCAGGCGTTCGTCGGGAAGGCCGGCCAACGCCCGTGCTCGGGCGCGCGAACGCACCTTGCACTGCGTGGCGGACATCCCGCTTCTATCTGCGGTATCGCGGTTGTATCGTTCGGGCACGTTTCCCCGGCCGACACATTCAGCGCCCGCCGTCGTCCCCCAAAGGCTATGTGGTCGACCGCGCGCGACCGGTGCGGCGATGCCCGGACGAACCGGCTGCGATCGGGCGCTGCTACTGCGGCAGTTCGAGGCGATAGACCCGCCGGGCAGTTCCGGCGAAGATCTCCAGCCTTTCCTCATGCGTGCAACCGGCGGTGATGATCTTGTAGGCGTTACATATCTCTAGGAAACTGCCACAACCATCCGTAGGCAGATTGCTCTCGAACATGCAGCGGTGCGCGCCGAACAACTCGATTGCCGCCTCGGCATAGGGTCGCCATTCGGCAGCAAGGACGGCGGAACCCACCGGCGGCTCGGCGCGATAGCTTGAAGATCCGCTCAAATAGGTGCCGAGTCCGCCGAGTTTCACGCTCGTGTTGGGAAAGGATGCGATGTCACGCATATCCTTCTTCCACTGTGGAAAGTCGATTTGCATCCGCCCGGCGTGCCGACCGATGCCAATCGGTTGGCCCGTGTGGCAGAGTATGATGTTCGTCTCCGGAAAGCGCCTGACCAGATCCAGTACGTCACCCAGTTGCGGCGAGAGGATGAACGCGTCGAAGCTGAGGCCCAGCGGCGCAAGATGCGCGAAGCCTTGCCGGAAATTCTCCTGCAGATATTGATGCTCGCAGACGTCGAACAGATCACCCAAGATCGAGTGATCGGCGTCCCACATGCCTTCCTGGCGAATGCCCCTGAACCTTCGGGGCGCGGCTGCGATATGGGCCTCGAGCACGGGGCGGATCCGATCGCCGAGGCGCAGATCGGCGTAGCCGACGATGCCAGCGGCGATGCGACACGGACCATAAAGGCCGCTTGCCGCCATCGCGGCTTGCCCGTTCACGAATTCAGTCTCTCCCACGGGCCGCATCTCTGTTGGCCCATCTTCGCGGTACATTATCCGCGCGTCGACCGAGACGGAGGCGATGACGTTATGGCCGTCGCCGATCATCTCTGCATAATCGTCGATTAGCAGTCGCTGCCTGTGGAGGTGGGCCGCAACACCCGGTGCAATCCGATCGAACAAATGATGGTGCGCGTCGATCACCGGAATTTCGGGAAAGATGGCGACTTCCGGAGTGCGCGTGATCGTCACTGTGTCTCTCCACGACGTGATACTTGAACGGAAATGAATTTCCAGCGCGCGGACCAGATCGCCGCCAGGAGGAACCCTCCCGCGACCGACGCCCGATGGCTAGGCGGACGCCGCGTCCGGCAGCGACCAATCGAGCAGACGACGCGCCGATCGTCCCAGGATCCACGTCTTCTCGTCGCTGGAGATCTCAGTGCAGTCCCAGACCTGGAACAGTGTCTCGGCCCAGCTACACCCCGTACGGTTCGCCGTGGAATCGCTACCCCACAGGATACGCTCGGCGCCGAATGCGTCAGCCGCACGTCGCAAATAGGGTCCAATCTCCCGAAACGGATAACTAGGCGACGGGAAGGAGTAACGCGCGTGCGACCATTTGAGCGCGACGTTGGGAAATCGTCCCAGTGGCAAAATCTGTTGTTCGATATTCTCTGGGGTGCGCAGCACGCCACAGTGGTCGACGACCATCTTGGTAGCTGGGAATCGCTCGGCGTAAGGCTGCAGAAGATGTGAGCACGCCGGAAGGAGAACGAAGAGCGGCAGGTCGTACGACGCTGCGATGGCGAAAATGGCGTCGAACTCACCGCGGACGAACGCATCGATTTTCTCAGGGGTATTTACGCAGATGCGCAGCCCCCTTCCTCCCGGAGACGACTTGACGTCCGCAACGACCGCCTCAAGCTCGGGATCGAGATGCTCGAGACGCAGGACATAACAGAGCCGCGTCGGATATCTCTCCGCGGCAGCCCGCGCGACGGGTGCGATAGGTCGTTTCACGCCGTTGGCGAGAAGGAGATATGGCTTATGCCAGCCCTCATCATCCGGACCATCATACTCGTCGACCACGGTGGATTGGATGCCAAGCGCGTCCATCGCCGCAATTCCAGCTTCGATCCCAATGCGATTGAGATGAACCTGTGAATCGACAATATCCACCAACCCCTCCTGTCGTTGTCTGGGCAGGCCTGTCACATGGAAGTGCCCTGCCGCTCGAAGAACCACTTGGACGAATAGCACCCGCATTGCCCGCACGGGCGGGCATCGAGAGCAAAATGACCGCACGGCACGTCTCTGTGACAGACGGTGCCGTCGCTACCGAACTTTTGTAAAGCCTGCGCGGATCATCAGATTTATTCTAAAATGGAACAAGCACGATGGGGAAACCGGGCATTGTCACATTCTGCTCGCTCGCGCGGGTTGACCCCGCGGAACCCGCTGCCGCCGGCGCCCGCGCTGTCGAAGCGCTTGGCTTCACTCCACATACCGGAGAGCGATACGCGCCAGCTCGGGGAAAGCCTTCGCCCGTTCCCGCGCCTGGGCGGACGATGCCGTACCGCGAATCGCGCGGCCTTTGATGCCGTGGAAAATCGCAGCGATGCGGAAGAAATTGAACGCAAGATAGAATTGATAATGCGGGATGTCCGATCGACCGGTGCGCCGGCAATATGCGTCGACATACTGCGCCTCGTCGGGGATGCGAAGCGCGCGCAGGTCCGTGCCGGCCAGGCCGGCGACGATGTGCGAGGGCATGTGATACATCATGGCGTGGTAGGCGAAGTCCGCAAGAGGATGCCCAAGCGTCGACAACTCCCAATCGAGAACTGCGATCACCCTCGGCTCGGAGGGGTGGAAGATCATGTTGTCCACGCGAAAATCGCCATGCACGATCGTCGTCTCGTCGCCGGGCGGGATGTGTGCAGGCAGCCATTCGACCAGGCGGTCCATGTCAGGGTTGCGGCCCGCTTCCTCATCGTCGCGATATTGGCGTGACCACCGCGCGATCTGCCGCTCGAAATAGCTACCGGGCCGGCCGTAGCCTTCAAGACCCGCAGCCCCGTAATCGATGCAATGGAGTCGCGCGATCGTCGAATTCATTGCGTCGAAATGGGCCGCCCGCTCCCCTGGCGAAATCTCGGGAAGACCCGCATCCCAAAAAATGCGCCCCTCCACCATCGCCATTACGTAGAACCACGTTCCGATGACGGCGTCGTCCGTGCACAAACCGAGAAGTTCCGCGACTGGAAAGCCTACTCCGCCGAGGGCGATCAGGATCTGCGCTTCGCGCTCGATCGCATGGGCTCCCTTGAGCAAAAGGCCCGTCGGCTTGCGGCGCAACACATAACAGCGGTCAGGGGTAATCAGTTTATACGTCGGATTTGATTGGCCGCCTTTAAATTGCTCGACCTTCAGCGGTCCCTTGAAGTCGGCAATATTCGCCGCCATCCAGCGCGCGAGCGAGACTTCGTCGAATCGGTACTCCTCACGAACCGCGCTCGTCCCGATATTGGTCTTTGCTACCTCGTCCATCATGCAAGCCTGTCGCGGTGATCGCGCCTGATCTTCTTTGCAAGCGACCACTTATGAACTTCTGTTGGTCCGTCGTAGATGCGGAACGCTCTTATTTCGCGGAAAATCTGTTCGACGACGGTGTCGCCAGAAACACCCCGGCCTCCCATAACCTGGACAGACCGATCCGCGACGCGCATCAATGCCTCGGATACGGCGACCTTGGTCATGGAACTTTCCGCTGTGCCGAGAGATCCGCCGTCGAGTACGTCGGCGCACCAATCGATCATCAGTTCTGCCTGCTTTAGATCGATAAGGTTTTCGGCGAGCATGAAACCCACGCCCTCGTGTTCGATCAATTTCTTGCCGAAGGCGTCACGACTGCAGGCATAGTCGATCGCGATTTCATTTGCGCGGCTTGCACCACCGAACCAGCGCATGCAGTGCGACAGGCGGGCGGGGCTGAGGCGCACTTGCGCGTAGGCAAAACCTTCCCCCGGCTGCCCAGCATCTGTTCGTCCGGAATACGCAGATCGTTGATCGTCACCAGCGCATGACCGCCCGGCATGGAACTGTCGATTGTTTCCAGCACGCGCTCAATGCGGATCGATGGATCGGGCAAGTCGACGAGAAACAAGCAGGCGCCTTGCTCCGACTTGGCCATTATAATGCCGACCCGCGCACCGACTGCGCCGGTAATGAAGGCCTTGCGGCCGTTGACGAGCCACACATTTCCCTCGCGAACGGCCGTCGTTTTCATCATCGACGGGTCGGACCCCGCCCCTCCATCTTCCGCGGGCTCGGTCATGAAGAATGCCGAGCGTGCCACGCCCTCGACCAACGGCACGAGGAAGCGCTTCTTCTGCTCAGCGCTGGCGACCCGATCCAGCAAGTACATATTGCCCTCGTCGGGAGCCATGGTGTTGACCGCCACCGGTCCGAGAGGCGAAAGGCCCGAACGTTTCAGGACGAGGGCTGTATCACGCTGCGATAGATGGCTGCCGTCCAGACGAATATGAGGAGTGAGGACGCCGGCCTCCCGCGCCTTGGCGCGCAGTTCCTCGACGAGTTCGTGCGCCGGCCCATGTGGCCCACACCGGGGGTCCCTTTCGTAGCACGCGACGACGGTGCGAACGAACTTCTCGACCCTGTCGGCAATTTCAACGGCGAACGGCGAATTCGTCATGGAAGCTTCTCACAACGTGCTGACAATATGACCGCCGTCGACGACAAGCACGGCACCGGTCATGTAGGTGGACGCCTCTGATGCCAGCAGCAGCAGCGGGCCATCGAGGTGGCGGAACTCGCCCAGCCGACGCTGGGGAATGCGTTTGATCATCGCGCGTCCCGCCTCGCTTTTCCAGAACGCTGCATTGAGTTCGGTTTCGAGATAGCCAGGGGCGAGCGCGTTCACGCGGATGCCGAAGCGGGCCAGTTCCAAGGCCATCGACTTGGTGAGTTGTATGACGCCGGCTTTTGACACCGCGTAAGGCAACACGTTACTGGCTTGTCGCAATCCCAGTATTGAAGCGATGTTGATGATGGTGCCACCCACGCCTCGCTTGCGCATTGCAAACGCGATCGCGCTGGAGAGCATGAACATGCCCTTCAGATTTGTGTCGATCACAGTGTCCCAATCGGCCTCCGATTGGTCCAGGACGCCAGCCTCGTGCACCACTCCGGCGTTGTTGACGAGGATATCGAAATCCTCCCACTCCGCGATCAACCCGTCGATGCTGGCTTTACGCGTAACGTCGAGCAAGGCGGCAGAGCATTGCCCTCCCAGCCCACGGATCTCGCAAGCGACAGCCTCGACCTGCTCGCTTCGGCGCGCTGTCGCAATCACCTCCGCGCCCGCCAACGCCAGCACCTTCGCAAAATGCGCACCCAGTCCACCGGATGCCCCCGTTACGAGAGCCCTCCGTCCCTTGAGATCCAATAGTGAAGGGCTCAAGGGAGCCTCCCATTTGCCACGACAACGATTGTGGTGCATGATTGTGGAACAATCAAGGAGAAAACGACGGCATGTCCGACGAGATTGGAGACGAGGTCGATCTGTGGCCGGCTGCCGGCCCTATGGGCGCATCGGGCACCGTATATCGCGGCATCATGCAGGACCTGGAAGAGCGCCGGATGGTACCAGGCCAAAGACTCGTCGAGACCGAGTTGGCAACCCGGTTCGGCGTTGGCCGCAATGCCGTGCGCGAAGCGATGCAGCGCCTAGCTATGAGAGGCGTGATCGACCTCAATCGGAACCGCTCTGCCTCGATACGACTGCTCGACCGCGCCGAAACGATGGAGGTGCTCGACGTCGCCGCGGCCTTGACGACGCTGGCCGCCGGCGCTGCAGCTGCACGATACGCGCAGCAGGATCACGGGAATATTCTGGACGCGGCGATGGACGACCTTGCCCTGATAGGGCCGATGTCCGAGCCTCACCTGTTCAGCCGCGCGCGTCGAAACTTCTACAGGGCGCTGCTCGTCATCGGAGGAAATCGCGAGTTGCAGCGCGTATTCCCGGCTGTCGGAATGCACCTCATCTTCTCGCAATTTCAGTCACCTCGGCTGCGCGACGTGCGTCTCGACGACTATCGGGCCATGCGGGACGCCGTAGTGGCAGGACAGACCGAGAGCGCCCGCCTTCTGGGATGCGAGCACGTCGAACGTGTTCGCGCGATCATCTGCGATCTGATCGGGGCCTGACAAGGCCCTTCCGGCCTGAGCGCAAACGGTCGCTCCAGCAGGGAGTCGACCGAGTCATCCTTGTTCGACAAGGGCGGATTGCGACCGTGCTGGCGTTGCAATTCGACATGAGAAGAACCGCCAGATCACGCCTCGACACCGCAACCGCCGATGGCCTTGTCCATCTCGTTATCACTGCCCATGATAGGTCCATGACGATGGCTTTCCCGGGTACCCGGAGCAGGGGATCGGAGCCGCACTCTCTGTCTTTAATGCGAGCTGGACGTTCGGGAGGCCTGCATGATACAAGCCTCCCACGGTGCCTACCCCTCGAAGGCTGACCTATAATCGCTAACGAACTTGGCCAGCGAGCCCGGCTTGCGGCCGAGTATCCGCTCTATCGTCTCGCTTGACTGGTCGCCCGGCACCTCGGCATCGGCGGCTGCAACGGCAAAAGCCTCGACCAGCCAGTCCGGGAAACCAAACTGCTTCAGGTTCTCGATGAAGTCTGTCGCCGACACATCGATATATTTGACGGGCCGTCCAAGCACGTCGGAGAACACGGCCGCTTGGGCATGGCCATCCAGCATTTCCGGGCCATTCAGATCATAAGTCTGCCCGCCATGCCCCTCCTCGGTGAGCGCCACGACAACGACAGCCGCAATGTCGCGGGTATCGAGCAACGCAATTTTCTTGGCGGCCGGACCCATCGTAAAGGCGCCCTGCTTGATCTGGTCGGCGCTGCCGAGAAGATTCTGGGTAAAGAAGTTGCAGCGCAGGATGGTGTAGGGGATGCCGCTCGCCTTGATCTGGCCCTCGGCCTCCGTGTTCCAGACGCCGAAACCGACCTTATGGTGCTCGGCGATTTTGCCCGAGAGTTTCACGAGGCGCTTCACGCCCACCCTCTTCGCCTCGGCGAGGAGACCCGCCTCCTGCTGTGCCGCGTAAGGCGAGCCGGGCGTCACGAGGAATAGCGTTTCGATCCCCTCGAAGGCGGCAGAGATGGTCTCGGGCTTCCCAAAATCGAGCAGCACCCCTTCGATGCCTTCGGGCTGCGCGGCGTCAGCCTTGTCTTGGCTGTGGAAGCCCGCGCGCGCCGAAATGCCTTTCTCGGACAGTTGCTGGGCGACGTGCTGGCCGACCTTGCCGCCGGCGGCGGTAATGAGGATCTTGGGGGTGTCATGCGTCACGATCTGCTCCTTTGAAGGCTGTTGGATGGTGTTTTGATGGAAACTGCCAGGGCTAGTCGGCTGCGGCCGACACCGACGTGCGGAGCACGAAGGGCATCGAACTCGATGGACCGGCAATTTTCGCGGTCTCGGCCATGAGGGCGACGATCTTCGGATTTTCGCGCGCAGCCATAACGGCCTCGCGGCTCTCCCACTGGCCATAGTTGACGATCTTGGTGCGATCGAGGCTGAGGTGGAAATTGAAAGAGAGGAAACCCGGTACGTAGCGCACCGTCTCCTGCGCAGATCGCACGAGGTAGTCCATCACATCCTCCGCTTGCTCTGGCGCGATCGAATAGGTGTTGATGGTCGTGATATGGCCGGCCGTCGGATCAAGTTTCGGAACTTCCGGCGGGGGACTCGCAACGTTGATGGGATCGTGCATGGCTGTCTCCTACTTTTCTAGACGATACGTTCCGTTCAGATAACCGTCAAGACTTTCCTAAACGCACCGTTCTGTTAAAGTGCCGACATGGAGACGAAGTCGCCCCCGCGCGCCCGTATGGGGCGACCCCCTAGCACCGCGGCAGGACCGCACACCGCGATTATGGACGCGGTGCTGGCGATGCTTCAGGAAGGGTCGGCCAGGGATTTGACGATGGAGGCTGTCGCCAAGAGAGCCGGAGTCGGAAAAGCCACGCTCTACAAGTGGTGGCCATCGAAGGCTGCTCTGATCATGGCAATGTTTCATGAACGCATCGCCGTCGGTGGCGCATCGGCGCAGGTAGCGGCGACCGCCGAAGAGGCGCTTCGGGCCACCATGCGCCGCTTGATAGCGGGACTCAACGGACTTTTCGGAAAGGTTTTAGTAGACCTCATCGCCGAGGGTCAAAGCGAACCCAGCGTTCTACATGATCTGTTCGAAGATCACATCGCGGCGCGTCAGGCGGACGATATGGCCGAAGTCGAGCGGGCAAAGGCGACCGGCGAATTTGCAAGCAGCGTCGATCCCGCCGTGCTGGTCGACATACTGTTCGGCCCGCTGATATACCGACGTGTCCTAGGATTGCCTTTGACCGAGCGATATGGAGATGCTCTCCTCGACGCCGCGCTCCGCGGGGCAGAACCCGAACACGGGCCCAAGTGAAGTTGGTTTCGTCTGTCGTGTCCGGTGAAGACAGAGCGACTATTACCAGCGTTACTCGCGCAAGGCTGAGTAACCGTTGTTATGAGCCTGAAACCTGCTCGATCTTGAGGCGGGCGAACATCGGGACGCGCCGAAGGTCAGCCATAGACCGGCCCGACTGAGCGACGGTAGAATGGGGGCACCCGTCAAGCGCGTGAGTGATTTCGGACAGGAGTGACCGCGATGATCCAATTCTATTTCAACCCCGGCCCGAACCCGATGAAGGTCGCGTTGCTGCTGGAGGAACTTGGTCTCGAATATACGATCAACCCGGTCGATAGCGCCAAGGGCGAGCAATTCTCGGCCTCGTTCACCAAGATCAATCCAAACAACAAACTGCCTGCCATAGTCGATGGTGAGGTCGTCGTTTTTGATAGCAACGCAATCTTGCTCTATCTCGCCGAAAAGACGGATCAGTTCCTGTCCGATGGCTCGCTCACGGGACGTGGCGAGCTTCTATCCTGGCTGATGTTCGTCGCCACCGGCATTGGTCCCTATTCGGGCCAGGCCGTTCATTTTCGTCACTATGCTCCAGATCCCAAGGAATATGCGGTCGAGCGCTACGTTTTCGAGGCTCGTCGGCACTATGGAATTATCGACCGACATCTCGCGGACCGAACCTGGATGCTGGGTGAGACCTACAGCATCGTTGATATGGCGGTATGGGGCTGGGCGCGGAACCTGCCGTTCATACTTGGCGCCGAGAGCCTTTCGACGCTGCCCCATCTTGATCGCATGATGGCGGCGATCGATGCGCGCCCAGCGGCGGCCCGCGCAGTTGTCCTGAAGGATCGCTATTTGTTCAAGACGGAACGCGATGACGAATTCCGGCGGAACATGTTCCGGCATATCCAGTCGGTTTGAGAGATTCGTGGAACTGACGTTCGTATCCCAACGACGGGATCTGTGTGTGGCGCTGATATCGGGGCGATCCGTGTCAATGTCGTTCAGGCCTTGGGCGTCACCCAAACATCTAAGGGGATGGAGCGCTCGCGGATCTGGATAAGCATCGAACCGGGACCCTCATTTTCTGACGGGAGATCCACTGGAAACACTCGAGATTATGAAGTTCACAGGAGTCCCGCCTGCGCCGATCGCGCATCCCGTAGAATTCGGTTTTGTATTCCGCCACAATGGTTTAGCCGCATTCGGACAGGAATACGGTTTCGACGCCTACTCACGCATCAATGAAGCGGCGACCAGCATGTTCGTGTCGTCCAGTGCTATCATCTTAATTGGCTCTCCATCTGAAAGTTATATCCTCGATACGGTCCAATATTGGTAGTGCTCGATTTGAATCTCGAGCATCAACGATCCATTCTCGGCTGGAACAACGTCCCTTCTTCGGTATATAATATGATCGCTATCGAAATCGTTCCTGCGATCGCGAACCCTGCGGTTACTGGCATCGTCGAGCCATTGAAGAGCTCACCGATGATCATGGCGATCAACGCCCCGCCCACGGTCATGATGACACCCTGGACGGAGGCTGCGGTCCCGGCGAGCTCAGCCAGTGGCTCCATGCTGATCGCGCTGATATTGCCGATCGCCAGCCCGAAGAAGAAGCTCGTTAGGCCTTGGAAGGCCGCAAAGCTAATCAGCGTCTCCTGTCCGGAAAGCACGAGGCCAAGGTGGATGATCTCGACGCTAGTATAGCCGAGGATCGCGCTATGCCCGACGCGACGCGTTCCCAGGCGTTCGACGATGCGGGCGTTGAGGATAGAGGCGATTGCCATCATTCCCGCGACGCCGGCGAAGACGGCCGGCATCAATCGGGGCTCCTTGAAGACGTCCGCGAAGATCTGCTGCACGGAGTTCACGAAACCGAGTAGTGCGCCCGTCAGGAGGGTCTGCACACTGACATAGCCGCGCGACTGCCGGTTTGAGATCACGATACGAAAACCGGCGCCGATGGTTCGCAAACTGAGAGGGCGACGAAATTCGGGATGTAGGGTTTCGCGCAGGCGGACGGCCACCCAAGCGAAAACGAGCACGGTATAGATGGCGAGGACTATGAACAGTCCGCGCCACGGGACCGCGAGCATGATCAGCTGGCCAATGGATGGCGCAAGCACCGGCACCGCCTGAAAGACGGTCTGCGCCATCGACATGATCCGCGCCATGGATCGCCCGCCGTAGCAGTCGCGGACCATTGAGGTCGTGACGACCCTCGTAGCCGAGATCGATAGGCCCTGAAACGCCCTGAACATCAGCATCAGGGCGAAGCTGGGCGCCCAGGCCGCGCACAAGCTGAAGACCGCGTATCCGATCATGCCGCCCAGCATGAGTGGCTTGCGGCCGAACCGATCGGACAAAGGGCCGTAGAGGATCTGAGCGCAGCCGAAGCTGAGTAGATAGACGCCGACGATCCACTGCCGCTGATTTGCCTCGCCAACCCCAAGCGAGCGGCCCATTGCCGGCAACGCCGGCAACATCATATCGAGGCCGAGCGCCATCAACGCCATCAGCGCCGCGATCATGCAGACAAATTCGCGCGACCCGATCCCGGCGCGCCTGTCCGACTCCATGTGGGAGAGATCCGGCCTATCAACGAGGGCGACACCGCCGGCCTCCATCGAAGACGACATTCTAGGACATTCCCACGGTAACAGCGTGTGTGATGGTGAGGCGCCGCTGACCTCGACGATCTTCGCCTGCCACGCGAACGCGTCGAGATAACGCGCGCAAACCCAGCGACCCCATCACGCAGCGGCGTCGAGCGCCAGGGCTGTAACGAGCTTGCCTGGGTCGGGGTCACGCCCCCGGAAGCTGCGAAAGGCGTATTCGGGATCGACCGATCCGCCCACGCCCAACAACATGGCGCGCATGCGGTCTGCGGTCGGAGGATGCCACGGACCGCCTTCCTCCACAAATGCGGCGAAAACGTCGTGGGCGATTACCTCGGACCACACATAGCTGTAATAGCGGGCAGCATAGCCCTCATCGCCAAAGACATGGGCAAATTGCGGTATGCGGTGACGCATTGCGACCGCGGACGGCAGGCCAAGGTCTCGCATCATCTGCTCGGTGTAAGCCGTTGGATCAGCGACGGGCCGGTTCGCGATGTGGAGCGCGAGATCGGCGATGGCGCAGGCCTGCGCTTCCAGGACGATGAAGGCCCGGCCGAAGTTTGAGGAGGCCCGCATCTTGTCGATCGATGCGCGAGGCATAGGCTCACCGTCCGCATTCACGAACGTGGCAAGAACCTCGGGCGTCGTAAAATAATTCTCGAAGAACTGGCTCGGAAATTCAACGAAATCACGTGCGCACTTTACGCCGGAAAACCTCGCGTAGTGCACCGACGATAGCAAACCATGTATCGCATGCCCCATTTCATGGAACATGATCCGGGCGTCGTCGAACGAGATGTAGGTCGGCCTGCCTGGTGCCGGCCGTACGACGTTCATATTGTTGGAAACGATCGGAGAGACCGGACCGTCCGCCCGGGATTGGTCCCGATAGCAATTCATCCAGGCGCCCGACGCCTTGCCGGGGCGAGCAAAGGGATCCACGTAGAACACGCCGATATGCGCCCCGGCGCGATCCAGGACTTCGAAAGCAATGACGTCCGGGTGATAGACTGGCACGTCCTCCAGTCGGCGGAAGCTAAGACCGAGAAGACGATTGGCTGCCTCGAAGATCACGCTCCGAACCTGTTCAACATCCAGGAAAGCCCGCACCTCGTTCAGATCAAGCGCGAAGCGCTTCTGGCGAAGCTTGTCCGCCAGATATCGAAGGTCCCAGGCTTCGACCGCGAATGGTGCGGGACCCACGTCCACTTCGGCCTGCAGTTCGATCAGGTCGCGACGCATCTGATCAATGGCGGGCGCCCATACAGAATGGCACAGGGACAATGCGACATCCGGCTGCTTGGCCATCGTGTCGGTAAGATGCCAATGCGCGTAGGTGGGGTAGCCAAGCAGCGTCGCTTTGCGAGCGCGAAGCCGCAAAATATCGCCCGCAATCGCGTTATTGTCGCGCTCCCCCGCCTTCTCGCCGCGCCCGGTCCACATGATGTGCACCGCTCGCCTGGCTTCTCGATCGTCGGCATAGGTCAGGAAGGGCTCGGCCGCGGACCGCGAATTGCCGACACGCCAACGTCCCGCAAGGCCATGGGCGGCGGCATCCTGCGCATAAATCTCGCGAAGGCTCTCCGGCACGCCCGAAAGCTGCACCTCATCCTCGAGCACGACAGCGTCTTCTTCTTCGTCGGCGAGAAGATTCCGGGCGAAGCGCGCCTGGAGGCCGGCAAGGCGCTCGTTGCAGTCGCGAAGGTCCCGTTGTGATTCGGCGTCCAGGGCAGCGCCTTGCTGGACAAAATAGCTGTAATGATGCCGCAGCAGGCGGTCCTGCTCGGGGTCGAGCGAAGTGTTTGTCGCCTTGTGGAAGACGGCGCTGATGCGCGCGAACAAAGCCTTGTGCTGGACGATCCGGTCGTCAAAAGCCGCAAGCCTGGGCAACATGCGCGCTGCCACCGCCTGGAATCCGGGCGTGCTCAGGCAGGTCTGCCAGACGACGAACATGGCTCGGACACGCGCGAGCGTCTGTCCAGCCCGTTCGAACGCGGCGATGACATTGTCGAAATCCGGTTCCGCCGTGTCGGTGGCGATCGCTTCGATCTCCGTCCATTTCTCGGCCATCGCGCTTTCCAGCGCAGGCTCGAAATCCCCAGACGCGATACGCCCAAACGGCGGAAGGCCGCCGAATGGACCCGTCCATGGCGCCAGAAGGTCCTGTTCACTCATGCCCAGCTCCGCACGGTCGATGTCCGATCGTCCATGGCGCCTACGCATCCCGTCGATAGGGCATGCAGCGATTGCGCGATGTCGTGACGATCAGGGTTTGCCCCTCATCCTCGATCCGCAGCGTCGCCCGTACAAAGTCCGGACTGCGCGCATCGCGTAGGGTCCAGACCTGATCGCCAACCTGTTCGGCCGCATAGATTGCGTGTCCGAAACGCCCCTGAAAGCGGGCCTGCTCATCGGCCAGGATGTCGATATCCGTACGGGTTGCCGACGAGCGATAGCGCGCCGCAAAGCTCGACAGGCTTCGCTGTGGCTCAGGCGCGCAACGCGTGAAACGCACAACCTCGCCATAGTCTTCGAGCAGCACGGTCTCCTCGGATATGGCGTCCGGCGGCAATCGAAACCGGTAGAAATCGAAACCTGGCGTTGGATTCCACGCTCCATTGCCATCCTTGGCGATCGGCAGAACCATGTCGTCGACGGCGAGTGCCGGTGTGCCCTCCAATTGCCGCAGTTCAAGCGCGCTGTTGCGAGCCGCGCTGTAGAATTTGCCCATTGCGGGAGCATCGCCTGGCTGACGAACTTCGATCGGCCAGTCGAACAAGGCCTCCATAATCCGGTAGGACACATCGACCGACCAGATATCGCCGCGGTTCGACATGATCATCAAATCGATATCGGCGTCCGGCATCCGGATCATCTGGGCGTTGCTGCCGCCGCCGCCGCCAGTGTGTCCCACCAGAGCGATACCGTGACGCTCGGAGATACCCAGCCCCATGCCATAGCCCGTCGAAAAACCGTTCCGGAGCGTCTGCGGCTCCTGCATCAACGCCCATGTCTGCGCGCTTCCGATACGCGGCTTCCTCATGTGGGCGAGCCAGATCAGCATGTCGTCGATTGTGGAGACGACGCCGCCGGCGCCGCCGACACTGACGCCCCATTCGGGCGTCTTCCAGCCCCCCTCTCCATCAGCCACATGCGGCCGGGCCGCGCCCTGCAACGAGCGTCCGCTGTCGGACAGAAGCTGCGAGTTCTTCATGCCAAGCGGACCGAAGATGCGGGACGCCAGAAAATCGCGCAGCGACGTCCCGGATATTGCTTCGATGGCGGTCGTCAGCAACTCATATCCGCCGTTATTGTAATCCCATCCCTCGCGCGGTGCGAAATTGCGGCCGTCACTATGCCGGTAAAAGTCGAGCAGATCCGCCACGGTACGCGGCACAGCCGGTCCATCAGCCACTATGCTGGCGTCGCATCCATCCCAGAGCCCGCTGACATGGGCCATGATGTCGACCATTTTCGCGTCACGGTTTGCAGGGTGCAGATCGGGCAAGAACCGGCCGAGCGGATCATCCGGGGAAGCCAGACCGTCGTCGCAGAGCAGCAGATAGGCGAAAGCCGTGAAGTGCTTGCTGATCGACCCGATCGACATGACGGTATCGCCACCAAGCCGATCGTCTCCCTTCGCATCCGCAACCCCGAACGACCGCTTGAACACAGCCCGCCCGTCCACCGCCAGGCCGACGACAAAGCCAGGCTCGCCATCCCGCACCCGTCCGGCAAGCACGCCATCGAGCTTGCGCGTATCGATCAGGGGCGAGCCGCGGTGGACGCTGACGCTGTTCATGATTCCCTCAATGTTAAAATGGCGGCGGCGTGCGGTCGCCGTCTCAGGAAAATCCAGGCTGTCGCGCTCGCGCTCAGCAGGCTCGTGCTCAGCATGACCCAGGACAAAGCGGTCGCGAGCGGGAGAGAGGCTGTCAGTTTCGATGCGATCAGCGTGACCGCAATCGGCGCGATCCCCAGCGAGAAAACGGTCGAAACCGCGGAGCATGAGCTGATGAACAGGCCGCGAAGCTCGTTGGGAACGAGAAGCACGAAGAGCAGAGCGATTTCCATGTGAACTGCGATGCCGCCGCTCGCGACGATCCAGAAGCCCAGGACGAACGATCGCAGAGAATGGGCGACGGGATAGAAGCTTACCGGGATGGTGATCAGCGTTAGAGCCAGTGCGAAAAGGATGACGCCCCCTACCCCTACACCCTTGTAGATCCTGTCGCTCAGCACGCCTGTGATCACCGGTGTCGCCAGACCGGCGACGAGGAGCGAGACACTGATCACTGCCCCGACATGTCCGGCATCGAGCCCGAAGGCCCTGTGCATCAAAGGCGCGGTCCAGATGATCGAGGCCATGTCGGCCATGGAGACGGTCGTCATCGCGACGGTGAGCGGCAGGAGAATGCCGCGATACGACCAGACCGCCGATCGTATTTCAGCAACCGAGAAGCGCGTGCTGGAAACGCTTATGCGCGTTGGCTCGCGAACCGTGAACAGCAACGCCGAATAGGCGACGAGGGGTGCGGCGATGACGAACATGGCACCGCGCCAGCCGAGGCTCGCACCTGCGAAGTAATTGCCGACGGCGCCGCCGGCGGCATAGCCGCCCGCCGTGCCGAGCATGGCGCCGACCGACAGAAGCATCGACGCCCGCCCACGCCTGGCCGGCGCGAAGAGATCACTGACCAGCGAAAGCGCGACGGGGTAGGTGCTCGCCGCCACGAGACCCGAGGCGCCCTTGGCGGCGATAAACGAAACCGGTCCGACAGCGAGCGCGGTTGCGACCGCGCAAACGCCGGCCAGAAGCACCAGAAGCTGGAGCAATCGCGCGCGACGACCGTGATCGATATAAAGCCCCAACGGGATGCTCGTGAGGAGGATCGGAACGGCGACCGCCGTGCCTTGCGCGATGGCGATCTGGTTGTCGGTAAGCCTGAGGCCGATCCTGACGCTTTCGATGAGCGGATTGAGCGACGCTCCTCCGAACGCACACGCCGCCAAAGCCAGGGCGATCAGCACGAGCTGGATGATCGACCGTTGCCATGGTGGATATGTTTCGTTCGGTTTCGCGTCCATCGGACCTCCGCATCCTGCGTTTGAACATGCCGGGCCCGAGAGTCTTGTGCGCACCGCGATCAAGGCCCCGCGCCCCGTTTCTTAAAGCGGCAGGAAAGGCGGAATCGGCAGCGGGAAGTTGCCGTCATAAGGCGGCCAGTTGGGCACCGGCTGGGTCGGGTCGACGTAGAACAAAGCGGCTTCGGTGTGACGCAGCTTCCTGTCGTCGATGTAAAAATATTCCATAAAATGAAGCCGTCGCTTGTTCAGTCCGGGTTGTCGGATGAAAACGCCAGAACCCAGCACGACCTGCTGCTCCTCGTCGATGAGCGGGAAACGCCGGGCGTTCACCAGGACGATCCCGAGATCCTCAAAGCCCTTCGTGCAATCCTCGACCCCGACGAAGCCCGGCTTGCCGGGCACGCGCTCCAGCGGCCCGATCGTTACGTTGAGCCCGTTCTCGGTCCGCGTGCAGCCACAATGTGCGATCACCGCGCGGCCGTTCTGACTGCTCAGGCCGTCGAAATAGCTGTTGGCGATGGCGGCAAGCGCGTCGCGCGATACGCGCTCTGATAGCGGTACGATCCGCGGCGCGGGCATTCCCGCCATCATCGCCTCGGGATGAAATAGCTCGAGCTGCCCTGGGAAACCCTGAGGACTCGGATCGTTGCGACGACCGACATGCCATTCGGCTTCCGAGATGCAGCCCTCCTGGATGCGCAGCCGCAACGAGACGATTGCGGGTTCGCCATGTTCGTCCATGAGTCCCAGGATCGCGGCATTGCCCGATACGGGATCGAAAAACCTGCGGTTGTGCGGGTCAAAGCCCGTGACCGTGCGCCAGACGCCTTCGCCGGCGGGTGTAACCACGCTGTTGACCGTCTGGCGGAACCCGACCCACAACGGCGCACGCGACGGGTCGCTGGCAAGCACAGCTGCCAGGAAATCGTCGATCATCTTCTCCAGGAAGGCACGATCATGACCCTGATCCTTTGCCTCGATTGTCGCTGATCCGTGCATCATCGTTCGTGGTCTCGCTGTTTGGCACATGCTCGCACCGCGGCCGCACTGTTCGTTGGGCCGCAGCTATGGTTGCCGAAGGGCATGCAATGAAATCTGCCTGCAATAGGAAACATGCGCCGAGCATTTCCGCAAGGGGAAATTTTCTTCACACGAAAGTCGTTACGGGATATTGAGCCACTGGCGTGCGCATTGCGGCGACGCGGCGGCCCGCCATGCTGCCATATTGCAAAGGAAGCTTGGTGAGGGACGCACGCGCATTCTCGTTCGAAGGCAATCCGGCACAGCGCGGTTTTCTGCATGGGGCCACATTGCGCGACGAGATCGCGGCACATCTTGACGCCCTTTTTGCGGGCTGGCGTCGCTCCGGCATTCACCATCCCGATGCTCATGCTCGTGCCTTTCTCGACGCCACCGCATTTCAGGATGCCATTGCCCTTTGGGCTCCCGCATTGATGGCAGAGATCGAAGGCGTGGCGGAAGGCGCATCCATCCCGCCTGAACATGCGTATCTGCTTCAACTTCTCGACGAGGAGTGGGCCTATCGCAGGTCGCTCGGCATCGTTGCGCCTTCCAACAAGTGCAGCGCCGCCGCCATCCGGGATGATGTGTCAGGCACGTGCATTGGCCAAAATATGGACCTGGGCGCGTATACGGACGGTTTCCAGCGGCTCGTCGTGCATCGCGAACAAGGCCAGCCTGACCAGCTGATCTTCACCCTGGCCGGTATGCTCGGTCTCATGGGCGTCAACGCTGTCGGCCTTGCTGTGTGCGTCAACGCCATTCCCCAAGGCGGCGCACAGCGCAGCGGCCTGCCGGTCGCGTTCGTCATTCGCCGGCTGCTGCAGGAGCGTTGCGCCAAAGCCGCAGGCGATCTGGCTCGGCGTATCGATCACGCGACAAGCCAGCATTATCTGATCGCCGACAGGCATAGGATCGTCTCTCTCGAGGCCCGGCCCGATCGAGTCGATCTCGTCCCGCCCTACGCACCTTGCTGTTATCTCCATACCAATCATCTACTCGGTGATGGCAGCGTACCGCGCCAGGACAGCTGGAAGGATCGCAACAGTCTGGCGCGGCTGTCGACGCTTCAGGCCCGGCTTGGTCAGACTGGCCCTGACATGAGCGCCTTGGCGCAGGCGCTTGCATCGCAGGACGATCCTGATCATCCGGTTTGCCAGGAAATCGGACAACTTGCCGGCATTACGGACTTCACGACCGGCTCGCTCGTCAGCGTCCTCAGCGCTGATGGATCGGTGTCCGGTTTGTGGAGCCCCGGTCCTCCCGTGCGGGACGGGTGGCAGCCCTGGTCGTTGAGCGGACCCATATAACGGGACATCGATCCTGGCGTGCGCTCACGAATTTTTCCTTTATTTCCTCAAGAGAAAATCCTAGGCATGAAACCACGACCGACGCGAGCATGATCCTGCCCAACCGTCGATCCCGAACGCCGTCAAGCCGCAGCGCAGGAAAGGGTCGGAGTGTGAATGGTCTTGCTGGTCGCGTGTTCATCGCGTCATTTTCCGCTGAGACGAACAGCTTCTCTCCGATTCCGACTGGGATGCAGGCCTTCGAGGAAGGAGGCCTGTTTGTCGAAAATGCCAGTCAGAAAGACCCGCAAGGCGTCGGCCTGTGGATGAAGATCCTTCGCGATCTCGCGGAAGGCGACGGGAATATGGTTTGCGAGGGCCTGCGGGCCACCGCCGAACCGGGCAGCAGGATCGTGCGTGCCGTCTACGAGGATTTGCGGGATCGGCTGGTCGAGCAGGCGGCACGTGCGCGGGCCGACATCCTTATCCTAGCGCTCCACGGCGCCATGATGGCGGATGGCTATGACGATTGCGAAGGCGATCTACTTGCCCGTGTGCGGGACGCCGTGCAGCCCGGGGCCGTGATCGGGGTCGTCCTCGATCCCCACTGCCATCTGACGGCCGAGATGCTCGGCGCAGCCGACATCACGGTCCTGATGAAGGAATATCCGCATACCGACTTCGCCGCGCGCGCGAGCGAGGTCTACACGCTGTGCCGCGCTGTTCTGGCGGGCGAGATAACGCCCACCCATCAGCTGTTCGACTGCCGAATGATCGGGCATTATCCAACGATGCTCGAGCCAATGGCATCGATCGTGGGCGAAATGAGAGAGGCGGAGCGAGCGCCGGCAATCTTGTCCGCGAGCTTTGTCCACGGGTTTCCGTGGGGCGACAGCCCCGACAATGGCTCGAAGATGCTGGTCATCACCGACAATGATCCCGTGCTCGCCGCCTCTGTGGCGAAGCGGCTCGGCATGCGCATCTACGAGCAGCGCGCCCACTTCGCGTTGCGCTATCCGCCAATCCAGGAAGCCCTCGATCTCGCCGCTGCTAGTGCGGCACCAGTGGTCCTCGCAGATACGGCCGACAATGCCGGTGGCGGTGCTCCGGGCGATGCGACACCTTTGCTGCGCGCCATGCTTGCGCGGCCGACAGGACCGTCGCTGTTGGGCGCGATCTACGATCCGGGGGCCGTGCGGCTCTGTCGGGAGGCGGGCATCGGCGCCACACTGACACTCCGGATCGGTGGCAAGATCGGGACGGCGTCGGGCGATCCCCTGGATGCCGTGGCGCAGGTCGTCGCGCTTGCCGAGGCGCACGTCCAGACATTCGCGAACGAGATCGTGCCGATGGGACCGAGTGCCTGGATACAGATTGGCGACGTCGGCGTCGTGCTCTGCTCGATACGCAGCCAGGTCTTCTCGCCCGATCTGTTCACGGGCTTGGGCATGACGTTGCACGACAAGCATTTGATCGCGGTCAAGTCGAGCGAGCATTACCGAGCGGCATTCGCCCCTGTCGCCGGCACGATCATCCCGGTCGCGACTCCAGGCGCGCTGCAGACCGATCTCACCGCCATCTCCTACCGGCTGAAGCGCGACAGGGTCTTCTATCCGGCCGTCCCCGACCCGCTCGGACTCGGGCCTCCGGGCACACGAGCGCCTGCTCGCGTCGACGGATGCCAGGACTATTCCTTCGAAGCAAAGCCGAGCGTCCAATGACATATGCAAGCCCATCGCTCCGGATCGAGGCGCTGCTCGACCAGAGGCTCCCTGCCGGCACGAAGGGCATGGCGATCGCTTCTGCGGGATTGCCGCTGAGATCCGTGGGGGAGCAAGGCTGGAACCTGCTCGATGGCGACGTCACCCTTCCCGCCGCCATATTGATCGACAGCGCCTTGCGGCACAATGCGTCGGCGATGGCCGGCTTCGCCGAGCGCCACAATGTTCGTCTGGCCCCGCACGGCAAGACGACCATGGCGCCCCAGCTTTTCGACCGGCAGTTCGAGGCAGGCGCCTGGGCGCTGACCGCCGCGACACCTGCCCATCTGGGGCTCTATCGTTCGGTGGGCGTCCCTCGGATCATCTACGCCAACCAACTTGTCGATGCTGCGGCGATCGCCTTCCTGTGCGAAGCGTTGACGGCGGATCCCGCATTCGAGGTCATTTGCCTCGTGGACAGTTTCCGTTCCGCCCTGCTGCTGGCCGAGGGTGCGAAGACGCATGGCCTGGAGCGCAGGATCGATGTGCTGGTCGAGCTTGGCATGGTGGGCGGCCGAACCGGGCTGCGGACGGCCGACGCTGCTGTCGCACTGGCAGAACGGATCGTCGACGCGCTGCCCACGCTCCGGCTGCGCGGTGTCGAGGCCTTCGAAGGCATCGTTGCGTTCGATGCCGACGGCCGGGCGAAGGTCGGTGCATTGCTCGATTCCCTGGAGACGGCAGCGACTGGCATCGCTCGGTTCGTGGCGCCGCTCCGACCGATCCTGTCTGTGGGTGGGTCCGCCTTCTTTCCTTTGATCGTCGATCGTTTCCGCGGTTTGGCAGGCGACATCGAGATCATCCTGCGCAGCGGCTGCTATCTGGCGCACGACCACGGCATGTACGAAGCCGGACGGACCTCGCCCTTCTGCCATGGTGCGCTCGATCATACGCCGGAATTACGGCCGGCATTGGAGATATGGGGACATATTCAGTCGCGGCCGGAACCCGGGCGCGCCTATGCCACGATCGGCAAGCGCGACATCTCGCACGACGCAGGTCTGCCTGCGCCGATCAAATGGTCGCCGAGCGGGTCGCGCACTGTCCATGCGCTGGCGCCCGAAGTGGCCCGCATCGTCCAGCTCAACGATCAGCATGCCTATCTCGAGATCCCGGACGATCATCCTCTCCAGATAGGCGATCGGATTGCGTTTGGCTGCTCGCATCCTTGCACGACTTTCGACAAATGGCGCGTCCTGCATGTTGTAGACGATGACTATGGGATCACCGAAGCGATCGCCACCTGCTTCTGAACGTCCAGCCTGATCGGGTAGCGAGACATGAGCGAACCTCTTATCGTCATCGGCCGCGAAGACGTCGCACGCCACCTGCCCATCGAGCGGTGCATTGCGACCATCCGCGGGGCGATGATCGCCTTGTCGCGTGGCGATACGCGACAGATTCCAAGACAGATCCTCCACGGCGAGTATGGTCGGTCCTTCGGGGTGATGCCCGGGACGCTTGGTGAGGGTGCGCCCTTCGGCGCCAAGATCGTGAGCGTCTATCCGCAGAATTCTGCGGCCGGCCTGCACACGCATCAGGGCCTCGTCCTGCTCTTTGATCCGGCATCCGGGGCGCCGAGTTGCATCGTGGACGCAGGAGAGATCACGGCCATACGAACGGCCGCTGCCAGCGCCGTGGCGACCGATGCGCTCGCCCGACCGGATGCCGCGTCACTGGCAATCTTTGGCACCGGCGAGCAGTCGGTTCGCCATGCGGTGGCAATCGCGCAGGTTCGCGCGCTGCGCGAAGTGTGGATCTGGGGACGCTCGCCCGATCGTGCGCGCGGGGTTGCAGACCGGGTCACAGCGGCGCTCGGCATCAGGGCGCAAGCCGTCGCCGATCCGCGCGAGGCGGCGGCGCTCGCCGATATCATCTGCACAGTCACGGCCGCGCGCGATCCGATCCTTCGCGGCGCGTGGGTGAGGCCCGGAACGCATGTCAACGCCGTCGGCTCGAGCTTCGCCGGGCCGCGCGAGATCGACGACGCCCTCGTGGTCATGTCACGCGTGTTCGCCGACCATCGTCAGTCGGTCCTCCTCCTGGGCGCCGAATATCTGGAAGCGGCACGGCAGGGCCTGATATCGGAGACGCACGTCCTGGGCGAAATCGGGGCGGTGATCGACGAGCAACTGACCGGGCGCGTCACCGACGCCGACGTCACGCTCTACAAGTCGCTTGGTGTCATCGCGCAGGATCTGGCGAGCGCGGCCACGCTGATGGCGAAAGCCCAAGCGGAAGGTTTTGGCCGAAGAGTATCGATGGCATGACGCTACCGGCCGGAAACATCTAGCTTTCCGACCGACGGGTCACATCGATATGAAGATGGGCAGCGCCATCGCCGTCTGATCTCGGCATTAGCACGGCAACCAGGCGGCACGGCGTGTCACCCACCTTGATGTGGGCATGCTCCATCTCGGCGTCGAAATAGATGCTGTCGCCCGCCTTGAGCGTCACCGGCTGATAGACCTTTGTGTGAAACTCCAGCTCGCCCTCGATGATATAATTATATTCCTCGCCCGGATGCGATACGAACCGCCCAAAATCCTCGATATTGTCGACGAGAACCTCGGCAAATAACGGCTGGCCCTTCTTATGCAGGAGGTCGATCGCGTGATAGACATTGAGGTAGCGCCCCGCATCGACATGACCACCCTCCCCGCCACGCGTAATGCTGCGGCGCGTGCCGTGCGGCGAAGGGGGTATCACATTCTCCCGCTTGATCCCCCCTTCCTCCTGCAGGAACTCGGCAAGATCTGCGCCAAGCGCGCGTCCGATCGCGTCGAGTCGTTCGAACGTCGTCGAAATTTTCCCGGTCTCGATCTTCGACATCGTCGAGACGGCGAGCCCGACCTGCTTGGCGAGAACCGCCAATGACAGGCCCGCCTCCTGGCGCTTGCGCCTTATTCCCTGTCCAATCAGTTCGTGACTTCCCTTAAGCCCCTCGGAAACCGCGAATTTTGGCTTTGCCATGTGATCCGTCTCACTCGATTTTTTCGCACCGCCTCGCCCTTGATCTGCGCATTCCCAACGCGCAAAAGCCGGACAGGAAACTTCCATCCCCCAGCTTACCCCTGCGCACAAGCCCGACGCAAATATTTCTCTTGACGAAAATGTGCTTGAGGTTTCCTATGACGAAACCCGAGGCCAATGCCCATGGGAATACCCAGCATGACGGCGCCGCGGCTATGACAGACGAAGGGGACATCGCATGACACGAGCCAAAGCCGCCCGTTATTTTGCTACCGGTTCAAGTCTAGCTGTTGCGCTGGGTTGGTGCGGCAGCCTTCAGGCCCAGACAGCCGGCGCAACGACGGCTTCTGCTGCCGGCGAGATCGTCGTCACTGCGCAAAAGCGCACCCAGAACATCCAGGATGTCCCGGAAACCATCAGCGTCGTCGACAACAAGACCCTGACCGATCTCCATGCGACCAGCCTTACCGACTATTTCGCCTATGTGCCCGGCCTTCAAGTCACCACGCAAGGAACGTCCGGGCAAACCCAGCTCAGTATCCGCGGCATTTCGCCACAAGGCGCCGGAACCGCGACCGTTGGCACCTATATTGACGATACGCCGGTTGGTAGCAGCTCGGCCTATTCGCGCAGCGCGTCCTACTCGCTCGACCTTCTTCCGTATGACGTGCAGCGCGTGGAGGTGCTGAGTGGACCGCAGGGCACGCTCTACGGATCGAGTGCTCTGAGCGGCCTCCTCAAATATGTGCTGACCGCGCCCAACCTCGACAAGATGACCGTCCAGTTCGGCGGCGATCTGTTTGGCGTCTCGGGTGCCGACAATGTCGGCGGCGGCGCTCGTGGCCAAATCAGCGCACCTATTATTAACGGTCAGCTTGCGGTGCTGGGCAGCTATTCCTACGAGAATACGCCGGGCTATATCGACGATGTCCAGACTGGCAAAGATAAGGTCAACGGTGTCCGTCAGCAGAGCGGGCGCATCGCATTGCTTTGGCAGCCGTCGAGCAATTTTTCGGTTCATCTGGGCGCGCTCTATCAAAGCATCGATTCCGACGGTAATGGCACCGTTGCCCTCTCTCCAGATACCTTGAAGCCGATCAATGGCAGCCGGACCGACAATTCCTATGTCGACCAGCCTTTCAAGAAGACGATCCAATATTATTCCGGCACGGTGAACTGGCATCTCGGCTTCGCTGATTTGACGTCTGCGACGAGCTATTCCTACTCCGACCTGCACCAAGTGTTCGACGACAGCCGCACCTTTGGCGTCCTGCTGCCGGCTTTCTTCGGACAACCCGCCGCCATCACGCCGTTCAACCTTCGACTGCGTCTGCACAAGGTGACGGAGGAACTGCGCCTTGCATCGCCAACGGGTTCACGTCTCGAATGGCTGGTCGGCGGTTTCTACACCCATGAGAAGAGCGGCAATCAGCAGATCGTGCCCGGGTTCAACCTGGCCACCGGCGCCCCTCTTGCGCCACCATTCAACTCACTCGCGGTGCTCGAGCTGCCCTCGACCTACGAGGAATATTCGTTCTTCGGCAACACCACGTTCCATCTGAACGACATGTTCGCGCTGTCGGGCGGTGTCCGATATTCACACAACAATCAAACCTTCTCGCAGGATGCCAGCGGCATTCTGACAGCCAACAATGACGTTCCAGGCAGATCCTCGGCAGGCGTCGTGACCTATAGCGTCAGCCCGGAGGTCCATCTGAGCAAGACATTGATGGCCTATGCGCGTGTGGCAACAGGCTATCGTCCGGGCGGACCCAATTTCTCGCTACCGGGCGTGCCCTCGACCTTCAAGGCGGACAGGCTGATCAACTATGAAGCGGGTATCAAGACCCAGTTCCTGGATAATCGGATCCTGTTCGATGCGGACTATTTCTATATCAATTGGAAGGACGTCCAGGTCTCCGTCGTGAACCCTTCGGGAATATCCTATTTTGCAAACGCCGGAAAAACGAACGGCCAGGGTGTCGAGGCGAATGCCTCGATCCGGTTCGAAAACGGCCTCATGCTCGGTGGCACCTTTGCCTATACTGATGCGAAACTAAACGACGACGCTCCGTCGATCGGCGGCCTTGCGGGCGACCAGCTCCCTTATGTTCCCCGCTATAGCGGCTCGGTTCGTGCCGACTATACGACTCATTTCGGGGATGATTGGACGGCGCATGCAGGTGCGGCGGTCCGCTTGCAGGGGCGGCGCTATTCGGCCGTCGAAAGCAGCAGTCAGGCGTTTCCGATTGCTGGCTACGCTGCCCTCGACATGAACGCCGACATTTCGCAGGGACACTATACCATCAAGCTTTTCGCAAAGAACGTGACCAATCGCGGCGCCTATAATTTCTTCGGACCCACTTTCAACGGTCTCACTGGCGCGATCTCGCAACTCGAGGGAACGCTCATCCAGCCGCGCACGGTCGGGATCGCCTTTGACTGGAAGCTGTAAGACAGGCGGCCTTCGGGCGCGGTTGACGCGCTGGGTGATCGTTCGCAAGAGCGTGTCCGCCGGTCCGACGGGAGCCGGACAAGGGTTGATCATGCGATCTGATCAGGCTGTCAGGTAACCATGCACCAAGCGTTCATCGAGATGAAAGACCATGGCGGTCCGGAGGTTCTCCGGCTCCGCTCGGGGTATATCACCGGCCCCGGACCATCGCAGATCCTCGTTCGGCAGACCGCGATCGGCGTGAATTTCCACGACATCTACGTCCGAACGGGATTGTACCGGACGCTCGCGCTTCCGGGCACGCCCGGTCTCGAGGCGGTCGGGATCGTCGACGCCTGCGGCGAGGCGGTCTCTCATATCGCCGTCGGCGACCGCATCGGTTGGGTCTCGCCCGGCTATGGCGGCTATGCGTCGCACCGGCTGCTGGACGCCGCGCTTGCGATCCGCCTGCCGCACGGCTGGAGCGATATCGAGCTCGCGGGCTCGCTCATGAAGATGCTGACGACCTGCATGCTCGTGCACCACGTACGGCAGGTGAAGGCGGGAGACCATGTCCTCGTCCATGCCGCGGCAGGTGGTGTCGGCCAGCTTCTGTGCGCCTGGGCAAAGGCGCTCGGCGCAAGCGTGATCGGAACCGTCGGCAGCGCAGTCAAAGGCGATGCCGCCAGGCAGGCCGGAGCCGACCATATTCTTCACTATCGAAACCAGGACGTCGTTCACGGCGTTGCCGAAATCACGCGGGGCGCCGGCGTCGACGTCGCTTACGACGCAATTGGCCGCGATACCTTCCTCACCAGCATGCAATGCCTTGGATATGCCGGAACACTCGTAAATTATGGTCAGGCGTCCGGCCCTGTCGCGCCCTTCACGCCAGACCTGCTCGCCGCGCGGTCTCTCGGCGTCGTACGGCCGATCGTCTTTCATTACCTGCGTTCATCCGAACAGCGCGCCGCGATGACACAAGAGACGTTCGCGGCGCTCGACGCCGGCATCCTTCGCCCGCTCCCGCCCCGCACGTTTCCGCTCGCCGAAGCGGCCGATGCGCATCGCCTGCTGGAGTCCGGCCAAAGCCCCGGCGCCCTCGTCCTCGTCCCCGAAGAATCGTCGCATGACCTCTGACATTCCACAGCGCGCCGCCGACTTGCTGCGACATCATCGCGAGCGGCAGACGCGCATCGAGGCGCTCCCCGCGCCGCTCCGCCCCAAAACCCGAGAAAACGGCTATGCGATCCAGCAATGGATCGAGACGGAAAGCGAAGCCCCCTTATTTGGCTGGAAGATCGCCGCGACCAGCCTGGCGGGTCAGGCGCATGTCGATGTCGACGGGCCGCTGGTCGGGCGAATTCTTACCGAGCAGCGCCTGTTTGCCGGCGATGCCTATGCGATCGGCAAGAACCACATGCGTGTCGGCGAGCTCGAATTCGCCTTCCGGTTCCGCCGCGATATCCCTCCTGTGAGGCCCGCATGGACGGTCACGGATGCGATTGCCGAGGTCGAGGCGCTGCATATCGCGATCGAGGTTCCGGATTCGCGCTACGAGCGATATGATCGGGTGGGCGCGCCCCAGCTTATCGCCGACAATGCCTGCGCCCACCGTTTTCTGCTCGGCCCTGAGGCGTCTGTCGACTGGCGACTGCTCGATCTCTCGGCGCACACGGTGATTGGCCTGGTCGATGATGTTACAGTCGAGACAGGTAGCGGCGGGAATGTCCTGGGCGATCCCCGACGTGCGCTTGCGTGGTTCCTCGAGGAGCAGGCCCGGTTTGATGTTACGGTGCGCAAGGGCCAGATCGTTACCACCGGCACCTGCGTCCAGCCCATCATGCTTCGGCCAGACACGATTCTGACGGGAGATTTCGGCGTACTGGGACAGGTCTCGCTACGGATCGCGCGCTGAGGAGGCGCACCGGCGCTAGCCCGGCTAGGTCGTCGCCTCCCAGCGCTCTGCCCCGCATGCGAGCTCTGCGGCATACACGTCTTCCGGCAGCCACAGCTCACCGGCAAGATCGAGACCAGTCACACCACCATCCGACCCGCGGACAAGCGACACCTTTTCGCCTGGATGCTGGAATGCGCTGCAGTGTCCGATGACGCCGTGATCGCCCTCGATGCGTTCTACGCGCGGTGCAAAGGCAAAAGGATCGAGCTGGGCCGGGTTCGCTAGTACCACCTGCGCGGCTGCGGGCACGAGGTCGACGACGCCCCACGCGTTCCACCAACGACCCTGCCATTCTGAAGGATGGACCGGGGGCGTACAGGCCGTCTTGAACCACCTCATGATCCGCAGCGCGCCATCGGTCCAGGCCGGCGCGCGCCCGTCCTGTGCATTGACGACGACGCTGATCGCCAGCCCATCGCGCGGTACCACGATCGTGCGCGACATCGTGCCGATGAAACCCCCGATATGCCCGAACCAGTGTGCGCCACCGCTCAGTCCCTTGGTGACACCAAGCCCGTAGCTGCGCGGCTCCGGACCGACCGGATCTTCCCATCTGTCGTGCATCATCTCGAGCCGGCTCTCGCGGGTCAGCAGCGACGCCTCCGCATCGGGATCAAGTTGTGCGAAAAACCGACACAGGTCCGAAGGCGTGCTGACAATGCCGAAGGCAGGATCGAGCGCATCTATGTCCTGGTCGCTTGGCCATGTCTGGCGGCGTCCGAGAAGCACAGGTTCGCTATGCCCTCGCGCGAGGCGATCCGGCCGGATGCCCGTCGCATTGGCGAAACTGTTCTTGAGCCCCGCAGCGTCGATCACCTCGCGCTGCAGCCAGTCGTCATACCGCTCCTTCGTCACCGCCTCTATGAGGAGACCGAGCAATCCATAGCCGAGATTGCTGTATTTTCCGGTCGTTCCTCCAGGATACACCGGATCTGCCCCACACAATGTCCGCAACATGGCATCGTCGGGGAATGGTTGCCTGAGCGAACCATAGCCGGGGCCATCGCGCATGATGCCGGCCTGATGCGACAGCAATTGCCGCACCGTCGCGTTGGCAATCTGGAGGTCAAGCGCCTCGACGTGGAGACCGATCGGATCGTCGAGCGACAGCAATCGACGTTCGCACAACAGGAGGATCGCAGCGGCAGTGAACGCTTTGCTGTGCGACGCCATCCGGAACAGGTGGTCGGGAGCGAGCGCAATGTCGCGCGCGCTGTCCGCCACACCTGCGGTCACATCCAGCACAGCGGCGCCGCGATATGCCATCGCCATCGCGCAGCCCGGTTGCTGGCTGGCACGCAGCTGGTAGCGAATCCATTCGGCGACGTAGCGCGCTCCGGCGGTGACCCAGGTGGGAACGTCCTCGCCGAGGCCGGCAGCGTAAACTGGTGTTTCGGACATCTGCCGTGCTCCTTGTCGGTGCAGCCCCTATCAAGCGGCCCAACCTCGTTTTGCGCGCATCATTTTCTCATGGAGAAAATTGCACGGCTATGCAATCGGTGCGTTCCCTCTTTCGCGGATCAACGTCGTAATCCAGCAAAACTGCGACTTGAGTCTACCTTGTCTGAGCGGCAAGGAGCGCAATCCGGGCTGAACCAAAACTGCGACATGGGTATCGATGCCCGCCAAAGCCTGCTATTTTCCTGTAAGGAAATATGCGATACGGCTTGCCCTGACGATGGAGGCCTGGACATGACGATCGATACTTGGGCGGAGCGCCGAGTTGCCGCCCTTCCCCGCGGCGTGGGTTCCGCGACCGCCGTCTTTGCGGAGCGGGCCTTAAACGCGGAAATATGGGATGTGGCCGGCACCCGCTATATCGACTTCGCAGCGGGGATCGCGGTCCTCAATGTCGGGCACCGGCAGCCGGATGTCATGGCGGCCGTCGAGCGGCAGTTAGCGCACTTCACCCACACGGCCTTCCAGGTCGTTCCCTACCCCTCTTATGTGCGGCTTGCCGAGCGACTCAATGCGCTCGCCCCTGTCGAGGGTGCCGCGAAGAGTATCCTGTTCACCACAGGCGCGGAGGCGACCGAGAATGCGGTCAAGATCGCGCGGGTCGCGACCGGCCGGCACGCGGTGATCGCGTTTGCCGGTGGCTTCCACGGCCGGACCTTGTTCGCCTCGGCGCTGACGGGGAAAGTCACCCCCTACAAGCTCGGATTCTCGCCCCCGGGCGCTGGCATCTATCATCTGCCATTTCCTCGCGCCTACGCTGACGTCTCGGTCGACGCGACGCTCCGCGCTCTCGATCTTCTTTTGTCGGCCACCGTCGCGTCGTCGGAGATCGCCGCGATCATCATAGAACCGATCCAGGGCGAGGGCGGCTTCCATGTCGCCCCAGAGGAGTTGCTCATTGCCCTGCGAAGCTTCTGCGACACCCATGGTTGTCTGTTGATCGCCGACGAGGTCCAGACCGGATTTGCGCGAACGGGCAAGATGTTCGCGGTCGAGCATTCGGGCGTAAAGCCTGATCTCATAGCGATGGCAAAGGCGCTCGGCGGCGGCTTTCCGCTTTCGGCTGTGGTCGGACGGGCAGACGTCATGGACGCCGTCGCGCCGGGCGGCCTTGGCGGCACCTACGGGGGATCGCCGGTCGGATGCGCCGCCGCCCTTGCGGTCCTCGACGTTATCGAGCGGGATGACCTCGTCGGAGAAGCGAACAGGATCGGCGACCGCATCCGCACCCGGCTTGCGCGCCTCGCCAACAATGCGAGCGGCCGCCTGATTGCGAACATACGTGGAGCAGGCGCGATGATCGGTTTCGATGTCGTCCCGCCGGATGGTGGTGCCCCGCCCGCCGATCTGGCGAAGGCATTATGCGCTCGCGCACTCGAACGCGGGCTAGTCCTCCTGACATGTGGCACGAAGAGCGAGGCCATAAGGCTGCTGCCTCCACTGACCATATCCGAGGCCACGCTGGACGAGGGGCTGGACAGGCTGGAGGAGGCGCTGGCTACCGTCGGCGCGACACTATCGGCGCAAAACCGCGCCTGCTGATCATTCCCTCGGGTGCAGACCCCGGCGTCCGCACCCAAGCACCTGACCGACCGCGGTCAGTCCTTTTCGAGGCTGGTCAGCCAGCGATCCAGAAGCGACGCGCCGAAACCGGTAGCGCCTGGTCCGCTCCGCGACGTGCGGCGGCTCGCCCAGGCCGTCCCGGCAATGTCGATATGCGCCCAGCGTCGCGCGGATGCGAAGCGCTCGAGGAATTTGGCGGCCGCAACGGGCGATCCCGGCGCAAATCCCAGATACCCGCTGGGGCCGTAGTTCACGACATCTGCAATGGCGGATTCGACGAGATAGTCTTGCTTGGCGCTGAGCGGCATGCGCCAAAGCTCTTCATGGCTGTCAGAGCCCGCGCGGATAAGCCCGTCTGCGAGAGTATCATCATTGGCGTAGATCGCTGCGTATTCCTCGTGGAGCACGCCCGTGATCAATCCGGTCAAGGTTGCGACATCGACCAGATACGTCGGATCATAGTGATCAATCGCATAGGTAATCGCATCGGCGAGGATGATGCGACCTTCGGCGTCCGTATTGATGACTTCTATCGTCAGCCCTGCCAACGATGAGATCACGTCACCTGGACGATAGGCCTTCCCGTCGATGGTGTTCTCCGTCATCGGTACGACAGCCACAACGTTCGCCCGGCATTGTCTCGTCGCCGCCAACTCGAGCGCAGCGAGAACAGCGGCGGCGCCCGCCATATCGAATTTCATTTTCTCGATGATCGGTCTCGCCTTCAGATTGAGACCGCCGCCGTCAAATGTGACCCCTTTGCCGACGAGCGCGGCATCCCAGCCCGGTCGGTTTGCGTCCCCGCGCCATTCCGCCACCAGCAGCCTGGGATCATGCTGGCTACCTGCGGCAACGGCGAGAAGCCCGTGCGCGCCGAGCTGCTCCAGCTCAGGGCGACCGAGGACATGCACGACGACGCCCTGGGCTGCGAGAGCCTGCTCGGCCTCGGCTGCAAAGATGGCGGGCGTAAGCTTGTTGGCGGGTTGTTCGACCCAGGCGCGCGCACGGTTGATCGCGCGCGCGCGCAGTGTCGCCCGCTCGACGAGCGCTGTATCTGCCCCGCTCACCAATATGCGTCGGTCGCAGACGCCAGGGTTTGGCTGCCGCCGCTCCTGGTCGAGCTGAAACCCGTGCAGCATCGCACCCTCGAGCAGGGATGCGAGATCGGATCCGATACCCAGTTCGGTGCTCGCCGGCAGGCGTACGGATGCAAGGTCGAGCGCGCGCATGGCCGCGACCAAATAGCCGCCGGCGCTTCGCCAGCGATCCTCCTCATGATCGTGCCCGAGGCTCACGATGAGCAACCGATCATCGGCAAGCTGCGCCGGGAGGACATCCAGCCACTGGCGGCTTGTCCCAGGGAAGCTAGCGCTTCTGGCCGCGTCTTCGACCCGCGCGCGAAGCGCCGCCGGCGTGTGGAAGACGCCCGGGGTCAGCGACGCAAATATGACCGTTGCGCCGGGATGGCCGAGCGTTCCGGTTTCGATTGTCGACCATCTGGTCATTGCTTTGCTCCCATGCCCGCCGCGAGATTATGCGGCCGCGTCAACCACCAGTCGCTGGCCGGCACTTCGCACCGGGCGCCTGGCGAAATCGGAAAGATGGCGAACGTCGTCGACATTGATTTGACTGATCTTCGTCTTCCCAACCAAAGCCATGTCGCGCGCGACTTCAGCGCGAAGCAGCGAAATGATCCGGCGGACGCCAGCTTCGCCGCCGGCCGCAAGGCCGTAAAGATAGGGCCTCCCGATCGAGCAGGCGTCTGCTCCCAATGCCAGCGCCTTGAGGATATGCGTGCCGCGGCGCACGCCACCGTCGACGATCAACTGCGCGCGGTCCTGGAGGCGGTCGCGGATCGCTGGCAGATAGTCGAGTGGTGCTGCACCCCCTTCGAGCTGACGACCGCCGTGGTTCGAGATCATGATCGCATCTGCGCCGGAGGCTACTGCCAGCTCGCAATCTTCCGGCGCCATCAGACCCTTGACGATCAACTTGCCGGGCCAACGTGTGCGGAGCCATTCGACGTCCTTCCAGGAAGCCGTGCGATCAAATTGTTGATTGACGTAATCGATGACGTTGATGCCGCCCGGGGCTAGGTCGCCGACATGCTCGATCACGTTGGCGAGCTGAAATGGACCGCCTGTCAACGTCCCGATCGCCCAACGGGGATGCGCCACAAAGCTCGCCAGGCTTCCGAGCGAAAATCGCGGCGGTATCGTCATTCCGGTACGGAGATCACGTTCCCGATTGCCGCTGACCACGGTGTCCGTCGTCAGGCACAATCCGGCATAGCCGCTCGCCCAGGCCCGCTCCAGCATCGCTGCCGTAAGATTACGATCCCGGAAGAGATAGAGCTGGAAATACCGATCTCCATTTGCCTGAGCGACGGACTCTATCGATGTCGTTGCCATCGTCGAGAGGCCGTAAATGACGTTCTCGGCAGCGGCAGCTCGAGCAACCGCCATTTCGCCCTGAGCGTGGAATAACCTCGACATTCCGGTTGGGGAGAGGATAAGCGGAAGAGAGGTAGGCCGTCCAAAGAGAGACGTCGTCAAATCGGTTTGAGATACATCGACCAAGCTGCGCGGCACCAACGCCCAATCATCGAATGCTTGGGTGTTGCGCTCGAGTGTACGCTCATCATCGGCCGCCCCTTCAAGATAGTCGCATATTGGCAGCGGCAATTTGCGCTTCGCCAATTTCTGCATATTTTTGACGTTGAATACCGGCATCATCTTTCGGCTCATTATGCCACGGCAGACGGGAGGACGATGAGCATCGGGGCAAAGGACACTTTTTCTATGGCCTCAGAACGGCGCAGATTGCCCGCGAATGTCCTTGAATAAAGGCAGCGATCCGCCTGATTGCTGGATCGACGCCACCGTATTGAGACTCGGGACGGACTGAGCATGCTGATCGTCAGCGTTTTCCCTCTTCCACTCATGCCATCACCCGGCCCGCCCTCTCGCGCTCGATCACTCTTCAATTCGGATTTTCCTAGTTGTTTCTCCGGGGGAAATAAATAGGAAAATTCTTATCGCCGTGCCTCGCAGTTGCGACCCGGCTATTGTCGGACCGGCGAAAGTCGTGGACGCCCCGCCTTTCGAAACCTGGTCGGTAATCCCGGCTGTGATCGGCACCGATCGAGACCGGCACAATCTACTCTCCGACACATCACTGGCTATCTAGCCCGCCGCCGCCGCTCTGCCCGTCCGGAAAATACTGCATCTCCTGCCGTCATAGGCCATGATGGTCCTCGACAGGACGACTGCGCCGACGAAGTGCATCGCGCTGCAGATACCGGATGTCTAGCGCTAGGTGCGCCCGTGCCCGGGCAACGGCTCGAGGCGGATTATGCCGACGCGAAGGCGCTCCATGTCACAGGCCGAATTCCTCGTCAGCCTAATGCGCGCAGCGCAGGCGCGACCTCGCGTCCGAGCAATGTGATCGAGTTATGCATGGCGTCCGTCACCCAAAGCGCCGTGCTCATCTGGAACGTTACGCGCGAAACGCCACCCAGTTCATGGTCCATCGCGATCACACGTTCGATGACGGTCGCCGGGTCACCGACCAGAAACGCGCCGTGCGGCGTGCATAGGGCTTCGAACTGGTCGCGCGTGACCGGGGACCAACCCCGATCGCGTCCGACCTCGGTAAACATGTGCTGCCAGCCGGGGAAAAACGCATCTTTGGCAGCCTCGACACTGTCACCTACGAAGCCCATGGCATGAACGGCGACCTTGAGCGTCTCTGGCTTATGCCCGGCCCTGCGGCCGGCTTCGCGATACAGATCGACCAGCGGACGGAACTGCGCGAAGTTGCCGCCGATAACGCCGATCATCAGGGGCAAGCCCAGCATGCCGGCTCGGACGAACGACTGAGGTGTTCCGCCGACACCGAGCCAGATCGGCAGCTTGGGCTGGTGTGGTCGAGGAAACACGCCCTGGCCGGTCAGCGGGGCGCGGAACCGACCTTGCCAATGCGGGTGGGGGGTGTCCTGAAGATGGAGAAGGAGATCGAGCTTCTCAGCGAAAAGCGCGTCATAGTCATTGCGCGAAAGGCCGAAGAGCGGGAATGCCTCCGCAAAAGATCCTCGGCCGACGACGATCTCGGCCCTCCCTCTCGACAGGAGATCGAGGGTGGCGAACTCCTGAAAGACCCGAACCGGGTCGGCAGCGCCCAATACCGTGACCGCGCTGGTCAGTCGGATCCGCTGCGTGCGCGCGGCAGCAGCAGCCAGGATCACGGCAGGCGCCGAATCAAGAAACTCGGGGCGGTGATGTTCGCCAATCCCGAAAATATCGATGCCGACACGATCTGCGGTTTCGATCTCGGTGAGCAATTGAGCCATGCGATCGGCAGCGGTATCGGCCACACCCGTCAACGGATTGGCGGCGGTGGCAATGAAGCTGTCGATTCCTATTTCCATGCATGCTGTCTATCTGCAGAACAAGCGTATGATTAGGCGCCAAATCCGTAACAGATCGTTCCATAGGCAGGACAATCGTGACGGACTTTAATGATCTGCGCTTCTTTGCAGCCGTGGTCTCTCACGGCGGCTTCTCCGCCGCCGCCCGCGCACTGGCGGTGCCGAAATCCCGGCTAAGCCGACGCGTCGCGCAGTTGGAGGCCGAACTCGGCATCCGCCTCCTGGAAAGAAGCACGCGCCGCATCGCGCTCACCGAAGTGGGTCAGGAGGTCTACGATCATGCGCGTGCAGCCGTCATCGAAGCAGAGGCGGTGGATGAAGTCGCGATGCGCATGCGCGCGGAGCCCAGAGGGCTGGTAAGGATAAGCTGCCCGCCGGGTTTCTCACGCGCGTTGGAGCGAGCGCTATCCGGCTTTCTAATTGCCCATCCGTTTCTGCGCATCCAGTGCATCATGTCGAACAGGCGGATGGACCTCGTCGAGGACGGGATCGACATCGCCGTCCGCGTTCGCGAAAGGTTTGATACCGACGCGAGCCTGCAAGTGCGGGTCATCGGCAGCAGCGCCCCGATCCTCGTTGCAAGCCCCGACTTGATGGCGACACTGCCGCCACTTGCGACGCCCGCCGATCTCAGCGAATTCCCGCTTCTCGATCAGCAGGAAGGGCGTACGGGCTCGTGGACCTTGACTGGCCCGGAGCGTGCTTGCGAAACGATCCCCGTGGCGGCTCGCCTCGCGACGGGAAGCTTCGAGATTCTCTTGGGCGCCGCGCGCGATGGGATAGGGATCGCATTGCTGCCCGAGCCGACATGTGCTGAAGCTCTGGCGGATGGAACACTCGTGCGGATCCTTCCCGAATGGCAAGGCGCCGACGGCATCGTTCATATCGTCTTTACTTCCCGGCGCGGAATGCTGCCGGGCGTGCGCGCGGTGATCGATTTCGTCGCAGGCGCCCTAGGGCCGCTTCTCTCCGCCTGATCAAATGGTCCCAGGTGGCGGCATTTCAGACCCGACTTTGCAGAGTTGTTGCGGTTTCCGGATCGTATTGCATAGTGCGAATATGGACATAACAGGTGAAAAGCCTCCTTTGGGCAAGCGTGGGCAGCGCAAGACAGAACGGCGAGCGGCGATCTTGAACATCGCGCAGCGGAGCTTTTTGGAGCAAGGATACGATCGCACGACCATGTCGGGAATCGCCGAGGCGATGGGCGGTTCCAAGGGCACGCTGTGGAGCTACTTCAGTTCGAAAGACACGCTGTTCGAGGCGGTGATTGACCGAGCAGCCGCTCATTTCCGTACCGATCTCGTTGCGACGCTCGATCCCAGCGGAAGGCCGAAGGAGACACTCCGCCGGTTCGCCAAGACGTTCATTCAAAGGATCACGAGTCCGGACGCAGTCGCACTTCATCGGATCGTTGTCGGCGAATGCCCCCGCTTCCCCGAACTGGGCCGCATTTTCTACGAGCATGCTCCCGGAACCATGCTCGCATTGCTCGCGCGCTACATGTCCGACCAAATGGAGGCGGGAGGACTGCGAAAGGATGAGCCGATGAAGGCCGCAGGCATGCTTCTCAGCCTGTGCGACGGCGGCCACCACAAACGCGTCTTGTGGGGTGTCGAGCGCTACAGCGATGCGGCGGCGGAGGAGGAAGCCGTCTCGGCGGTCGAGCACTTTCTAAGGGCTTATGGGGCGACCAGCGGGCACTTGAACTGACGCGGCTCCGATCTCTCCAGGACCGCGATTTCGGTGCTCGAAGAACGTGACCGCGCCACTGCCAGCCACGCTTGCCGGTGGACGGTTCGGATGAGCCCCAAAGGTAGTGATGCAGCCATCTCGATAGAAGCCAAGTCCCGAGAAAACTGAACGGCTTTTGACCACGACCTCGCAAGTGTCTCGCAATCGGGCTTCTGTGGAAGATCGTCTGGCCCAAAACGGCCTAACCGCAATCCGGCTTTGCGTTCTATGCCAAGAATGTCTTAAAAATGGGCGCCGGTTGATGCACCTTCTGTCGATCGGGAAATAGCGGCTGAACTAAAGTGATGGAGTTGTTGCTACCCAAGCGGCTCTACCGCAGCCATATCGCCACTGCCAAGGTGTATCGGCGGAGCTTCGACACGATTATCGGCGCCGCCATTGGATGCAGACACCGCTTCCTTCCGGCGCGCTACAACAACATCGCCAGGATATTTTATGATCGAACAACCCATCGATGCGATCGACGAGTCCGCGCTGCGCCGACTGATTGACAATCAGGTGGCCGAGGGCCGCAACCTCGAGTTCAAACGGGAACTTCCGGGCGGCAATGACGAAGCGACGCGCGAATTCCTCGCTGATGTGACCGCCTTTGCCAACGCCCAGGGGGGTGATATCGTCTATGGGCTGGAGGAGGTCAACGGCGCAGCAGCCGACCTGCCGGGCGTCGAAGCAGACGATCCCGATGCCGCCATCCTCAGGCTCGAAGGCAAGCTTCAAACCGGGGTCGATCCACGCCTGATCGGGGTGCGGACGCAATGGGTACCGCTGGTCAATGGCCGCGGCGTGCTGGTGTTGCGTATTCCCGGTAGCCTCAGCGCGCCGCACCGCGTCACCTATAGGGGTGGAGCGCGCTTCTTCGGCCGAAACAGCCGCGGAAAATATGAGCTCGACGTTCACGACCTGCGCCATGCATTCACCGGCGCCGCTCAGCTCCCTCAGCAGTTTCGCCAGCTGCACGCCGAGGCAATCGCCGCTTCGCAGGGTGTCGACATGCCGTTCGCGATCGAACAGGCGCCGACTGCGGTGATCTCAGTCGCGCCACTGGGACTATTCCGCGAGGAGCGCCGGATCCCGGTCACACGCGAAAATGCCGTCGTGCCGCTCCGGATCGGCGCCTTTTCGGCGCTCGACACGATCGAAGGCGTACTGGTCCATGCCCCGGCCGGTGAAGGCGGTCGAGTCAGCTCTTACTCTTTGACCTATCGCACGGGGCGGACAGACTCTGCCTTTGTGATCGGCGGCGTGCGCCGGGACAATGGCGAGGACCGACGGACCTGCTGGCCCACAATCTTCGAGCAGGGCATGCAGGCGATGACCAACGCAACCCAGATGCAGCTTCGCCAGCACGGCATCGAGGGACCTTGGGTGATTCTGGTTAGCGTCTATGGTGCAAAGGGTTTTCGCATGATCGTCGGCGATGGCTATCCGACCGATCTCGCGTTTCGCAACAATGTGCTCCTCGGCCAGCATATCGTCGAACGGATCGACAATGAGGCGTTAATGCCATTCGCCGAAGCCTTTTGGCTGATGTTCGGTGTTCACCGTCCGATTAATCGCGTGCTCGGCGCGGAGCGCTAGGCGATTTGGCAGCGGGCAAGAACGAGATAAAGTTTAAACCGACAGCTGTGCCGTCCGAGGCGTTGTAGTCGCTATCTTTCCGATGGCGAGGACGTTGCGATCTGACCAGTGGTTCGGGCGCAAAAGACATGTGCGAAGGAACGCCGCGCCCGAGCATCTTGCAATCGGAGCGGATCGCTTCAGCACTTGGGGCATTGTCGGATAATGGCATCGCGCGCGCCCGTTGATCAAAATTTCCTCTCCGACCTCGTCGAGCGGCGCATTGAAGTACCCGAGGTCGAATATAAGAACTTTATGCCGCTCGCGGAAAATGCCGAGCGTGCCAAGATTGCTCGCCATATTTGCGCGCTGGCGAATTACGGAGGCGGCTGGCTCGTTTTCGGCTTTGAGGATGACGGCACGCCGACCGAGCCGCACGCAGCAAGCCTCGATGCCTATCAACAGGACGCGATCAACGGGATCGCCGAGCGATATCTCGTCCCGCAGCCGCACTGCGAAGCCCACTTCGTTCGCGCGACGTCGGGGCGCATCTATCCGGTCCTTCGCGTGCCATCGCACGGCACGGTCCCGATCTGCTCTAAGGCGGATGGACCTCAGGACCTTAAGGGCGCGCCGCAGGGGATTCGGAAGGGTGTCCATTACATCCGCGAACCTGGACCCAAATCGGTCCCAATTGACTCACCGGAACGGTGGCAAGACTTGCTCCGTCGCTGCGTGCTGGCGGAGCGCGCGGGCCTCATCAAATCGATCGGGCAATTGTTCGATCGTCCCGACACGCTCCCGGTCGAAGGGAGCGATATCCAGGGCCTGCTCGATCGTGCCGGTGAGAGCTGGATCACATTCAAGGAACCAGAATGGCCCGTCGACTTAGCCAGCAATCGCGTCATCTTCGCCTTCCGGTTGCTGACGGAGGACGGAGTCGCGCCGGTGGCACTTCCGCTTGCCCGTCTCGAACAAGCGATTCGGTCGGCCTCTTCGGCGGGGGGCGATCTGCTTGGCGAAAGCGGCGGTCCATTCGATCCCGGCTGGGGTCTTGAGGACCGTGCGAAAGTTGCGCTGATTGAAGGTCACGATGCCTATGCGCTGCGCCGCGGGTCGCCGCCGGGCACCTACAATCTGCCGATGGATTGGTACGTCCGTGACGATGGTATGGGCGTTGAGGGAACTGGAATTCCCGAAGACAATCCGTGGGTCCGTGGGGCGGTAGAGGATCGTGGCGGAAATCGTGTTTGGCCGTCCGGCAGGCGGCTGGCGCCGAGTTTTCAGATCGACACCATCGCGCAGCGGATCGTCTTCGTCGCACGGTTTGCGGAGAGTTTCCCCGATGCGGTACGGTGCGAACTGGCAGTGGATTTTCGCGGCTTGAATGGTCGCGAGCTCAGCGAGCCGGCAGCGGGCGTCTATTTCAGCACGCGCAGATCGAGCTCGGTCGATGCGCGCCGCGTCCCCCTGACGGTTGGTGTTGCCGCGTTGACCGCAAACCTCGCCGAAATCACCGCCGATTTGATCGGTCCGATCTTCCGGCTGTTCGACGCCTGGACGATCGACGCGGACTATGTCCGGGGAAGACTCGCAAAACGCTGATAGCCGAGGGTCAACGGCAATCGCGGGTTTTGAACTCGATGCCTTCGGTCGGCTGGGAGAGAATGATACCCGTAGCAGTCGCAGATCGGGACTATCGATATCTCGCGGATCGCGCCCCAGCGGCTGTTTGGCCGGATCGCGAGGATCAGGCCCCACCGCGTTCTTCACGATGTCGGCGCGGCTGACCGCGTCCGCCGAGTCGAAAGGCCGCAGGGCAAAAGGACGCACATTTGGTTTAACGTGAAGGGTCAGGAAATTTGGCGTGGGTCGTTCTGTGGTGCGAGGACCGCACCTATGACTGGGCAATGTCTATTCGGACCTCATTCTCACGCATCGGGACTCGGCCCAAGGCCTGGCGACAAGCAGTCCAAGCGATGCGAAACGACCGGCTTTCGAGAAAGGACGCGCCCGGCCGCCATCTCCCAATCCGAAGCGATGTCCGGCGCGCATCCGCAACGGCGCGCATCAGGCGCCGCGACAGGCCCGTTCGTAGCCACGCTTCTTGACCGAGTAAAATGGGGCGGCGCTTCGAAGCGTGTTCGGAACGGCCATCGCGCCATTTTTAGAAGTCGATCCTGGCTTCCACCCCGGCCGTCCGCGGCGCTCCATAGACGTAGGTAAGCGTGTAGCTCGGACCCTGCCCAAGCAGATCGCTCTCGGACGTGACATACGCCTTGTTCAGGAGATTGCGCCCGAACGCGGCCAGGCTGAACCGGCTCCCCATAATGTGCCGCCAGTCGGCGCGCAGGTCGACCGTCACATAGCCCGGCACGACCGACCCCGGCACGTTCGCGTCGTTTTCCGGATCGCCATCGAGCCTGTTCGTCACGACGTAGGTCGCCGCGCTCTGGTAATAAACCGTCGCTTGCAAACTAAGCTCCCCCGCCCTTTCGGGCAGCGGCAGATTGACCACAGGCACGATGCTGAACTGCTGGCGCGGAGCCCCAGGAAAACGTCCCTTCGAAAGGTCTCCCAACACCGGATCGGTATAGCTGTCATAATGCGTGTCAAGAAAGGCATAGGTCAGGTTCAAGGTGAAATAGCGATTGGGAGTGATCGACAGGTCGACGTCGATACCCTTGATCTTTCCAGCAGCCGCATTTTGGGTAATCGTTGAAACGGGAACGGTCGGCTGGAGCACAGTCCTCTGAATGTTCTTATAATTGTCGTAAAATCCATCGATATTGGCGGTCACACGCCAAGTCCCGATGAGACCGCTATATTTCGCCCCGACCTCGAAGTCGGTCACTGTCTCCGGCTGAAAATTCAGGCTGGGACCGATCGTCGTGTTGTTGACGCCACCCGCTTTGTAGCCGCGGCGAGCCGTGGCGTAGACATTGAGGTCTCGCGACACCTTGTAGAGCGCATTGAGGTTCCAGGTCGTTGCGTTGAACTTACCCGCGCCAACCGCCTCGGGGCCAAGCGGGACCGGGACGCCGCCCACCACCAGTTCGGACAACGTGCCGCCCGAGCGCTCGTCATGGGTTCGCCGCGCTCCCGCTGTCAAGGCCAGCCTGTCAGTGACACGCGCGGTAAGCTCGCCGTAGAATGCGTGACTCGTAGCGAGAGATCGCTGGATCGACACCGCCTCATATGCGCCCTGCGGGACTGGCAAGACCGCGCCGGCCGGATAGGGGTTGAACGCCGTGAAATAAAATCCAAGATATCGTGGCGTATTGATCCGTTCGTCATAATAACCGACCGTTCCCTTAAGAAAATGCCAGTCGAACTGCGCCTGGGCTTCCTCGGTTCGCTCCGTGACGCGGTGAACGGGATTGACTGCCTGCGCAAGTGGGAGGGAGGTTCCATCATAATCGTAAGTGCCGCCGCGGTGAAAAGACCGGTCACTGAAGATGTTACGGATCGTCAGATGATCGCCGATCGAGACGGACGTCTTGTTGATGATGCCGAAAGATCGCTGATAGTTGCTTCCGCCGCCGTCCACGTCGACCTTGCGCGGGCCGCGTGCCTGCTGCGCAGCCAATTGGGCGGCCGCGTCCGCGCCCAGGGAGATGGTGCCAGGAAACGGGAGCGCAGGATTGAGCGGGTTGAGCAATCCAGGCGCCTGGTTGATGCCCGCGACCTGCGCGCCCGTTCCGGTCTCGTTGGCCCGGTCCCACTCGAGGATCGTGTAGTTTTCAAGCCATTGCACGGGATGCAGCACGACACTCGCACGTACCGAGTAGCGGTTCTGATTGTCGAGCTTGGTCCCGTCGTACAGGTTTGTCGTATAGCCGTCGTGCCTCAGATACTGGCCGGCGAGGCGCACCATGACCTTGTCCTCGTAGAGTCCACCGCCGACACCGAACTCACCGTCGCGCTGATCATAGCTGCCCAGCCGTCCGAGGGCGTAACCGTTCCACGTCTCCTCCGGCTTGCGTGGGACAAGCTGCACCGCGCCGCCCGTGGTGTTGCGGCCGAACAGCGTCCCCTGCGGTCCTTTGTACACCTGGACATTCTCGAGGTCATAGATCTGCGAGGCGAAATCGGGGACCTCGGCGAAATAGGTGATGACGCTCGGTGCCTCGGTCGCCTGCCCTTGACCCCGAAGTGTGAAGGCAGTGTCGCCTCGGCGACCTTGCTGGCTGGTGACGTTCAACCCCGGCGCGATGACCGGCAGATCGTTGGCCTCCCGAACACCGCGGCGGATGAGTTCGTCCTGGGACGCTGCGATGATCGCGATCGGGACATCCCGGGCGCGCTCCGAGCGTCGGCGAGCAGTGACGATGATATCGCCGGGCGCCCCCGCTTTTGTCGGAGCGGCGGGACCCGCCGCCGGCTGAGGGGCAGCAGCAGCTGGACCTCGCTGCGCGTGAACGCAGGTCGGCAGTGATGCCGTGAAAAGCAGGGCGGCGCGCAGGCCCAGCCCTCTGCTCTGGAGCCTGCGTCGTCCGACCATCTCGGCACAAGACTTTATGGTGTGCATTTCGATCCCCTCGCCGTCGCTCATCGCGATCTGGTTGCACGTCTTCTCGGCGTCCGGGCCGCCGCGCGCCAATGAGAAAAGCGCCGTGCCATGTCCCGGGGGAATGGGGCACGCGCGATGGGCGCGCACCACCATGCCCCTTGGGCCCAGCGGCGATCGCGCCAGCGGCCCGATGGCAAGACGGCACGCGTGAGATGTCAGCAGATCTGATAGTCTAAAGCGAGTTTGGCGGCGACATAGGCTGCGAAACGGCTAGCAGCCACGCCTCGGCACTCGCCATCAGGGCGCGCGCGCTCGCGCTTCTCGCCGCCCATGTCTCGAAGCCGTGCGGCGCACCTGCGATGACCTCGAACGTTACCGGCACTCCAGCTCGGTGAAGCCGTTCCGCATATTGCCGGCTTTCCTCGTAGAAGAGGTCGATATCGCCGATGCCGATCCACGTCGGCGGGAGGCCGGTGACGTCACGTCGGCGCGCAGCGGCTGCATATTCAGGGACGACCGCCGTTCCGGGCGGCTGGCCGAGATAGGACCGCCATCCGACCTCGTTGGCTCGATTGCTCCACGCGATGTGATCGATCAGATCGAGATCGCGATTGGCCGCAGTTCGATCGTCCAGCATCGGGCAGAAGAGCCATTGTCCTATCGGGCGCGGGCCACCACCGTCATTAACGCGTTGCGTCAGCGCTGCAGCGAGCCCCCCGCCTGCGCTCCTGCCGCCGATCACGAGCTGCTCCGAATTGACTCCGAGCGAGCCGGCCTGGCTCAGCAGCCAAGCCCATCCCGCGAAGCAGTCGTCGAGGGGCGCAGGATATGGATGTTCAGGGGCAAGACGATAGTCGACGGACACGATGACGATGCCCATGCTCCGGCAGGTGTCCACGCAGATCCGGTCGTCGAGCGCCGCCGATCCGAGGACATAGCCTCCGCCGTGAATCCAGAGCATTCCCACGTCGCCGCGGCGGTCCGCCGGTCGGTACACGCGCAGTCGAAGCCCGTGATGCTCGACCTGCTCCAACGATACGTCGCCGAGCGGGGTCCGCGGCAGCGCGTTAGCCAGCGCCCTCGTCAGCCAGAGTGCCCAGGGTTTTCCAAGCGGCACGCGCGGCAGCCACCGAGCCCGCCGCCGAAGGTCCGGGGCCACCCGCTTCAGATCCATGAATTTCCTCGCATGCTGGAGACCACGGACCGACCGACAGGCGGGCGCGTTGCGTCGTGGCCTCGACCTATGGCTGGCGCGCGAGTTCGTCCCGCAGCCGGTGCTTCACCATCTTTCCGGTGGGCAGGCGTGGGAGCTTGGACCTGAAGAGGACCTGCTTGGGCACCTTCACGCCGGACAGATGCTCGCGAAGCCAGTTCCTGAGCTCCTCGGCGAAGGCTGGTGTCGCATCAGACATGTCGATCGGCTGGACCACCGCCGTGACCATCTCGCCCAGGTCCGGATCGGGAAGACCAATGACGGCTGCATCCTCTATCCTTGGATGAGCGACCAGGAGATTCTCCACTTCCTGCGGGTAAACGTTCACGCCGCCGGTGATGATCATGAAGCTCTTCCGGTCGGTCAGGAAGAGATATCCCTGCTCGTCAAGATATCCGAGGTCGCCGACCGTCGTCCATCCCAACGCATTGCGAGACTGACGGGTCTTCTCCTCGTCCTGGTGGTAGGCGAACCGCATGCCACCTTCGGCGTAGATTTGTCCGATCGTACCGACCGGCACCGGATTACCTTCGTCGTCGCAGATGTGAAGCGTGCCGAGGGTGCATCGGCCGACCGATCCCGGTCTTTCGAGCGCTTCCGGCGAAGTGATGAAGGTGAGTGCCGTTTGCTCGCTGCTACCGAAATATTCGAGCAGGATAGGCCCCCACCAGTCGATCATCGCCTGCTTGACGCTCACCGGACACGGCGCTGCGGCATGCACAGCAAGCGTGAGCGAGGACAGGTCGTAGCCATTGCGAACACTATCCGGCAGCTTGAGCAGGCGCACAAAATGTGTCGGCACCCACTGGCTCAGTGTCACTCGATATTGCGCGATCAGCCGAAGCGCCTGTTCGGCATCAAAGCGTTCCATCACGACGATGGTACCCCCCACCCGCAGCAGGGCCATCGCCCAGGCATATGGCCCCGAATGGTAGAGCGGAGCTGGTGAGAGATAGACCGTGGACGGGCCGATTCCGAGACGATTGAGCGCCGGCAGGATCGCGGCGGCAACGCCGCCCGCCGAGCCATCGGGCAGGCCGAGATAGCGGATACCCTTGGGCCGTCCGGTCGTGCCCGAGGAGTAGAGCATCTCGGTTCCTGGTGCCTCGTCGGCGATAGGACCGGTCGGCTGCCCGTCGGCGAGTGCGCTCCAGCACCGGTAGCCTGGAGCGGGCTCGATCGAGATTTCGAGCATAACGACATCGGGCATCATCGCCGGGAGCGCCGCATGGTCGGCCTCGATCGCCGGGGAGGTCACGAGCGCCGCAGCACCGCTATCGCGCACGATGAATTGGATCTCGGCGGCGGTGAGCTTCGACGAGATCGGTACCAGCCGAATACCGGACCGCGCCGCGGCGCACGCCACGTAAAAAAAGCTCAGCGAGTTCCCCAGGCACATCGCCATCGTGTCGCCCGGGTGAAGGGCCAGCGCCCGAAGCAGATGCGCGCCTTGATTTATGCGCGCATCCAGCTCGGCGTAAGTGGTACTAGCGCCATCCGCCATTACGATCGCGGTCTTGCGCGGAGTCGCTCGAGCGTGATGGGCAATCGACTGGAGCTCGCTCATAGATCCCTCTGCCATCTGCGGCCTTATGCGGACGCCTTTTCGTAAAGAGTGACGATGCAAGCGCCGCCAAGGCCGAGATTGTGCTGCAAGCCATGCCTTGCCCCCTCGACCTGGCGGTCGCCCGCGGTCCCGCGCAGCTGATGGGTCAGTTCGTAGCACTGCGCGAGGCCCGTCGCGCCGAGCGGATGGCCCTTCGACAGCAAGCCTCCCGACGGGTTGGTCACGACCTTACCGCCATAAGTGTTGTCTCCGTCGGCAATGAGCTTCTGCGCCTCGCCTTCGCCACAAAAGCCGAGCCCTTCATAGCTGATCACTTCGTTGTGCGCGAAGCAATCGTGCAGTTCCGCCACCCGGATGTCCTCCGGTCCAATGCCCGCAGCCTCATAGACCTGCGCCGCTGCTCGACGCGTCATGTCACTCCCGACGAGGTGGATCATGTCTCGTGCGTCGAAGGTGACGGAGGTGTCGGTGGTCATCGCCTGGGCGGCGATCGCCACGGCGGGTGTCAAGCCATGACTCTGCGCAAAGTCACGCGAGCAGAGGATGGCGGCGGCCGCGCCGCATGTCGGCGGGCAGGCCATCGGGCGTGTCATCACCCCCGGCCAGATCACCGGAGCGCCGAGCACCTCCTCTTCGCTCATGACCGTCCGGAACAGCGAAAGCGGATTCTTCGAAGCATGGCGGCTCGCCTTGGCGCGAACCTTCGCAAAATCCCCGAGCGTGGTGCCGTAGCGGTCCATATGGTCTCGGCCGGCGCCCCCAAAATAGCGTAGCGCGAGCGGCAGGTCGACGTCGACGAGCGCGTTGCAGCTTTCGTCGAAGACGTGAAAGGGACTCGTTCGGTCGCTGAAGGTCGAGCCGATTGCGCCCGGGCTCATCTGCTCGAAGCCGACGGCAAGCGCGCATTCGGCAGCGCCGCTCTCAACGGCCTGACGGGCGAGAAACAGCGCGGAAGATCCCGTGGAGCAGTTGTTGTTGACGTTGACGATGGGAATGCCGGTCATCCCCGCCTTGTACAGTGCGCGCTGACCAGAGCAGCTGTCCCCGAAGACGTAGCCGACATAGGCCTGCTCCGCATGATGATAGGAGAGGCCTGCATCCTTGAGCGCAAGCCCGACAGCCTCGCTGCCCATGTCATCATAAGAGGGGCTTTGCCCAGGCTTGGTGAATGGGATCATGCCCACGCCCGCGACCAGCACCTCGCGCTTCAACCCTGCCATTGCCTTCTCCTTGCTCGAAACGGTGACCGATGGCGCTCAGCCGACGATGCCTTCATCCTTCAGGCCTGCGATCTCGCGCTCGGACAGGCCCAGCTCGGACAGGATCGAGACCGTGGCTTCCTCATCGCGCGCAAGGGGGCGCGGCGGCGAGGATGGCGTGACCGAAAACCTCGGCGCCGGCGCAGGCTGCGGTGCGCCATCGACGTCGACAAAGGCGCGCCTCGCGACATTGTGCGGATGTCCCGGCGCCTCCTGCAGCGACAGGATGGGAGCGAAGCAGACGTCGCTTCCTTCAAGCGCATCGCACCATTGCGCCCGCGTGCGCGACCGGAACAGCGCCTCAAAGCGCGCCTTCTGTGCCGGCCACTGTGCGGGATCGTTCTGCGCCTGGAGTTCCTCATCTCCATCGAGCCCCAGCCTGTGCAGAAGATCGCGATAGAAATGCGGCTCGACGGCGCCCAGCGCGATATGGGAGCCGTCGGACGTTTCGTAGCTGTCATAGTAATGGGCGCCGCCGTCCAGCATGTTGCTCCCGCGGCGATCCGACCAGATGCCTTGAGCCTGCAGCGAATAGATCATGGTCATGAGGACGGCGCTGCCTTCCGTCATGGCGCAGTCGATCACCTGCCCCGTGCCGGTGGATCTTGCATGCAGCAGAGCCGCCAAGATTCCAAAGGCGAGCATCATGCCGCCACCACCGAAGTCGCCAACGAGGTTCATCGGTGGCACCGGCTTCCGCCCAGCGCGCCCTATACCGTGAAGCGCCCCCGAAAGCGCGACATAGTTGATATCATGGCCGGCCGACGCCGCGTAAGGTCCGTCCTGACCCCAGCCCGTCATGCGACCGTAAATCAGCGCGGGCTGGGCGGCGAGCAGCACCTCAGGCCCGAGACCCAGGCGCTCCATCACGCCCGGACGAAACCCCTCGATGAGCCCGTCCGCACCGGCGCAGAGCCGGCGAGCCAGAGCAATGCCGGCTGGCGACTTGAGGTCGACGCCGATGCTGCGGCGGGACCGGTTGAGGAAATCGTCGCGCGGATCGCCCGGAAGCGGGGACGAAGGCTCGAGGCGATCAACACGAACGACGTCGGCGCCGTGGTCGGCAAGCATCATCGCGCAGAACGGGCCTGGGCCAAGACCGGCAAACTCGATGATGCGAATGCCGGCAAGCGGACCCCGACGCGATCCCGCCGCCGACACCCGGTGCGTCGCGCTCATAGCGCGCGCCCGATCACTTCGCGCATGATCTCGGAGGTACCACCATAGATGCGCTGGACACGGGCATCTCGCCACAAGCGGGCGATCGGATACTCGTTCATGTAGCCTGCGCCGCCGTGAAGCTGGAGCGCCGCGTCGACCACCTTCCATTGCATCTCGGTGTGCCAGTACTTGGACGCCGACGCCTCGGCTGGAGACAGCTTGCCGTCCACATGCCGCAGCAGCGCCCAGTCGAGATGCGCCCAGCCGACCTGCAGTTGGGCCTTCATGTCAGCCAGAACGAAGCGGGTATTCTGGAGATCGAGGATAGTGCCCCCGAATGCCCTACGCTCCCGCGTGTAGGAGAGCGCTTCATCGAAAGCGCGCTGCGCGGCCGCCTGGGCGCCGACCGCGAGCGACAGCCGCTCCTGGGCGAGGCGTCCTATCAGATACCCGAAACCGGCATTCTCGGTGCCGAGCAGGTTCTCGACGGGCACCCGCACGTCGTCGAAGAAGAGTTCGGACGTATCGGCGGAATGCTGGCCGATCTTGTCGAGATTGCGGCCCCGCCGAAAGCCTTCGCGAGTGGCCTCGACCAGGATGAGCGAGATGCCCTTTCCGCGCTCCTCGGCAGCCGTCCTCGCAACAACGATGACGAGGTCGGCGGTTTGTCCGTTTGTGATGTACGTCTTGGCGCCGTTGACGACATAGTGGTCGCCGTCTCGACGTGCTGTGGTCCGTATGCCTTGCAGATCGGAACCTGCCCCGGGTTCGGTCATGGCAATCGCGGTGATGAGTTCACCAGAAAGCATCCCGGGCAGAATGCGCCTCTTCTGCTCCTCGCTGCCATGATGAATGAAATAGTCGACGGTGATGTCCGATTGGAGCGACGTCCCGGACAAGAAGCCATGATAGCCAAGCTCTTCGTCGATGATTGCGTTGTAGCGAAAATCGAGCCCCAGGCCGCCATCATCGACGGGCACTGTAGGGCAGAGCAGGCCCGCAGCTCCGCAGGCAAGCCAGAAGCTGCGATCTATGATTCCCGCCTGATCCCAGCGCGCCAGGTTGGGGACATACTCGATCGCCAGGAATTTTCGAACCATGTCCCGAAACTGCTCATGGTCGTCATTGTAGGCGATACGCCCATCGGTGCTCAGCATTGGACCTCTCGATGGACGCAGCCGATCTTGCTGTTCGCCGGCCGCCGTCGTTGCGCGCTTTACGAGACCCAATCGAGCGCGCGGTCAAAGTCGCTTTGCTCTCCGCCATTCCTTCAGGTCATGCGGCCGCGCCGATCCGATCATGCGGAGGAATTGGGGTGAGCAGAAGGAATTGGACGGCTCCCCGCCTGGCCTCCACCCATTGGCGAACGGATGGCCGGGACAAGGCGACGTCCGGTATGTTGGCGAGGGGATCACGTATGGATCGGCTGATGAACGATGGGCTCTCCTGCTGGAGGGCGCGCTGAGTATGGCTATCGATCGCGATGCGCACGTCGGTGTCATATCCGAGCCTCGGACCGTCGACGTCGAGCCGGGCTTCCTGAAATTCTTCGCCAAGGCAACGGGCGAGACGGACGCCGTGTACTTCGACGAGGACGCCGCCCGCGCGGCCGGCCATCCGGGGCTCCCAGCGCCGCCGACCTACGCCTTTTCGCTCGCGCGCTCGGCACCCGCACGCCGCGGCGATATCCTGGACAAGGCGAATGGGATCGGAGCGGACATGGCCCGCCTGCTGCATGGCGAGCAGGGCTTCACCTATCATCGCCCCATTTACGCTGGAGATCGCCTGACGCTGACCACCACGACGAGCGACATCTACGCCAAGAAGGGAGGCGCGCTTGAGTTCGTCGTGCAGGACACGCGGGTAATGAACGTTTCGGGGGACCTCTGCGCCGAGATGCGCAGCGTGTTTGTGGTGCGCAATGGTTGAAAAATTCTCCTTTGTCGCCGGTGAGCGGCTGCCCGATCTCGTTCGTGGTCCGATCACGCGCGGCACCCTGGCGCTGTTCGCCGGCGCCAGCCACGACCATGTGCTGCTTCACATCGACAGCGACTATGCGCGGGCCGCAGGGATGGACGATGTTTTTGCGCACGGCATGCTATCCATGGCCTACCTCGGTCAGGCCCTCAAAGGGTGGGCTCCCCAACATCGTATCCGACACTGGAACGTCCGCTTCACCGCGATCACGCCGCTCCATGCCATCGTCACCTGCCGTGGAACCGTCGAAAGCGTCTCCCAGGAAGCCGGCGAGCGACGCGCCCGCCTGAAGATCGAGGCGTGGACCGATCAAGGCTTGCAGACCCTCGACGGCAACGCCGTCTTCGCTGTCGACTGAATCCAAAGGAAATATCGAAATGCGTAAGCTAGAAGGAAAGGTCGCGATCATTTCGGGCTCAGGGCGCGGGATCGGTCGGGCGCTCGCGCTCAAGCTCGCGTCGGAGGGCGCAGGCGTCGTCGTCAACGATCTCGACGAGGATCCCGCAAGAGAGACGATCGCGGCGATCGAACGCAATGGTGGACGGGCGGTGGCGTGCGTCGGCAACGTGAGCGCCACAGATTTTGGCGACCGGATCGTCAACACGGCCATGGAGGCATTCGGTGGCCTCGACATCATCGTCAACAACGCGGGATACACGCGCGACGCGGTCATTCAGAAGCAGACCGACGAGCAGTTTCAAGCAATGCTTGACGTCCATCTGATCGCCCCGTTCCGGATCCTGCGCGCCGCCGCCGAGCCGATCCGCCTAATGGCGAAGGCCGAGAGTGCCGAGGGCCGCGAGGTGATCCGCAAAGTCGTCAATATCTCTTCGATCGCGGGCCTCAACGGTAATCCCGGCCAGGCCAATTATTCCTCTGCCAAGGCAGGCCTCGTCGGACTGACGAAGACGCTCGCGAAGGAATGGGGCCGCTACAAGGTCTGCGTGAACTGCGTCGCCTTTGGCTTCATCGAGACGCGGCTGACCAAGCCGAACGACGATCCCGAGACCCGGATCGAGGTCGAAGGCCAGATCATCCAGGCCGGCCTCCCGGCCCAGGCGATCGGGGCCTTCAAGGCGATGATTCCGTTCGGGCGGCCAGGCACGCCCGAGGAGGCGGCCGGCGGCATCTATCTCATGTGCGCTCCGGAAAGCGACTACGTCAGCGGGCAGGTTCTCCTCGTAGGCGGTGGGCTCGACCTCTGATCCACTGACCGCACGGGAAAGCCGCCCATGACACCTTCAGCCGCGAGCCCGGCTACGCAGGCGACGGACGTCGGCGGCACCGCTGAAGCCGGGTACAAGCGGGCGAGTTCGCTGCGTCGATACCTGCTGTGGCTGTTGCCGGCCAACGTCGCGATGTGCGCCACCTATCAGGGCATCCAGCAAATCCTGATTCCTGGTCAGGTGGCAGCGATCGATCCAGTCCTCAAGGTGCGCAGCCTGGGGCTGATCACGACGATCGCAGCGATCACCTCCGTGATCGGGCTCGTCGCGGGGGGTGTCGTTTCCGATCGCACGACCGGGCGATGGGGACGCCGTGCACCCTCGCTTGCCTTCGGCGCAGCGGCCTCTGCCGTCCTCATGGCCGCCATGAGCGTTGCCCAGTCGCTGCTGGCGCTCGCCTGGCTCTTCGCGGCCCTTTGGTTCGTCGCCAGCTTCTACCAGGGGGCGTTGACGGCGACGCTCATCGACCGCGTGCCCCCCGAACGGCGGGGGCTCGGGTCGTCGATCATGGCGAGCGGTTTTCCGCTCGGCATCCTGGCCGGCGTCAACTTCGCCGCGCGCAGCCCCCGCATGGTCGGCTATGCCGGTCTCGCGACCGCCTTCGTGCTCGCGACGGCCGGCCTCCTGCTGTTCGCGCCCGAGCCGCCGGCACCGCGCGCCGCTCGCGCCGGCAACCGGCGATCGCCCGCCCTGCGACTGTTCGCCGTCGGCCTCCTGCGCTTCCTGGAAAGCTTTCGATCGCGGAATTTCACGCTCGCCTTCGTAGCGCGTGCATTGATGTTCTTCGCCATCTTCAACGTAACCGGATACACCTACTACATTCTGCAGGATCATATCGGCGCGGCGCACCTGCCGGGGCACGACGTGCAGGGCGCTGTTGCCATCCTCATATCGATTCAGATGATCGGCTGCGCGCTCAGCACCGCGGCGTGTGGATGGCTCGTCGATCGGTGGCAGCGGCCCAAACTTTTTGTCGCGGTCAGCTCGATCGGGGTGGCAGGGGCCCTCTTCATACCCGTCCTCAATCCCAGCTGGGCCGGCATGGTTGAGCTCCAGTTATGGAGCGGCCTCTTCTTCGGCGCCTATCTGGCTGTCGATCTCGCGCTGATGACGCTCGTCGTTCCCGATCATGCCTCCGGAGGCCGGGACATGGCGATCCTGGCGGTCGCGACCGGAGCACCGCAAATCCTGTCGCCGGCATTGTCCGCAGCCATAATCGGCCAATTCGGCTACCAGGCCGTCTTCTTGCTTGGCACACTCATGGCCCTGGGGGCGGGCGTGACGATTTTCTTCGTAAAAGCAATACGGTGATCAAAGGAGAGGCATCATGCCGCAAACAAGCGACGACGGCCCTGCAATCTATTACGAGACCAGTGGAGACGCCAGGGGAGAGCCGATCGTCCTCATCGCCGGCGCGAGCGTCCAGCTGATCTGGTGGCGCGACGGCTTCGTCCAGCGCCTGGTCGATCGCGGCATGTTCGTTATTCGGCTCGACAATCGCGACATGGGATTGTCCGAGAAGATAGGCGGCCCGACCGACCTCGCCCCGACCTACGGCATTCCGGATATGGCTGGCGACGTCTGCCGCGTTCTCGATGCGCTCGGGATCGTCTCGGCGCATATCGCCGGGCAATCGCTGGGCGGCGGCATTGCTGCGGCTATGGCGATCCACCACGCCGAGCGGGTTCGCTCGCTGGTCCTGTTCTACACCCTGCCACGCCTGGCGCCGGAATATTTGACCGACGAATTCCAGCAGCTCGTGCAATCGCCGCCATCCGCCGATTTCTCGCTCAGCCGCGAGGAGGCGATTGCAGGGATCGTCGCGCTGGCCAGGAGCACGTCGTCGACCGACTATGCCTTCGATGAAGCCTGGATCCGCGAATATGCGGAACGCGCCTACGACCGCTGCTTTTGTCCCGAAGGCCTTGTCCGCCAAATCGGGGGCGCCCTTGGCAGCTGGAATCCGTCGGATGCCGACATCGGCAAGTTGACCATGCCGACCACGATGATCCACGGTCGCGCCGATCGCTCGCTCAAGGCGGAAGCCAGCATCGAACTGGGACGGCTCATTCCGAACTCGGAGCTCCACATCTATCCGGGCCTCGGTCATGAACTGGCCGAGCCCCTCTGGGATGAGTTCGCGACGATCATTGCCCGAACTATCGCTCGCGCACCACGCTGAACGGCGCCAGCGACGATGCAAATGACTTGCAACTGGCGAGGCCGCCCGACAATGGCGGCGCGCCAATGATCCACCTATCGCGGCAAACACTTGACGCGCTTCCGGCGCATCTACGACGTCCCTCCTACGATCCGGCTTCACTTTCGCCGGGCATCGTCCATCTGGGGCTCGGCAACTTCCATCGCGCCCATATGGCGCGCTACACGCATGCCTTGATCGAGCGGGACCCACGCAACGCCATTTGGGGCATCGTGGGCGCCGGCTTGCTCCCCGGGGACAAGCCGCTCCGGGACGCGCTCGCCGGCCAGGATTGGCTCTACACCCTGGTCGAGCGCGACGGCGCCGGTCAGGTCGCACAAATCATAGGATCGCTGCTCCCGGGCGTCTTCGCCGGCGAGGGGGCGTCGGCGCTGCTCCATGCGATCGACGGATCGGGGATCCGCGTTGTCAGCCTCACCGTGACCGAGCAGGGCTATTGCCTCGATCCTGCGAGCAAGCGGCTCGACCTCATGCATCCGGCAATAGCGCGCGATCTCGCAGATCCATGTCGCCCCCACAGCGCGATCGGAATCCTCGTCGAGGCCTGGCGGCGAAGGATGATCGCGAAGAGGCCGGCGTTCACGGCGTTCAGCTGTGACAACATCCAGCACAACGGTACCGTGCTGCGCGGCGCAGTCCTCGAATTCGCTCAACACCGCGATCCAGGCCTGGCCGACTGGATCGCCGGCCACGCGCGCTTTCCCAGTTGCATGGTGGACCGCATCACGCCGGCGACGCGCCTTGCCGATATCCAGCGGTTCGCCGATGCCAGCGGTGTCGACGATGCGGCCCCGGTCTTTTGCGAGCCGTTCACGCAATGGATCATCGAGGAAGACTTTGCGGACGGACGCCCCGACTGGGACGCCGTCGGCGCACAATTCGTCTCCGACGTCGCGCCTTACGAGAAGATGAAGCTACGGCTGCTCAACGCAAGCCACCTCGCGCTCGCGGAGCTTGGCGGGCTGCTCGGCCACGATCACGTCGACGAGGCGATGCGCGACCCTCTCGTGGCCCGCTACATCGATGCGCTGATGCACGAAGAGACCGTCCCCACCCTCGATCCCGTGCCCGGCGTCGATCTCGAAGCCTATATGGGCTCGGTGCGGGCGCGCTTTGCCAATCCGACGATCTACGACACCCTTGCGCGAATCCAGCGCGACGGGCCGCTTAATCATCTCATCGACCCGGCAAGGGATCGGCTGGCGCACGGCAGGGCGATCGACCTTCTTGCGCTCGCTATCGCGGCGTGGCTCAACCGGCGCAACGCGCCGGCGCTGGAGCCGCAATTGTTCGGCGCACTGGCCCAGGACAACCGCTTTGCCGACCCCGTCACAGCCTGGCGGAAACAACTGGAGGAGAGAGGAGCGGCGGCGATCCTGCACGGATTGGCAATGTCGCCACCGGACAATGCAAGGTTGGGACGATGAACGGGCGACAAAGGCCATGCCGTGGCGCGTGCCCGGAAAGCCGGGAGCGATTGGGCCGGCCCCACGCGCACTCCGTGGGCTCGACGAGGCCGGGATCCATCGTCGCTTCGGCGGACGCACAAAGGCAGATCCCGGCCGATCAGGGCTTAAGCACGCCCTTTTGGACCATGCTTTTTGCCGCCGCTTCGACGGCTTCGTGGGCGTCGCGCGGCGCCCAGCCGAGCACCCGCCGTGCCTTCTCGTTCGATGTTCTCTTGGCGTGGCCAAGATCTCTGACGAATGGACGGACGCTTGAACTGAACGGCGCGGCGAGCCGCAATGCCAGGCTGGGGATCGAGCGCGTCGGCACCCGCCGGGCCGCCTCGCCGACCGACGCCCTGATGGTCGCGCCGATCTCCTTCATCGGCAGGGCCCGGCCATTCGAGAGCAGAAAGCGCTCGCCCGCTGCGCCCGGGTGGATCATTGCCGCAATGTGAGCGCTCGCAACATCGCGGACATCGATGATCGGGATGTACAGATCGGGAAAGCCGGGCATGGCCCCTTCAAGCATGCGCTGGACGATATGGTTGGCTCCCGACACCGCCTTGCCGACCAAGGCTCCCATGACCGCGACGGGAAGCATCGTCGTGAGTTCCAGCGCACCGCCTTCGGCGGTCATGAAGTCCCACGCCGCGCGCTCTGCAAGGGTCTTGCTCTTGCCATAGGCGTCGACACCCGGGCCATCGACGATGGTCCAGTCCTTCTCGGTGAACACGCGATCGCCACGCAGATGCCCCCAGCCGACCGCGTGGAAGGCAGAGGTCAGCACCACGCGCTTCACGCCCGCGCCGCGCGCGGCGCGCAGCACGCGCAGCGCCCCATCACGAGCCGGGACGATCAGGTCGTCCTCGTTCGCGACCTGCCCCGGCTGGACTGGAGATGCGACGTGCAGGACAAGGTCGACATCAGCTGCGGCCTCCACCCAGCCTGCGTCGTGCAGGAGGTCTGCGGCGACGAAGGCCAGATTGGCCCCATGGACCATGCCGGCATCCGCGAGCGCGCGTCTCGCTGCCGCCTCCTTGGCCAGCGACCGGATGGTGGTCCGAACGCGATGGCCCTGCTCCAGAAGCTGAAGAATGCAATGGCCCGCAATGAAGCCGGTGCCGCCGGTGACGAGAACATGCTTTTCACTCATGCCAAGGGTCCTTCGCTGATCATGCAGGGGCGCGCGCCTGATGCTCGCGCCAGCGCGACGGCGTTGTCCTTTCCCAGCCACGGAAGGCGCGGGCGAACGAATTGGGCTCCGCGAAGCCGAGCAGCATGGCGATCGCCACCGTGTCGAGATCGGTGTTGGCAAGGAGCCGGCCCGCCGTCGCCCGCCTCACGCTTGCAAGCTGCCCCTGGAAGCTCGTGTCGGCTTCCTCGAGCCGGCGCTGAAGCGTACGCTTGCTGATGGCGAGGCGGCGGGCAACCGCCGCAAGGCTGGGCGGACGACCTTCGCTGAGTTGCCGCGCGATCGCGAGGCGAAGCTCGCCGACAAACAAGCAGAAGCCTTCCCCATCCGCGAGCCGCTTTTCGAGGCCGTCCAGCACACGCGCGAACGCACCGCCGTCGGCGCTGACGAAAGGCACGTTGAGCGCCGCGCGATCGAACACCATCGCGTCATGCGCCGCCCCGAAGAAGATGGGGCATCCAAAGTGGCTGCTCAGGAGCGCTCGGTCCATCGGACGGCGCGCCAGTTGAAGCCTGGTCGGCGCAATCTGCCCGGCACTGCCTGTCCGTGCCACCTCGTTCAGCGCGGCCATGGTCGTGTCGACGAGAAGACGCGGGACCTCGCCTGAGGCTTGCAGCCAGCGATAGCGCACCGTTGCTTCGTCACCGCTGGCCTCGACCTCGACGAGTTCGGGGCAGGTCAGGCGCTTGTAGCGCGAGAGGGCGGCGAGCGCGTGGCGAAAGTCTGGCGCGTGCAGGGCGACGATCGAGGCGATGCCATAGCCACGAGACACGCCTTCGGCGCCGAAGCGAAGTCCCGCGGATCTGTCGTCAAGCTCCTCGTCAGCCGCCGCCCAGACTCGGAAAAAGTCGCTGGTGATCCACGCCTGAGACAGCTCGACACCCGCACGCGCGCATATTCGCTCCCAAGGCAGGTCGAGCTTGCCGAGGACGGCTGCGGGCAACGAAAATGCGTCTGGGCGTTGCATGGATGGAGCATAAGCGGGGTGGAATCGCCCGACAAATCCGATGGCGCCAAAAGCGTCGCGGGACACCTATTGCTTGCCCCGCCGGGGCATGTCTTCGAACCATATTGCGCGGTGCGAGCAGCCGACCCGCTTGTCCGAAAAAGCGAACGATCCGCAACGCGGGCTAGGCTTGCTCCAGGGATTCGCGAACGATGGAGATGAAGGCCCGGACCGCCGGCCGCGGCTCCCAGCGCGATCGGACCGCACAACACAGCGGTGCTGCCGGAAACGGGCTCAGGTGCTCGAGAAGGACGAATTCGTCGAGAAAGGTCGGAGACGTGTCGAGCAGCGACCGCGCGACGACGGCAACCGCGTTGGTGCCCGCGACGATCCTGCGAACGCTCGGGAAGAAATCGACAATGTGGACGCGGTCTTGCCAGTCGACATTTTGGTCTTCGTACAACCCGCGGATAACCGCTCCGAACGGCCGCGAGTCCGACGGGCTTATGAACTCAAAGTCAGCAAGATCGGCCAGCGTGCATGGACTTCGATCCAGGATCGGATGTCCTTTTCGAACGAACAGCACGGCTTCAAGCGGCGCGAAGCTCTCGCGACGAAGATCCAGCCAATCCGCAAATGCCGCCTCGAAGCCGAAGGCTACGTCGATAGCTCCGCCTCGCAGTTGCTGAACGATGCGCTCGAAGCTCGATCCCACGACCTCGAGCCGGACCGATGGGTGTCGAGCAAGAAGCGCTGCCTGAGGCTTGACCAGGATCCATTCGAGGGAAGCCGGGCAAACACCGATCCTCAACACTCCTGCGAATTTGTCGTCCCTGCCGCTGGCACGCTTTAGAAGCTCGCCGGCATCGGCGAGAAGCCTCGCCGCTCGATCGACAAAGTCCCGCCCTTCTTCCGTCAGTGTGGCGCCGCGCGAACTGCGGTGGAAGATGGCGTAACCGACCTGCTGCTCCAGATCGGCAATGCTCTTCGTGACCGCCGACTGCGTTACCCCGACCTCCGAAGCGGCCGCGGTGAAGGATCCCGATCGAGCCACAGCGACGACGTGATTGAGCCGGGGATCGAGCATAGCCATTCGTACCCGGAATGGAGGCGCCTCGCAATTACCGTGGGACGCGGCCGGCAGGCGATCCGTCGGCGCCATGCCGAGACAGGGAACGACGGCCGCGATCGCGCGAACGCAACCGCCAGCTTCGGCGCTCATGCCGCCGGAGAGCAGTCCACCCCCGTCGAACCGACCAGGCCGTGCGATGCTCGCCGCGCGCGTCGACGACCCAGGCAGACGACTCCCGCAAAGGCGCGGCTGACAAGCGCTGCTCGGTGCTCGATCCCGCCAGGCTCGGACTCACGCTGCAGGCGGCGCGGGCGCGATCTCCAGGGCGCGTCGGATCGCGGCGTCGGTGGACGCCTTGCGCGCCTCTTCTCCCAGGGCCAGCCCCTCCGCGACGATGAACTCCGCGTCGGCAATGCCGATGAAGCCCAAGGCGAGCTTCAAGAGGGTTTCCGCATGCTCCCAGGACGCCAGCGGCGAGCCCGCGGCATAGTTGGCGCCCCGGGCCACCGCCACGATGACCCGCTTTCCGCCAGCAAGGCCGACCGGGCCGCTCTCGCCGTACCGAAACGTTTTCCCGGCGACGAGGATGCGATCTAGCCAGGATTTGAGCTGGCTCGCGATGGTGAAATTGTAGAGGGCCGCGCCTATGACGACGACATCCGCTGCGAGAAACTCGTCCAGCACCGCCTGCCCTTGAGGGGTTGCGAGCGCGTCCAAGGTGAGATGAGCGATCGGGTCGGCGACCAGGTCGCGATATGCGACGTCGATGCCGGGGTCGGCGTCGCGGAACCGCCCGACGATCGCCGCCGAGATGGCACGGCTCGCGGACTCCGCGCCCTGGATGCTGGAGTCGAGATGAAGAAGCTTCATGGTCGCCCTCGGTTTGAACAAATGACCAGGGACAGGTATGAGACCAGCTCGACGCAGCCAAGAGCGCATATTTTTCGGACCTGGTCACATGGCTATGACTGCCCACTCCAGCATTGATTCGGACTGCCGGCGGATCAGCGGCATTCTCAATATCGTCGGCGACAAGTGGACGGTGCTGATCGTCATGGTGCTCCGCGAAAGGCCACGGCGCTTCAACGATCTCAAGCGGGAGGTGAGCGGGATCTCGCAGCAGATGCTCACGCGCACGCTGAAGGCGCTCCAGCGCGATGGAATGGTGAAGCGCACGGTCCGTCCAACCCTTCCGCCTCAGGTCGAGTACGAGTTGAAGCCGCTTGGCTACTCGCTCTCTGAGCCGATCCTTCAGCTTGGCGCCTGGGCGCATGCGCATCTCGACGAGATCGAATCAAACCGCGCCGGCTATGACGCGCCCGCGTCCCGAAGCCTGGGCGACACGTGATGGCAAAATGTGTGGATCGGTGCCGATCGGGACTTCGTCCGAGTCTAATTTCTCTCGCTTCTTCGGCCGCTTGCCGGAAATTCTGCAGGGTCTAGTGGTCAAAATCTAGCGCTTGGAGCCCGTTAACCGTCCGACCGGAGCCGCCCTATTCCCAGTCGCAGAGAGCGTAAATCCACGAACACGGAAGCGGACGTTCCTGGGCGCGTTCAAGCTACCCGCGCGACGGTCTCCAACCGGGATGAAGCCGCCGCTCGCTGCAGACCTGCAACGGCGCTACTGACAGAAGCTGATGTTGCTCGCAATGCTTGCGTCGTCGTGCTTGAGCGACGTGACGAGCGGGCGAACAGCGACATTATGAAACGCTAGCCTCCACGCCGCTCGAACCGCGAGAAGCGGCGAGAAGCCGCGAACAGAGGCTAGTTGCGCGGTTCGAGAGCAAGTTCATACTCAGTTGGTGCTCACAATACCGGTGTTGGACCCACCAAGGCGTTTCTCGCGACCCATGGTACCTGCTTCCCGTCAGAGCTCTGGATCACGTCGAGTTTGATAGCCCGGTAGAGTTCGTTGAGCTCGATCACTCCGTCGCCATCCAGGTCGGTTTGCTTTCGGCGTGAGGTGACGGCGCGCATTACCGCACGCGTGAAAAGACCGGCCTCGGCTGTTTCCCGGCTAAGTTGCCTCCCCTTCGAAGCGGACAAGATGACAATGCCATCGTTCGATCGCAGCAGAGCGGAAGACACGAGATCGTTGGATGTCGCATCTGCAGCTCCCGCGTGGCAAACGTCGAGAAATACGATCTTGCGGCCGGGAATGTCGCTCAGCGCGTTCGCGATCTCCCGCCAAGGCAAGGCGGTTTCCGCAAGGTTGGATGCTCTGGTGGTAGTCGATGCCAGATATAGCTCGCCGTCGGCTGCGCGAAGCCCGTGTCCGGAGATCAAGAGCATGACTGTGTCTTCCGGCTTGGAGGTGCCGGCCAGCGCCCGGAGCTTACCAATCAGGTCGGCCTTCAAGTGCGGGCTGTCGATGATCGGCGCCGCAATGTCACGCACTGAGTAGATTGGCGATTGTGACACCATTTTATCGAACATCTTGGCGTCATTGGCTGGCGCCTGCAAAGTAGCAATTTTCGGATCTTGATAATGTTGATTGCCGACAGCGACTACGTGGACGACCGCCTTTGTTGCTTCCCTTGCCTGCTGGGGCAGCGCGGCTGAAACTGGGGCGCTCGTCGTCCCGTCCGCGTCAGTCGCAACCGCCGTCACCCACCGTGAGGGGCCGCCCGGATGCACTGGGACGTGGATGCTGACTGACACTCCGGTTACAGGGAGCGATGCTGCGGGTCGCCCATCCACATAGAGGTCTATCGCCTTCAACGTGCGGCTCGCCGTGGCCGACACGTCAGCGACGGTCGCCACGCTGCCATCTTTGCTGCCCGACGAAAGCACCAGTTCAAGTTCAGGAGGAGGCAAGAGATTCAGCGCTGTGTCCGAATCCTTTCCCCGTCGAACCGTCTCCGCGATCAGGTCGGGTCTTTTGAGCTGTGAGCGATATTGCGCGAGAGAAACAGGCCGAGTCAAACCCGGGAAAGACAGATAGACGTACCGGGCGCCCTCGTCTGTCCCGTCATAGAACCCAGACTGATCGTGGATCACAAGCTCATCATCGACATAGCGCCCATTTAGGAAGGTTGCCTCATCCTCCGGCGAGTAAAAATGGACGCCGCCATCGCGATCCAGCCTGATGAGGGTGCCGCGGTCGGTACGGTAGAGGCGGGCAGCCGGACCGAAAGCATCCACATCTGCGTCGAACACATCGGCAGTTTTGGTCGTCAGGTCGTACTGCAGAATGTCGGCATCATCCCCATTGGCGATAACCAAATATCTGTCATCGAACAGTTCCGCCTCCAACCTTGGCGCGGGGAAAGGAGCGGTGTCGAATGCCATGAGGGTATCGACCTTGTCATCACCTGCTTTTAGCCCACTGAGCCAGAACAGTTTGGGGACCTGATTGTCGATCTGAAGAAGTAGCGCGAGGCGCAACGAAAAATCACTAATCGAGGGAGACGCAGTGCATCCCTCGGTCACGAGCAAAAGCCTTATATTGGAGCCGGTGAGGAAAGTTACATTTTCGGCTGAATAGGGAGCTATTTTTAGGCTGTCGGGCTTTGTCCAATCCTCAGTTTGTGGATTGCACACGTCGTTGGGATCGATGAACGGCCGAGCGCCCGGCATCATGCGGCTGATGTCTCTGGACAGCCACTCCCCACGATGCTTGTCGTCCTGCTTGATCGGAGCTTCATGATAGATTTTCGTCGCTGGCTTTACGATATGAATGCCCAGATCCTCTAGCCGTTGTGCAAAAAGATCGTCACCAAACCCGTCTTGACGCGCATCGGGCAATTGCAGGAAAACTCGCGATTGCAGTTGGTCAAGACTTCGCACGCCCCGGACCGGGCCAGGCCGATTGCTTCGGAGGCTTGTCGCGGTTGCGGGCAGTCCCCCTTCACCGAGTCTGTAGCTTGCCCTAAGCGCGATCGAGCGGCCCGTTCGATCGAGCGGTTTGAGCCGACCGTTGAAATAGCTAGAGACTTTGCGCTCGATCGCCTCCTGCAACACATCTTGGTCGCGACCGTCCGCCGCCTTGTGATTATTGTCAGGATCATCGTCATCCTGCTCGGCAAGTTGGTCACGGAGGCGGCTGTCGTCCGGCGACAGAATTGCACCAGCGTCTTCCGGCCCGAATACGAGAGGGATCGGTTCATCCGCGCCCGGTTCATCAGTGCTCGGGGAATAGCTGATAAGTAGATTGTCGATATCAATATGAGCCACCGCGCCAGCCTGTACGGCAGTGCAGCAGTTGGCGCCGAGGCCGGCAATAAAAGGATCCCGGTCGTCGATTAGCGTCGCATACGTTTCTAACGTGCCGCCCTTGCTTGTACCCAGCGATACAATTGAATCGGCAAGGCCCCACTGGATCGAGATAATCGCGCTCTGGCCGACGCCGTCACCACGTTCATGTTCCAGAACGACGCTACTGCTTTCCAAGTCGTAAATAGTGAGGTCGGTCGCGTCTGCGCTCTCGGTGGCTCTTGCCTTGTAAAAATAAATGAATCTCCCGGTTGGTGAAAATCTCGGATTGAATCCCGCACTCTCGAATTCCGGCTCGAGTGTATCTGCAGCCAGTATCTGAAAGTGATCGCCATAGTCCTCAAGGCGCTGTTTGGTGTCTGGCGAGATAATCGAGCGTTTGGCCGCCCCCCCAAAAAAATAAGGGTCGCGGATGGTCAATGTTGGGCTTCCGGTAGCGACCTCGACCTTGGCGATGCCATCACCCGACGAAAGGGGAAGCGGCTTGCCGGAGGCTGGATTAATGGCGAAGGTCCTCCAGCGGATAATTAGTGGGCCAGCGCGTGCCGGAACGATACCAAGGCTACCGTTCCTAATGATCCTGCCGAGGTGAAGCGGAACGAATGCCTCGGTCTCGCCAGAAAACGGTTTTAGACCGTAGGGGGTTTGAGAGCCGGCAGCCAATGCCATGAAGCCGGTGCCCGAAAAGCGCACTGGTCCGTCGGCGCTAATGACGAGGAACGCCGGCATACGGCAAGGCAGCAGCGCGTCGTCCGCAGAAGAACTCCATTTGACCTGAATAGGCTTGCCGGCCACGGCTGAGGGACTGTCAAGGCCGATCGACGTTGGCACGTAAGCGCTAGGCTGGCCCGTCGGACTACAGCGTGGCGCTGCGTTCGTCTCCGTGGATAGAAGAAGTGAAAGTGCGACTGCGCCGATTAACGCCAAATGTGAGGAAAGCGCTCCGAGAGGATGACCGCCGCTCGCATTAAACGAAGACGGAGGCATTTTTCTTCCAATCGGTCCATTTCATCAGCGGGCTATCCGGGTATTTCTTCAGGATCCTTTTTTCACCGGCCTGCTTCAGCTGCGCATTGCTGCGCCAGGCCGCACCGCCTCCGAGCCTGACGCCCTCGTAGATTGAGGTGACTACCGACTGCGAAATCCCAAAATCCTCCATCCCGATCCTCAAGATCGTGTCCGCCGTCGCTCTATCCACCATCTGCGTCCAATAAAGATAGTCATGCAGGATCGCAGCGTAGACGTAGTCACCGTCCGGCCTGAGAAGGCTCCAGAACACTCGTGGCACACTCGTCAGATCGGTTACAAAGCCGGTTGGTACATCAAGCGATGGAAGATTTGGTCCGTCGCTTGGCGAGGGTCGCCAAGAAATTGGCCCAAGCAGATAATAATACGCATCGCGAAATCGCCCAAGTTTCAGCGTATTATTCTCTTCCCCCCTGCTTGCCATCTGATCAAAGATTTGATTCATCCAAGTCACACGACCCAAAGCCGGAGGCTTGGCATCGGCAACGTAATCTGCAGCCATCGGCGAGAATGCTAACATTCCTGTCGCAAGTCCGAGCTGCAACATCCCTCGCCTATCGATGATCATGCCGGTTCCACCCCTGTTCCCGCGAGATGAGCTTACACTCGGTTTCGCTGCTATCAACCCACTAATCGCCGCAAAGAACACAAGCCCCATCTCCGCGACATCGACATCTTGAAGCTACTTGATCGTATATCGCTGCCTAGAGACTGGCAGCGCCTGCGGCGACCGCGGCTTCTCCCGCGGCCGGACATTCGCAACTGCTGCTTGTGCGGCTGGGTATGGTCGAGTCCGGTCAGGGCATGCGGCTAAAGCGGAAGGGCTACTCCGGCCGGTTCGATCACCAAAACCGGACCGTGCACTCTCCACCATCTGTTGCCGTTCCCGGCACCGCCACACGGGGAGCCAAGCGTTAGATTTTGACCACTAGTGGATTGATTCCAACGTTTGGTGCCCACGCCTGACAGCAGCGATAATCTGATCAGGATCGGCCTTCCAGACGAAGGGCTTCGGCTCCTGATTATGCTCCTTGATGAAGCGGTTGATGGCGGCCTGGAGATCGACGACGGAGCAGAAGACGCCGTTCTTCAGGCGTCGGCGGGTTAGCTTGGCGAAGAAGCCCTCGACGGCATTCAACCAAGAACACGACGTCGGCACGAAGTGGAAAGTCCAGCGCGGATGCCGGGCAAGCCAGGCGCGAACCTTCGGCTGTTTGTGGGTAGCGTAGTTATCGAGGATGACGTGAACGGCCTTGTCGGACGGCAGTTCGGCCTCCACCGCATTCAGAAAACGGATGAACTCTTGGTGACGATGCCGCTGCATGTTGCGCCCGATCACCGAGCCGTCGAGCACGTTCAGCGCCGCGAACAGCGTGGTCGTCCCGTTGCGTTTGTAGTCGTGCGTCATGGTCGCGCCCCGGCCGCGCTTGAGCGGCAGCCCGGGTTGTGTGCGGTCGAGCGCCTGAATCTGGCTCTTCTCATCCACCGACAGCACGATCGCGTGTGCCGGCGGCGAAACGTAGAGGCCGACCACGTCGTGCAGCTTCTCGGCAAATGCCTTGTCGTTGGACAGCTTGAAGCTGCGCCAGCGGTGCGGTGCCAGCCCGTGATCGTGCCAGATCTTCACGACCGAGGACGCCGCGATGCCCACTGCTTTGGCCATCGCCCGAACCGTCCAGTGCGTTGCTTCCTGAGCCGGTGGCTCGAGCGTCAACGCCACGACCTTGTCGATGAGCGTCGTCTCAAGCGGGGCGATCCCAGGCGGACGGGTTTTGTCGCGGAGCAGACCCTCGACACCCTCGGCCATATACCGCTCTTGCCAGCGCCACACGCACGTCTTCGACTTGCCCGTCTCTACCATGACCGCAACGGTGCCCAACCCGTCATCCGTCAAAAGAATGATCCGCGCTCGCCATACGTGCTTCTGGGGCGATCCACGCGCCGAAACGAGAGCTTCAAGCCGCGTCCGATCCGGTGCCGTGACGATGAAAGTGATACCGCTACGCATGCCCCTTCGTCGCACATCGCGAAGCCGGGCGGAATCCTCAAACGGACTCGTCCGTCACGATCAAACCACTAGCTTCGGCGCTGATCCACAGTGTCATCCAATATTCAGAACTGTCGGAGTAAAGGAGACACCGGGTATTGCTTTTGAAAAGACGGGCTATCGTGCGCTGCGCAGATCGATTTTCATTTTCTGCTGGTAGAGTGCGATCCGCATCTTCGCGCGTGCGACGACATCGTCATAATAGAGCATCTCCGAATAGATTTCGTCGAGCGGTACGCGCGTTGCCGGATCGAGCAGAGTGCTCGCGCGATGATCTCGAGCGCGAGCCGCCTCAGATCTGCCAGCTCTCGGTCATGCCGCTGCTCCGAACGTCTCGCGATACAGCGCTTCGACCTCGACCACTTCATGCTCGGTCAGGGCCTCGAATTCGCGCGTCCGCGCGCGGTCCGAAAGACGGCCACCGTTCTGGCCGAGGAATTTCTGAAGAAGCTCGATCCGATCGGCCGGCATATCGACCATTTCCTGAACGCCGTTTGCGAAGCGATCGAAGGCCTCGAGGAACGCGACCTCACTCGGCAGATCCTGATCGACGGTCTGCTCGACACAGGCGTAGAGAAATTCGGCGTGAGCGGTCGCATCGAAGAAACGATAATAAGCGCCGGTATCGTTCGTCACTTCGACATTGCCCTCCTTGGTACGCTGCCATTCGATGACGCCGAGCAGGGGGCGCGAATAGCTCGCGAGCACCTGCCTGTAGGCGCCGAGCTCGCGCAGGATCGCCGCGCTGATCGGGAAGACCAGTCCCGGAGGATTGTAATGTGCCGTGGCCAACGCGTGGTGGATCAGCCAGCGATGCAGCCGGCCATTCCCGTCCACATAGGGATGGACATAGACAAAGCCGAAAGCGAGCGCCGCTGCCGCCGCGACCGGATCATAGCCGCCCCACCGCGTGCGCACGCTGTAGGCGATGATCCCGCTGAGCAGGCTTTGAAGGTCCTGCTTGCGCGCACTGATATGATCGGGGATCGGATCGCCACTCTCGCGGTCATGCACGCCGATGAACCCACCCTCATCGCGAATCCCCAACTTCACGAAGCGCGCATCGCCGATGACGATACGCTGCAGCCGGTCGAGTTCGGCCAGGCTGAGCCCGCTGTTGCCGGCTTCCGCGATCGCCTGCCCCCAGCGCGCCGTGCGCGTCCCCGACGGTCGCTCGCCCTCGATCGCGAAGGAGGATTTGGAGTCGTTGAGCAGCAGGAAGGCCGCCGCTCGCGCGATCAGATCAGGCCGGACACGGCCGATTCGCTCCCGCGCGCGGGCATCGAGCCCTTTTGCAGCTGCCGCGACCAACGCTGGCGAACGCCGGATCATTGGGCAAAATTCCCGCGTGCCGGGCAGATTGTTTACAACCCGATGGCGGGTGGACCCCTCGCCCCGCACGAGCGCGAACTGCTGCTCGGGGTCGACCGCGCCGACCATACGCACCTTGCCCGCATCCGGCAGGTCAAGCGTTCGGCCCGTGAGCCATTCGTAGAGGAACCAGATCCGCCGTGCGAACGCACCGGTCGGCGTGGCCTGGACGAGTGCCACGATCTCCTCCGCTCCGCTCACGTTGAACAACTGCGCCAGCACGGCAAGGTCGACGCCTTCCCACTTGATTGCGAAGGTGAGTTGCGCTGCGAAGGTCGCGTCCACCGCGTGGCGCGGCGTCAGCATCTTCCAATCGGCCGTATCCACCGGATGATGGCGTTCCGCCACGGCCGCAAGGCGCGGCGGCAATGGCAGCGACAGATCATAGGCTTCGATAATTGCCGCATAGCCGATCGGTGTCGCCGGTTCGGGCAACCGTCGGCCGCGAAAATCCATCACTGCCTGCGAAGGCCATTCACCCATGTCGCACTCTGCGATTTTCTCTCACCGCGGCTATGAGCACCTGCGATTCGTGTTCACCCACTGCGAAAATCTATAACAGATCCCGCGATCTGTGAATATCGATCACTGATCACCCGGAATGGGCCCGTTACGGTCGCGGGGTCGATCACAATCGCCCGCCCCAGCCTAGGCTAGCCTCCTCCACCCTGATGCATTTCGACCCGCTCGCACAGTCCGTTCCCGCCACGGTCTTGCAATGCCGTTGGCGCCACGATGAATTGCACCCCGCCTCAGCCGGGCAGCCGATCGAGGGCTCCCGCGTGGCGGAGCGTTTTATGCCCAACAAAGCCCGTTCAGTTGTCAAGCAGTTTTGCAGGAAGCGCTCGCTCTCCTCCAGCGTGCTCCAGAATGCCTTGAAGACGCGCGCGAGGCGGCCGCTCAAGTGGAACGGCTCGACATAAGCGATGCCCCGGTCCTCGCTGTCCGCAAAGTCACGCAGGTGTATCATCACGATAAAAGCACATTTTCGTGTCGTCTGGTAATTTGAAGGGCGAACCGGTAAGGGTGGCCGTCATGTCAGCAGCCGAGACCTACCGCGCGAATGCCGATGCGCAGCGCGCGGCCGCAGCCAATACGAGCCTGCCTAATCGTCGCGTTCTGCACGAACGTTGCGCCGAAACGTGGGATGAGATGGCACGGTCCGTGGAGGATACCCTCGAACGAGCGGCCGTGAACCTCGCGGCTAAGGTCGCGCGGGCTTAATTGTCCCTCATCTCGCGAGAGCGCGGAGGCTCTGCGGCGCCGTCAGCCTTCATCCGAGCCCCGCCATTTTCTTCAGCTCAGTGATCCTTTCCGTGCAAACGGTATGCACTACGCTGCCTAGCTCGGTTACGCGCTCACCAAGCCACGCCAATTCCTCAGCGCTAATGGTGTAGTGTTTGGAATACCGGGCCTTGACGTAGGCGTCCTTGAGCTTGGCAAAATGCGCGCGATCCCGACGATCATCACGAGGCCAGACATCGACGAACCGCTTGTCCAGCTTATCCGCTTGAGACCTCAGAAACGCGATATTGTGGTTATGCGGCGTGTAGAAAGTCAGCGTGAGCAATACGGTATGATACAGACGCTCAGTTGCTTGATGGAGGTCGAATACGGCTTTCTTGAGCTTGCCACGGCCCAGTGCGTCAGTATGTCCATCGAAAAAGTCTTGCGCCGTTGGCAACCACTCTGAGAAATACTCCTCAGCCATTTCGAGGGCATCGACCGGCTCTTTTGGCTTCGCCTTATGAAGCTCTGTCCCGCTCGACTGATATAGGGCGATCCCGTCTCTGGCGATGTCGATGAAGAAGAAGCGGCCCTCAGCGAGAGCCTGGTTCACCTCCTGAAGCGTATGGACGATAAAGTTGACCGGCGTACGCAAAGCCTTCGTGACCGTGGTCTCTCGGATCAGTCGCTCTTCCGCATTGGTCCAGAACGTGGCCCGGTCGGTCAGTTCCTTCTGATTGACGATGATCAGCAGGTCATAGTCGGATTGGTAACCTTTGGCGGTGTGCGGCTCGTCCACCCACTCGCCACGAGCATAGGAGCCAAAGAGGATGATTTTGAGGATTCGGCCAGCCTTGCGCTTCCCCTCCGCCAGCACGGTTTCGTCGCGAAACTCTTCGAACAGGATTTCGACGACGCGCCCCAGCTCACGCTGCTTCGCCGCAGGCAGATGATCGAGTTCGGTACGCATCGATACCCTCTAGCGGGCAATCGGACCGGTCGCCAAGGCTAAGACACCGAGGCGATCCGGACGCTCGGATTGCGCGGTCGAAACAGAGGCGACATCAGGCGGTCAATCCCTCAACGGAACGGCGCGTGGCCGCCGCATCGCCAGCGCTTTGCTCAGCTTCCCACGAGTGCCTGCTTGCTCGGCCTTGGCCAGATCGTCCTTCTCGTTCTTGGCGAACACCGGCACCAGAAAGATGGACGTGCGGGTACCGCCGAAGACATAGACAGTTCGATAGACGTCGGAGCAATATAGAGACGCAATACAGTTCTCGGAACGGTTGCGGCTACGATAGCAGCCGGACGGGCAAACCCTGCTATTCCCGGCGCTTCATGGCCTTCTTGTCGAACGACGTGAATGTTTCCCCGCCGAGGAACTGTCCATCGAACGCGATGACGCCATCGGCGAAATCTCCGCCGGCGTCGAGCACGCGTAGGCCCGGTTCCGCCTCTGGCCGATTGACAATGACGTTGCTGGCATCGACGAGACCCCGGATCGCGGCCGCGATGTCGAGGCGTGGCACCGCGTTGCGCGCGCCCAGCACCCAAGCCAACTCGCAAAGCGAATGGACGCTGATCGCGACCAAACTTGCCCCTTCCATCGTTTCGATAGCCGCAAGCCCCTGCGTTTCGTTATCGGCCAAGACGAGACGCAACAGGACATTGGTGTCGGCCGTAATCCTCATTTATCTTCCACCCCGGCCATGCCGGCGGCTGCGCCCGCTTCGGCGGTGGCGGTGTTGATGTCCTCGATCGAAAGCCGCAAGCCGTTCGCCTTGCCCTTGAGCATATCATGCAACTGGCGTCACGAGCCCTTCGGCTGCTCTGCCTTCAGCTCCGCCCGTCCATCAGGCAGCAGGTCGAGTCTGATCTTACCGCCGGGCTGAATGCCGAGATGCTTCAGCACATCCTTGCGGAACGTGACCAGACCCCGCGCGGTGACCGTCAAAGACGTCATGGTGATCCTCCAATAGGTATCGCCTTATTTTCAAGGCAGATCCGCGCCGGCGTTCGATCAAGGCGTCAGCTCGAGATGGCGCGCGGCTGACGTCAGTGCTATTATCCGAGGCTTGTTCTTACTTCTGGGTCCGTTGCCCCATGGACGAGAGTTACCGCCACGCCTCGCACGGACCGCAAGCCGGAATGGATGCGTTTGGCACGCCTCCCGGCCGCACGATGGTCGACCGCTATAATGAGCCAGCTAAAGTCTGGGACGCCCCAGCTGGACTTCGGGAGCCTTTCCAGTCTCCACGGTCATTCGGGTGGCCAATCATCGAGGCCCGGACCTGGTGGCAAACCGCGATCTGGGCTTGCATCGTAGTCGGGGTGATCCTGGGCCTAATCTTCCTGTAACCCGGTCATCGCTTCAGCGGCGACAGCGGCAGACGACCGAAATGGCTCTTCGCGTGGTCGTGGACGTCGTCAAGGCTGCCATCGAGATCGAGAGCACCTTCCTTCGCGATCCGGCCGGTCTGGGAAATGGCGGCCGACCCTACATCGCGGCCCGACCGCGTGTCCTGCACTCGCTGGCCTACATCCCGTGCGATCTGAGCCTCCGACCGAGCCGCTTCGGAATGGTCGCCAAGTGCCGGCAGACCGGTCTGGTGGATCGCACTGGCAGAAGACGAGGATGGACCGGCAATGTCACCTTGAACAGGTGCCCTCAAATAGGACTCGACGTCCGTCCGCAGGTCGCGCGATCGGCTCTCGATGAATTTCCGGAGCAGGATCTCCCGCTGCCGGGCAATCCCCGGGTCGTTATCGGTATAGTCCGGCTCGCGGCGTGGATCGAAGCGATGGCCCGCCGGATAGGCGATCGGGTTGCGATCCATCTCCTGTGACGCGAACGTGATCCAGTCATTGCTGAGGTTCTGTGAAAGCGCCACACCATCGCCTTCGCGCATCGAATGACGCGCACTGAGCTGGCGAGCCGCCTCATAATAATGGCTCGCCTCCCGGTCATAGCTTTTTGCGCTGGTGAGCGCCGACGACATGCCCTGCGCACGGCTAGACAGCGTCGCGTCGCTGGTGTTGACCGACGCCTTGGTGAACGCCTCGCTGCTCTCGTTCCAGCGTTGCTCGCGGGACCGGTTTTCGAGATAATTTTCTATTTTATCCGCCTGGCGCGAGGCGGCTTCCCGGTCCCCGTCGGACCAGCGATGATCGATCCCGCCGCTCAGCGACCCGTTCAGTCCGAACCGCGATACGGTGGCGCCGATCGAGCCTCCGAGATATTTGGCCGTCGCAAGGTCGTGCGAGGCCTGATCGCTAAGCCCGAACTGCCGGCGCAGGTCCGCCGCCGCACTGTCAGTCTCAATGAAGCTTCTCGACATCACCGACTGATCGTTCGTGCCGTAGCCGCTGTCGACCCCGTGGCTCGACTGAAAGCCGTCGCGCAGTTCGTTGAAATGGCTGATCGAACTGGCGAAGCTGTCGCGAGCCTGATCGGCAACCCGGTCGCCTCGCGTCGTGGTCTCGCTTGCGACCTGTTCGACGTCGCTGTTGAACGAGGATGTGAGCTGGGCGCTGATCGGCAGCGTCGAAATCGCCGAATGCATGTCGGTCGCGGCGGTGCCACCCTGGAAGCTCGTCTGCTGACTCCCAAACAGATCGCGGGTCGAGATTTGTCCCGCGCCGGTCTGATAGCTCGCCGCGTCTGTCCAGGAATTGCCCTGACGCCCATTGTAGCTGAAATTGTCCATCGTCGTGTTGCCGAGCGAGATATTGCCCGTCGAGGCTTCGCGCGCCGCCTCTTCCGCTGCGCTCTGGCTTGGCGCCAGGAAGCTCGTTGCCTGACCCGAGATCGCCATCGCGCCTCGCGCCATACCGGCTGCAATGAAGGGCACCGAGGCAATAAGGTAACCGGCAAGCACGGCCGTGTTCGAATTGACTGCAGCGATGTTGCCGAACGCGACGAGCGCGACCGTTCCGCCGCCGAAGAGCTGGGTGTGTTCCTGCAGTGTGACGATCATGTTGAGGATGACGTAGATCGGCCCCCAGGCGCAGAGATAAAAGAAGCCCGTGATATAGCCCTTCAATGCGCCGGCGCCCGTCCGCGGCATCAGGAACAGCGGGAAGATGATCGGGAAGAGCGCGTAGAACACCACGGTCAGGACGATGTTGAGGATCGGGACCCATTCCATGGCGTTGTGCGCGATCGCCGAGTAGGTGTTTCGCGTCTGGATCTCGGCCCGCGTCTGCGCATAGACATCGACCGCGCTGCCGCCCGACGTTCCCTGCATCGTATGCATCGCCTGGGTCATGGCGTTGATCGAGAGCGTCTGCTTCATCAGGTCACCGGCATTCTTCGAGACACCGGTGATGTAGGTATAGGCTGTCGGCAGGTCCGCGTAGAATTTTGCCTTGGCCAGCGTGTCGGTCATGCCCGGATAGAGTTGCTTGCCGAGCACGGTGATCATGCCGTCGGTCACGCTGTTCCACTGGGTGGAGAGCGCCTGATATGCCTCCTGGCAGGTCTTGATCGTGGAGGTGACGTTGCCGCCGGCGTCGCGCGTCAGAAATGGCTGCGAGCGCGCCGGCGAGCCGGGGCCGATCGCCGTCCAGAGGTCGTCCGCGCTGGCGAGGGTCGACATCGATTTGTGGCCGAGCAGGATATCGTAGAACACGCACTGCCGGTAATGCGCGTCGATGTTCGCTGCGAATTCGGGGTCGCTGATCGAGAGCCCTTGCGTCGCTTCGAGCAGGCGCGACCCGTAGATCATGCCGTTTGTGGAATAGTTGAGGTCGGTGGGGATGCCGAAGACGAGCTCGGACGTTCGCACGAGATAGCCGCCGATCTGCGACGTGAAGCTCGCCATCAACCCGAGACCCAGCGGCACGTTCGCGATAGTCGCCGCCGGCAGCGAAGGATTGATCCGGTCCGTCACATGGACGTCGGTCCTGGGCACCATGAGGCACATGTACATCAGCGTCGCCTGCAGGAACCAGCTCAGCCAGGACCGCCAATCCTGGTTGAAGGCGACGACGATCACCGACATGGCGAACGCCATCACGAATACCACCTGCAGCATGCTGGCGTACCCGCCCGAGCCCGTCCAGGCGGCGACCGCATTGAAGGTGTTCACCAGATAGTCGCCACCGCCGACCGTGAAGACTTCGACCGTCGCCATCGCCCCCTCCCCTCTCCGACCTAGTTCAGCGCGCCGGACGAGACACCGCGTGCGAAATCGAGCGACGCGCTCATCTGCGGGCTCATCTGCGCCTGCAGCACGCTCTCGATGAAGGCGGTCCGCTGGACGATCTGCATCACCACCTGAACGCGCTGCTGGGTTTCGGCCTGCGCGTCGGTCAGCACCTGCCGGGACCGATCGAGCTGCGTCGTCCACTGGGCGAGCTTGTCCTCGTCGGCGCCGATGAAGGAGGCCTTCGACTTCGCCACCTCCTCCATGATCTGCTTCATCATCGCGAACATGAGGTCGACGCTGGTGATCTCGGAGAGAGTGTCGCGATCGTCGGTTGAAAGGCCGTGCGCGTAGGCCGCCTGGACCGCGAGGATCTTGTAGAGCGGCAGCGAGGCAACCTGGAGCAGCTGCTTCTGGTCGCTGGAGATGGCGGTGTCCGCGTCGATCGCGGTCATCATCCCGTCGATCAAGGCGGCGACGCGCGGGCGGATCGCGTTTGCCGTCGGCACCGAGAGGGTCGACTGGGTCGGGTTCATGCAGTCGTCGTCGCTGCAGGTGAGGATCTTGACGTCCGAGCCGGTCGGCGTGCCCTCGAGGATCGCTTTCGCGATGGTCGGGTCGCCCGGCAGGAGGTCGTAGCGCCCGGGCGTCGACTTGCCGGCCGGCTGGTAGATCAATGTGCCTACCAGCGTCATCGCATACTCGGCCAACTGGCGGTCGAAGGTGCCGCCCGGGTTGAAGAAGGGCGACTGTTTCAGCACGTACCAGGTGAAGTTGCGCGGCACGCCCGTGTTCACGTCCTTATACTGATCATCGCCTGCGCCGGCCGTCTCCGTGCTCTCTCGTTCGCCCTTGGTGCCGCAGCCATGCTTGGCGGCCGCGGCATCCGAGAAGATGCCCTTGGAACTTCCGATCGCCTCGCAGATTTCCTGGTCGGCGCCATCCGATTTCGGCCACAGCGAGCCGACCAGCCCCTGGGCGAGCTGGCAGCTGTTCATCGCCGAATTGTTCATCTGTTGAAGCTTCTGGGAGAGCTCGGAGATGGTCGATCCGCATTCCGGGCAAAGCGTGTCGATCGCGAGTTTGAACGCGAAGCCGACGGCATTGTTCGCCACCGCCTTCAGCATCGCGACCAACTCGGCCGAGTTGATGAAGGAGAAGGAGCCAGCGAAGATATCGATGCCGCCGCAACCGGCCCGGTAGCCCGGCAGCTGGATGTTGGCGAGGTTGACGGTCTTCTGCGGGAAGCGGGTATAGACGTTGCCGAGACTGTAATAGCCTGCCGACTGCCCCTTGAACGCCGATGGGCCAGTCACGTTGGCGGCCGCACCCATGCCGTTGAAATATCCGTCCATGGAACTTGCGACGTCGGCCCACGCGGCACTGCCGAGGATCGGCGAAAGCGCGAGCGCGCAAGAGAGGACCAGCTTCACCGCAGCAGCGGCAGCCGGGCGCGCAAATGCGGTGGCTCGAATCATTGCAGGGTTTCCCTTCGACAGAGATGGTGGGTCCAAGCGCTGCAACCGTGCCGTCCATGCCGGCGGGCCGGCCGTTGCAAGGCGAAATGGCGTCCGCTCGCGGTTTGGGTTATGGTGTCCGCACCAATCAGGGCAGGTGCATGGACAAGATCGACATCAGCGCGTTCGAGGCGGAATTCGATAGCGAAATCACGAAGGACGACGACAGCGCCGCGCGAAACATCCTGGCGTCGGGCCAGGCGATCCATATCGCACGCGAAGACACGCCCGAGGGCTATGTCGTGCGCATCCATCCCGATGGCCGCGAAGAACTTGTCCAGGTCGATCTGGAAGCATTGAGCAAGCTGCTCGGCCGCTGAGTGAGTGCCCGGAAGCCACAATTGTGGGTCATTGGCGGTCCCAATGGCGCTGGTAAATCGACGCTCGTCTCGCGCCGGGCGGCAGCTCGCATCCCGGTCGTGAACCCCGACGACATCGCGGTCGCGCTGCCGCGGATCGCAGGCCGCCTCGATGAGCGGCAGGCAGGCAAGATCGCGCTGCGGGATCGTCGTGAGCTGCTTGCGGCGGGCGAAAGCTTTGCGATCGAGACGACGCTGACCGGCCACAGTGCGCTGCGTTTCATGCAACAAGCCCGTGAGGCGGACTACAAGATCACGCTCGTCTTCGTCGGCCTGCACAGCCCGAGCCTCTCCGCGCAGCGCGTTGCGGATCGCGTCCGGCAGGGCGGCCATTCGGTTCCCGTTTCGGCTCTGCTGCGGCGCTATCCGGATGCAATGGCCCGCCTTCCACAGGCCATTTCGGTCGTTGATAGAGCGTTCGTGCTCGACAACAGTTCGGAGCGCCGGCGCTTGCTTCTCGCGACAGAGGACACGCGCATCCGCTACCTTGCGCGCGACCTCCCGGCCTGGTTCGTGTCCGCCTGCCCCGAATTCGGAGATCACGGCACCCACGATCAATAGTCCCTACCGGGCTGGGTCGAGACCAGCTGGTAGATGCGGTCCATGAGTTCGTCGGCAGCCATCACGCCGTAGCCGATCGGGATGGGGCGCTGGGTCACCGTGTCGAACAGGACGACGGCCGGCGTCACATTCTCATGGAGGCCCATCCGCTCGCGCTGGCCGCTGTCGACGACGTAGTTGCGGAACGTGGAGGACGGCCCGCCGTCGGTCGAGACGGCCATCACGTGGATTCCGTGACCGTCGGCTACTGACTTGAGGATCGGCGAGAAGATATCGCACGCAGCGCAGCTTTGCGCGAAGAAGTAGAAGATGCCGTAGCGCTGTCCCAGCGCCGTGATCGTGGCGTCTCGGTCGGCCTTGCGCGTGTCGATCCACTCGCGCTTGCCGAGCGTGCTGACCGGCCGCTGCAGCGTGTAGTCGAGGTCGGGGTGCTGCCAGACGGCGCGCTGCCACATGTCGGCGAACATGCTCGAGCGATCGAGTTGCACGCGCTGGAAGCGGATGTAGGTCTCGATATTCTCCTCGGACGGATCAAGGATCGCCCTGGCCTTGAGCTCGCGCAATTCGGCCGTCACCTGGTCGAGTTGCTCGGACGCGCTCGGCGCCGAGGCTGGCGGTGGCGCCTGTTCCTTCGGCTTGGGCCTGGAGCAATAGAACCAGGTCCCGAGGTGACGCTCGCGGCAGTAGAAGGAAGCGTCGTCGGATGGGTCGCTCGCACCCTCCGGGGCGGCTATGGCCACAGAAGGAATGATCGACATGAGCAGGGCGGCGGTCGCCACCGCCAGCCGGGTGCGCGTACGCAACGTCATGAGTTTCTCCTGCGATCGTAATGGGTCTTCGCGATCTGGAACATCATGCCGACCTCCCAGCGGTTCTCGCCGGCGTCGATGAAGCGGACGAAGCCCTTGAAGGCCTGCTCGACGACGTCCTCGCCGACCTCGGTCAGGACGTAGCCTGCCGTCCTTGCCGGATGCGGCTGCAGCCAGCCCCGCTCGATCATGCGCGTGACGGTGCGATCAATGTCGCTGGAGCCGACAGGCATATCGAACCAGGCAGCAATCTCCCGCGACGCCGACGGCAGGACGGCGCCCCTCAGGAAGGCAAGCCCGAGGCACAGCTCGGCGATGCTCGCCGTGCCGACCACGTCGAAGGTCGGGGCCGTCGTGCCCATCGCCCTAATGGCTCGCATAATAGGCCTGGATCTTGGCCTGCATGTCGTTTGCGGTCTGGAGGTCGTCCGGGATCTTCGCGGCGTTGACGAAGTCCGCCATCACTTCGGAAAAATCCATTTTGGACAGATCGAGGTGAGCGAACTGGTCGATCGTGAAACCGTCGCAGGTCGAGTGCTTGGCGGTGCCGAAGTCGAGCCCGAGCTGCGGGCGGCCCTGCTCCTGGATGATGCGCGAAAGCTTGCTCAGGTAGCAGCAGTCCGCCTCTTTCTTCTTGAGGCAGATGCCAAGCACCTTGGACGAACAGTAGCTGCCGACGTAATGGCAGAGGCCCTGATCCTTTTTCTTCTTCAGGATCTTGTCTTCGGACGAGCAGCCGCCGCCGATGATCGGAAGGCCGCGCGGGGCGCAGCAATTGGTGAGTCCCGCGATGGTCTTCGAGCAGGTGTCGCGTTCGCCCTGGAATATCCTGAGGTTGCCCGGGTCCAGCTCCTTGCCGGCCTGGGCGACACTGTTGAGCGCGGCGGCGGCCTGGCCGAATTCGGTATCGGGAGTGCGGTCGATCGTCTCGCAGTCGCCATTGATGCAATAGATGTCGCCGTCGCAGATATATTGCTTGGACGTGTCGGTGCCCGGGATTGGGCAGCTGTAGACATCCTCATAGGTCAGGCACGGCGTCTCGTCGGTGAGACATTCCCGACGCGCGAAAGTGCAGCCCTGCGTCGTCAGTTCGGAGCAATCGTTCGTCGCAACGAGCTTCCGGCATTGATAGCTTCGCGTCCACGCCCAACAGGATTGCGTGATGGAGAAGCCGTTGACGACGCGCGTCTGCGGGCTGCTGTCCGTGCAGACCTCGACCGGCTCGTCGCATGTCACATCGCTCCCAGACGTGCCGGCACATTGGCTCTCGTCGCGCGTGGACGTGCCTGCATAGACCTGCCCGTTGCCGATGAGCGTTGCCGGCGCTGGCGTCACCTTCCAGAAGCTGCGGGCCGAGTTCCCGCCCGGCGGCGAGCTTGTCGCCGCCGAGCAAGTGTAGGTACGTGTCGAGATCGTCGAGATGTAAGGCATGCGCCCGAACGTGAAATGGCGCCGGTTGTCCGTGAACGTCTCGCCGGTGAGCGTGCATTGCGGCGCGGACTCGAAGCCCGTGCAGCTGTCGAGCGTCGCGATGTCCTCGTCGACGAAGTCGGGCTCGACGCATTTCTGGGGGGTGCCCTGCAGGCAGACGGCACCGAATTCGCGCAGATGGGCATAGCCGCAGCTATATCGATAGCCGGGTACGAAGTTCGGGTTGACCGGGACCGTGCAGGAGCGGGTGACCGCGTCGCCGGCGCCGTAGCCAGAGTTGCAGGATTGCTCGTAGGTGCCGGGTGATCCGGAGCCCGGCGGAAGGGCGTGGCAATTACCGGTCGAGCCACCTGCTGAAAAGCCCGATACATAGCTCGACGGATCGTTCTGGATCGCCATCGAACGCGAGACGGTCGCATCGAGGTCGGCCTGCGGAATCTTCGGCCGCTGGTCCATCGAGTTGCGGACGAAGCTATAGCCCTGGTTCGATGCGGCCTGCGAGGCCGCATCGGCGTGGAGACCCGTCGGGTTGCGATAATAGTCCGTCTCCGACGGGTTCGACGAATAGCCCGGCACGCTGTCGGCCGTCGGCTGGGTCCTGGCGTCGGTCGCAACCGTCGGGATCAGCGTCTTGGCGAAGGCCTTTGCGTCCTGCTTGGCGGCTTCCTGGGCGGCGGGGTCGGCGAGGCTCATGCTCGCGGTGAAGCCCGCAAGTCCGGCGGCGCCGACCAGCAGCAGGCGACGGCCGGGCATCAGCGCGCGCCCAGCTTGCGCAGCGCGGCGAGATAGACGCGGGCGACGGCCGCCCCGGGGCCGTTCCCGCCGGCGATCGTGTCGAGGGCATAGCCCGGCGTCACGTTGCCGGTGAGCTTGTCGTAGGGGGGCAGCTCGGTCTGGCAGTGGAAGCCGTCGCAGGGCTGGAAGTCGCTCGAGGCGACGATATAAGTCGGCACGACGTCGACGTCGAAGGCGCGGAACAGGCGCGGATCGATCCCGACGCCGTGAAGCCCCTGCCCCTTCTCCACCACCTGCGCGACGCCAGCCAGGAACTGCTTGGCCGAATTGTTCGGAAACCCGCGAAACACGACCACCCCGCCGGCGCCTCCTACCTCGAGCATAAGTTGCTTGAGGGAGGCGGGCGGCATGGACAGCGATGCGAAGGCTATGAAGGGTGGCTTCGCCGCCTTGCTGGGCTTGGCTGCGCCATCGGCCGCGGCGAGCATCGCATCGAGGTCGACGCCGTTGCTGCCGGCCCGGTGATGGGGGTCGGGTCGGTAGCGGTTGTTCGTGGCGCCGCGCGCGGCATCGGCCGCCTGCGCGGTCATTTCCCTCCCACGCTTCGCGATTTCGCGCGTAAATGCGGCCTGCTCCCTGGCCTGTGCGTCGCCACGCGCCCGTGACGCCTGGACGTCGAGACCCTGAACGGTCTGGGCATGCGCGATGGCGGCGACCAGACCGATGGCGATCGTGGCGCATGACACGGCGGCGAGGATGAGGGTGGTCACGCGGCTCATAGCAGGCAGCAGTTCCGCTTGCGCCACACGAGGTAGCCCATGTCCTCTCCGATCGATGGAATGACCTTGGCGGCGCCCGAGACCGTGGTGGCCGCGCCGATCGGTGGACAGGAGTCCGGGCCGACCGTTCCCGGGATCGGGTTGGTCAGCTGGAAACGGTATTGGGATTTCTGGATGATCGGCATGGGATAATAGCCGCAAAGGCCCTTGTCCCCCATGCTGCCCCAGAGAATGCCTTCGCGATGGAGCTTGAAGGTGAATTTCGAGAGCGCGAGCCGGCTGCCCTGCACATGCCCCCACTGGGCCGCGATGTTGCCGTTCATCGGGTACATCGTCCCCTGGCAGCCCGCGCACCAGAAGAGCGGGTCGGTCGGCAGGCGAACGGTCGAGGCAACGCAGTCGGCGGCGCAGGCCGCGACGGCGAGCGGATTGGCGAAGATCACCGCTTCCGGGTTGATGATCGTGGTGAGCTCGGAATCCTGCCAGAGCGGATCGATCTCGGTGATGTAGGCAATGTCGATCCCGCCCACTTCGAGGCAGGCGAAGTCGGTGACGAGTTCGAGCCAGGAGATCAAAGGGTACATGTACCAGTGGATCTGCCAGCCGCCGGTATTCTGGTTGTTGCCCCCGATCGCGGACATGCCGGTGAACTGCTTCTGCCCGACCGTCATGATCGGCGCGATCCTGATCCCGCCCAAGTTGACGAAGCACCAGGGCTTCATCGTAACATCGGCGAGGCGCGACGGCTCCCAGAAGCCGATCGAGATGCCGATCCTGGGGACCGGCGAGCCGCAGGCGCAGATCGGCAGCGACGGATTGGGCGTGTCGGGTTTCGACCCCGGCCAGATGTCGAGGCCGCCGACCGACAGGGGGAACAGACACCCCCAGCAAACATCGGTGATCGGATTGACGAAATGCCCGGTGCAGACGCCCGGGACCTGTGCGCCGGCCGGCGGTGCCGTCGCGGCACCGATACCGCAGGCCAGGCCCACCCACATCAGCAGGGCGGCAAGGCGGGTCATGCCGGCGTCTCGTCGCAAGCGGCCGCGCTGTGGCCAAGCGAGGCCTGGTAATGCTCGTCGGCGCGGGTCTTGGCATACCAGTATCGGCCGGTGGCGATGACCGCTTGGATGCCGGCCAGCGGTGCAAGCAGCACCGCGAACGGGTGCACCAGCCGGAGGAAATGCGCGTACGCGACCAGGATCCCGGTCGCCGACAACGCCGCGATGCTGCGCAGTCTGAGCCGCTTGAGCGCCCGTGTCTCGGGCGCGGCGGGAAATGCCCGCCATGCGGCCAGGATCAGGTTCATGAGGCCCTCCTCGAGACGGGTGTGACGAGTTCGGTGACGCGCAGCACCTTGCCGGCCTGCGCGACGGTCGCCGGCACGTGGCGGATGCCGAACTTGCTGGTGAGCACGCCCATCTGGTCGAAGAAGATGCGGCGTCGGGTCGCATCCATGAGCGCGATCGGTGCGCCGCTCGTCAGGATGATCTTTGCATCGAGCGCGGTCGTGGTCGCGACCGCCCAGCGCACCTGGTCGGGATCGTCTCCATCGATGAAGACGAGGCGTTGGTGCATCGTGACGTGATCGAGCGGGTTGACCCGCGTACCCCGCGCGATGATCAGCCGGCCCGCCGCGTCGCGGATATCCTGTCCGACCATGATCGAGGGATCATAGTTCCAGGCGCGTGGCGCAGCGGTGTGACCGATGCCGGAAACCGCTACCGGCCGGCGGACGCGGGCCTCGGTGTCACTCGCGAACTGGCGCTGCATCGCCGCCATCTTGCCGCTGGCCTTGGCGGCCATGAGCTTCGCCTCGATCATGGCGAGCATGTCGGTTTCGATCACCGGAAAGACGGCACCATGCTGGCCATAGTCTTTGGCCCCGGTCGCGGTCGGGAGCAGGACCGTCAGCACGGCGAGCATCCGAACCGGTACGCCTTTGCGCACCAGGGCGCGTCGACGTCTCACAGGACCGGCTCGCCGACGCCGATGATGCGATTGTCGCAGGGCCAGCCGACCGCGGCATAGCGACTGTCGAGGCCATCCTTGTGCGGCGTGCCGACGAAATAGCAGCCGCGCGGAATTATCCCGACCGGCCCCAGAGCGAGCGGCTCGCCCATGTGGCTGATGGTCTTGGCGATCGCCACCTGGCGACCGTTCACGAAGAAGGTGCGGCCGATGCGTGTCACGACATCGCCGCCGATGCCGTAGGCGATCTTGCCGAACATCGCCGGCCGCTCGCCGAAGTGCCGAAGGATCAGCGGATCGTGGGGTGGGTCGAAGAAGACATAGTCGCCCCGCTTCGGCGTCACCCCTCGATCTATCAGGAACGCCCAGTTGGGAAGGCTCTGGGTGGCGTTGACCAGGAAGGCATGATGATCGCGCCAGTCGGCCAGCGACCACCAGGCCCCGAAGAGTGCAGCGCTCGCTGCGAAGGCACGATAAAGGCGCCTGCGTCGCTCGGTCCAGAAGACCGCGGTCGGCGCAATGGTCGGGGCCGCGCTGCTCATCTCAATGCTGGCCCGCCTGCGCCATCGCGCGGGCGACTGCCTGCTTCACCTGCACCGTGTCGTCGGGCACGGAATTGCCCAGCACCGCTTCCGATGCGAGAACGGGGGTTCCGTTCCTGGCGAGCTCGACGAGCGCCTTCTGCGTCGCGACCAGATAGAGCCTGGTACGAAGCGCCGCTTCGTCGGGCGAGCCCGGCTGGCGGGACTGGTCATGCACGAAGTCCGTGATCAGCGAGGCGAGGCTGACAGAGACGATATGCTGGCGCCTGAGCGCGAGCACTTCGCGCGTCATCCAGCTGTTCCAGGCCAGGAGAGCCAGGATTGCTGCGATAAAACCGAGCGTCGGCAGACGAAAGCCGGCGAAATTTCGGGCGCGGCCGGCCTGGGCGGGTATCGGCACGGGCGCCGCGCCGAAATCCTCCCCGATCTTGACCTGGAGGCCCTCGCCATTGCGCCGGATGTGGAAGGGTCCCTCGACGTCGGGCAGCTCGACATTCATGGTCATTGCTCCTGTGCGAGCTCGAGGCGAAGCCGCATGACGAAGCGCGGCAGACGGATGGCGAAAAAGACGGTGCCGCAGGTGGCAAGCGTCATGAGCACCTCGTGCTCGAAGCGCGCCCGCCGTCCGAGATCGGCCGCGATGTAGCGGGACGCGACATTGTCGATGTGCGCCATGAAGACCGCGAAATCACCGTGGGAGATGACGAGGAACGCAGCCACCACGCAGCCGAGCAGGGCGAGGATGTTTCCAGCCAGCCAGCCGATCGTCATCATGCCGATGAACAGCATGTCGCGCCATTGGCGCCGCCCCCGGCGTCGCCATAGCGGCGGCACGAAAGGCAGATTGGTCTGCTTTTCGTGCGCGGGGCTATTCGGCTGCCATCGCATAGCCGCCCTCCCTGCCGCGTGCCTTTCCGAAGGCGACCTGCTCGATCGCCTGGTCGATCGGAACGCCGATCTCGACCAGGCCCTCGATCCTCGCGAAGGTGTCGGGAGACGAGGAGAAGACCGTCGCTGAAAACGGATCGAGCACCAGGCGACCCAACGCCTGGGTCTCGGGGCCCTTGATGAAGACCTCGGAATATTCGGTGCCGTTGCGTTTCAGGGACCGGATCATCGTCTCGGTCGCGGCGTCCATCTCGAGGCGCTCATGCTTCTTGAAGTCGGCAATGGTCTCGGGCTTCTGCTGCAAGATCAGCATCCAGTCGGAGTTCTCGAGCGCCGCTTGCGCGCCGCCGGACTTGTAATAGTCGTTCAACGACTGTGTCGCGGTCGCAAGCGCGCCGCCATATTTCCGGCAGGTACGGGCATAGACCTCGACGAAGTCCGCCATCGACCCGCCCTTGAGCATTTGCCAGGCCTCGTCGATCAGCAGCAGCTTCTTCACCGAGCGCGAGGTCCGCGTCATCATCTGGGTGGTCATGAACATGATCGCGGTGAGGACCACCGAGCGCAGTTCCTCGCGGGTGGAGAGGTCGGACAGCTCGAACACGGTGAAGTCGGCTTCGAGCTTGAGCGTCGCCCCGCCGACGAAGAAGGCGCCGTAAGTGCCCCCGCTGACGAACGGCTTCATGGCGAGCGCCAGGTTGAGCGCGTCGGCATTGCCCGTCGCGAACAGGGCGTGGGCCACGAGATCGACGCTGCCCGCGCGCCCATGCTCGGACCAGACCTGATTCACCGCAGCATCGATCAGGCCGCGCTCGGTGTCGTTGAGCCGATCGATGAAGCGGCACATCTGCCCGACGATGCTCTTCAGCATCGCCATGCAGTCGAGTTTGTAATCCTCGTCGTGGGCGACCCGAACCGCGTCGATCATCGAGAAGGGATTGAGGCAGAAGCCCGCGGCAAGCGTGAACTCGATGAAGGCGCCGCCCTGGATCTTGACCGAGTTCATGAAGGACCGGCCGTCGTCGATCACCACAACCTTGGCGCCGGCACCGACCAATGCTGCGCACATTTCCTGCAGCAGGACGGACTTTCCAGAACCCGACTTACCCATGATCGCGACATTGTGGTTGCCGGCATTGTTCTCGAACGGCGACCAGAAGAAGGGTTGTCCGCGACGTCCGAGCAGAAGCATGTGAGGGATCGATCCGCCAAGATATTCGCCCTGGATCGGCGCGATGTTCGCCGCGGTCGAGGAGAGCAGCGTGCGCAGCCGCTTCAGCCGCGCCATGTCGGAGGCGAGCCCGTCGGCGAGCGTCAGCGGGAGCGCGGCCAGCAGTCCCTGGATCTGCAGAAAGCGTTCGTCGGCCAGGTCCCAGCCGGCCGAGCGGTACATGGACTTCAAGGTGCGCTCGTTGCGATCCCCCTCCCCGTCCGGCGAATAGAGGGTGACGCCGTAGAACACCTTCACCAGCTTGCGGCCTTCGCGCATCTGGTCCTGGACGTGCCGCCATTCCGAGGATTGCTCCCGGATGTTGGGCATGTAGCGCGCGCCTCGCGAGTCCGCGAGGCTCGAGGTCCGCATGAACTTGAAACCGGCCCGCGCCTGGGCCTTTTCCTCGTCCGGATAGACGAGGCAAAGCATCGTGGCGGCCGGGCACGGCATGCGCAGTTTGTCGGTGAAGAGGTCGCCGATCAGGCGTGCGCACTCCCAGGGCGCCCAGCGCGCCGGGAAATTCTTCACGCCGAAATGGCGCACATCGAAATGATCGGGATAGACTTCACCGATCTCGGCGGCGCCGTTGTCCTCGCGCCCGGTCGGCCGGAAGCGCTCGGTGCGCAGCCGAAGACGGGCCTCCTCGACCTCGATCTGGATATCGCGCCGGATCGCCTGGTCGGCGATCGGGTCGTGCTCGTTCCACTCGTGCGCGTCGTCCTCGCATGCCGTTGTCGGGGACGACAGGTCGTCGACCAGCGCGATGAGATCGACCGGATCGAGGACACGGGCGTCGAGATCGATCGAGCGTAGCGCCGAGGTCAGGTTGTCGCGGATGCCCACCAGCTCCGCCCGCGCATCCGGCGCGCCCTGCGGCAGGCCGACCGAGACGATCACGCGATGGTCGCGGGTGTGGAAGGGCGCGTCCTTCGACAGCGACCGCCAGACGCCGTCCAGCATCAGTTGCTGACGATAGCGTGCCATATGCTCATAGACGCCGCCCTGGGCATAGCGGGGCAGGAACCAGCGTCCTACCGTGCGGCTCACGCGCGGGCTCGACCAGCTCAGGATCTGGACGCATGCGCCTCTGGGAAGTCCCTCCGACAGAAACTGGGTCAGGATGTCCGAGGTTCGATCGTCGCCACCGAGCATCGGCGGGATCTCGACGATGAAGCCGGTCGACCGGGCGTTGAGATACATGCGGTCCGTCCGATCGAACACGCGCCAGGGCAGGAATTGGGACAGCATGGCGAGGCTGATGACCGGACGCTCGGGCTCGCGCGACGAGCCGGAGCCGAAGATCCGGGTCGCGAGCTTGTCCATCGCGCTCACGGCCGGACACCGGGCGCCGTCGCGGCGAGCGGTTCCGCCGACGCGATCTCTCGCGATTTGCCGGCGTCCGCAAGGTCGCGATGGGTGGCGCTAGTCTTCGCCAAGATGCGACGCAGCTGATCGCGATTGAGCGCCGCCGTCGCTGCGCCCGGGACCCCCGGGCCCCCGATAGAAATCTGGGCGGGCCTGCGCGCTTTGCCGGCCGGGCGGTGAGCGGTCGGCATTTTCTGGGCGATGGGCTCACCGATCCGATGACCGGCCCGCGCAGCCGCCAGCGCGTCGGCGCTCGGCGCGCCCGCCTGCGTGTCCGTCCCGTCGACGACACTCGGATCCTGTGGCGGCGCGGGCGCCGGATCTGCCGGCGCGTGAAGGCCTGCCGCCGCCTCCCGAAGATTGAGGGGTACGCCGCTTGTCGGGTCGCCGCCGATGGTGGCGACCGGGGCGACCGGCGATTGCGCGCTGGGCGCATCCTTCTGGATGGCGGCCTCCAGCGAGCCCGGTACGGGCGGTGGCGATGGCCTCAGCGTCCATCGCGACCATTCCGCCACGACATGGGCGACCGCTTCCTCGTGAAACACGCCGTTCGCGTCGCTGTGGGCCGGGAAGACCACCTTGATCGTGCGGTCGCCAGTGCGGGCGGGTTCACCCTCTCCGTACATGGCGGCCGTCATCACCATGCCGGCCGGCCCGTCCTGGGCGCCGCCACCGACGGGCATGACCTGGCCACCGCCGGCCCCCAGTCCCGCGATCGCCTGTGCGTCGATCATGGACATGGGCGCGCAGGTGCCTTGCGGCGCCTTGCAGGCAAAACCACCCTTCACGTGGGTGCCGATTGTCGTACAGGAGACGGTGAAGAGCGCGAGCGCCAGCCCCGTAGCTCCGAGCAGATAGGGCAACCTCTTCATGGCCAGGTCCTTCAGGTCAGATGGTCGAGGGCGAGGGCGGCCAGCACAGCGCCGAGGACGAGCAGCGGCCGACAGGCGGTTCCGAGCGCCAAGGCGCCAAGCAGGACAACGCTCACGATGCGGGCTTCCCTTGCGCGAAGGCGAGCAGGGTCTGGACCGGGCGATAGCCCTGGATGACGGCGCCATCGGACGGGCGGACGATGACCGGCGTGCCGTTGAAACCGTTGGCGCGGGCGAAGGCCTCGTTGGCATCGAGGCCGCTGGTGTCACATCGAACCACCGAAGCTGGTTCTCGTCCCTCATAGGCTGCGTGAAGCGCGGCCTGCGGATCCTTCGCGCAATAGACCGCCTCGCTTAGTTTCCTCGAGCCGAGGATCGAGATCGGTCGCTCCTCGACCCGGAAGCCCCGATCCTTGAGCTCTCCCGTCATCGCGCGGCAGTAGCCGCAGTGGAAATCCGTGAAGACCGTGAGCTTAGGGCCTGCCGCCGGGCCCCACCGGATCGCGCCAGAGGCCGGTAGTCGGCTCAGATCGACCGGATGGACGGCGGGGCGGGCGGCCGCGCCCGAAGCCGTGTCTTCGGGCTCGTCGCCCGGTCCCTCCGCGTGGGGGGCGCCGGCGAGAAGAGCATCCGGGGATAGTTCGAGCAGCCGTGCCGCGGTCAGGTCCTGACGAGTCTGGGTATCATAGACACGCCCGACGATCAGGTAGCGCGATGTCGCATCCACATAGAAGAGGTTGGAGCCGGCCGTGATCTCGCAGAGGCCGGAGAGCTTCTTGCAATCGACGTGGCTGATCTTGGTCTTCGGCAACCGTTGCGCGAGTGCGGCTGCGACCTGCGTCGCATCGAGCGACGCGGGCGCCCTCGCCTGCGCCGCAATCCCGCTCCATACGAGGCCGCCGCCGGCGCCTGCGACCAACGCCATCGCTGCCGCAAAGGTGGACTTGTTCCTGAGATTCGTCAGCCATGTCATCGGGAAGTCCTCACATAGGCGCCGTCCAGGAAGACGATCTCCACATCGATCCCTGTCGGCATCTCGATCACCGGCTGGTACTGCTCGGCGCGCTCGATCAGATATCTGGACACCGCGTCGCCAGCCGTGGCGACGCCGTTGCCAAGCCCGCCCTTGACGATCTGGGCAGCGCCGAGCTGCGGGATCTTCCCGTCGGTGTCGACCTGGAGACCATTGAGGCTCGCGTTCGTGTTGGCGGCGAAGCCTCGCCCGAAGCCGGCCGCGATGCCGGCGACGAGCGCCTGTCCGACGAGCGCGCCCTCGCGGCTGACGACGCGGCCGCGCACGCCGGTCTTGCCGCCGAACGAGATGAAGCCCTTGACGTCCGACACCGCGACCCGGCCGCCCGGCTGGTCGCAGGTCATCTTGGCGAGCTTCACATAGACCTTTTCACTCGAGAGGTCGCCGCGCGCGGCGCCGTTGATAACGCAGCCCTCGATCCTGGTCGTCAGCACGCGGCCGTTCTGGACCACCGAGCGCGCCGGTCCGGTGATCCGGAGCACCACAGGCAGTGGATCGGTCTGGCTCGCGACGCCGGCGGACGCATCGACGCCGACGATGACCTTTGCCGGAGCGTAGCTGTTGGGCGGCAAATAGTCGGGACTGTCCTCGACGACGACCGGCTCGGCATCGGAATGGGTCGAATGGGCAACGCCGTCACCGCCGGTCGCACCCTCCTTGCCGCTGGTGGCAAAGCTGATGATCTTGACCTCGGCGGGCGTCATCGCTGCCGGCTGACCGTCGGGACCGGACGGCATGCCTTGGGCATTATAGCCGCCAGCCTGGCCGTAGATCGGTGCCGCCCCGGCGGCGGGCGGGAAAGGCTCGCCTGTGGCGCTTCCGCTCGCGCTGCCTTCAGCCCCCGCCGCAGCTCCGCCACCCGCCTTCAGACGCTGATTTTCCTGGTCATAGGCATCGATGACCCTCTGGCCGTCAGCCTTGATCTCCTGGTTCTGCTGCTGGAGCTGTGCCACCTGGCCTTGAAGCTGCTCGAAGCTCTGGCCTTCCCCCTCGAGCTGCTTGATCCGTTCGTCCTGGTTGTTGAGCCGGTTACCCGACATTGCCATCCAGGCTTTCTGGTCCATCGTCTTGTTGACCATGTCGTCGGTCGAAAGCTGGATCTGCGCCTTGTCGGTGGTGCCCGCCCGTCCGTGGCCGTCCCCCGACGGCGCGAAGATCCAGTAGCCGGCACCGCACAGGAGAAGTACGCCCGCGGTGCCCAGGATGAGACGTTGCCGCTTCAGGGTCTTGGCGTTCAGCCCACCCAGCGCTTCGGCCGGGGAGAAAGGCGCGCGCGGTGTCGGAGCGCCATCAGGAGCCAAAGCCATCACTGTCCTCCATTTTCGGCGACGAGGTAGGCGGCAGTCGCCTGGCCAGGCGCCAGGCTGGGCTGGGTGATGGTGATCGCGAGCGTTCCCTTGGGCGCGAGGTCGTCCTCCTTCAGCAGGACGGGCGCCTGGCTCTTGTTCTCGATGCGAAGCACCTTCCCCTCAAGTGCCGCGCCCCTGTAGTCGGCGATCAGTCGAACCTGCAGGTCGCCGACCCGGGCGCTTGCATTGGGCGGCTGCCTGATCTCGTATCCGTCGACCGAGCCCTCGGTCGCCATCGCCTGGATAAGACGCAGCGCGGTGTCCTGGATGCTTGTCTGCGCTTCCCAGTCTGCCGCCTTCTGGGTGGCGAGCCCGGGGTTGGTGACGAAGACCTGCTGCGCCTCGACCGTGCCCACGTCACAGGCGAACTGGTAGACATAGCCCTTCTTCGACGTTGCGAAGAAGCTGATCGACTTCGGCGCGTAGCTGTCCGGGATGGCGATGTAGATGTCGCCCCGGATCGGTTCGTTGACGACGGAAAAGTCATTATAGGGGCCACCGGCCGAGACTTTGCTGACCGCCGCGATCTGGTCGCCGATCAGGCTGATCCGCGTCAGTTCATGCCGCGATGCCGTGCAGTCAACCCGCGCATTGTCAGCCGCCATCTTATACTGATCGGCGAGGGCCGGTTGGGCTGAAAAGACGGCCGCCGCGCCGAGCAGACCGTAGCCGAGCCACCGCATCAGGAAGCCGGCGCGGCGGGTCGATCCGCAGGTGAGGCTGCACCCGCACGCGCTGCCGACCGACAAGGGCACGCTCATCATCACCGGTTCTCCGAGGATTGGGCAGGGGCGACCGTGCCGAAGCGGACCAGGCTCAGGGATACGCCGGAGTAGCGCCACACGAAGACATAGGTCTTCGTCTCGTTTGAGATGGTCTGGTCACCGACGAAGGTGCGAAGGTCACCGGTCACCCTGGAGGTGAGAGTCTTGGGGTCGACGGTCATCGCGGTCGGCAGGAAGCTCTGCGCGATATCCGTGTTCGACTGCTCGGTGACGATCTTGACAAGCTGCGCCTTGGTAGCGCCGTAGGCGTCTGGCGACACGATCTTGAGGATGTTGGTCATCCAGTAATCGAGGCCCGATGGGCTGCGGTTGAGAATCAGATAGGCCGTGTCGCGCGTCGTCGCTTCGAGATATTCGGTGGTGACGCCCGATGAGCTCAACGTCATCGGTCGCGAGAGGATCGGCTGGAGCACGATCTCGCGATCCTTGGAGGCGACGAGACCCATGAGAATACCGGTCAGCACCACGAGGCTTACGACGACAAGCAGCAGCAAATTGCGCTGGCGCAGAAGCTTCTGCCCATGGCTGTGTGCGAAATGTGCGTCCATGTCCCCTCACCCGGCCAGAAGGCGGCAGTAAGAGGGTGGCGTCAGCCTCAGTCCGACGAAGCTCGAGGGCAGGTACCAGTAAGCGGCGTGGATGACCCAGGTGGAGGCGCGCCCTGCCTTTGCCTTTCGGAGCGCGAACCAGCTGCACACGGCCAAAAAGATGCCGATAAAGATATGCTGCGTGAGAATTCCCCAGGTGAAGGGGATTACCATCCCGAGAAATTCGTCGATGGTCCAAAGCCCGATGAGCTCCGGATCGTCGAGATGTCGCGGGAGCAGGAACTTGTCCGACATGGCTGTCGCCACCCTCAGGCCGAAGGTCAGATCGTTGCCGTGATGGTCGACGTGACGATCGGCACGCCGGTGCCGACGCCCACGCCGACGCCGACGGGCACGGCGATCTGGGCAAGGCTGAAGCGACCGCTGGCGAGGCCCACCACGCCGCCTGCCAGGCTCAGGACGGTGATGACCTTGCCGCCCGAGCCCTCCAGGAAGTTGGTGAACTTCGTGAGTGCGGTGTTGAATGTGGTGTCGGTGCCGGCGTAAGCGGCCTCCGCGCCGAGCGCCGCCACCAGAACCAACGGGAGGGCTAGATCGAGCACCTTTCCGGCATTGTCCGCGGTGACGCGGTCCTTCTGGCGCGCGAGATACGAAGCAATCTTCATGGGCACGTCCCCTTAAGTCAGAGCCGGCCGAGCGAGGCCGACGACCGACCGTCGGTCTTTGGTTCCCGGGACGCGAGCAAATGCCGGCGCGACGGGCCGCCCTTCTCACAATCGGAGATATGGCGGTGCGGGGGCGCGCGAGTCGTGCGACGACCATCTGCGATCTCGCGATACCCGTCTCGATTTGTGAGATGGGCGTCGTCCACAACGAGATGGCCATCTCGTGGGGCGCGACGAAGGCGTGCGAATCGTTAAGCGCTACTTCGGGACGGCGTCGGCTGAACGGCTGTGAGACGGAGGCTCTCGGCGCCGGTCGAGCGCTACGGAACGCGCAACGCTGTTACGAAGCCAATAGAGAGCTTTTGCATAGCGCCGAAGGCATTTGCCCAAGGGCTTCGGTCTGGATCCCCAATAAAGGCGCAGAGAAGACCGAGTGGATAATATGATATTGCCGCACCGAGGCCAACTAAGACAGCTCCCCAGGTGACGTCTCGATAGTCAAAATAGGTCCGAAATGAAACTTAATGCCGCATCTTCGACGATGGTCGGGGAATCGCGAAATCATCGAAGCGATTGCCGCCTCTGGAATCACTTGTTAACTCATGATCCGGGGACAGGGGGCTGTCGTGACGAACAGACACAGCGGTAAGCAGGCATTGCTCGAGCGTCAGGTGGCCGAGTGCATCAAGGACTCGGGCAAGACACTCGACATCCTGCAGAAGGAGACCGGCATTCACCGCGCCAAGCTGGGTCGCATGAGGCTGTGCAAATGCCATGTGACCTTCGACGAGGCCGCGATGATATTTTCGGCCGTGAGCAGGCCATCGCTAGCGCTGATGGCGCTTGCTCTGTTGGAACAGGAAGGAGCCCTAACGCCGGAGACCATGGCGTATCTCGACAACTTCCTGGCGGACCTGCCCGACTTGCTCGAGCGGCTCAACCAGCTCGGTCCGACGCTCAATCCGAAATGGGCACATGGAAGCGCCCATCATATCGGCGTCTTGATGGCCGAACATGCCGACCGTCGCCTCCAGGCGGAGGCCTTCGCGCCCGCCAATGCCGCGCGCCGGCTCAGCTGATTGCGACCGATGATCCGCGCCGCGATGATGATGCTCGCAGCCGCGATCGCCTCCGCCCCTCTCGAAGCGCAGGTGGCAGAAGTCGCCGTGTTCGGCCCGATGCAATCGCCGGCGATTACGACCGGCGATGGCGCGCGCATATCGGCCCGCAGCGAATTCACGCTCTATGAACTCGGTCAATGGGCGCAACCAGATCGCGCGACCGCCGTCTATCCGGCGACGCCCATGACATTGCCCGCGGCGGCGCCGCTTTCCATCGCGGCGCGCCCGGCGCGGACGGCCTGTGGACAGATTGTGGCACCCGCGAGAGCGCTCGAGACGGGTACGTCGATGGCAAGGCGGGCATTCTGGCCTCTCATCGCCGATGCCGAATGCCGCTTCGGTCTCCCGGCAGGTCTCATGGATAGCGTCGTCCTGGCGGAATCGCGTTATGACCCGACGGTGGTAAGCCCCGCCGGCGCCGCCGGCCTCGCGCAGCTCATGCCGGGGACCGCCGCCTCCCTCGGTGTCATCGACCGCTTCGACCCGGGCGCCAATGTCACCGGCGGAGCCCGCTATCTTCGTCGTCTCCTCGACGGCTTCAGGGGCAACGTCCCGCTCGCCATCGCGGCCTACAATGCTGGCCCGGCCGCGGTGCGGCATGTCCGGGGCATCCCGCTCAACGGCGAGACGCCCGGTTATGTCCGCCGCGTTCTCGGCTACTGGACGGCGCCGGGCATTGGCCTAATGAGCCCCATGCCCGAGGCGCGGCAGACCGCCCAGATGCTGGGCTTCTCCCCGCGGGTCACCAAGTGAGGGATGCAGCGAAGCTTCCGGCAACCCCGAGCGTGACCGGGGTCGAGAGGAAGTAGCGGCGCTGCCAGCGCCACCAGGTGTGCGGCACGAAAAGGATCGCTCGCCGAGCACGCCAGGGCTCGCGCCAGAATCGCTGCCCGATCATCTCTATCGCCACCGAAATGGTGGTGAGTACAATGGCGAACGCGCAGCAAATGGCCGTCGCCAGATAGATGCTCACCCAGTTGCTGATCTCGATCGGGCTCATGGTGAAGGCATGAAGCACGGGATTACACGAATGCGCTAACGGGCCCAGGAGACCCGGCGCATGGTGTTCGCGGCACTTTATAATTGCCATCCCGGCTTGGCGCCCCTCAGAGCAACACAGGATCGCCTGCTAAAGCGGCGCGAACCGCCGGGGGGACCGTGTAGACGGCATGACGCTGCGCGCCCCGGTTCTCGTGGTCGACACGATAGCCCTGATAGTGCCGTGTGATGAGACCCGCCTTGACGAGTTCTGTCACCGCGCGGCTGACGCTGGTCAGTCCCGACGCGCGGACGCGCTCGCGGACCTCATAGTCGATCAGCTGCGCCGCCTGCCCCGCATCGCCCGGCAAGCGCCCTTCAGCCCGCAGCGTCTCGCGAACCTGCTTCACAAGGGCGATCCGTTTCGCGTGGCGTGCGGCAATCGGCACCAAAGCCTCGCAGAGCCACTCGCGAACGGGGACAAGCGCTTCGCCCTCCTGGATCCAAGGTCCGGCCCTGCCTTTTTCGCGAGCCAGTCGTGCAACCAGCTCGAGGACGAGCATCGTGTAGCGGGGCCTGGTGGAAACCGTCGCAACGCGCTCGAGGATGCGTGGCACATCGAGCGCGTCCGCTGCCTGATCGGGGAGGATGATATCGTGCTTCATGGCAGAACATACCAAGCACAATCGAGACTCACTGTGAATCCCTAAAAGTGCGAAAATCTCAATAAAATAGGCCCTAAAGCAACGCCAATGTCACTTTACCGGCGGTCGGGTAAAGTGACATGGACGCCACTTCACTTGACGTTGCCGACCATATCGACATCTGGCGCGTACTCGATACGCGCCGTGACATTCACGCTTGGCTCGACGGCGCCTAACGCGCTCATTGCAACGCTTTCCGGTCTCACTTCCTTGAGATATGCTCGCTATAGCTTCGGCTTTGCATCAAGCCGACTGGCCAATCGTCGCCATCGACCCGTTCTTTGCATGGCCGAGATCGGAGCTGCGCTCGAGTTCATCCGCCAGCCGGGAAGCGCCAGGCTCGTGCGGCTTCCGCCCACCGCATCTTGCAAACTCCGGCATTTTCGGACCTATTGTAGCAACCGCGTGATGACGACGCCCTAGGAGTTTCCATGGCCGACACCGAACAGACCAATCTCACCAAGCTGACCGCCGACCTGCTGGGGGCCTATTTCGCGACGAATACAGTCGACAGCGCACAGTTGCCTGGGCTGATCAAATCAACCCACGAGGCCCTGAAGGCGATCGACAGTCCCGAGCCGGAGGCACCTGCTCCAGAGGAATACGCGCCCGCGGTTACGATGCGGAAAAGCCTCGCATCGAAAGATCACATCATCAGCTTGATCGATGGAAAAGCGTACAAGACGCTGAAGCGCCATCTGTCGACGAACAATCTGACCCCGGCCGAATACCGCGCGCGCTACAAACTTCCTGCGAACTATCCAATGGTCGCGCCTGGCTATTCGGAACAGCGGCGCGCCGTTGCCGAGAGGCTCGGGCTTGGCCGCAAGCCGGCCGGCGCCCCGAGCGGCTCGACAGAACCTGTCGCGCAGCCTGCAGAAGCGGCTGCTCCCGCTCTAGCGAACGGCAAGCCCAAGCCGGCGGCTCCGAGCGCGGCAAAAGCCGCCGCCAAGCCGAAAGCTGTGAAGGCCGCGACGGCTGAGCCCAAAATCGCGAAGCCGGCCAAGCCCGCCAAGCCGAAGAGCGCCCCCCCTGCGCAGCCGTCGGCGAGCGATGCGAAACCGGAGCAGGTCGCAGACGCACCTGCTCCTGCAAAGACGTCACGCGGCCGGAAGACGCCCGTCGCAAAAGCTGCCGCAAAGGCACCCGCGCAACCTGCAACCGCGAAGCGCGCGCCCCGCAAACCGAAGACGACACCGACGCCGGACGGCGCATCTGAAGCGAGCTGACGGGCCTTACCGCCAGTCTTGTACCCACATCCGGGTCGAACCGATCTCGCCATTGCACGAGGGCGGCGCTATGGCGCCGCCTTCCTACCGGAGATCGATCATGAATAACGCCGAGCTTGCAGACAGGCTGACCGAGACCGCCGCCCTTTCGAAGACCGATGCCCGCAAGATCGTGGACGGCGTATTCGCCGCCATTGCCGACGCCGCCGCCCAGGGCGAGGAGATCTCGATCAGCGGATTCGGGAAGTTCAGGGTGAAGGAAAGCGCCGCGCGCGAGGGGCGCAATCCCGCGACCGGCGAGACCATCGCGATCGCCGCATCGAAGAAGCTGGGCTTCACGCCCGCCAAGGCCGTGAAGGATCGCCTCAACGGCTGACAGGTGCGATCCGGCACTACGGACGTCAGAGGTCGAAGCTGACTTGCCTGCTTCGGCCGCTGCTATCGTCGATCTTCTTCTCGAGCTCGGGTTTCGCCTGAGAAAGCGTCGTGGCGGCTTTCGCGTTCCATTGATCGGGCGCGGCCGGTATTGCTGCGTCGGCAATCGCGGCGAGGCTCGGCACCTGCCCGATCGTCTCGAGCGCGGATGTCTTGTCGCCGCGATTGGCGCTGAGCTGCCTCGACAGGCGATCCGGATCATCCGCCACGACGTGGAAGCTGTCGCGAACGCGAGTGGCGGTGACCAGCGCCAGCCGCAGATTTGCGAGGCGTGTCTCGCGGCTGTCCATGACCGCGATGCCATGGTCGGAGGTCACGCCCTGTGCCATGTGCGCGTTGATCGCATAGGCGAGATCGATCTTGTCAAGCATCTTGTCGTCATGCGGCATAACATGCCGCAAGCCATTGCTCGCCTCGACTGTGACACCATGCTTGTCCCAGCCGATCAGCTTGACAATAGTCGCGTTGAACAATCCGCGATTGCGGTCATTGTCGCCCCAGCGCAGCTTGTCACCGGCATGCAACGCGAGATCACGCCTGACATAGAGCTGCGCGGCAGCCGACTTTCGGTCGGGCTGCAGGCGGCGGGGCTCGAAGATGCGTATCTTGCCGGACGCCAGCCGGAGCGTCACTCGGCCGGTCTTGCGATCATGCGCCATGACCGTCGCGCGGCCGGGCGGGATCTTCTGAGCGGTTATGCGGCCT